>Ga0209540_10002251_pt1 | contig 13798 bp, 7 predicted proteins | sample BarGraIncu01121A_FD_184501 | JGI IMG/M metagenome (GOLD analysis project Ga0209540, IMG submission 184501) | Arctic peat soil microbial communities from Barrow, Alaska - Barrow Graham LP Incubations 011-21A (SPAdes) (version 2) | ecosystem: Environmental > Terrestrial > Soil > Wetlands > Peat... | reverse complement strand
GTTTTCATGCGAAAGGATCTCCGAAAATTGTTGACGGACATGTTCAGATGAATATTAATCTTCAATTGCAGGACATATCAAGGGGATTTGAAATTATTTCATCATTTCCGGAGATCAGGAACCTTCGTGTAATAATTGGAGAGTCCGATCCGGAAGGATGTGCAGTTTGCTCAATGACCCGGAATCCGTCAAACAGCTACAGAAACGGAACTCTTTATTCAAGCTATGAAGCAGCAGTCTTTGCCAGAAAGTATGCTCTTGCTGATTATTTTAAGGTTAATTTCATGGGTGCAGTTACCTGGGCATTTGAGTTTGAAGATCAACCATGGTTTGACGGATTCCGTGATTTAGCTACCAATGGCGTTGATAAACCTGTTTTAAATATTTTTAGGATGTTTGGCATGATGACCGGAACAAGAGTGGCCGTTTCAGGCGGAGCCTATGACACATTTGGGATACGCGATTCGGGAGTGAAAGCCCATACTCCGGATATTAATGCCCTGGCATCAAAAGATAAAAACAGTATATCTGTTATGGTATGGAATTATCATGATGACGACTTGCCTGCAAAACCTTCCCGGATAAGAATAGATGTCTCAGACCTTACTCCTTCAAAAGTGCTGGTCCATGAGTACCGTATTGATGAGGAATACAGTAATTCATACGAGGTCTGGAAAAAGATGGGGTCACCTCAAAATCCCACTCCTGAACAGTATAAAGCTCTTGTAAATGCAGGTGCACTTAAGCTGTTTACTTCTCCTTTCTGGACAGATGTAAAGGATGGATTGATAACTCTACCATTGAATCTGCCAAGGAAGGGGTCTCTCTTTTCAGGCTGACATGGTAAAAGGCTTGAACTGATGAAATCCCAGACACCGAATGCTGAACGCAAAAGATAAGCTTGCTTGTTGATGGTTCAATATTAATTGTTATTTAATAATTCATAATAAATAATAAGTTTAACGATCAAAATGACAGATAATCAAATCAGTTTTATATGAAAAAGATCTTATCAATTGTTGTGGCTGTAATGATCTTCAGTATGATTTCAGGGCAGCAAACCCAAAATGTAAGCATTGACATCAAGTCAGGTGCTCCTGCCGGAATCATTGATTCCAAGATTTACGGTCAGCTTTTTGAACATATTTATTTTTCAGCCGACGGTGGATTGTGGGGTGAAATGATTGCCGAACGTTCGTTCGAACCGGAGCAGTATCCCGGAATTGCCCCACGAGCTGGATTCTTCGACGGATGGTATGAAGATGACGATCAAATACTTCATTCACCAACACTATTCGAGCAACCTATCCCCATGACCAGCATCGACGGAAACAGCTATGTTATCAGCACTGATATTAAATGGCGCGGGTACAAACTCAGCAGACACATGTGGAGTGGCGGTTATGCAGATATGAGTGTGGAGTTTAAAAACCTTTCAGAAGGCAAAAGTTATCGTTTTCGCCTGCACGATCCACAGTACGAGACTTCAAACCCCTGGAATCAGCAGCAGCCAGCGAAAGAAGCCTCATTTGCCATTGAACGGGAAACAGAAGCCGAGCGTCAGGGACGTGACGGTAAACCCAGGATCGTGACTGTCTGGGAACCGGTTGCAAGCGTACCAATAAAACCAGGCCAGATCGACGTGATCTCAAAGTGGCATAATCTGCGGATCAGTTGCTCCGGTAAAAATGTCACCGTATACTGGGATGGCAAACAGGTTTTGAAATACAGGGAACTTGATAATTCTGCGGCGAGGAACGATCTTGCTTTCACGGTAAACAACACGGAAGCGCAATACAGGAACATCAAGATCACCTCTGCTGACGGGAAAAAGGTCTACCTGGACGGTATGCCGGAAGTGGTAAAAAATCCGCCGGTGGCTCCGCAGTGGAGATCTTTCGGCAATGGTAAATTTGAGATGGTAAAAGGCGATGCAGTGAACATGAAATACTCCCAGAAGATAACAGCAGGGGCAGAATCAACAGGCGTTTTGCAGGGACCATTTGCCATCAGGAAAGGTGAAGTGTATTCAGGTACCATATGGTCAAAGGGTGACGGTAATGCAGAACTGACCCTAAGCATTAAGTCCGGGGGCATTGATGTAGCCACAAATGTGATTGGCAAGCCTGATACCGAGTGGAAGAAATATGAGTTTCTACTTGAAGCGGGCGAGTTCGAAGGCGATGCTGACATGGCTATTGGTGCCAGGGGTGGCAGCCTTCAGGTTGACCAAATCACTATGATGTCGCGTTCAGCGATCAATATGGGCGGTTTCAGGCCCGATATCTATAAAGCTGTGCAGGAACTTGCACCGAGCTGCCTCCGCTGGCCGGGAGGAGGTTATGCCGCTCAGTACAGATGGATATGGGGAATTGGTCCCCAGGAAGAGCGTATACGCTGGCCTCACTATATGTGGATGAATTATGATCAGAATAGTTTCGGAACGGATGAATTCATCCAGCTCTGCCGCCAGATCAACTCCGAACCTGTAATCGTGGTACGTATCGGATTCGACAGAGCTGAATCTGAACATACGATGATACTTCAGGAGGCCTGCGATTGGGTAGCCTATTGCAACGAGCCGGCCACCGGCAAGTGGGGAAGCAAAAGGGCAGCCAATGGTCACCCGGAACCGTATAATGTGAAGTACTGGGAGATAGACAATGAGATGTGGGAGTACGGGATCGAAAAATACGAGGCTTCTGTCAGAGAATTTTCTGTTGCAATGCGCAAAGTCGATCCGAATATAAAAATCATCGTATGCGGAGGCTATGGAACTACAACCGACAAGGAGTTTTTTGACCGTTCCGGAAGTTACTTTGATTATGTAAGCCTTCATCATTATGAGGGTGAGAACGGATATGCCACAGGTCCTGTGAAACTTGCCGCACAGTATGATCAGTATGCCCGGTTGATTGCCACCTGCCCCAATCCGAATATTAAACTTTTTATCTCAGAGTGGAACCTTCAGAGCATCGACTGGCGCACAGGTCTTTTTGCCGGAGGCTTTCTGAATATCTGTGAGCAGCGTCCGATAGTTGAGATGGGAGCAGCTGCGCTGTTTATACGCCGTACTGACGCGCCGGAATGGAACAATGCCTTTATCAATTTTGACTATAAAGGAGTTTTTGTGGCCCCAAATTACCTTGTGACAAAACTCTGGTACGATAATTTCTCGAAATACCGGTTAGCATATACGGGTGAAACAGGAAACCTCAGTATAGTTACAACTCTCTCCGAAAACGGAAGGGACATTATAGTTAAAATAGTCAACCCGACAGAGAGTACGTACGACCTGAATATCGGTGGTGACTGGAAGTCGTTGACCGGCGCCGGATATGAGTATATCGCTCCGGGTTCGCTGGCAGCTGCCAACTCTATGGAATCACCGTATGCAGTATCAGTCGAAAAGAAGGAGATCGTTCCTTCCGGCAACAGTGTCACCCTGACAATAGAACCTATCTCGGCCGGGGTACTGATCCTGGCAAAAGGGTTTTGAGAGTTGCCTGGTAATAATTGCCGGACATGCAGGAATTTGAACGAAATTTTATAGTCTTTGACAATAAAATGTTAATTAAGTCTCTCAGAAGTTTATTCCTTTGTTTAAATGAAAATATTACTAATATTCATAAAATCCCTGCACTGAAAATGCAGGGATCTTTTTGTCATTTCATCACGCCTACAGTGAAATCTCTGTCTAAGCTTGGCTTTGCTCATTAGAGTCAGGTCAGTAATTGTATTTATCAAGATTCCCAATGGTCAGGCTGTCAGGTAAAATTCCTATGGTAATAATAAAAAAAGTAAGCGCTTTTGTTCCCTTTTCCAGATGACCACCCACCATACTGTTTTCATCTGATAAAGTGATATGAGCATGGACTCTCCCATTGAGTATATATCCCTGAACAGATACCAGATCCATCGGTACGGATGCTTTCGGGAATTCCTCGGCAGGTGGCAGGTTTTTATCGCTCACGACATGAAAATGGTAATCTGTGACAGAACCTATTCCGCTGATTATAACTGCATTCTTAATGCCCTTCTGCCTGACTGCCTCATTAAGGCCTTCCAGCATATCAGTTCCTGATTTCATCCGGATAATCTCAATCCGTTCAAAACCAGTTGATACAGTTTGAATTACAGGGTTATCTCCCTGGGCTTTAACAAAGCCACAGGCAAGGACCATAATCGAAATAAAAGCCAGCTTTTTCATGATTTTTAGAATTACCCCTGTTTGTCTGCTCTTCCGGTTTCCCACTGTCAGGGTGCGTTCGGGACTCTCACCCTAAAGTTATCGCCCATGCCGGGCGCACTGAAAAAAGAGGACAAGGCATTTTAGGTCCTTGCCCTCTTTTTACACTCCAGGCTTATCAGTTACCTGCTAATCCGTCTGCAAACCCTGCATAGGTGTGTTTACGGTTGTAATTCCCCGTCCACAACCCGATAGGCTGACCACCTCTCCAGGAGGATCCTTCAGGACTGTCTGTCGGGCTCCAGTGTGCAATGCCATACCGCTGAACTGTCGGAATGATTTCGAAATATTTCCGGATGATGAACTTATAGAAGTTACTCATTGCCTTGTGTTGCTCTTCGGTGACATTTTCAGTCAACACGGAATTGCCGTTTTCATCCACAAGTCCCATATCCAGTTCGCTGATTCTGACCAACTTGCCGGTTTCTGCCATCAGTTCAAACATTTGTACGATATGCTCTTCCCTGCTGGCCTGTGTTGCAGGATTCATATGGTATGAAACGTGCATCTGTGTTCCGATGCCATCAATCACCGTGGTGCCGTCTTCTTCCCATCGTTCAATCCATTTGATCAGGCTCTTCAACTTTTGATTGTTGTCCCAGTCTGATTCCAAGTTGTAGTCGTTGACAAAGAGCTTTATGTTTGCCGGACCATATTTGCGGGCAAGTTCCACGGCCATACGTACATAGTTTTCGCCCAGGTAGTCCTGCCAATAGAAGTTGTTTTGGGCGTCTGCTTCCGATACATTGTTCACCGATTGAAGATCATAGAGACCGTCACCGTCGGCATCCGCACCGGAAAGAGGTTCGTTGACCACATCCCATGCCAGCACATAACCATCGGTAGCTTCCATCATACCGGCAATCCATCTGTCCATGGCCCATGTCAGCGTATCGGCTTTTTCTTCTGGAGTAAGCGGAATCTTGTTCCCCGATTCTTCAATTTCAAAATAGATGTCATCGAAATAGTAGGTGTTAGCTTCTTTGGAAACGGAAAGGTTGAATGCGATTGTGCTCATACCCTCCTGTGTCCCGGCAATAAGACCGGAGTTGGTATATTCCTGCCATTCGGTTGTGAAGTTCGGACTGCCCACCATGGACCAGTAGAGGTATTCCCCCGGGTTTCTGTGTGCCTGTGATTCCGTTGCAGCCGGTTTGTCGGCCCTGATCTTCATGCTGAAACGGTAAGCATCTCCAGTCATGAACACATAGGGCACTTTCACAAAGAACTGAGTGTCCCAGTTGTTGGCCGGATTATCCCCAGATTGAACCATGATTGCTCTTCCCACGCCACCGGCACCCGTACCGGGCGCGCTAAAAGTGGGCGCTTTGGGTCCGTCTGTCTTTTCGGTGGCGAAGAAGCTGGAGACATCGTTGCTTTCACAATCACTATTGCTCACCAGGTTGGTCCACCAAGTGGCAGGACCTGCTGCAACCGGTTCTACCAGAAATGAGTAGGCGTGCCAGCCCGGTTTCCCCCAGCCTGTCAGCACCTCATCATCGAAAGAACCGTTCGCAATGAGACTCTCATCAGAGCCGGCGGCAGTGAAAGAGATATCGTCAAAATAGAGGTCACCGCCAAACTTGCCGAAACAAAACTGTAGCCTGTTGGCGGCAAACTCTGCTGTCCACTTGATGGTCACATCGCTCCATGTAGCTCCCACAGGGATGACCAGACCATACTTCACATTTGATCCGTCCGTCGGCCAGAAATCCATGGTAAATGCTTCCGAAGCACTGACCCGCATGCTCAGCGTATACTCCACACCCGGGGTCAAAGCCTCCGGCAGATCGTAGTAGATCTGCCAGTCCCACGTATTTGCATTGGCCTGTGGCGTTTTTATGTGCAGGCTGTTGTTTACATCATTTGGATCGATGACAATGTCTTTATCCGCAATAATGCCGTTCAGGTACTTGTTGTTCTGCTGGGCATGCCACACAAGTGTGTGTCCGTAAATGGAGATGTCAGATGCCCTGGTAGCTTCCACAAATTGCATGACCTGTGAAAAATCCATTGAACCGTCTTCCTTCACCACAGAACCAAATTTCATTGCATTTCCCGCGGTTACCTCATCAAAATTGGAATTGATGAAGCGGTAGACCAGTCCCTGTTTAAGGTATTCACTTACCGTTACTCCGGCTCCAAGCTTAAAACCGGGATTGGCGCTTCTGTCTATGTAGGTTTTCAGAGCACCATAGTCATTGAGATATTCCATCTGGGCGATAGAGGCAGGCTTCTCCACTTCGAAGGGCTGTATCATATCATCCACACATGAACTGGCCATAGCCAACAACAGGAAGATCACTCCTAAAACATTCATTGTATGTTTCATATCCTTTGTTTTTTAACTTAGAAACCAACTTAATCCTTTAATTGAGGGGTAAACCATTCTGCCTTTAGTCCTCTGTCTCTCACTACCAGTGTGTCATTGGTGGCAGACTGGATATCGCCGTAATCAATTGTGTAGTCAAGGTAAAGCACATCACGGTCTTTGTTGCCCCAGCTGTTTTTATCGCCTTTCGACACAAATTTACCGGTGCCGCTGGCTGTGACACCTTCCGTTTCGGAGGTGATCGTACAATTGTTCTGGTTGTCAAAAGTGAGCAATAACACACTGTTGCGTGTGATGTCATCCATATCTTTCGTCTGATGCTCCCATGCAATGGTATTGAGGGAACGGGTGGTGATGTTGTCCACCACTTCATCCTTTTCCACATATTGTGCACGACGATTTTTGGTGCCGCTCTGACTGCCCGAGATGACATCTTTCCCCCTGCGCAGGTAGTTGGCTTCATACTGATTGATGTATTTCACCGCATACAGCACATAATCCTTGGGTTGTACATCCCAGTCAGAAGAAACTCCCCGTCTGGGATTGTCAACCAGAGGAGTGCCTGAGAGAATCGTGTCGGCATTAACCACACCCGTCATCACAACCGGAATCACGTATGTTGTCAGCAGCGATTTGGGATCATTGAAAAATACGTCGGTCAGTTGTACGATAACACCTCCTAATACGCTTCCCTTTTCGATCGTTATTTTATCGGAGGAAAGAGAATAGTAATTTGAAGGCATGGGGATGATATCCATATCATTCTCCTCGAATACCAAGTTGTCACATAATGAATTATCCACCCGGATGCTGATATCGATATTTGCATTGTTTTTATAGACGCCTCCCATCGTTGCCATGATCTGGCATTTGTATTCATTATCCAGACTGGTGTCGAACACATCTTCCCCCAGGCAGATGGTACGGATGGGACTCTGGTATGCAAAATAAACGGCAGAGTAATCATAATCGGGAAACTCCCGATCACTATTCTCACAGGAGGTGAATAATCCGGTCACCATTGCCATCAAAAATGTTGTAAATATTATCCTTTTCATTTTTGTTCTTGTTAATTATTCAAATATGTTTTACCATCCTTCATTTTGAAGCAGGTTGCTGAACTTGATCACTTCTTCGTACGGGATGGGTCCGTAATACATATAATCCTGGTAAGCGCGACTCTCAACCTGTGGCAAGATGCTGTAATTTCCACCGCTGATGCTCATACCTTTTGCCGGCTCGGTGATATCCTTTTTCCAGCGTCTAATATCCCAGAAACGAAACCCTTCAAAGCAAAGTTCCAGACGCCGCTCATTATGGATCAGTTCCCGCATCTTATCTTTGTCATTTCTCGCCGATTCCAGATAGAGGTCACTGTTATTGACACCTATCCCTGCTCTTTGACGGATCGCCTTGATCACGTCGTACGCCGAGTAGCCGTTTGTTCCGGTACCTGTGGGACCCCAAGCTTCGTTTGCTGCTTCTGCATACCCGAGGAATATTTCCGTATAGCGGATAAACGGTTTGTAGTGATAGGCAGGTGTCTCGAAACTGGGATTCGCATTGACTGATTGATTCAGCAGCTTCTTCATATAGTAACCGGTTCTGGTGGAGGTTTCAGTCCTGTTCAGCGCATTGTTGTCGTTCCCGTCAGCAGCGGTTGTGATCACCGTGTTTTGAGGACCGGCAGTGCTCCCATTGCGTATGATATACAATGCCAGGCGCGGATCCCTGTTGGCATAAGGATTCGAGGGATCATATTCGCTGTTGGGATCCGTAATGGGATACCCGTTCGCCATGGGGAAGGCATCCACAAGATTCTGTGTGGGGTTGACGCGGCCACTGCCAAACAGTGTAGGAGGATAGTTGTCCCGTTCCAGATTGAGATTGTTTTCCTTGTTCCCGCGCCACAGCATCTCTTTTGGATTTACACCGGCAAGCAGGTTTTGAATTGTTGTACTGTTTGCATACCATATATTCCCAATCGGGTCAAGTTCTGCAATTGGATCACTTCCAAGGCCATCCAGTACCACTGCCATCATATTGGCCGCATCTACCCATGTCACATCAGATCCGTCGCTGTAAGCGGGACTTGCGGCAAGCAGGGCAGCCTGTGCACGTACTGCCTTGGCTATACGAGCGCTCATGCGGTTTTTTGCATTGTCCCCGAAGACGCGGGTATACTGACCTGCCGTTACTCCCATGGTACGATATTTTGCAGGAACCATGTTGTCATTGTCAATGGCTCCATAATCATCCGGTAACAACATCAAAGCTGAGTCCACATCTGCATAGAGTCGATCCATACACTCCTGAAAAGTATTCCGGGGCAGATTGAATTCGGAGTTGAGGTCTTCCGGTTCCGTGATGATCGGAATACCCAACAATTGACCGTCGGTGGCCCATCCGGCATGGTTGAGCAAAAGATGATACATGTACAGTGCCCGCATGCCGAAAGCATCCCCTTTCATACGGTCTTTGAACATCTCAGCAACCAATGGGTCTGCTGCCCAGTTCACCCCGTCAGCAATATAGATGAATTGATTCAGATATTGCCAGGATGCACGCAAATACTGCCATCTGTCCATGGGATTGTTGTTTGCTCTCCATGAGCCGGTGGCCATCAACCGGTAACCGTTGCTGGGATTATTGGATACGGCGTCGTTGGTAGCCACATCGTTAAATGACCATGATCCCAATGGATTACTGATATAGGCATGACCCAGCAATCCGATTGCCCATACCGGCATATTATACAAGGCATCGTTGTCCTTGTGATTTTCAATAGCCGGCTCGAACATATCCTGACAACCTGTCTGCAAAAATATGAGCAATACAAACAGTACAACTATTGATATTTTATTTCTATTCTTCATGATTGAATATTTTTTACTGGATTATATCATTAAAAAGTGCCTCTTACACCGATGTTGTAAAAACGTATCTGTGGTGCACTTCCCACATTCATTTCCAGGTGTTTGCGCTCTTTGGAAATGGTCAGCAAATTATAACCACTCACGTAAACACTGATTCCTTTGATAAATGATCCCTGCAAAGCCGTTTCCAGTATATCGTATGTGAACTGTACCTGCGATAAATTCAACCGATCTGCTTCATATAACCAGAAGTCGGAGTAACGGAAATTGTTGTCTCCGCTCGTTGTGGTCAGACGCGGATAAGTAGCTATATCTTTCGACTCTTCCGTCCAGCGGTTCCGTACGATCTCCGAATATTTGTTGTCACTGCGTACCCAATAGTAGGAGCTGTTTTTTATGCCAGACCCGCCAAAGAATCCGTCGGCCATGGCAAAGAGCGTAAAGTTACGCCATTTCGCCGTAAAATTGAGGCCTAAACGGAAGGGAGTATCCCAGCGTCCCAAAAACACCTCGTCATTGGAGTCGATGATATTGTCACCGTTCTGATCCTTGTACTTGATATCACCCGGTTTTGTTTCACCAAACTGTTGTGCCGGTGAGTTGTCAATATCAGCCTGGTCATTGAAAAAACCGAGACTTTGCAGACCCCATAACCCATTCAGCGGCCGGCCAATTCTGGTTTGATAATCAAACTCATAGCTTTCATCCCGTTTTGCCGCTTCGTTTGTGAAATACATACCGCTCACACCCAATGTCAGATCCACTTCACTGATCTCTTTGTTCAGATACATGCTAAAATCAAAACCGGAACGTTTGTCGGAATTGTAATTTACATAGGGGATGATAGATGATGTCGGATAACCTACCTGTGTAAAATAGATGGGATAGAGGGAGTTTACCCGTGCAATATCACCGTCCATCTTGCCCGTGAAATAGTTGAAATCGAATCTCATCAGTTTATCCCAGAGTGAACCGCGTACACCCAGATTGAGTTCTTTTCTTTTGACAAATGTCATATTGGGATTTTCACCCCGCTGAAACTCGGTTGCTGCTTCGCCTCCCAGATCAGCCCAGGAATACCATCCGCCACGTTGCAAAATCGACTTATAAAGATAGTAACCCATTGGATTATCGTCTGTTGCTATATCCAGGTCCTGGCTGATGATTCCACCGGAAACTGTCAGCATCAGATCGTCAAAAGCCGTGTTACCAAAGAAATCCTCTTTCACAGGACGCCATCCGAGTGTCAAAGTAGGGGAGAACCCGAGTCGGTTCCCTTCCGGCAGTTTGGCGGAGTAGGGGAGTGCAGAGCTAAAATCAACATAATATTTTTGTTGAAAATTATATGAGGCCTGGATCCCCAGATTCACGTTAGAGAGCATATGATACTCACCGCTTTGCCTTCTTTGCCATGCATTCGCCACAATCATGCCGAACACATTGTGATCGCTGTTAAATGTACGTGAGTAATCAAAATGACCGGCAAAGTTGTAGGTATAACGGTAGACCGAGTTGCTGATGATCTCGTCTCCGGTCTTTCTATCTGTACCATATTGCGTAAGGCTTGCAATCATGTCACTGCCTGCGTAATTTGTCCATACCGGTGCAAAGGTGGCATATTCGTTGGAATACCCCTGGTTATAGGTCGATGCATAGTCGATGCCGTATTGGGCACGGAAATGCAATCCCTGGAGCAGCGATTTCAAATTGAGATCGAACCGGGTATTGAACTGAAACTGACGACTTACAAACTTATTGTCACCTGCCGCATAGGAATCAGCTATCGGGTTGGTGGGATTGAGCTGGGTTCCTCCGAGAAAATATTTACCGTCAATGAGATAATTGCTTGTATTGATGGTTGACCCGGAGGGGATGTCATTTTCTTCCAGATAAGTGAGCGGGATCAGCGGAGATACACGGTTGGGACGCAGGGTGGCTGCATTTGCCCACCAATCTCCCCTGGCACTGTATGAGTCATAGTATGTGACGTTGGCATCGGCCTGCACTTTGAGGTATTCCCGTAAGTTCAGGTCGAGGTTACCGCGTACAAACAGACGACTCACGTAATTATTGGCGCTGTTACCCACATTGAGTAGTGAATTTTCGCGATAATACCCGGTAGTGGTATAATATTTCACACGCTGGTTGCCGCCAACGATCTCAGCAATGGCCTCCGACCTGTTATACATGCTGCGCAGGTAATCGGACGAATACATATCTACATCCGGATAGCGATAGGGATTTTCACCCGACGCATACCTGTAAATATCCTCTATGCTGTAACTGGGATCCAGTCCGTCATTGATGCGGGCCTCATTGTATAGGGTCATATATTCAGCCGATCCCAAATATTTGGGATCGGATTTGGGCGTGTAGATACCAAAATTGGCACGGATACGAACAGTGGGATCACCAGCAATGCCCCGTTTGGTTGTAATCTGGATCACTCCTTTCGAAGCACGACTGCCATAAAGTACAACAGCTGCAGGCCCTTTAAGGACTGTAATGTATTGAACTTCAATGGGCAGCACGTTGTTGGCATCACGGACCATACCGTCTATAACGACCAGATATTCGTCCATGCCCCAGATGTTCCCGTTCACACCGCCAATCAGATTCTCAACAAAGTTAAGACTATAGGTGGTGTATGCTTTGTTTGTCATCTCTTCCACATCAATGACAGAGACACCACCCAAGAGGTCCTGTTCGTCCATGGTACGAAATGCGACCTCAACTTTTTTGTATACTGTATCGTTTTCCAACGTCAGTGTATCTGTATAACCCAACTGGGCTGCAGCCTGCAGTACGTTGAAAACAAAAACGATACAAATTGCGAGACCAATATATATTTGTTTCATTTTAGTCTTTTTTTAGTTATCAATTTTTTACCAACCCGGATTCTGGTAAAACTCCGAATACATGCTGACATCATCTGTATTGAATGGGAGCCAGTAATGTTTGTTTGTGAGATTACGCGTGGTAATCACCTCTTCTCTCCAATTCAGGACAGCATTTTCTTTCGGATTTGCTTTTGTATCAAGCGGTACTGCACGGTCAAACTCCTGTTTGGTCTTGATGTTAAACGGATATTCTGTCAGCAGGAGCCAGCGGCGAAGATCATTGAAACGATGACCTTCAAACGCAAGTTCTACCGCACGTTCCCTGCGCAGTTCACTCATGAAGCCTTCCAGTGAGGAGGTGTATTTATCGGCAAGAGGAGCTACGCCGGCACGTTCACGGATCCTGTTCAGTGCTTCAACCGCATTTTTGGAGTAATTGGCTGCTTCCCCTGCAGGTGATCCATATCCCTGGGCGGCTGATTCAGCATACATCAGGTACACATCGGCCAAACGCATCCATGCCAAATGTAAGTGCGTTGAGTAGCTGTACCCGTAGGTGTTGTCCCAGATATTGGCTCCCAGCGGGATAAACTTGTAGTTCAAGTATCCTGTACGGCTCACTTTGCGTGGATCATTGGTGTAGTTTCCCCCGGTATAGAGGTTGGCATATCGCCACACTTCATCAATCGGGTTGGTGATTGTTCCTGAAACCACTTTCACTCCGTCATAGATAATGTCATTGTAGAACCGGGGATCCCTGTCTTTCCATGGATGCGTCGGGTCAAAGCCTGATTCCGGATCATCCAACGGCATTCCGTTTGCCATTCCGTAATAGTTGACGTAGTTTGCGGCAGGTGCCAGCACGATACCGTCACCCTGAGCGATAGCAGAAGGCTGGTAGGAGTTCATCTGTCTCCAGTATGAGTCGGGTCCGTATGTCGGGCTGCGTACAATCGCTTCGGTACCGCCGGGCATCAGCCAGTTTTGTTGCATCGTAAAGAACAGGGAAGAGTAGTCTTTAAAGTCGACCAGTGCATATTGCGTTTCTCCGTTTTCCACCATACTCAATACCTGTCCAAAAGCATCGGCAGCTTTCTTGCACATTTCTGCATCATAGGTGCGGGGACCGTTGATACCGTTTGCCATCAACGGGCTGCCTGCATACAAATAGGTCTTTCCCAGATAAGCCAGCGCCCATATCTTGTTGGCACGCAAAGCATTGTTTCCAGCCGTACGGCGACCAATTTCCGTATTGTCCCAGTTAACCGGCAGCAGATTGGCAGCTCTTTGGAAATCGGCAGCCATCTTCTCCGCATTTTCCCTGTATGTTTCCCGCGGGAGCGTCAGGGGTTCATCACTGGGAAGTACATAGTCAATGTAGGGGAGACCGCCCCAATATTGTGTAAGCTGAAAGTAGAACCAGGCCCGCAGGAAATACAACTGTCCTGCAATCATATCTCTTTCATCCTGGCTTGCGTCGGTCATTTTCCCCGCATCCAGT
>Ga0209540_10002249_pt1 | contig 13809 bp, 17 predicted proteins | sample BarGraIncu01121A_FD_184501 | JGI IMG/M metagenome (GOLD analysis project Ga0209540, IMG submission 184501) | Arctic peat soil microbial communities from Barrow, Alaska - Barrow Graham LP Incubations 011-21A (SPAdes) (version 2) | ecosystem: Environmental > Terrestrial > Soil > Wetlands > Peat... | reverse complement strand
TAATTAAGTTTCTCTATTTCATCAGTTGTAAACTTTATTTGAATCATTATATACTCCTAAAGTACCCATAACTGACTCAAATAATTTTTATGATATATATATTTTATAGTCAACCATCTTCAGTATAACTATCAGGATAGCTGTTGCTGTGGGGGTCATGGTGGCAGTTGGTGTAAGAGTTGGATTTGTTTCAGGTGGTGCCCCTATAGCTCTCAGGGCTGCACAGGAATCAGCTGCATAGTTATGATGGTTCTCGAATAACGTTCCATAAGAGGTGGTCAATCTCTATTCCCCTTCACATGACAGGTGTCGCATAAACCATTACCATAAACTGTGTTAAGACTTGTAAGATATTGGTGCTTCGCAAATGATGCCGGCGCTCCTGTAAGAATTACTAAAGTTAACAAACATAACAGAACTACTTTTAGATTCATATATTGTATATCTTATACTCTCTGAGGATTGTTGGACTTTAATGTTGCATTTTTTATGAACCATTCGCTTTGGACTTCGATCAATCTAAATACTGTACAAAAACTTCTTCGTACAATCTTTTCATATTTTCTTTAGTTTTCGGCAATTTAGGAAACCCATGGTATTCTTCTGCAGTTTCAATATCTTTAATAAGATTTAACCTGTATTGACTTTTTGAATAAAACCACCTTTGCTCATGGTAATATTGTGACAAGTACTCTTGTTCAGTTTGACCCGGTGTGGGAATAAAGAAACCACAGTTTTTTCCAAGTTCTGCCATATCCATCATTGTGGTGTATCCAGACCTGCTTATTATGAATTTCGCACGATTCATGAGTACGATCTTTTCTTCCTCAGTCGCATATGATTTCACTGTAGTAAACCTGTCAAGCTTTTTTTCGAAATTATCCTGAGGTCGCCCCAGAAGCACGATTTTTTCACCGGGAAGCTCTTGTACTTGCTTTAAAATAATCTTCTCCAGTATGGTACGCTGTGGTTCCGGACCGGAAATAATGATGAGAAAATCAAGGTCTTCAGATAGGTCCATTTTTTGGACACTCGATAGAATTCCTGCATAGTACGCCTTCATATTCGTTGTTTTTCGGATTGACCGGCATAATTTTCCGCTAAGGCAATTTCCATTATCATCAGGGCTGTTGGATGGAATAATTACACGCTCGAATTTCTTGTGAAAATATTCATTGATGTATTGAGATATAGTCTCAGCAGGTCTGATGTAATGGGGAAAGCTATAGCGCATCTGGTGCGAAATGAAGAAGGAAGGAATCCTTTTCGAATAAACGCCAAGCCGGTTATCACTTATGACTACATCATAATTATTCTTTTCAAGGAGGCGATCCATCCTTTTCTTTTCATCTGCAAGCGCTTTAACCAGAACCGGGATATTTGCGATAAATTTTGGAAAAAAATATTTTGTTGAACTATATGGCGCAGGATAATCCTTAAAATAAATGAACTCACAATCAGGACATTCTTTTTTCAATAAATGAAAGGCACCCAGGCTCGCAGCGATCGTCACCTCATGACCACGATCTATAAGTTCCCGGATAATTGGAATATCCCTGGTAGCATGCCCCAATCCCCATGATAAAGGGCTTATGAATATTTTAGACATTAAATCTCCTTAATATCAAATATTTTTTTATCTTAAAAATAACAAATGTTAACATAAGTCCTCCGATTATATCAAGAAAAACATGCTGTTTGATAAACATTGTTGATAAGATTATCAAAAAAGTTATAGGAATTAGAACCATTCCAACTTTTGTATCCTTTTCATAAACAAACGCTGAAATGGTAGATGTAAGTGCTACATGCAATGATGGAAAAGTGTTATTGGGCAAATCGTATTCATAAATTGTATTCGTTAACCGTGTGAAAAAATCCGTGGATGCAATAATTGGTCTGAAGACTTCTGTTTGAAATGCAGAATAAATCATTAGCGCTATCGATATAACTGCTATCAGCATAAGCGACATTGAACGATATGTCTTATAGTCATTCCAGTAAAATACAAAGACAAAAATTATCATAGGAATATGCAACAAATAGATCACTGCAAACTCTGGAATTAATGGAATGTATGTATCTAATCTTATTTCAAGATTAATGCCCACTGGATTCATAATTTGCACCAATCTGTAAATACCAAGATATAGAGCGATTATAGTCAGCAATAATATAGTTTTTTTTAATCGTTCCTTCATTATATCAACTTTAGATTATGAATTGATCTACCATTGTCTTGAAATGGAGAGTAATGATATTCATTCGATGTATTATATCTTTTTTCACAAAACGTCTATTTGAGTTATGTGTTCCAGGACTCGTACTCCCCTCTGATTGAAGAAATCATAGTAATGAAGTCTACCTATATTTTCATTCTTATTATTTTCACTCCTGTTATGCCTTTATTTTATCTGACCATCCGGTCTAACATTATTCATATCTCAACGCATCAACTGGCCTTAGCTTTGATGCTTGATATGCAGGAATTATTCCTGCCAGTATTCCAACTGTTACAGATACTGATAACGCCATAGCTATCGAATTAAATGTGACTATTGCTATGCCGCCTCTTCCCATGGGAAGACCGCCCATAAGAGTAGGCATGAAACCTGAAAGCATTGTACCGAGGATTATGCCCAGGATCCCCCCAACGAGTCCGATAAATGCTGCATTGAACAGGAATATAAGCAAAATGTCAGCATTACGCGCCCCTATGGCTTTCATTATCCCGATTTCTTTCGTCTTTTCAAGGACGGAAGTGAACATGGTGTTTGCAATTCCAATAGAACCTACGATCAAGGAAACAGCTGCAATGGCAAGAAGAAAAGTATTCATTGAATTCATCGTGTCTGCTCTTGTCTGCTGCATTTCCTTCCTTGATGTAACTGAAAAATCCATTTTATTTTGAGTAACATGTCTTTCAGTCATAAGTTTATCCTGGATTTTCGTGATCACTGAATCTAACTGATTTTGGTCCTTGATCTTTACAACAAGTGTGTCGTAGATATCAATCGTTTTGTCCGGGATTACCTGGTATGCCATCTGAATCGGCATGTAAACACTTGTGGTCTGGTCATTAAGAATCCCCACAACCCTGAAAGCAGCGGCGTTTATAGTTACCATCTTATTGATTCCGATAGGCTGGGAAAAATAAGAGGATGCGAGATTTCCCCCGATAACTATGACATTCTGATCAGCAGAATCAAGCATCCTGCCAGTTTGTATTGTACTTGTAGTAATTTGAGACCAGACTTTCTGGTCAACGCCTGTTACAGATACTTTGCCTGTTTTGCCAAGATAGGATATATTCACACTACCTCTGATATTTGTGTCGACGAGCGCAATATCAGATAAACCCTTCAATGCCTGGAGGTCACTCCTGTCCAGAACTATTGCTTTGGTCGTTGCTTGGGCTACTCCAGAAGATCCCCCCCCGCCGCCCCTGGTAAATCCGCCGCCTCCACCACGTTCAAAGCCTGGAGAAATTGTAATAATATCTCCGCCAAGAGCGTTTAATTGCGCATTCAGCGTTTGCTGCATCCCGTCTCCTATTGATACGATCGCAATAACCGCAGCCACACCTATAACAATACCCGTTATAGTAAGCCAGCTTCTAAGCTTGCTATGAAGCACCATATTGAATGCATGTTTGGAACATTTCTTAAGCTTCATTTTAACCTGTAGGGATTATCATTTTTTCTGAAAGTTGAATAAATTCTTTATCTTGAAATCAGGATCAAGCAATTTGTGACTCTTATACTTTCTTTGGGCAACAACTCCGCCAACAAGCACGGCTATTCCCAGGAAATACCAGGAGTATGTAGAGAATACACTTGCTTGTTGTGCTGCCCCTCTTCGTCCCTGCAAAGCTGTTGTTCCATCTCCGGATGCAATGTTTTGATTTCCGATATTGACTTGTTTCTCAACAATTTTCCTTTCTCCCATTGTATCCGTATATGCAATTTGCATTAACACCGTATCAGATGAGCTGTTTGTTTGTCTTTGCATGAACCCTGTATCTGACGAGCTATTTGTTGGTCTTTGCATAGAACGCCCCTGGGTGTTGGTACTATTTCTGGAGGCTCTGTTCTGGGTAGTCTGATTGCTAATTAAGGACTGCAACTTGAAGCTTGCAACCGTGTAGTCTCCTTTATTCAGATTCCCTATTATGACTGAATTAGAACCGCTTACACTCCAGCCCATCTGCTGGGGAATAACAACCGATACCGAGTTTGCAGGATTGCTTCCAATATTGGCAATGCTAAAAGACATCTGGCCATTTGCATTGTCTGAGAATGCCACATCGAAATCTGTTCCTCCGCCAACATACATTCCGGCGATAGTGCTAATTTTGTTCTCTGTCCCATTGATACTATCTTTATAAGTCAAGTAAAGGTTCAGCTTGTATAATCCCGGAACTGCATTTGTATCTGCTATCACCTGATAATCCAGATCTTGACTTTCTCCAATGTCAATATATTTTATATGCTTGGTATTGTCACTTCCAACTGGAAGAATAATATTTTCAGTATTCTCCCAATAGAATGTCAGATCCCGCAAAGGAGCACTTCCGACATTATTTATTGTGAACTTCATGCTCGTCTGTTTTCCAGGAACAAGCGCTGTCGTATCAATATGGAGCACTTCTGCACTGTCCCTGTTCTTCACATCAAGGTACAGACTTTTTTGAGTTGCAGAAGTTGAGCCTGACTGATAATACTTTAATTTGAGTTCGTAACTCCCTGCCGGCGTATCCTTATTGATCAGCATCCTGTATTTGATTATCTTAATATTTGCACTGGATCCCTCCGTATAACCCTGGATTATTCCTATGCTCTTAACTGCAGTTTCACCTGATACAAGTTGAAAAGGATATTCAGGCAATACTTCAAGCATAAGGTCATTGAGGTCCATGCTTCCGATATTCTCAACACCGATACTTGCCTCCACTACGTTTCCCGCCATAGCAGGATTTGGGTCATAGTTTGCAAGACTGATCGATAGCACTGTTGCATCCGATAAACTTCCGATGTCTGCATTACCTGCCGGGATGCAAACGATCAATGCCAAGAAGATAAAAATTGTTAAGATTTTTTGTTTCATTATTAATTTACCTCATGATTTTGCGATATTCTCATTATTTCTCCATCTTTAAGCTCAATTGTTGTGTGGGCTAATTTTGCAAGATTAAGGTCGTGAGTAACAAGGATAATGGTCTTACCATGTTCTTTCCACAACCTTTGAAGCATATTCAGGACTTCTTTTCCTGTGACACTGTCCAGTGCTCCTGTGGGTTCGTCTGCAAGAATTATTTCAGGATCACTCACCAGGGATCTGGCTATGGACACTCTTTGCTGCTGGCCTCCCGAAAGTTGTGTCGGCCTGTGATACATCTTACCTCCCAGTCCCACAAGGGTCAATATTTCTCTTGCTCTTGTAGCTGCTTTCTGGTCATTATACTCTAAGAATTCCAGGGGAAGCATCACGTTCTCAAAAGCAGACATTGATTGGATCAGGTTATATTGCTGGAAAATAAAACCAATAGTTTTTCCTCGAAATGACGATAAGTCTGATTCGCTTAATGTGCTGATATCCTGCGATTTCAGGCATATCCTGCCACGTGTTGGAATATCCAGGCAGCCTATCAGGTTCATCATTGTTGACTTGCCGCTTCCGGATGCGCCTATTATGGCTACAAAGTCTCCTTTCATTATTTCAATGCTTACTCCTTTTAGTGCTGGCACTTCCACTGCGCCCATCTTATAAATTTTCCAGACATCCTGCAATTTCATTATAGTATCAGTCATTTGTTATGCCGCCGTAACAAAACAACCCCTGCAGATGATCCGAAAATGAAGACCACAAAATCAAACCCTGGGGCCGCTTTAGTCGCTGTTGCCGTCACAACTGTCTCGTCCGGGGTTGCCGTTGCTGTAGGCGGTTGCCCTATAGCCATCAGAGCTGCATTCGGATCAGTAGCGTGGTCAGGCTGATTCTCAAATAAAGTTCCATAAGAGTTTCGCGGGAACGTCCTGTTTGAGTTTCCTGTTCCGAATGTTCTATTGGAATTGCGTCTATCGGACGTTTCATTAGAGTTGGGCGGTAACGTTCTGTTTGAATTACGCCGTCCGAACGTTCTATTAGAGTTGGGCGGCATCGTTGCGTTAAAGTCACGCTGCCCACTGCCAGAATTCATAACATGGCAGGTTCCGCATGAACCACCGCTATACACTGCAGTGAGATTTGTAAGATACTGGGGACGTGCAAAAGACTCCGGTATTCCTGCAAGAATTATTGATGTTAATAAGAGTAATATGATTGCTGTTTTTCGGTTCAAATTTGAGTCACCTCAACTATTATATTATCAGTACCCATTTATAAGAAAAAAGAAGGTAAAATGTACATTTCAAGTCCACTTTTTTTATTAATGTTTAGCGAAGAACAAGTGCCTCCATTTCATTTAACCGATCAGGCAAAGCCGGTTGTAGAAATTGGCTAGCATGAATGAATACTTTTTCCAGGACAGCGTTCTTGTTTGTCACATCTTTTTTTGTATGACCCAATCCCAGGACAGTGGACTTACAAATACACGTGCCAATTAAAATCACTCCTTTCTTATAGAAAAACGATGTGCATCTCTCCACATTCTTCGTCCCTTATGTTTCAAAACGCCTGGAAGAGGACAAATAGCCGGCAGTACTTCATGGACTATTCTAATAATTCCTGGCGCTTTAATTCATCGAACAGCATTAAATCCAACTTAGAAATCATATATATCAACTTTCGTATTTTTAAATTCTTTTCTGTGAATATATATAAATTTGGCCATTGAGTATAATGTCTTAAAAGAGGTTTTAAATTTGCTTTTTCCACCTATTCTAGGGATACAGGGTATCGGGAATTCCAATATATTCATTTTGTGAACGGACATTTTATGTTCCATTTCCAGTTCAATACCAAAATCAGTTGCGTCTAATTGTAACCTGTACCATGTTTCTTTTTTCATTACTCTGAACCCTGTTAACGGCTCTGAAGTATTGAATCGGTTAGAAATTCCCTTTAAGATGAAAGGGAAAAAAACATGATCCGTCCACATAACCATATCAGAATATGCGCCTTCTTTTTTTAGATTATGACTCCCTACACAGACATCATACTCATCAAGTTTATTTATGATATTTGGCAGATTAGTAACATCATACGTACCGTCCCCATCAATAAAAACAAGAATATTGCAGGTAGCGTTTTCAACTCCTGTCTTCATTGCAATCCCTTTACCTTTTCTTTCTTCCGATATTACTTTAACATTGTTTCTGAAAGAGTGACTGCTATAGGTTCCCTTATTAGAATCATACAATGCTTGTGATAACGCATTTTCTCTGGTATTGTCTTCTGACAATCCATCAACGACTAAAATTTCATAATTCTCATTTAGCATCTTAATGTCATTTATAGTCTTTACTATGCCCATCTCTTCATTCAAGGTTGGTATTATTATACTTGCGTTCATATATTCAATTAAAATTATTTAGTATCAATCTTTAATAACCCATTCATCTACTTGGGTATATCATCACAATAAATGTTTTCATTTATATCTGTTTATGGCATTTGTCTTCAAATCTTCCCTCCGCCATATCTTCCCCAACCATGTTTCCATTTGTCTTATTTTATAAATAGCGCTGTTAACCAGTTAATTACACTTATCGATAGATAAACCACTCCGGTACTTTTAATGATATTCGCTATTAAGATCAGGAACAAGAATCGTTTTAAATCATAATTCTGTATTCCGGCAACTAATGGAGCAAGGTTGACAAAAACCGGGATCCATGGCGAAATGAGAAGTAATAAAACACTGTGTTTTTGAAAATAATTGTGGGTTGTTTTTTCTCGATATTTATTGTTATCAATCTTGATAATTTGAGTAAGTCCACGTTTTCCGATATGATAACATATATATGCTCCGAATATTGAACCAAATGTCAGGATCAGGAAGATCAGTAAAGGGTTTCCTCCTATGCCAAGCAATCCAAACACCACAGGTTCTGAAGGTATTGGTATAATTGATGAAATTATACTAATAATAAAAAGTCCTATCATACCGTAAGAAATGAATAATTCAAACAATGCCATTTTTTATTATATTAAATTGAAAAAGGAAAAGGTTTTGGTAATGAGGAAACAAAGAATTTTTGATTTTTTTTTTTCTGATCCAGGAATAAATCTAATGGGAATTTAAGGATATCGACAAATAATACCCTCAGTACTGAAATTATACCATAAATCTCCTTTTGATAATAAATTATGACTTTGCCAACCCTGAGGTTTAATTCGCACCTTTCTCAGATTCTGGGAATCCTCATATCATCATTCTCATCTTCTGAGGGCGGATTATACCCTTTATAATCAAGAAAGATTGTATAAATGTTTAATAATGAGGTGACAGAAATGAACTATAAACAGAAAATTTCAAGAGAAACTTCGCCTTCCTGTAATCCAAAGGAGCCATCTCTTTTTAACCTGCATTTTGGCATTCGTGAGCATGCTGTCAACGTATTGGCAGAACATGTGAATTTGCTATCGGATGAACGCATTATGCTGAATGAAGATAGCAGGAGTTGGTGATACATGGATATTTTTGACATATTGACAGCAATTTCAAAAAAGAAAATGGCATTCATGAATGCAAATATGAATGAAAATAAAGCCTTGATCAAGGCTGAATTTGAGATATCGGAAGAATATCACATATCATTGATTGATATCCAGAAGTTGTTGGGAGTGAGATCTATTCCCGCTGGACTGGTTTAGAAGAGAAAGAATATCCCATATTTAAATACGGGGACTATAAAAAGAAGTGAATAAATATGACTGAAAAATCAGAAGAAAGAAAAGATATCCAAACAGAAGATCACAATACAGAAAATAAGGACCTTTTCAAGACACAGGAAGACAGCTGTATACTTATTTCAAAAATGTGGGAGGATTCCTACTTAAAGCCATACATACCCTGGTCAGGATCCAGAGGATCGCTGTTTGAGACAGAAATCGAACTCTCAAAGGATACCACGCCGCAGAAATACCGGGAATTTTATGAAGAATGGATTAGAACCTGCCAGAATACCTGTAGTAATTTTTATGAAATCTGCGAAGTTGAATCCGGTAAAGAAGCTTTTGAAAAACTTCTTGTAATTGCAGAGGACTCTAATAAGATATACAGGTCATGGATAGACGATTTAGAGGAAAATTCAAGGGCAACACGAGATGTGCTAAAGGGGGAACCAGATCCTTCGAAATATAACGATATCTATGAAATGTGGATAAAATCATATGGAAGAATATTCGACGAGCTTCTTACCTTACCATTCAGACAAAATATAAAAGAGATCTTTGAGAAACTCACAGGCGCACCGGATATCTATTCAAATAAATTTGAGACTATAGCGAAATTATGGAACGATTCATATATGAAGCGATATAGGCTATGGATAAATTCCATGATTAAGCTTTTTGCGAAATCATCAGAAATATCCAGGGGAAATGCCAGCCCAGAAACCTATAAGGAATTTAATTCCTTGTGGCAGAATACATCTCAGGAGACCTATGGCAAAATGTTTGATCTCCAGCCGATGCTGCATTCAAAAGAAGCATTTGAGAATTTCGCTCGAAACGCCAGCGTCGATTTGAATCTCTCAAAATACTGGATAGCCATCCTTGAAAAACTGTCACAGAAAGTCAAGGAGTTATCGAAGCAAAACGCTGATCTGGAGACCTATATGGAATTTTATAATCTTTGGGCAAAAACATATGAAAAGGCATTAAAGAACCTCTTTGAGAGCATTCCTCCATTAAGCCCATTTAAAGATATCTTTGAACCTGTAAAGAATGCAGCAATGATATATGCAGACTCGTTTACCAGCATCTCCAGTAATAGGATGAAGACCGATCCCATCTCTGTAGATGCGGTTTAAGAATGGACAATAAAATCCAGGGACTTATTTTATATTTAATTTTAATAAAATAAGTGTGGATAATGATAAACATTAAAAATGAATAAATATTGGAAATTATGCTTTTTGCTCAGTTAAGTTTATTTATACTCATAAATCAATATTCTAATGAGTAGTAAATATCGCTACTTAAGAAAGGGAGAAAAAAAATCATGGGACTTATAGACAGAATAAGTACAACCGTTAAAGCAAAGATAAACAAGATCTTAAATAAATTCGAGGACCCGAGAGAGACGCTTGATTACTCTTATGAGAAGCAGCTTGAACTCTTACAGAATGTCAAGCGCGGAGTGGCTGAAGTGACTACGGCCAAGAAGCGTCTTGAATTACAGAAGATAAAGCTCGAACAAAATGTACAAAAATTGGATGAACAGGCCCGGGGAGCCCTGAAGGCTGGAAGGGAAGATCTGGCAAGGATCGCGCTTGAGCGAAAGACCACATCGCAGGGTGAAATAGATAATCTTGTGAAGCAGATAGCTGATATTGGCAAAGAACAGGAAAAACTCGTTGCAACAGAGAAAAGCCTGTCTGCCAAGATAGAAACTTTCCGTTCCACCAAGGAGACGATCAAAGCCCAGTACAGCGCTGCTGAAGCACAGGTCAAGATCACGGAATCAGTAAGCGGGATCAGCGAAGAGATGAGCGATGTAGGGATTGCTGTTCAGAGAGCACAGGATAAAACCGAGGATATGAAGGCGCGTGCATCTGCACTGGATGAACTTGTAGAATCAGGCACGCTTGAGGATGTGACCGGGGGAACGAAAGACGATATTGATCGGGAACTTTCGAAGATAAAGTCAAAAAGCGAAGTGGATGAGCAGCTTGAATCATTAAAGAAGGAGATGGGAAAATGATAGTGCGATTGATGGGAGAAGGACAGTATGAAATTGATAAGAAACACCTGGACGCAGTTAATAAAATCGACAATAATATAGTTAAAATTGTTAACAACCAAGACGAAAAAGCCGTCGAGGCAGCCTTTAAGTCAGAATACAAGAAACTTATTGACCATGTACGCAAGAATGGCAAAAAGATCCCTGATGAGATCATCAAACCAAGCGATATAATCATACCGCCTGCTGATCTCACTCTTGAGGAAGCGCGAAAGATTTTTACGGGTGAAGGGTTGATTCCAGAATAAAGTATAATAAAATTAATACAATCTCCAATTATAAAAAGAAGCGTTTAGAATGAGGTGTTTAAATTGAAAAAGTGGTACCGGGATTATGGACTTCAGGCACGCATGTTGCTGACCATGTTCTTGCTTGCTGCGCTGTATGTTTTCTTCCTTGTTATTTTATCAGCGTACGGAGGGGTAGGAACATACGGTTTGATGGTGTTTGCAGGTTTTTTCCTGCTTATCCAGTTTTTCCTTTCAGACAAGCTTGTACTCTGGAGCATGGGAGGGCGCATTGTTACAGAGCAGGAGGAACCGCGCCTTCATGAAACAATTTCAAGACTCTGCGCAATAGCTGATTTACCCAAGCCAAAAATCGCTATTGTTGAGAGCAATGTCCCGAACGCTTTTGCGACCGGAAGGAGCAAGAACAGTGCAGTAGTGGCGGTTACGACGTCTCTGAAACAGAGGTTGAGCCAGCCAGAGCTTGAAGCGGTGCTGGCCCATGAGTTGAGCCATGTCAAGAACAGGGATATGCTTGTTATTACGATTGCAAGCTTCCTGTCCACTGTTGCCTTTTTCCTTGTAAGGAATATGCTGTTTTTCGGGATGGGGGGCGGGAATCGCGACCGTGACAGGGGCGCTGGGGCTGCCATAATCGTTTTTGTGGTATCGCTAATGGTATGGGTCATAAGTTTCCTGCTCATACGCGCTCTTTCAAGATATCGGGAATTCGCTGCTGACAGAGGTTCTGCAATGATCACGGGCCAGCCTTCGCATCTGGCCTCGGCGCTTATGACTATCAGTGGAGTCATGGAACGTGTGCCTTCGCGTGACCTACGGGAAGTGGAGGGGATGAATGCATTTTTTATCATACCTGCAATTTCAGGGGATTCTATAATGAGCCTCTTATCAACCCACCCGCCAGTAGAGGCACGCATACGCGCACTTGAAGAGATGGAGCGCAGGATGGAGTTCTAAATGGGATTTCTTGATGCACTGCTGGGGAAAAGCAAACTACCAAAACCAAAACCCGACAAACTGTTTGCAATTTCGACAGCCTATGTCACTCTTAACACAAACCTGAATTTGAAATCAGAGGGCGCAGGTATCTGTTTTAAACCGATCGAAGCTTCAAGGTTCCAGAGTACTGAGCTTGAAATCCAGGAGTTGCTTGCTCAGAGTTCCAGGGAAACAAGTACACAGTACAAACTCAAGAAAGATTCTTTTGGATACCTCTGGGTTATTTTGAATGACCCTGATTTTGAGGGCCTTGTGAGCACCCTGTATATGGTAAGTGAGACGCTGGCCCAGAATGATTTTGGTGAGCAGTTGTTATGCGCGGTTTTTAAGTTCAAGGACGAATCAGAGGTTTACTGGATATATAATTTCAAAAAAGCAACGTTTTATCCTTTTGTGCCAAAAGGAAAACAGAGGGACTCTTCTTACGAGTTTCGGCTTCGTTCAATTATGGACAGGGAGCTACCCATAGAAAAGGAAGTGGAAAGGTGGTATCCGCTGTGGGATATTCCTGTATAAATGGCAATAGCCATTATCAAAAATTGATAATCGTAGATATTATTATATTGAAATAACAATTAACATTCACAATATCATGGCGACACACTTTATTGACAACTTCATTGGAGCAGTTCGTTTTCTTGTAGGTTTGATCTTAGTTTCCATTGCAATGCGAGCTTATCTAAAAACAAGAACCTCTGACATGTTTTTTCTTACAGCAGGTTTCACTCTTATAACGATCGGAAATCTCTTTTCAACCATTTATTATGTTGATGATATTCGCATGGACAAATTACTTGCGAATATTTTTGATATATTAGGGTTAATTGCATTGATAATAGCAGTTAGAAAAAGTTAGTTAAAATGAATCTAGAATCGGGTGATGAAGATAACGTCTTCGAGCTGCTTGCAAATAAACAATCTCGAATGATATTATCTCTGGCATCAATAAAGGAATGTTCTGCGAGTCAATTGAGCCAGGAGCTTGGGATACCTCTTGCAACAGTTTATAGAAAACTTAAGCTCATGGAAAGTACGGGTCTTTTAAAGCACGTTAAAACCATAATAAATCTATCAGGTAATGAGGAGAAATATTACAGGTGCGCGATCCGTGAGGCAACAGTCCATATTCATGATGGGATATTCTCTGTGGACTTTAAGAAGGAAGATCATTCTGATAAGATAATCAGATTATGGAAAAGACTTGCTCACGCAAATGACGAAATGAAAAAATAATACAGGTGGTCTGTAATAATATTCTAAAATTTTGAGAATAGCCTATTCCAATATAATAATGGTTGGAGGAAAGCTGCATGACAAACTTTCTTTATAATCCACCACCACTCCCAATGTCATGCTCTACCCTGACCTTATGGGTTTCATAGGCTACATATCAAAAAGTTCCTCTTCTAAACCCAACTTTTTCAAAATCTCTTTTTGCTCTTTGGTGAAAACTGTAAGCTTTTCAATTTCTTCTCCCCCAATTGTAAGGGTGGTTTTTCTGATTCGTCCCATTTCTTCCAAACCCCCCCTTACTCCTTCCCAACCATTGGAATTTATCTGATTTTTATATAATGCTATGGCAAGATATGCAAGATAGCATATAAAAATATAAACATCAATATGCCCTTCCTCAAAATGCCTTACAGGTTGCAT
>Ga0209540_10002248_pt1 | contig 13814 bp, 18 predicted proteins | sample BarGraIncu01121A_FD_184501 | JGI IMG/M metagenome (GOLD analysis project Ga0209540, IMG submission 184501) | Arctic peat soil microbial communities from Barrow, Alaska - Barrow Graham LP Incubations 011-21A (SPAdes) (version 2) | ecosystem: Environmental > Terrestrial > Soil > Wetlands > Peat... | reverse complement strand
TCCTTTTTGTCTGGAATTTCATCTGGATTGATGTTTAATGAGTGTAATATTTTTGATAGATCAGATGGATTCATGAAGGAACACTGTAATAATTCCTTAGTATTTGTATATTTCTGTTTGCATGAAGTCTATTGCTTGGTAATAATCAAAGAAAAAATGATATATTACCAAAGATTCCGTAAATTATATTTTTCTTTTTACCATTTAATTTGAAGAGGATACGTAAATGAAAGAATAGGTTTTATTTACACAAGTGATAACTTATGGGACTCAGGCTATCCAGGCGGTGGCAACTACTGGAGCGACTACAATGGCACCGACATGAACAACGACGGTATCGGCGATACTCCATATAACATAAGTGGCGGGATGCAGGACAGGTATCCGTTTATGAAGATGAACGGATGGATGCCTCAAAAAACTGCCACTGCAACCCCGGGTTTTGAGATTTCATGGGTAATCTTTTCAGTAGTCATCGTATTTTTCTTAAAAAAAATACGATTATAAATATCGATAATGTGTCAGGCATAGCTTATTGAAATTCAATATTAGACTTTGAATTGCTAAAAATGAATTTATGATTTTGTTCATGGCGCCTTCCCTTCATGCCAATTTATTTGTTCCTCGAATCCATTACACCAACAATGGTCGCCTTTCTGCATTCCAATGCCCCCATATTTGTTCTCTCTTATCCAGTTCCATAGATGTTCCTAGGCATTTCTAATGTTATCCAGATCTTTGAATCGAAGAAATGCATAGAGACCGCCTGGTATCTGCTTCATATCAATATCCCCATCAGGCTCAATGTTCCGGCCGACCGTCAGGAAAAATTCAAAGCCATTCCGGGTTGTCAGTCGGATATGTGTTCCTGCCGAGCCCCCTTTTCAAGCAACCCTTTTGATTTAGCCCATGCCTCATCTCGGGAGTCTCACTCAGGACATGAATGTGAGCCGCAAGCAGGGTCTCAAGTCGTTCTATCCTGACTTTCAGGTCTCTTGCCGCTACCTTCTCCTCCTCTATTGATATTGATTATTATAATAAATTTGAATCCTTGTAACAATTGTCAATTAGGATAAGGTAAATTCGAAAATTATGCGGGGTTTGAGGGGCTGGTAGATGGGGTATAAATAAAATCAAGGTTAAGTTAAAGAATAATCTATATAAATCTAAAAGTTCAATGTTTAAAATTTGAAGTGTAGAAAATGGTCAAAATAAAAAAACTTGGATACGAAATGTCTGAAGCACAAATATTACAAAGAATAGCATCCGACCTTGATTTCTTAAAAACAAAAATAATATCCATCGAAGAAACCATAGAGGATATAGATAACGATCTGCATCATGTCAAACCAGAGTATATCCGAAAGCTTGAATCAATAAAAAAAGAAGGGACTATTTCCAGTTCAGATTTTGAAAAGAAATTTGGTGTCCGTCTTTGAAATATAATTACGAAATCAGCAGGCAGCTTGAAAGAGAATTGGATAAACACAGGAGAAAAAACAAAAAGCAATTCGAAATTATTTTGAAAAAGATGAGCGAAATTCTTGAAAATCCTCATCATTACAAACCGCTCCAGCGTGATATGAAAGGATTGCGAAGAGTTCATATTGATAAATCCTTTGTCCTTATTTTCGAGATTGTTGAAACCGAAAACAAAGTGATCTTTGTGGATTTTGACCACCATGACAATATATATTAAGTTTGATTTTTTGGTTTAGAAGAATATCCTTTGTGAGTTAATAAATAAAAACTCACTCTCTCAATTGCACCCAGAGATCAAATATCCATTCATTCAGAAGCATCCCTTCATGCCAATTAACCTGCTCCTCGAATCCATTATGCCAACCATTGTCCCCTTTCTGCATTCCAATGTATTCATATTTGTTCTCTCTTATCTATTTCCATAGATGTTCCCAGGCATTTCCAATGTTATCCAGGTTTTTGAACCGAAGAACAGCATATACCCCGCACGGTATCTGCCTTATATCAATATCCCCATCAGGCCCAATGTTCCGGCCGACCGTCAGGAAAAATTCATAGCCATGCGGTTCGGGGTTGTCAGTCGGATATGTGTTCCTGCCAAATACACGAGCCCCCTTTTCAAACAACCCTTTTGGCTTAGCCCAGGCCACCATCTTCTTCCAGGCATCCTCTTCTGGAGTCTCACTCAATGCCAACTCACCATCAAATGATAAGATCGTACTCAGATTATGATTCCTTGAGACAGATTGTCAACCGAATAAATTGAATTCGAAAGATCAGAACCATAGCTTTAATATAGTAATTTATATATTGAATAGTTGTGATGAGACACAAAGGGCATCTGGAGCTACTAAAATTAAGCCGGAGAAAGAGAGGCTTGGAAAAATGATGCATGAGCTTGTGGGCAAAGATGAGACACGGAATATTTATGAAAAGAGTTTAGATCAAGTAAAAAAAACAGTTCTCGATATCATGAGAGGAGAGGATATCCAGATTATACTGTTCGGCTCAAGAGCAAGAGGAGATTTTAATAGATTTTCCGATATTGACATAGGCATATTGCCAAGGAATGAATGTAATAAAAAGAAATTAACTATTTTGAAAGAAAAACTTGAAGATATGAATATCCCTTATAAAGTTGAAGTAGTGGATATTTCAAAAGTTTCGCAGATTTTCAGGGAAAAAGCATTAAAAGAAGGTAAGTTATGGAAAAGCTAAGATTAATTGCAGACGATGCGGAAAAAGCACTTAGAACATTAAAAGAGATAACAGATGAAAGTTACACTGTAATAGTCCGGGATGCTGCGATACAGAGGTTTGAGTACAGTTTTGAGATCTTCTGGAAATTATTAAAGGAATATCTGAAAGTGAAAGAAGGGATAATATGCAATTCCCCAAAATCATGCTTCAGGGAAGCTTTTAATGTGAAATTACTAACGGAAGAAGAGACAATAAAAGCCCTTGAAATGACTGATGATAGAAACCTCACTTCACATACCTATCATGAAAAAGTGGCAGAGGAAATTTATTCAAAAATTAAAGATTATTATATATTTATGAATAAGGTTTATCAAGATATGGAGAGGTTAATTGTTTAAAATTTGAGGTTTAGAAAATTAATCATCCGATAACTCAAATAATCACAATGCTTGATGGCAAAACGATGGAGTTCAAGCGCATCTCTCCTCGTCTGTAAACATGCTCAAAACATTGGTGGCTTTCGCCAACTTAGCGGAGGCGCCTACAGATAGGAGGGAAGATGGAACCAGAGAGATTTTAGGCATCGGAAATCCTAAGGATGAAGAAGAACGCTTATGCAAGTGAAGTGGAAGCAATATATCACCATTCGCTCCTTTTAAGAAATTTGGCGAAAGCTTATATCTGGATAACATCTAACATTAACAATGATGATTGACCTGGGAGCAATAGAATCAATCATTCAATAAGACAAGGAGATAAAAATATGCCGGGAGTAATTGTTGTATATCTAAGTACATCAGGTAATACTAAAGCGATGGCAGATGCCATTGTGGAAGGTGCAAGTTCAAGAAATGTTGATGCTAAAGCTGTGAATTTCATTGAAGCAAAGATAGAGGAACTAAAAGCTGCCGATGCGATTGCTATTGGCTCTTCTACCTTCAATTACAAAATGCTTCCTCCCATGGAGAAATTCCTTCAAAACCTTGAAAAAGCAAACGTAAAAGACAAAGTTGGCGCTGCTTTTGGATCTTATGGATGGAGCGGGGAGGCGCCTGTATTGATCGCTGAAAAAATGCGTGAGCTTGGCATGAAAGTATTAGATCCAGTATTACGCATTCAATATCAACCTGCTGAAAAAGATCTTGAAGAATGTAAAAGGCTTGGAAAAGATATCGCCGTAAAAGTGAAAAAGGTCCCTGAAAAACACGGTAAATCCGGGTCAAAGCTTGAACAGGCAGGCGTACAGGAAGTCAAAATGGGTGATGGAGGTCACTGAGAACAAAGAAAATTCGTCAGTGTTGATGTGCCGTAAGGAAAAACCTTCCAGACCATCACGCTGTTAGATACATTGATTTATCGCGTCTGCTATTATAATATCATGGCAACAACACAAAATACAGCGCCAGGCCCGGTAAATACCGATCCTGATAAGTACAAAGTTATCATTGAGAATGATCGTGTGAGGGTTTTGATTATAATGACAAACCTGGTGACAAAACAAAGATGCATCATCACAAAGATTTCGTCTTATATGCGCTTTGCCCTTTCAAACGAAGACTTACTTTTGATGATGGTATTATAGCAGTTCGGGAATTTAAGGGTGGCGAAATAATGTGGTCTGATGAACAATCACATATCGGAGAAAATATCGGAGAGACAAACACTCATGTCTTGATCGTTGAACTTAAAGAATCTACCCACAAAAAATTAAATACAAATAAATAGTTATATGATAATTCTAATATTTTGAGTTGCAGCAACATAATATGTGCTACATATTTAGTTCTGACAATTTTTCAACAACCAAGGTAGGGTCTAAGACTTCACCATAATCCAGATTTCCAAAGTCCATAACCTCCTTATTTCTAAAACATCTCATACAATGATCCTTCTTGCATATTCCACCACCTGGTTGAAATCCTGTGCATTTGGTTCATATTTTGCGAATTTCACAAGATCGCAGAGCATAAAACATTCTTTGACCTCACGCAAATATGTCTCATCTTTTGACCCTCGGATGCTCCTTAATATCTCATCGCTTGTAAATTCATTTATTCCTGAAGTCCCCTTGAAATAGAACCTCAAGGCATTTGAAGCTTCCATATATGCTTCTTTCTGCCTGCCATTATTGAACATATCTACTGCTTTCTCAAGCATCGAAAGGGCATTTTCCTTTGGATCAATAAGAATATTCTCTTTTAAAGGTTCAACAGGCTTTTCTTTATTCCTGACCTTCGCGAAAAGGTATATTCCAAGCAGGGGCACAAGGAGAAGAGCAAGGATCCAATAGGGGAATGAAGATTCCGGTTCTTTTAGTATTATATCTTTTATCACCCCGGTATCTGTCACATTGCCTGTGATCGAAGCATTCCTTCCCTGTTGGTCGCGATACGAATATTCAAAACTGCTGATATTTGTTTTCAGGTCTATATTCCTGGCAGATAGATTATACCCTTTGTCTGAAAGCGTTTTGTTCATCTGCCTGAATGTTTCATTGCTTTCGATATACTGCATCAGCTTCTTAATATCTTCAGTACTCTGTTCCTGGATATTTTCCATTTTCCCAGCATTCATCCTGCCGCTAATGTTTGCGCTCTCTTCCCCTTTCTTGAAGCCGTAATCAAAATTCCCGGTATCATTGGATTCAGGTTTAATTTCCTGCTCAGTTGGCGCATATCCCTGTTTTTCAAGTTCCTCTTTTAGTTTCTGGAATTCATTATTATTCTCGATCTTTTCTTTTAACTCATTTTCCATCTTCTGACGATCCTGCTGTTGTTTCTCCATTTCCTGTTTGATATTTTGCATATCCTGTGCTTCCTGCTGGATATTATCAGGAGAAGCAGACGGCTGCGGATTGTTATTCCGGCCTGTTTGTTGACTGCCGCTGCTTATCGAAATGGACGTTGAGCCGCTGGAAGATATGGAAGTACTTTGCATACTGACCCCGCCGCAATTATATATTTTCGTAATCCCCTGCTGCTGCCCATTGGATTGACCCTGTTTAATGGAAATCTTGACCGGTTCGGATTTGACAGATTCCTGTGTTCCTGTTTCCGGATTTGTATAGGTTATTGTAGCCTGGTCCAGAGTGAAATCGCCCGAAGAGTATGCCTGTATAGGAAAATCGTATGAAATGCCAGTACGCGATTTGTCGGATAGCGTAAATTCATAACATTGGATCTCAAGCCCGTTATTCCCGAGGATATTATTATCCTGTATCGTCACAGGTATGGATTTATTGAACGGGTTATCAAATTCGAGTGATATACTGACACTGTCACCTGTTTTGATATCCGAATTCGGGATAACTTTCTTTACGGTTAATTGTTTTGCAGATGCTGTACCTGAAAATAGTATCATGAGGCATAGAAAAATAACTATTATATTTGATCTCCTCATCTTCTCACCTCAGGGTAATATCCTGTACCTTCCGAACCGAAGATATAATTGAGCAAGCAGAACTCCAATAGCAGCCATGATAACCCAGTCTTTAATGCTAGAATCTTCAGGCTCGCGTTCAATTTTTTGAGGAAGCTCACTGTAGATTTTCTCAAGTGTCGAACTATCAACAGATTTAAAATACTGGCCGTTTGTTTCTGTTGCAATTTTTTGCAATGTTGCCTCATCAAGTTGCGCATACTGGGGACGGCCAAAAGGATCATATCCAAGAATCACATTCTCATTTGAACCTATTCCCACAGTATATACCTGGATATTGTTCGTCTTTGCAAATGAAATGGCTTCATCCGGGCTTATCACTCCGGCATTGTTGACTCCATCGCTCATGAGAATTATAACTTTTTTCTTGTTGGGGATCGATGTAGCCATGTCTACCGCCAGTGCAAGACCATCCCCTAATGCAGTCTGACCTTCGGTTTGTCTTATCCCTGAAAGTTTCTCAAACACTTTATCTTTATAAGGTGAAAGATACGCAGATGTGGTCGCACCGCTTGAAAAGATGACGATTCCCGAATTATCCTTATAATTCAATTCGCCTATCAGTATCTTTGCGCTTTCCTTTGCAGCCTCAAGGCGCGTGGGTTTGTAATCATTAGCTGCCATACTTCCGGAGACATCCATCACCGTGACAACATTCACACCTTCTTTTGTCTGTGTGAGAGGTATATGGGGATCTGCAAGTGCTGTGACAAGTAAGGCGATCAAAAGCAGGTTTAAATAAAAAAGAACTTCCTTTGCTTTTGATTTTCCAGTACTTGCTTCTTTGATAAGCGAGATATTACTGAATTTTATGGCAAGAACTTTTTTCCTTTTCACGGATTCCCTGTAAAAATACCACACCAGAGGGAGCAGTAAAAAAGCAGCGAACCAATAAGGATTCACAAAATTCATCGATTCACCCTCATCTTAAAAAATTTTAATATCGGCTTTATCCAGTCTTCTGACGTAGAGATCTCTATCATATCTATTTCAAGGCGTTTTGTGACATCTGATAATTTCTTATTCCTCGATATGACCATTTGTTTAAACCGCATCCTGAATCCGGCATCAGCAGTATCTACAAGTATTTGTTCTCCCGTCTCCTCATCTTCAAGTTCGATAAGCCCGATATCCGGAAGTTCCTGTTCACGGATATCCCATAATCTTATAGCTATGATATCATGCCTGTTTTTTAGCACCTGGAGAGGCTTTTTTAAATTCAGTGGATCATCCTGGAAATCCGAAATAACAAATATCACACTTTTTTTCTTAAGTATCCTGGAAAGTTTCACAAGCGGCACGGAAAGATCCGTACGATCATGCACAGGCTCATGAAATATCGTTTCTCTTATTATCCTGAATGCATGCTTTTTCCCTTTCCTGGGTGGAATATATTTTTCAACAATATCCGTGGTCAGCACAAGACCCACCTTGTCATTGTTCCTTATTGCAGACATGGCAAGCGAAGCGCATAACTCGATCCCTATATCTTTTTTAAGGGAGCCGATCGTTGCGAATTCAGATGACCGGGATATATCAAATACTATCACGATAGTCAGGTCACGTTCCTCGATAAATTCCTTCACGAATGGATGGTTCATCCTTGCTGTTACATTCCAGTCAATAGTCCTGGGATCATCTGTGGCCTGGTATTCACGCACCTGCGAGAATTCAATACCTGTCCCTTTGAATGCAGAAAGATATGCCCCGCTGATGAGTCCTTCTACAGGCCTGTTTGTCTTTAGTTCAATATGTCTTACTTTAGAGATTATTTGCGAAGTGGTTGGACGTTCCATAACTCTTGCCCTCTTTTTATTGATCCATTATGGAACAGGCACTTTTTCAAGGATTGAACTGATTATCTTGTCTGTTGTCAATTCTTCGGCAAGGGCTTCATATGTTAGAATGATGCGGTGCCTGAGCACATCGGGCGCGATTTTCTTAATATCCTCTGGTATCACATAACCTCTTCCGGCAAAAAGAGCGCTTGCTTTTCCCCCAAGGGCAATGTTTATGGAAGCACGGGGGGATGCACCGTATTCTATGAAATCCTTTATGTCAAGACCATATTGCTGCGGAGCTCTTGTTGCCTGCACGATATCGGTTATATATTTTGAAATTTTTTCATCCATATAGATGCGGTGGTTAAAGTTCTGTATCTCGATTATCCTTGATGTAGCAATGATCTTTCCGATCTTTGACAAACCGCTGCCTGTAACCATGTTCATTATCTCTTGCTCCTGTTTCTGTGTAGGATAGTCAAGTAATATCTTAAACATGAAGCGGTCAACCTGTGCTTCAGGTAATTCGTATGTCCCCTGAGTCTCAATGGGGTTCTGGGTCGCCATCACAAGGAAAGGCCGCTCAAGTGGATGGCTCTCATCAGAAATTGTAACCTGCCGCTCCTGCATGGCTTCAAGAAGAGCGCTCTGGACTTTCGGAGGGGCCCTGTTTATTTCATCGGCAAGGATGAAATGAGCAAATATAGGCCCTTTTTTTGTTGAGAACTGGCATGTATTCTGGTTATATATCCTTGTCCCGATAATATCAGCAGGAAGAAGGTCAGGCGTGAACTGTATCCTTTTGAAGGATGCCTCTATCGTATCTGAAAGTGTCTTTATCATCAATGTCTTTGCAAGCCCTGGCATCCCTTCCAGGAGCACATGTCCATCTGCAACAAGGGCAAGGATAATTTTCTCAAGGACAATATCCTGGCCAATTATCGACCTGTGCATTTCTTCAATTATCGCTTCGAGGTCTTTTGAATAAATGAGCGCCTGCTTGTTAAGTGTATGAATATCTTCGTTCATGTTAACCATCTCAATAAGTCTCTTCGAGTATACCGTTGTTTATTTACAAATTATTTATTTTTTACTGTTCCTTTCAATATTAAATGGTAATACCCATTATCAAAATTTGATAACCATAAAAATTTTTATATTAAAATAACATTAGCATTACGGAATATCAAGATGACGCACTTGATTGACAACGTGATTGGAGCGGTTCTTAAACTCTTATTCTCAAATTCTGAGAATGGGCTATTCCATTTATCCCATACAAAAGTAATATAATAATGGAGGAAAGCAGCATGAACAACTCATTTTATACCACCATCACTCCTACTATCATGTTGCTTTCCCATCCGGTTTAATAATAGAAATCTTTTTTTACTGTGGGCAATGATGAGAGTAATATAGAAACAAGTCGTCATTGGAGTATTATGTCACGTTTTGTTTACCAGAGAATTACAATCTCCTTTATTTTCCTGTTATTATTGATACTTGGAGTGGTTTTTTTCCTGATAACCATAGACCTTATTGGTCTTGCTTTTAGAAAACTTGGCTTTCCTCCTGAATATTCAGTTCTCCTCTTATTCCTGTCACTTATCGGCAGCCATGTGAACATCCCTATTATGGAAGTCAGATCGCATGAACCGCTAATGTCACGAGGGAACGTTGATTTCTTTGGCTTTCGGTATGTGATCCCGCCTGTTGAAATAGAACGCCGGACAATAATAGCTATAAACCTTGGGGGATGCGTGATCCCGGTATTGATATCCATTTTTCTTATCCCAATGGTCAATCCGATGGATGTTCTATTAGGGGTATTTATCATGACAGTTTTTATCCATATGATGGCAAGACCGGTGAAGGGAATCGGGATAGCTGTCCCTGCATTGTTACCTCCGATCATGGCAGCATTTTTAGCTCTAATGATCGCGCCTCAAAATGCTGCAATGCTTGCTTACATTTCAGGCACGCTTGGGAGCCTTATAGGTGCAGACCTTTTAAACTTGAAAAAAATCCCCAGTCTTGGGACACCACTGGCTTCGATCGGAGGGGCAGGGACTTTTGACGGGATATTCCTGACTGGGATAATTTCCGTGCTGCTGGCTTAGTGGTGTCATCATTCCAGTAGGATCAGGAGCATATATTTATTATCAATTTTCAGTTCCCACCACAGGTAAGTCTATCATTGTCTTCTACGGCACCATCAAAAACTCCTTCTATCACTGATGGGACGACACCCTCTACAACGGCGGCTACAACACTCTTTAATCGGGCAGCAGTTATTTTCCTCTCCACTTTATAAAGTTAATTAATGACGATAATTATCAGTATTTTGACTTAAATAGTTTGAATTTGATTTTAGCAGAGTGATAAAGTGGCCAATGAAATCCATAGATCTCATTAAGAAAGGAGTAACTACATGGAATGAGTGGAGATGGAAGAATACTGAAATAATAAATCTTCGAAACGTTAATCTCGGGGGGATTAATCTGCGTGTGGCTAATCTCAGTGGGGCTGATCTGAGTGAGGGAAACATGGTTGGAACAAACTTTAATAAAGCCAACCTCACAGGATGCAGAATATTCGGAATTTCTGCCTGGGATTTGAAATTATTGGAGACGTCACAGTTAGATCTTATAGTAATCGGATTTATTATGATGTTTTGGGAGATATTTATCAACATTTATTACTGTTAAGATATTATAGGAAAAATTATGGAATCTGTATATTTCTATGAGGATGATGTAAGTAAAGAGATTTCAAAAATCTTAGAGGATGATTTTTTTAAAAGGATAGGTTTTTCAATAAGGGAATGCAGTCTTCTTGGTTCCGAGCGCAAAGGTTATTTCCTGTACATAAAAGCAAATTCAGAAGATATCGACCGCGCGGAAGAGAAATTTGTTGGCATTGGACTTAAGAAACTGATTGGAGAAGAAAAGAAAGAAGTGACAGTAGCTTTCATAGCAGGCTCTTAGCCGAATATATCTTGAAGATTCACATTCTTCAATACCTTTGCAATTAAACTTAAGTATAATAACTACTAAAATACTATTGGAGGTAGTTAGTAATGGTAGAACCATGGGGTGATTTCAGAAGATTCGAAGAAATGATGTACAGAATGTTTGAGAATTTCTCGGGAAGACCCACACCCAGGCGTCTTTTACCATCAGGTGAACGGGGCGCTGTTGTTCCAGCCGAGTCACGCGAACCTTTCATAGATGTGATGGAAAGCGATAAAGAAATAATTGCAACAGCTGAGATGCCGGGTCTTGAAAAAAAGGACATCAAGATAAATGTTACCGAGGACATGCTTGAGATTTCAGCCGAGACTGAACAGGAAGAAAAAAAGGAAGAAAAAGGTTATATTTACAGGGAAAGACGAAGCGGCAGCTATTATCGTGCGATCTCCCTCCCCTCGCCAGTTGATCCTGACAAGTCAAAAGCAACATATGAGAATGGAGTTCTTGAAATAAAAATGCCCAAGACCGAGGTCAAGAAGAAAACACCACTTATGATCGAGTAATATTGGATAAAGTATTTAATAAAAAATCAGGATGATGTTTCCATCATCCGACAAAGTATATCAATACAACGTTTATTGCATCCTGTTTTGATAATAAATTATCGAAGTAGTCCAATACCGCCCGGATGGCCTCACTTTTTTGGATTCTGTCGTCGTTGTTGACATCATAAACTGCAATTTTCGGTGTAAGTATTCTGGCAAATATTGTTGCCCGTCCAGCTGTATAGCCCGTCTTGTTTGCATTTATTGTTATTGTCCCTGTGTTTGTGGCAGTCACATTATAGAAATGCGCAGCACCATCGACTCCTGTGCTATTGCTCAGGTTCAAGCCAGTGCCTGCCAGAGTCACGGTTGCATCGGATGTGGGTGTGTTATTATAGGTGACGTTAACAATTATATGGTCTGGAATGCCTACAGTAATCCTGTTCGTATTGGTTCCCACCGAAAGCTGTGATGTTCCTATCAATCCTACATGAAGATCGAAAACAGGTGGCGGCACATTCACAACCCTGCTTTCTGCAGGGAGGTAACCGTGGGCCTCGACATGGACACGATATGCCCCTGCCAGAGTATTCCACTGGTACTGACCATCTGTTCCTGTGATCAGGGGGTTCACGTCTGGCTGAGAAATTGCTGGATTCTGGCCCGTGGGCACATTTTCCCAGCCTCCCTGCCCATCAGGTCGCTGCAATGTGACAGTGGCATTTGAAATACGTTCTCCTGTATCTGAATCGTAAATGTATCCCGCAGGATCGATGTAGATATCATACCCTACTGTTGTCTGGTCACAACCAGAAACTGTATAGGTTACTGAAGCGTGGCCATGCCTTGGATAAAAGGTGGTAGAATATATCCAATCAGGTGGCCCTCCGGTCATGCTTCCTGTAATATCAGGCAAGCCATCATCTATATGGATTTGTATATTCACACCTGTTGCAGCAGGGCAGCTGTGATACGTGAAATTTACGGGTCTTCCATAAAAAATTGAGGGTGGACCATTACCGCCGTTGTTTGGTTCAACGGTGACATTTGCAGGAAGGAATCTTCCTGTAACTGTTGTCTGTGTTGTAGCTGTATTGTCATCATACCTGACTTCAAGATTTGTTGTATTTATATTTGCTGTATTCTGGATTATGGTGCCTACTGGAACGCTCTGGAGAATTCTAACCGTTACATTCTCATAACCACGACCAAGCGGTGTCACTGTTCCAATATTCCAGGATACCTTCCTTGTAATAGGATCATAAATCCCACTGTTAGATGCTGATATGAACTCCATCTGCACAGGCAGAGTATCCTCGAGCATAACGTTCTGTGCTCCTGTATCTCCAAAATTGTTATAGAACAAATTATATGTCATTACGCTGTCGTTATCCTTACTTGCGGGCGCCTGTTTGGAGAGAAAAAGGTTGGTGCCATTGAACTGGGGGTACTTGAATAGTATCGCAAGACCTGGAGATAATGAATTGTTGTCATACGAATACTGCAAACCAAAACCCAATGCACCTTCAATCCCTACCGTTGCAGAACTTCCATTATTTCCCTCAGAATAGCCCTGTCCGAAGGAAACATCCGAATACTGGAAGAGGATATTGTTGTTTCCTTCATTCAATATCGCTTCAAAAGTAATCCCTTTTGGGGACTCCTGATAATGCTGGTTATTTTCCCATTCGACTATAAATTTTCTATTTGGGGCCGTGCCAATAATCTGGTAATAAATTCCCCCCAGTGGACCTCCTGAATGATTCCATGTAACAATATCATCCCAGAACGGCGCGATAAAATTATGAAGAGGACTGTCGTTGATAGGTACGTTTGAAAAATCTCCAGATCCTCGGGTTGCAAAAATTATGCCATTATTGGTAATATTCACTAAACTATAATCTGTTCCGTAGAAGTTAAAGAAAAAACCAACCGAATTTCCATTTGAAGTATAACTATCATCAGAGCTATTCAGTTCCTCAATCTTTGTTCCTGTAGCCTTTATGTCTATCCAGTTATATGTTGGACCGCCTGGCGTGTTGCTATCGATGAAAGTATAGCCCATATAGTCAGGACCGCCCGTCCTACCTTCAACCACACCTGTGCCTACTGCTATCACCATTAAGACTGCAAGAAACATTATCCAACAATTCGATTTAAAAAAATACTTATTTTCCACCATATTTATTTCTCCTCTTGACATTTCGGATTGGGAACTTCAATGCCCCAATAACACTAAGGGAGCACCGAAAAATAACTTATCTAAAACCAGTCACTTTTTGGTAAAATAGTATAATTCCATTTTGGATGTAAATCATGAGATTCCATGTGCAATTTTGCCATATCTTCATCTGAAAATAGTATTCCTTTAAGATATTCTTTCTCATCTAAACGTG
>Ga0209540_10002247_pt1 | contig 13819 bp, 15 predicted proteins | sample BarGraIncu01121A_FD_184501 | JGI IMG/M metagenome (GOLD analysis project Ga0209540, IMG submission 184501) | Arctic peat soil microbial communities from Barrow, Alaska - Barrow Graham LP Incubations 011-21A (SPAdes) (version 2) | ecosystem: Environmental > Terrestrial > Soil > Wetlands > Peat... | reverse complement strand
CCGCAAGCGCGCCACGACCGGCGCGCTGCGCTCCTGCGAGCTGGAGGGGGAGCCCCTGCCCCGTCCCGGTGACTTCAGCGTGATCACCGCCGGCCGCGGCATCGCCGGTGCATCATCCGGACCACGGCGGTGGACATCCGCCCGTTCGACGCGATCGACGCCGCCTACGCCCGTGACGAAGGCGAGGGCTCGAGTATTGGCGCGAGGGCCACTGGAAGTACTACTCACTCGAGCTGGATCAGCTCAGCGGGGGAACCCGGAGCTCAGCATGCCGGTCGTGTGTGAGCACTTCGAGGTCGTCACCCGCCCGCGTATGTGGACCCGGCGTAGCGCACTTCCATCTCGCTACTGGGTGACGAGCTTCAGGTTCGGATCGAAGTTCAGCTGGGGCACGTCGCCGTGGCAGTTGATGCAGAAGGAGCCGGTGTGGCACACCTCGCAGTCGCGATGCACCTTCACTGCCGCGCGGTGGGTGGTGCGCCAGTCAGCGGTGTGTGACGCCGGCAGCCGATTGTGACAGTCCGAGCACCAGTTCGTCGTCCACCCGTGGCACTTGGCGCAGTCGATCTTTGGCTGCTCCTGCGGGTGGATGACGAGCCAGTCCGAGGCCGCATGGCTTTCGGGGGCGGCCTTGGCGGTGTGGCACGTGGAGCAGGGGTTCTTCGCCTGTTTCCCGTCGTGGCATACCAGACAGGTCGCCATGGTGGGCGTGTGCTTGCCCTCGGGGCTCAGTTGATGCACCAAGTACTGGTGGCACCTCGCGCACGGCACCTGCAGAACATCGACGTGAGCGCGGTGCGGGATCTTCAGGTCGCCGTCGGGCGATGTGGTGATCAGGTTCGCGTGGCAGACCTCGCACGCGGCGATCGTCGGCGTGGCGAAAGCGGACAGCGTGGTGTCCGGCGAGACGAGCGAAACATAGAACGCGCCGAGCATCCGGGCGTCATATCCGGCCTGGTCGAGGATCCCCGGAGGGATGTGGCAGTTCTGGCACGGCACGTCCTTGTGCGCCGACTGCGACCACGTCGTGTACTCGACGTTGAGGTATGAGTACCGCGCCATGAAGGAAGGCCGGATCGCGAAGTAGCCCGGGAGCACGACGAGGACGATCAGCGCGAGAGCCACAGACCCAGCGATCAGGAGCGAGCGGCGCCTCCCCGCTGAAGCGTGGGCGCGGTGCGGTGCTTCAGCCGTCTCGGGCTTGGGCGATGTTCCCTCTTCGTCGGGCAACGTTCCTCCTTCGGTGGGTCCCGGACGCGGCGTCATCGGCGCGTCAGTGGCAGGTGTCGCAGAACGTCTTCTGGTCGTGGCAGACCAAGCATCCCTTCGCGCCGAGCTTGTTCGCGGCGAACTGGTGCTCGTACTTCCAGTTGCCCACGTGTGACGCCGGGCGCTGCTCGTGGCACGCCTGGCAGAAGTTCGGCGTCCACGCGTGGCACTTCGCGCAGTCGATCTGGCCGACGAACGTCGGATGCACGGTCAGCCAGTCCGCCTTCTTGTGCTCGGGCGGGACCTGGATCTGCGTGTGGCAGGTCACGCAGTCGTTCTTCGCCTTCACCCCGTCGTGGCATCCCGCAACGAGGCACGTCGGCATCTCCGGAGTGTTGAACCCCTGCGAGTTCGGCGAATGCACCAGGTTCTTGTGGCAGATGGCGCACGCCATCCCGAGGTCGACCACGTGCTTCTGATGCGGGATGAGAAGGTCGCCGTTGGGGGACACGGTACGGTCGGCCTTGTGGCACTTCAGGCAGGCAGCGCTGGTCGGAACAGCGAGCACGTTCTGCGTCGTCGGGCCTGAGATGAGCTGCGAGTAGAACGCGGGGATCGACCTCTCGGCGAACGCGATGACGCCGACCGCGCCCGGGTCCACGTGGCAGTCCGAGCATCCGACGAGCGAATGGGTCGACGCGCGCCATGCGGCGATGCGCCCTGACAGGCTCGGGAAGGCCTCGTAGTAGGACGGCTGGAGCGTCAGGACGAGCGGGAGCACGAGGGTCAGCGCCACTAGGATCAGGAGGGCCGACACGGTGCCGAGCGTGATGGCGCGCCCGCGGCTCATGTGCCTGCGCGCCGGCTTGCCGGTGGCGTCAGGCTCCGTGCCCTTCGGCGTCTTGGCTTCCGCGGTCATCTACTTCGTCGCCTTGAACAGCGCGTGGCACTGGTCACACTCCGACTGCTGGTGGCACGTGAGGCAGCGGGCCGTGTCGGTCCCGAGGGGCTGGTGGCGCGTGAGCCAGGTCGCGATCGGGTCGTGGAAGGCCGGGCGCTGCGAGTGACAGTCCACACACTCCTGCTCCGAGATGTGGCAGACGGTGCACTTGGTGGGGTCCTGAAGGGCGATCGTCCCGTGCTGCGACAGCCAATCGGCCTTGATGTGCGCCTGCTCGATCGGGCCCGCGGACGCCGTAGGGACGCTCGAGGGCAGGACCGGCGTCTTGCCGGTCGTGTGACACAGCACGCACTGCTCTGGCTTGTGGCAGAACTCGAGGCAGGAGTTCGGGCCGTTGGCCCGGACCACCGGCGGGTGGAGCTTGAGCCAGTCGCCCGTCTCCTCCTGCAGGACGTGGTGGCAGTTCTGGCAATCGGTGGGCGCCTTGACTCCGACATGGCACTGGAACGAGGCGCACACCGCGGAGAACGGCATCGTCGTGTGCTTCGCCTGGTACAGCTCTTCGTGCGCGACCCACTTGTGGCACAAGACGCAGTCGCGGGTCTCCATCGAGACGCGCAGGTGCGCCGGGTGCGGGACCACCGCTGTCTTCGACGCCTCGTCGCTCCAGTCGTATCGGTGGCACTGGAGGCACACATCGCTTGTGGGCGGCTGGAACGATACGAACGCCAGCTCTGTAGAAGTGGAGACGAGGCTGTTGTAGAACTCGCCTACGCGTGCGACAGCGGATCCGAGCGCGGTGGCCGCGTCGGTGTGGCACACCACGCAGTCGATGCCGGCATGGGCCGAGGACTCGAGCGTCATGTGGCGGCGCTGCAGCCCCGTGTAGCGGTCGTAGAAGCCGGGTTGCGAAGTGACGACCAGCGCCACCGCGACCGCGATGACGGCGACAACGAGGACCGCGCCCACCACGATGGCGACGATCCGGCCGCGCCCGCGCTTGCGCTTCGCGACGGCGCTCACTGGGCCGCCTCCTGCTCAAGCGCCGGTTCGGCCGGTTGCCCGGCGAGCTCGGGGCTCGTGACCTCACCGTGATCGTGCAGGGGCACCCGGAGAGGGAGGACCTTCGCGGCGAGCGTCACGAAGAGCACCGCGATCGAGAGCAGCCCTACGGCGATCAGTGTCTCGGTGAGGCTCGGTACGTACGGCGCCTGCTGCTGTCCGAGCACCCCGATCGCGAAGCCCATCGACATGAGCGTGTAGCGCTTGAGGAAGATGGCGACGACGTAGAGTGCGGCGGCCGTGATCTGAACCGCCGGGATGTGCCGTGTCTTTCGTCGCGCCAGCAGCGTGAACGCGATGATCCCGAGTATGAGCACCGGCAGGAATATCCCCGCGTAGGGACCGGTGAGGAACTCAGAGAACCTCAGCGTGTGTCCCGCCTTGGCCGAAGTCGGCCAATAGACGAAGGCGATCTCCGAAACCAGGAGGAACAGGTCGATGATTATGACCATCGCCAGCAGCGTCGACAGGCTCCTGAACATCTTGGACGTGAACTCGAGCACGTGGAAGCGCTGCATGATGTAGGCGACGATCAGAAGAAGGGCTATGCCCGAGGCGATCGCCGAGCTCAGGAAGATCGGCACCATCACCGCCGTGTTCCACAGCTCGCGCGACTTGTTCAGCGCCAGAACGAACGCGGTGGTGGTGTGGAGGTAGATGGCGAAGGGGAGCGCGATCAGCGTCATGATGAACGCGAGCTTCTCCCCGCCCTTCCCCGTGATCAGGATCCACAGGTCGATGAAGCAGATCGTCATGTAGATGCCGGCGGCGCTTCCCGTGTACACGAAGATGGCGGTGAGGTTGGGCGAGAGCGCGAACCAGTAGATCCTCCAGACCCTGACCAGGTCGGTCAGGTCGCCGAGCACGGCGATCATCGTCAGCACCGCCGCCATGAGTACCGCGAGTCTCGCCAGCGGGCGGAACTGCTCAGCCCCGAAGAGGTGCACGCTGGCGTACACGACGAGTCCACCGGCGGCCAGCCCCACGTAGAACATGTAGTTCGCGAACCACAGTCCCCACGTGAACCCATCGCGCTGGGCCATCGTGACCCCACCCTCGGTGAGGATGAGGTACCAGGCGGTGAGGCCGAGCGCGATGAGGACGCCGAGGATCCCCACGAACGCCCAGTAGCGCTTGCCCGCGCTCTTGAGCGCTCCGACGTTCCAGTCGATGCCGATGAACCGCTTGATCCCGGGCTGGGTGGTGGTGGCGTCAGTCATCTGTCATCACCCCACATACCAGATCATCGGTTCGGTCGATTCCTCTTCCTTCAGGCGCCACACACGGCGGGTCCTCAGGAGTATCGCGACGTCGCTGTTCGGGTCGTTGAGGTCTCCGAACTTCCTCGCTCCGACGGGGCACGCTTCCACGCACGCGGTGGTCTGGCCGTGGCGGGTCCGCTGCACGCAGAACGTGCACTTCTCGGCGGTCCACGCCTTCTCGGCGAGCGGGACCTTGGGGTTGACCTCGGCCGCCGGGACCTCCGGGTGCACCCAGTTGAAGTGACGGGCGCCGTAGGGGCACGTGATGAGGCAGTTGCGGCAGCCGATGCACTTGTCGTAGTCGATCAGCACGATGCCGTCGGGCTCTTTCCAGGTCGCGATCACCGGGCAACCGTAGACGCACGGTGGCTTCGCGCAGTGCATGCACTGGACCGGCAGATACCACTTGTCGGGCCGTCCGGCCTCCTCGTAGTCGAGCACCGCGCTCTCGAGGTCGACCTTGCCGGCCTCCATCTCGAGCACCTGGATGAAGGTGAAGCCCGAGGTGCGCCCGATGTTGTTCTCCTCGACGCAGGCGTAGACGCACCGGCGGCAACCGACGCACGCCTTCACGTCGATGACCATCGCCCACTTCTCGGGACCGGCGGGATCCGCGTAGTAGACGGGGTGCCCCGGATAGTTGGCGGGCTGGTCCTCGGCGAGGATCGAGGCGAGCGGGTCCTCGGTGCCGATGGGTGCAGCCACGGTCGGGGCAGCGGTCGTCGTCGCGTCCTGAGCGGCTGCCGGCCCCGCGGTGAGCACCGCGGGGATCACGCCGGCAGCGACAACGCCCGCAGCGAGACCGACGCCCTGGAGGAAGGTCCGACGCGTGAACGTCGTGCCGTCGGGGGCCGTCGCGTTGTCCGGTCGCTCGTCCCGACCAGCGTCGAGAGGATTGTTCTGACTCATCGCTTCAGCCTTTCCCGAATCGGTGGTGCCGCGAGCCAGACGACGATGACGACCACCAAGAACAGGCCCACACCGACGACGATGAGGAACCACGTCGGGTTGACAGTGGGAGGCGGCAGCGGCGGCGACATGATCGGCTTGAACGGCACGCGATTGGCGCCGACCACTCTCATCTGGAACCCGGTCCCAAGGAACGGCTTCAGCGGTGCAAAGTAGATGTAGTTCGGCGTGTGCGGGTCGTGACAGCCTGCGGCGACGCAGGAGGCGAAGTGCTTGCCGTGCGTGCCCTGCTTGAACTCTTTGTACTTCGCCTCATGGCACGTATAGCAGACGAGCGAGATGTCGCCGGTGATGTCGATGAGCTTGCCGCCGGCGATCTTGAGCTTGCCGGGGTTGCGGCTGGGATCGTCGTGGCAGGTGAGGCAGGCGATGCCGATGTCTCCGCCGGCGGCGAGAACGTCATGGCTCTCGAGCACGATCTTGTGGCCGGTCATCCCGTTCGGAAGCGGGCGCGAGGGGTGCTCCGTGCCTCCGGGGCCCGCGACCATCGTGACCGGATGGCAGTTGGTGCACGGGTAGAAGAACAGCTGACCGGTGGACGCCTGGCCCGCGAAAGCGGGGACGGCGGTCGCGAGAAGGACCGTGGCGAACATCAGGGCCGCGATGGGTATGCGGAACCGCACCCGTTGCCCTCCGGATGTGCGCGCCACCGAACATGACGAGGAATCAGCCATGTGCTCTCCTGCCTGCCTAGCGGGATCCACCTCGTACCGCGGTTGCCCCGGCCCGGTACAGCACTGCGGAATGCGAAAACCTCGCCAACGCGGCCATTGTACATGCGGCACGCGTACTTGGTACCCGGTCGTGGTGTTCACGATGCACCGGCTGCTCACCTCGATGCGCCAAGAAGCCGCGCGAAGGGCGGTCGTTGCTCGGTGAGCGGCGTGGACATCGTGTGGAGCGACGCGACTCGGCGCGCCGCTTGCTGCCCTGTTCGGTACGGGAATGCCCGAGGGCGCACTCCGGCGTCCGACGAAAAGGAGGAGGTGATCCAGCAGATGCATAGTCATTACATCGCTGCGCTGGTCCGGTCCGTCGTGGACACCACGGAGGTCCGCACCTCCTAGGACGGCGGCGCTCCGGGAGACGTGAGCCCGGGTGCGCATGTGCGCCACCGATTCTTGGATGAGATGTCGCTGTTCGGCAGCGATGGGAGAGGGTCACCCGGTGTTCCGGGTGGCCCTCTTCGCGTGCCCGGGCACCCGGGGTGGGACAATGGACGTCGAGGAGGTTCGAAGTGCCGCACGCCGAGTTCTCCGATATGCCGATCGTTGCGCCTGGCGCCAGCGTCGTCGTCGTCGGCGGGGCGAACACCGATGTCGTCGGAGTCTCCGCGCACGCGCTGGTGGCCCGTGACTCGAATCCCGGGAGCATCCGCACCAGCCCCGGGGGCGTCGGGCGGAACGTGGCCGAGAATCTGGTCAGGCTGGGCGTCGGCGTCGAGTTCGTCACCGCGTTCGGCGACGATGACGCGGGCAGGGCGCTGAGGGCCTCATGCCGCGTCCGCGGGATCGGAACGGCAACGTCTCTCGTAGCGGCGGACCTGCCAGGAGCGCACTACCTCGCGGTGCTCGACGAGCGCCACGACATGGCGGTTGCCATCAACGACATGCGCGTGCTCGATCGCCTCACCCCCGAAGTGCTCGCCGAACCCGAGCGTGCGCAGCTGCTGCTGGCCGCGGACCTGGTCGTCGTCGATGCCAACCTTCCCGCCGAAACGCTCGAATGGCTGGCGGTCGCGGTCCGGGCGCCGATCCTGCTCGAACCGGTGTCGGCGGCGAAGACCTGCAGGGCCAGCGGGATCCTGGCGCGGCTCGCGGCGCTCACCCCGAACACGTTGGAGGCTGCGGCGCTGCTCGGCCATGACGTTTCCGGCATCGATGAGGCGCAGCGGGCGGCGTGCGAGCTGGTGGCGCTCGGGGCCGGTTCCGCGTTCGTGACCTGCGGCGCCGCGGGCGTCGCTTGGGCTGACGCGAACGGCTCGGGCGTGGTGGAAGCGCCTGTGGTCGAGGTCGCCAACGCATCCGGCGCGGGCGACGCGTTCTGCGCGGGGGTCGCGTACGCGTTGCTCGCGCGCGGGGGAGCGCGCACCGCGGCGAAGCTGGGCACGGTGCTGGCCGGGTTCGCTCTCGCGGACGAGGACACTGTGAGCCGCTCGATCACGTACCGTGCGGTTTCCGAAGCGATGAAGGAGTCACGACCGTGAACGAGTACCTGCGGATCGCTCCGGAGGTCCGGGCAGCGCTGGATTCCGGCGCGCCGGTGGTGGCGCTGGAGTCGACGATCATCAGCCACGGCTTCCCGTACCCGGCCAACGTGGAGTGCGCTCTCGAATCGGAGCGAGTGTGCCGCGAGGAGGGCGCGGTGCCGGCGACGGTGGCCGTTCTCGGAGGCCGGCTGTGGGTCGGACTCTCGCGCGCTCAGATCGAGCACCTGGGCAGCGCCCGTTCGGTGATGAAGGTCTCGCGGCGCGACCTCGGCGTGGCTGTCGCACGCGGGATCGACGGCGCGACCACGGTCGCCGGGACGATGGCGGTGGCCGCGATGGCGGGCATCCGCGTGTTCGCGACCGGCGGGATCGGCGGCGTCCACCGCGGCGCCCAGCAGACGTTCGACGTGTCCGCCGACCTGCTCGAGCTGGCGCGCACCGAGGTCGCGGTCGTCTGCGCCGGCGCGAAGTCGGTGCTCGACCTCGCGCTGACGCTCGAGGTCCTCGAGACGCATGGCGTGCCGGTCCTGGGGTTCCGGACCGACGAGTTCCCTGCCTTCTACACCCGGACGAGCGGCCTCGGGGTCGACGCGCGCTGCGACACCCCAGAGGAGGTCGCAGCGATCCTGCGGGTGCGGCACGACCTGGGCGTGGGCGGGGGCGTGGTGATCGCGAACCCGATCGCGCCGGAGCACGAGATCGACCGGGAGACGCTCGACCGGTGGACCGACGCCGCGCTCGCGGCCGCGGACGACGCGGGCGTCACAGGCAAGCGGGTGACGCCGTTCCTGCTGGCGCACCTGCACGCGCTGTCCGCGGGAGCGACCGAGGAAGCGAACAAGCAGCTGGTGTGGTCGAACGTGCGGCTCGCCGCACGGATCGCCGCTGCGCTGCCCGGAGTCGCCTCTCAGCCGACCGAGTCGTAGGCCCTGCGCGCGTTGTCGATGACGTCGTCGAGCGCCGATTCGTCCTGCAGCGGCAGACCGGTGTCGGACTCGCGTTCGCGTGGATCGCGCAGTGGGCGGCGTAGTTCGGAGGCACCGTCCCCTCGATCGGTGAGGGTCCGTTCCGTCTCGTCGCCGTGATGGATCTCAGCCTGATGGTGCCCCTCTTGTGTGTGGGCGCCGTGCTGCTGTGGCGCCGACACACGTGGGGCTTCGCCCTCGCGGCGATCGCAATCATCCAAGGCGCGGCGTAAACACTCGTTCTCACCACGAGCTCTGTCGTGGGCGGATTGCGGGGCGTGGCAGGCTCGATGGAGCAGGCCCCCGTGTGGGCGGTCTGGACGCTGGCCGGGGTGGCAGCCGCGGTGGCGCTGCTGTGGAAGGTGGAGCGCCGAGCGCACTGCGCGCGGGCGACTGACGCAACCAGGGACTGAACGCGAAAGAGGCGGCCCCCGATGGGGACCGCCTCTTCGTGATACGACAGACTCGCTCGGCTGATTAGGCCTTGCGGATGTTGGTCGCCTGGAGCTTGCCGTTCTGACCAGTCGTCACCTCAAAGATGACCTTCTGGCCCTCGTCGAGGGTCTTGAAGCCCTCGCCCTGGATCTCGCTGAAGTGAGCGAAGACATCGTCGCCCTCTTCGCGAGCGATGAATCCGTAACCCTTGTCCGGGTTAAACCACTTCACGGTACCTTCTGCCATTTAAATCCATCCTCTCGCCCCGTTTCACTGGGGCAAAACAAAGCGACCCGTTCCCCGCAACACTCGCGGATCATCAGGCCGCAACCGTGCGAACCACTCTGGCTCGCCGACGGAGTATAGCACCGTTGCGGGGAACGTGCCGAAATAGCTTTCCGGCGTCGTCGGCACGCGAAGTGCGAGCTGCGCGAGCGCGCGCGAGGTTGCTGGCGGGCGGCAGCGCACGGCCGTCCCGGTTTGCCCCGCCCGCCACGCCCCGCTACCCTGAGCCTCGACCCGCGTTCGCGGGCCGGGACGAAGTGAAGGCGGGTCCACGTGTCGGGCAAAGGCGAATCCAAGGTCGCGATCGTCGCGGCGATCGTAGGCAATCTGCTGGTCGCGATCAGCAAGTTCGTCGCTGCCGCGTTCACCGGCAGCTCGGCGATGATCTCCGAGGGCATCCACTCCCTCGTCGACACCGGCAACGGGACACTCGTCTTGTTCGGCATCAAGCGTGCGAACCGCCCCGCCGACGCCGGGCACCCGTTCGGGCACGGCAAGGAGCTGTACTTCTGGACACTCATAGTGGCGATCTCGATCTTTGGGATCGGCGGCGGCATGTCGATCTACGAGGGCGTCACGAGCCTGATCGAGCACACCCACATCGAGAATCCCTGGCCGAACTACCTGGTTCTCGTGATCGCGATGGTCATCGAGAGCTCGTCATTCTTCATCGCGATGCGCGAGTTCAACGCGGCCCGAGGCGACCGGCCCGCGTTCGAGTTCATCCGTGCCTCGAAGGACCCGAGCCTGTTCACGATCGTCTTCGAGGACAGCGCCGCGATGCTGGGCCTGACCGTCGCCTTCCTCGGCGTGCTGCTCGGGCACCTGACCGGAATCCCCTACTTCGACGGCGCCGCATCGGTCATCATCGGCCTCATCCTCGCGGGTGTGGCGTGGCTACTCGCGCGAGAGACCAAGGGGTTGCTGGTGGGCGAGGGCGTCGAGCCTCAGGTGCTCGTCGCGATGCGAGAGCTCATCATGGCCGATCAGGCGATCGAGGGCGTGGGTGACATCCGGACGATGTACGTCGGTCCGAAGGAACTGCTCGTCAACCTCGACGTCGCGTTCCGCGCGGGCGTGGACGCCTCAGAGATGCAGGCCTCGATCGGACGCGTCGAGGCGGCGCTGAAGGCCGGCTATCCCGAGGTGGGGAACGTCTACATCGAGACCGCGTCGCTGGCGCGTGTGCGCGGAGCCGCATAGAGCACGTGGGTCCGCGCGCTTCGCACTGAGCGCCGCCATCATTCTTCGAAGTGGTCGAGCACCTGTAGCGCGCGAAGGGTCAGCCACTTGGACGGCCGGCCCTTCGTCTCCACGTCCGCCCACATCTTGCCGTTGAGGGTGTTGCGCATCGCCCACCGGCCGTTCTCGTCCGCCGCCGCCGCGACCGCTTCGAGGGCAGGCTCGTACTCCGCGCGACGGGTCTCTCCCACCGCTGCCAGCGCGACGAGCGCCTCGAGCGCGTCCGAGTTGTAGGAGAGCGGATACCCGAAGCGGAGCCAGCCGGACTTGTCCCCGTAGACGAGCGGGGAGTGCTCGGCGAGGAACCGCTCTCTCACCGCCTCGCGGCCCGCCGCCTTCGCGGTGTAGATGAGGTCGAAGCACTCGCCCGATCCTTTCGGAAGACTGCGGAAGACCTGCTTGTCGCGCAGCGCATCGACGCAGGTGGCGCGCAGGGACGACCCGCTCGTCACGTGAGTAGTCCATCCGAGCGAGCCCTCGAGCGACGTTGGCGGTCAGGCACGGGATCGAGCCGGCCTGCTTGCCGTTGACGCTGAACGAGCCGTCGGGCAGCTGGCGCGAGAAGGCATAGTCGGCGCCGCGCCGCACGCGGGGGTCGGCGCCGTCCGCGTGCAGCTCCCCGAGCAGGACGATCTGCCAGAGCGAGCCGCGGTACTTCTGGTAGTCGCGCGACGGCGTGTCCCAGGAACCGTGGTCGCGCATCGCGTTCAGGATCGCCGCCACGGGGCCGTACTCGTTGCGGCGCGCCCACAGCCCGGTCGCGTCGTCGTCGGGCGCCTTCAGGAGCGTACGCCGCGCGAGCACGGCGACGGCCGGGTTCTCGGGCTCGAGCAACCAAGCGAGGGTCTCCGGCGGGACTGGAACGAGTCGGTCGGACATGAGGATCACCCCCGCGACGAATCTACCCATCGGGGCGCGCCGGCGGCTGCTATGCTCCGACAACGGTCATCACGTCCTGCTGGAGCCACATGCCGCGCACTTGGATCGCCATCGACTTCGAGACCGCTTCGCGCGAGCGCGCGAGCGCGTGCGCGCTCGGACTCGCGGTGATAGAAGGCGACCGGATCGTGGACAAGCGTGACTGGCTGATACAGCCGCCCGGCAACTACTTCGAGCCGATGAACACTCGCATCCACGGCATCCACGCGGACCTCGTCGCGCAATCGCCGGAGTTCGATGAGGCGTGGCCCGAGATCGAGCAGTATCTGAGAGGACGGATGGTGCTGGCGCACAACGCGCCGTTCGACATGGGCGTGCTGCGGGCCTCGATCGCGCGGTACGAGCTCACGCCTCCCGCTATCGCCGGCTACCACTGCACCGTCACGGTGTCGCGGCGCGTGTGGCCGCAGTTGCCGAACCACCAGCTATCCAGCGTGTGCCGCCACTGCGGGATCTCGCTGAACCACCACGAGGCGGCGTCCGACGCGGCGGCGTGCGCGTCGATCGCGTTGCGCTGTCTTGAGGAGGTCGGGGTACCGACGCTGGACGACCTCGCCGATGAGCTGGGGTTGCGGCCGGGGCGGTTGTAGACGGCGACCGGCCGCCACCTCTGCGATAATGCTCCCGTGACGTTCCGCGCCACCTGAGGGGTAGCCATGATCGATCGATACACCCGGCCCGAGATGGGCCGCATCTTCTCTCCCGCGAACAAGTTCGAGATCTGGAAAGAGATCGAGGTGCTCGCCTGCGAGGCGCAGGCGGAACTCGGCTCCATCGGGATCACGAAGGAGGAGGCCGCGCTCATCCGCGAGCGCGCCGCGTTCGAGGTGGAGCGCATCGACGAGCTCGAAGCGACGCTCAACCACGACGTCATCGCGTTCCTCACGAACATGAGCGAGCACATCGGCGAGCCGTCGAAGTGGGTCCACTATGGGATGACCAGCTCGGATCTCGGCGACACCGCGCTGTGCTACCAGATGACCCAGGCGATGGATATCGTGATCGACGACGTCCGGCGCCTCGGTCGCATCTGCAAGCGCCGCGCGTTCGAGTTCAAGGACACCCTGTGCGTGGGCCGCACCCACGGCATCCACGCCGAGCCGATGACGTTCGGGATGAAGTTCGGCGCGTGGGCGTGGGCGCTCAAGCGCGCCGAACAGCGCCTCATCGCCACCCGCAAGTTCTCCGCGGCGTGGGGTGCGATCTCAGGCGCGGTCGGCTCGTATTCCAATATCGATCCGTTCGTGGAGGAGTACGTGTGCGAGAAGCTGGGATTGCAGCCCGACCCGCTCTCGACGCAGGTCATCGCGCGCGACCGTCACGCGCACGTGCTCGCAGTGCTCGCCACCGTCGCCGCGACCGCCGAGTCGATCGCCACCGAGATCCGTGCGCTGCAGAAGTCTGACACCCTCGAGGCCGAAGAGCCGTTCGTCAAGGGCCAGAAGGGCTCGTCCGCGATGCCGCACAAGCGCAACCCGATCACGGCCGAGCGTGTGTGCGGGCTCGCGCGCGTCGTCAAGGCGAACGCGCAGGTCGGCTTCGACAACGTGGCGCTGTGGCACGAGCGCGACATCTCGCACTCCTCGGCGGAGCGCGTGGTGCTCGCCGACAGCTTCATCGCTCTCGACTACATACTGATCAAGCTCGAGTGGATCCTCGACGGGCTGGTCACGTACCCCGCCAACATGCTCGCGAACCTGAACAAGACGCGCGGGCTCATTTACAGCTCGCGCGTGCTGCTGGCGCTCGTGGACGCCGGGATGTCGCGCGAGGACGCGTACGCGGTGGTGCAGCGCAACGCGATGAAGGTGTGGGACGACCTGCAGCAGGCGCGCAGCGGGATGACGTTCCGCGAGCAGCTCGAGGCGGACGTGGAGGCGTCGGGGCTGCTGACGAGCGATGTGCTCGACGCGTGCTTCGACCCGTGGGCGTTCCTCGAGCGCTCGGGCGTGCTGTTCGAACGGCTCGAGGGTCTGGAGTTCTAGGGGCCGGCCGCGCTCCTACTGCGCGGTGTCCGCCCACCGCACCTGCGCGATCGTGGCGGTCACTCCGACGACGAACGTGAGCGCGGCAACGACGTAGCTGCCGACCGGCAACGTCTGCGGCTGACCCACCGCTCCGATCATCAGAGGGATGATCGACCAGGGGAACCACACCGCCCAGCCGGTCTTGCCGAAGACGTTGCCCAGCGCGAGCGCGAAGAGCGCGAACGCGAGTGGGGGCATGTAACCGCGTCCGAGCGTGGCGATCCAGGCGACGATCGGGACGAGCAGGTAGGACATGCCCGCCGACAGCAGGGCGTTCCCGATGGCTCCCATAGCCAGCGCCATCGAGAATCCGG
>Ga0209540_10002242_pt1 | contig 13831 bp, 16 predicted proteins | sample BarGraIncu01121A_FD_184501 | JGI IMG/M metagenome (GOLD analysis project Ga0209540, IMG submission 184501) | Arctic peat soil microbial communities from Barrow, Alaska - Barrow Graham LP Incubations 011-21A (SPAdes) (version 2) | ecosystem: Environmental > Terrestrial > Soil > Wetlands > Peat... | reverse complement strand
AGTACTTCTTTCTTTATTTCTTCAGAGTACCCAATTTTACTCACCATGTTATATTTCTCCCCTCGTAAAGTCTATACTGTATAGCATACTATTATTTTCTCTACGACAACTACCTTAACACATAGGGGCAGTTACATACATAAAAGTATAAACATTTTCCAAATATGACCTTGCACTTCGTGAATTGCAATAAGAAGCGAAGATACATTAAAATTTCATTTAGAAATTCTTCTTTTGCTAATATAAAATTCTCGTGAACCTGACAGGAAGTCAGGTTAGCGAACCCGAGACAGGACGTCGAGTGTGAGCACATAACAATTAATAATTGTTATGTCCCCCAGAGAACTACCTAGAGGACAGAGAATTTTATATTCGCAAAAGATTAGAATTTGTTAATTGAATTTCACGTTTCGAGCTCTTATTTCAAGGCACGTAGGAGAATGTTCACAAGTCACACTCTTAGTCTTCTCTTTTTTTCCTAGGTACTTCTTTTATATATTGGTAATAATAACAAAGTAATCGTCCATTATATAATTTTCTGTTTTTATCTGCTTTTTTTCCAAATTCCTTCTGAAACTCACGATTAGATGTTATAACAAAGCAAGACCACTCATTTAAACTTGAATACATTTCTCCAAGATCAATATGCAGTTTTTTTACTTCTTCTGCCTCACCTAGTCTTTCTCCATATGGTGGGTTTGTTATTATAACTCCATATTTCTGCCTAGACGTAAAACTTTGCATGGGTATTTTTTGAAATTTTATAAAGTCCTTGACTCCCGCTTTTTCAGCATTCTGCCCTGCTGTCCTAAGTAAAGAGGCATCAATATCTGATGCTAATATTTCCACTCCATTAGGGTTTACAGTTCGTTTTGCACCTTCGCGAACTTGATCCCAGGTATCTTTCTCCATACTTGGCCAAGTCTCAGATACAAATTTTCTATTTATCCCCGGAGCCATGTTTTTCGCTATAAGCGCTGCTTCTATTGCTATAGTTCCAGAACCACAAAGTGGGTCAGCTAAAACTCTTGTACTATCCCATTTACTTATTAACACAAGGGCTGCAGCTAAAGTTTCCTTAAGTGGTGCCTCACCAGCATATTCTCTATATCCTCTCTTATGTAGTCCCACACCTGAAGTGTCTATAGATAAAGTTACTACGTCTCTTAAAATCGAAACCTCTATCTTATACACAGGACCTTCTTCTGAAAACCACTCTGTTGTATATTTTTTCTTCATAGATTCTACTACTGCCTTTTTTACTATTCCTTGACAATCTGGAACACTATGCAGTTGTGATTTTACAGATTTACCTACGATGTGCATCTTACCGTCTTCTGGTATTAAATCTCCCCACTTTACAGCAAGTGTGCCTTGAAATAACTCTTCAAAAGATAAAGCATTAAATTCAGCCATCTTTATAAAAAGTCTTTCCGCCGTTCTTAGCCAAATATTACATATAGCAATATCCATTTCATCGCCTTCAAACATTACTCTTCCGTTTTCTACATTCAAATTTTCGTACCCTAGTGCCTTTAGTTCCTTAGCTGTAACCGCTTCTAAACCAAAAGTGGTAGTTGCAATTAAAGTATACATCATATATTATCTCTCCTATTTCTTCTTTTCATTATTAGTTATCTCCAGCCTTACTGGTTTCAGGTAAAACTAAGTTAAGTATTATGCCCACCAAAGTGGCTAGCGCAAGCCCTACAATCTCAAAATGCGCACCTGCTAATTGGAACTTAATACCACCCCCACCAATTCCTAAAACTATTATCACTGAAGCAATTATTAAATTTCTTTTTTTACTAAAATCAACTTTATCTTCCACAAATATTCTAAAACCAGAGGATGCTATTATTCCAAATAACAATACACTTACTCCTCCAATTACAGGTAGTGGAATATTACCTATCACCTCTGAAACTGGTCCTATAAAGGATAATATAATTGCAATTATTGCAGCTCCTCCAATGACCCAAACACTGTAGACCTTTGTGATTGCCATAACTCCTATGTTTTCACCGTAAGTTGTATTAGGGGGCCCTCCTACAAAACCTGCAAACATTGTAGCAATACCGTCTCCCATAATTGATCTATGAAGCCCTGGATCTTTTGTAAAATCCTTACCACAAACATTGCTTGTAACATATACATGCCCAATATGTTCAGCGAGTGTTACAAACGCTATTGGAGCCATAAGCATAATAGCATTTATATTAAAGGTCGGCATTACAAAACTTGGTAATCTAATAAAATTGGCTGACCCTATATTATCTAAAACCTCACTAGGAATTACTCCGAAGATTATAGAAAGTATATATCCAACTACCATGGCAATTAAAATTGGTACTACTCCGAAAAATCCTTTAAAAAACATAGTACCCATTATTGCTATCCCTAAGGTTGCCATTGATATAAATATCCATGTGACTCTAGATACACCGTCTAATGCTGGTGTTGTAAATGCTTCATTCAGCCCTGACCAATCTATTGCAACGCTTGCTAAACTAAGCCCTATTACAATTACAACAGAACCTACAACAACTGGAGGAAGCATTTTATCTAGCCATTTGGTTCCTGCAAGTTTAATAATTAAAGCTACAATTACATATACAAACCCTGCAGCAATAATTCCTGATAGCATAGAACTTTGTCCGTATGCCTTTGTAGCAACACCCATGGGTGCAATAAACGCGAAAGACGACCCTACATATGCCGGAAGCCTGGCTTTTGTACATAAAATATATAATAGTGTTCCCACGCCGCTACAAAACAGCGCAATTGATGGGCTAAGACCTGTGAGCATTGGTACAAGTATAGTTGCCCCTACCATTGCAAATAAGTGCTGGAAGCTCAATGGGAGAGTCTTTAATATTGGTAATTTTTCATCAACATCTATAAAATTTTTCATTAGTTCCTCCTTTTAGTCTCTCTTGGACTATATTAAAAGATCAATCATCACCTGCGGTGATACAATTAACGACTCCAGAATGAAATTTACACTTTCATTTAAGTTTTATTTTTGTTATAGTTTATACCCTACTTATAGAAATGGGAGACTTTCCTTCTGAAATGTCCTTAAAGCTCATATATACTTACTGAATCTTTTCCATCAATTTCTAAAAGCTTAACAGATATCATCTCTTTGCTTGAAGTAGGTATGTTTTTTCCTACAAAATCTGCTCTAATAGGCAGCTCTCTATGTCCCCGATCTACCAAAACAGCTAATTGTATCATTTGAGGCCTTCCCTTATCTATTATGGCATCAATCGCTGCCCTAGCAGTTCTCCCAGTATACAATACATCATCTACTAAAATTATTTTTTTACCTCTTACATCTATACCTAAATGTATATTATTTAAAACTGGCTGCTCATCTAAAGATGTAAGGTCATCTCTATATAAAGTAATATCAACACTACTTACAGGAATCTTAGTTCCTTCAATCTGTTCTATTAAGAGAGCAATTCTTTCTGCAATTGGTACGCCTCTTCTTTTTATTCCTAAAAGTATAATATTCTCAATACCTTTATTTTTTTCAATAATTTCGTGTGCTACTCGTGTTAATGTTCTCTTTATGGCTTTTTCATCTAACAGCACTGTTTTAAATTCCATAATTTCACCTCCTACCCAATAGTATTATTTACTTTAATGAGAAAACATAATAACACATGATATGTGTTTCTTCAACTATTTTTTAACTTAGTTAAAAGTTTTTCAAAATAATCTGGCAATGGTGAGACAAATTCCATGTATTCCTTAGTGCTTGGGTGTATAAACCCGAGCCTTTTTGCATGTAGAACTTGACCTTTTAAATTAAACCTCTGTTTCTTAAAACCATATACCAAATCACCAACTAGAGGATGTCCTATTTTTGCCATATGTACCCTTATTTGATGAGTTCGACCTGTTTCTAAGTTACATTCTACTAATGTATAACTATCAAATCTTTCTACAACTTTAAAATGGGTAACAGCCTTTTTACCACTTTCTACTATACCCATTTTTATTCTGTCTCTGGGATGTCTTCCAATCGGTTCATCAATTGTATCTTCATCACTTTTGATTATACCTTCAACAAGAGCTAGATAACTTCTTGTCATAGAATGATCTTTTAGCTGATCAGCCAGGCTGTTATGTGCATTATCATTTTTAGCAACAACTAAGACTCCAGATGTATCTTTATCAATCCTATGCACAATGCCTGGTCTAAGTACGCCATTAATTCCTGATAGGTCTGTGCAATGATTTAGGAGTGCATTAACTAATGTTCCACTATAATTCCCTGGCGCTGGGTGAACCACCATATCCTGTGGTTTATTAACTACAATTACATCCCTATCTTCATAAATAATGTCCAAAGGTATTTCTTCTGCTTTAACATTTAACTCTACAGGATCTGGTATAGATAATTCTATTTTATCACTTAAATTCAATTTATAATTACTCTTTCTACATTTCCCATTTACAGTAGCAGTCTCACCTTCAATTATCTTTTGAATATATGATCGAGATCTGTTTTCAAATTCATTAGAAATAAAAACATCTAATCTTGTACCAACTGAACTTTCATCAACGCTAAACTCAAATTTTTCCATCTATACCTCATCCTTTACTATAGAAATTGCCAAAATCAATGTACCTATAACTACTAAGCTATCGGCTATGTTGAATGTAGGGAAAGAATATATTTCTTTATAATGAACTAAAATAAAGTCAACTACATATTTATAAAATAATCGATCATATAAATTTCCGAGTGCTCCACTAATAATTAGAGCAAAACTTAGCCTTAGGAATTTTGATTTTGGTTTATATTTAATGATATAATATATCATACCTGATATAACTAATAATGTAACTATAGCTAGCAATATCAATTTATTTTGCAAAATTCCAAAAGCAGCTCCTCTATTCTCTAAATATTCTAATTTAAAAAAGTCTTTTATTAATACAACTCCATTGTTTTCTTTCAAATAACTCATCGCCCAAACTTTAGCCAACCTATCCAATAGCAGGCCTAAAAAAATAATTAAAACTTCCATACCCTTCCCCCTGTTTATGGCACATTCAAATAACTAACAAGTGAGTACATAGTTGTTTTCATCTTCCTAATAAAAAAGTATATATTGCTATAAATTTGTGTTTTCACTAAGAATTTTAAGCAACATATACTTTCTTGAGTCTACCCACATTAAAGTATCACCTGCTCAGCTGTTAATCACCTGCGGTGCTCATCATTAATTCGGTAATTGATTTTTATATTGCTGATTGCTTATTTTCTCTATAGGTTCAACATAACCATCGTCGTCATCATCGTAAAACTCGACTATGTCATCTAATTTGTTAAAACGTTCTACTGCTTGATAAGTATCCTCTTCATCAATACCTACATCATTATTACTATATTTAAAGAATTTACCAAGTACATCTTCTTCTACACATCTATTATTTTGATCTGCTGGAATTCTATCATCTATTGATTTTTGACATTGTATACAGTTCTCTGCGTAAGGTATAAATTCCAATCTTTCCTCATTAATACTTTTACCACAACTCTTACATTTACCATAGGTATGATTTTCAATGCTACTTAAAGCATCCTCAATTTTATTTAAAATTGACTTCTCATTACCCTTTAGTGCAATTCCTTTTTCCTTATCAAATAGTTCGGTAGCAGTATCAGACGGATGATTATCATAAAAGGATAATTCAGTTGCCATTTCGCTGTTAGAATCTATAATCCCATTTCGCTTGATTTGATTAATAAGATTAAGGACCCGTATCTGCTCACTTTCCAATTTTTCTTTAAAACATTGTAATTTTTCCTTTTCCATGATAACAACTCCCCTAGTTTTTATATAGTAGTGATATTTAGATAATAAAACTTCTATATGCTTATGTTTTCTCATGGAAAGAATTTTATTACACTTATTTAATATATTTTAATAATATATTTCAAATGATTTATTAAAACTAATTTAAATTAGTTTTAACATTTTATTTAATATATTCGTAGAATTATCCACAGCTATATCTTTAAATTTTTCATAATCCATTTGAGCCCCATTATTTGCATTATCTGATATTGATCTAATAACAATAAATGGAGTTTCATTTAAATAGCACACTTGTGCAATACTTCCACCTTCCATTTCACAAGCCAGACACTTAAACTCAGAATTAAGCCATTTTATCTTATCTACATTAGCAATAAATTGATCCCCTGACACGATTCTTCCCGTAAAATGATTATGTCCTTTTATGTCATTGCAGGCCTCTTTTGCATATTTAAGTAACGTCTCATCACATTTAAAATCAAAAGTATCTAACCTTGGAATCTGTCCTAATTTATCACCAAAAGCAGATGTATCAATATCATGTTGTACTAAACTATCACCTATTACAACATCTCCTGGGTATATATTATCGACAGTTCCACCGGCAATGCCTACATTTATAATACAATCTACATTGAAATCATCAATCAAAATCTGAGCGCAAACCGCTGCATTAACTTTACCAATGCCACTAGTAACTACAACTACACTTTTATTATGTATTATTCCAAGACTAAATTCCATTTTAGCCTTTACTTCTTTTCTTTCAAACTTCATGTTTTTAATTAAAAATTCTACTTCTTCTTCCATTGCTCCAATAATACCTATATTCATTTCTTATTCCTCCTTGTTATTAAATCATCTCCTGCGGAGCTGCAATATTAGTCTAAATTATTATAGCAAATTATTACACATTAGCTACATAAAAAATCCCACCCATTGGATGAGATTTTTAGTTTACCCTTTTGCAAAAAAGCTCTTTATTTCTTCTAGCTCGTCGCTCTGAAACTCTTTTTCATCAATGTTTTTGAGTGTTAGATCTGTTGACTCTAAACCAATAGCAGCTTCTCCTTGAATTTGATTATCAAAAATTTCATTTCCCACATTACTATTTTTAAGATAATCATTTTCAAGACCATCAAACATCTCAAGCTGACAATTCATAAAATTTCTAAATTTCGTCCTAAACTTCGCAAATTCCTGCTTAATTTTGTCATATTCATCATTTACTTTAAGTACATCATTATGAGACTTATCTAATAAATTTTGAGAAGAATCATTTGCATTTTTAATAATAAGCTCTGCTTCCTTTTGAGCTGAAATTTTTACTTGTTCCGCTGCATTTTGAGCAAGTACTAATGTGCTTTGAATTGTAGATTCTATTGTGACGTGATGCTCTAACTTTTCTTCTAAAAAATTTGCTTTTTCCCTAAGTGTTGAGTTTTCCTTATAAATAATTTCATATTCTTCAGCTACCTTATCTAAAAACTCATCAACTTCATCAGCATTGTATCCTCTTAAGCCCTTTTTAAACTCTTTATTATTAATATCCATAGATGTTATTCTCATTTCATTCCCACCCTTACCTAAATGTATTGCTTTATTACAACTTTTAAACGGCCCTTTTGAGTGCTTCCTATAATATCTGCAACCATAAATTTCCCATATCCTCTAATTGTTAATGTATCATTGTTTTTGATAACTTTGTCTTTTTTTAAACACTGAAAATAATTTACTAATATTTTGCCTGTTGATATTAGTTCAACTGAATTATTTCTTGAAACATTACATACAGCTGAAACCATACTATCAAGTCTAAACGAGGTAGATATAACAATTTTCTCTTCAAATTCCCTTTTCGGAAGATCATGTAACATATAATCATATTCACATGCAACGCAAGGACAATTCTTTATTTTACTCAAATTACTAATTATGTAACTACTAATATCACTACAAACTGGTGCATAACATGTTGCACCTTGAATTATCAAGTCCCCTAATTTTTCTCGTTTAATTCCCAGGGACATTATTGCACCTAAATAATCCTTATGACCCACCTTTGAAAATTTAGATTTATTGCTAATTTTCAATAAACTTAAAGGATATATTAAAGGTTCATCATAGGTTGAAAATGATAACATTCTCCTGTCAGCATCCTTGAATATGCCGTTTGCAAATAATTTCACGCCATAATTTTCGCATATGACTGATATTTGATTCCATATAGCGGGAGGTAAAAACTCATTAGTAAATGTAATTTTATTTGTTTTTTCTGCTATTTGCATTTTATTAAATATGTTAGAAATTAAATTCTTATCTTCATAATTTATACTATTCAAAAAATAATTTTTGTCCATTTTGTCCTACCTTAATTTATTATGGCAATATAGCAAACACAATTGTTCTTAAAATCATTAACATAAAAAGTGCTATTATTGGTGAAAAATCTACCATTGTATTATTAAAATATTTATCCTGAATTTTTCTACCAGGTTGCATAAGTGGCCCAGTAATTTTATGTAATAATTCTATATATTGATTTGTACGATTTGCGTAAACCCAAGATAAAATCACTTCAATTATTATTGCATACTGAAGTACATTGAAAATAATTCCAAATAAATTTCTCATTTTTTCCCTCCCAAATTCACTAATGTAGATAACAACTAATTATTGCTACCTGAAAATAATTAGTTTTCAAAAAACATATTATTTATTCCAGTTAAAAATTCCTTTTGAACTAAGTTCATTTTTCAATTCATTATTAACTTCGATATTAGAAGGAGAAATTATATATACCCCTTTTTCTATCTGTTGAAGATCTCCACTTAAAGCGTAACATACTCCTCCTACAAAATCTAATAATCTTTGCCCAACTCTTGGATCTAGCCCTGTAGTGTTAACTACTACTATTTTTCTAGATTTTAAGTTATCACTTATTGTTGTTGCTTCATCGAAATCATCTGGTTTTATTATAACCACTTTTGTAGATGTGGATGTATGAATATTTACCACTTTACTTTGTTTTTTGTTTGCACCCATCAATGCTTCAATATCCATGTTATCATCTTCATTTTCATTTTCTACTTCTTGAACTTCATCCTCATCTTCCTCCGCCATACCTAAAAATCCCATAACTTTATTTATCACTTTACCAGCCATTTTAGTACCTCCTATTTTTTATAATCACGTTTGCCAAATATTCTCTCACCAAGTCTTATCATATTAGACCCTGAATCTATTGCAGTTTCAAAATCTTTGCTCATACCTAATGATAAAAATTCCATTGAAACATTTCTATATTGAAAAGTTTTTAGATTATCAAATATAGATTTCATCTTAGTAAAGTATACTCTACAACTCTCTTCATTACCAATTGGAATTGTAGCCATCAGACCTTTAACTAATACATTAGTACATTCTTCGCAAGCTTTTATTAGAGAATCTATTTCATCAACCGCTATACCAGTTTTTGCACTTTCATTCCCTATATTAATTTGAATTAAAACTGAAGCGATTTCATCATTAGCAACATAGCGCTTTTCAATTTCTCGTAGCAAATGTATACTATCTAAAGAATGAATAAGATGAACTTTTCCAACTAAATATTTCACCTTGTTTGTCTGTAAATGTCCTATGAAGTGCCATTTTATGTCTTCGGCTAAGTTGTCATATTTTTCAATTAATTCTTGCACCTTGTTTTCTCCAAAATCTCTAGCTCCAGATGCATATGCTTCTTCTATTTCATGAATTTTTCTAGTCTTTGAAACGCATATTAGTGTTACTTCTTCTGGAATTTCATTTTTCATTTTATTATAAACTTCACCGATTCCCAACTATCCGCCCCTCCTTATTTTTTTTTGAGTTTAACTAAGTATTAATTATTATCTCTATATTATCTTTTAATTCTTCATTAAGCAGAAAATTCCTTCAATTCCTCTATATTTTTATATAGTTTTTAATTATATTGATCTATTTACTTATAAGACTCATGTACTTATAGATAAATTCACCATTATATGATAGTATTTGTATTTTCTTTTCCTTAACAACGTTAACCTGAACATCTCTGTCTTTTAATTCGGTTATATGTGTTTGTTCTAGTGTTAAATAGTTATATAACACATCTTGATTTCCAACAGCATTAATGTAGAATGGTGTTACTATTTTAATACCATTTAAATCAATATTAGATCCATAACATAACCCATAATTATTATAAACAATCCTTTGACCATTAACAGAAATTGCTTCTGCTCCTGCATTTCGGAGGTCGTTTATAACTTGAACAATATCAGAGTCATGAATAAACTGGCCACTATCTTGTCTATTAGGATTATCATCATCATCTAATGTAATTTTAACCCCGGGGCCTTCAACATCACTTTTTCCGAGGAGTACATTATTATCACTAATTTCTTGTTTAATTTCTTTTGCTACTTCATTTGCTTTCTCATCACCACGATTATACTTAGATAGCTTTTCATTAGCATTATAATATTGCTCTTTCAAGCTACTTAGTTCGGAATACAATTTAGTTCTCTCATTATAGGCTTCATCATACTGTTTTACATCCAAAAAATTATTTTTACCTTGAAATCCAATATTCATAGCTATAAGAAGTCCTATGATTATGGAAGCAATAAAAACAAATATGGTGGCTTCATTGTTTTTCATTTAATCACCTCTTAATGAGATTTAGCTTTGTCTATTAAAAGTCTTCTAATAATTGCAAAGTTGTTAAATATTCTTCCTCCAAATACAATAACAGCCGCTAAGTAAATTGGAATTCCTAACTTATCACCTAAATAAACCATTGCTACAGCCAAAGCCGCATTTCCAAAAAAACCTGATACAAAGATATCTGCGCGAAAGTTATGAGAAATTGAACCTCTTAAAGCACCGAAAACAGAATCTAAACACGCAAAAATTGCTACAGAAATATATGGAGAAAATTTAACCGGTATATTAACATTCCATACAATTCCTATTATAATACCTATTAACAATCCTACAAAAGCAACCATTTAATCACCTCTATTTTTTTTCTATTGGTTTAGCAAACTCAAATTTATATGTTTTATTATATTTAGGAATTATAACCTTGTCTGATTTTTCCATAGTTATATCACAAGATTGGGTAAGCTTTTGCGAAATAGCCCCGGGGAAATTAATGGCACTTTCCAATATATCACTTTTACCGATTGCCTTAATAGTGATTCTTTTATTATAAGAAATCTTTTCATCGTTTATGATAATTGCATTACCTGCGTTCCGAATACCACTACGAGAAGTTAATCTAATATCATTAATTGAAATCGCTTCAGCATCAGCCGCATTTAACTCATTTACTATATGAGCTAAATCCTTATCATCAATAACCTGATCATCAGAACCACTTCCAAAAATGTCACTCTTAGGTGTTATATAAATTGTCATACCTTGACCTTGTACTTCTGTGCCTCCAGTAAGAACTCTCGTTTCTAGCAACTCATTGTATATTAATTTACTTTTTGCATCTTTTCCAAGAGAAGTCTTCTCGTATTCCTTTGTCTTAGCATCTAATTCATCAATCTTTTTCTGCATTTCTTGTTTACTATTTTTCAATTGCTCGTTTTCAGTTATAATTTCTGGTGTATTTGTATCGGGATCTGCTGTTAATTTTTGTTTGCTTATCATTTTAAATTGGTAAGTTATCATAAATCCTAATAATACACATATTATACCGATGGATATTTGTGATCTAAACTTCTTCATAGATTTCCTCCTTGCTATACTCTCTGGGAAGATAATTATTTATTACTATTTTTTTATAAAAACAACTGGATTTGCTTTATAGCTAACATCCACATATCCCTTTGCACCCTCATAATGAAGTTGCGTAATAATATTTATTGCTTTATTAAATTTACTTTCTAAGTCTGCAGTTGTCCCTAATTTAATACACATTTCCCCAGTGAAAACCTTGACATCTAGCACGTTACTTACATCCACCATTGTTATATTACTATTTTTGTTGTTTTTTCTATAATTATCAACTATATTTGTTATTTCATTTATAATATTAATTTTCCGATCATTCTCTACCCCAATTAATTTACCTACTTCACATTTTCCATAATTAAATCCACTCAATTTCACCAAGTTCATATCTTTAATATTAGATCTTTTTTCAAGCAAAATGCCTTTATTATCTATAACATAATATGTATTGTTTACTTTTCCATAAAACACAGCTACTTTTTCCTCTATTTGTATTATAATTTTATTAGGAGGAGCTTTCTTAACTTTCACACCTGTTATATAAGGGTTTTTCATAATTTGTTGCTTACTATCAATAAAACTATCAGAAAAAATATTACTTCCTAAATGAATTTTAGCCGTTTGATAAATTTCAGCTTTAGAAACATTAATATTTCCTATGATTTCAATACTTGTAATATTAAAATATGGTAATTTAATGCATAGCGTAATTAATGTAGTTATCATAATTACGACTAATAGCAGTAAATACCTTACCTTTTTTTTTGTTTTTCTCTTATGTAATAATTTTTCTTTATTCTCTATGATATACTTTCCTTTATTAAGATTATTATCTTTTTTGTTCATTCACTTCCCCGCATTCATTAACACATATTATTGACAAATTTGTATATTAAAACATAATATACTATTTTAAAATTAAAGTCTGAATAAAACTTTATTATATAAAGTCAGTTTTAAAACTAGCTTCTTATATATAATAACACTTTATTTAATTATTTTCATCTCAAATTTAATGTATTTTTTACTAATTTAAAAAATTAGCAGTTTATATAGATATTAAGTGCATATATAAGCATAAAAAAGCCATGCACTTATGCATGACTTTTAATTCTTATTTGCAGTTTGTCTTGAAATATTTAAAAGTATACCCATTGTAAACATATTAAAAACAAGAGCTGACCCTCCATAACTTATAAATGGTAATGGTACACCGGTTACTGGCATTGATCCAGTAGCCACAGCAATGTTAATAATCGCTTGAATAGCTACAACGGATGTAATTCCAATACCTAAAATTGTACCATACATATCTTTAGCAGTAACTGCCACTTTAATGCCACGCCATACAAAAATTATGAATAATAAAATTATAAAAGCGCATCCAATTAGACCTAATTCTTCTCCAATTATTGCAAAAATAAAATCGGTTTGGGGTTCTGGTATATACAAGCATTTCTGCCTTGATTGCCCAATACCCGAACCAGTAATACCTCCTGACCCAAGTGCAAGCAGCGATTGAACTAGTTGATAACCTGCCCCTTGACTGTCAGCAAAAGGGTTCCTAAAATTCATAACCCTAGCCATTCTATATGGTGCAAGAATTGTTGCAGTAGCACCTGCCGCAATTAATGTTGCACCTATTGAAAAAAGGTGTGTAAATTTCGCTCCTACTGCAAATAGAATAATTACAGTAACAATCATTATAACAGCAGCTATACTTAAGTTTGGCTCCTTCAAAATTAAAGCTGCATAAAATCCTGAAACTAATAGGTATGGAAATATTCCTTTAAAAAACTCTTTTACTTTTTCTCCCTTTAAATCTAAACTCTTAGCCATATATATTACTATAGTATATTTTGCAATTTCGGATGGTTGAATTTTTGCAAATCCTAATGGAATCCATCTTTTAGCGCCATTAGTGGCTGGAAAGACAAAAACAGCAAGTAATAATATTACAGTAACAACCATAATAATACCAGTATATTTTTTAATAATATGGTAATCAGTCTTAATGGCTATAACCATAAAAACACTGCCAACACATGCCCACATAAATTGCTTTTTCAAAAAATATTCTGGATCATTAAATGTGAAAGCAGCATAATATGAACTGGCACTATAAACCATTACTATTCCAATAACTACAAGCAGCATTATGGTTGCAAATAGTACAAAATCTAATTGCCCCATTTTAACCTTGTATTTTTTCATATTATATC
>Ga0209540_10002241_pt1 | contig 13833 bp, 13 predicted proteins | sample BarGraIncu01121A_FD_184501 | JGI IMG/M metagenome (GOLD analysis project Ga0209540, IMG submission 184501) | Arctic peat soil microbial communities from Barrow, Alaska - Barrow Graham LP Incubations 011-21A (SPAdes) (version 2) | ecosystem: Environmental > Terrestrial > Soil > Wetlands > Peat... | reverse complement strand
ATGTCAGCAATGGTGAAATGCTTACATATTCAATTACTTACAATGGAAAGGCAATTGTAAATCAGTCATCGATGGGATTCGAGCTTAAGAACGAACAACCAATGAAGGGTGACTTCCTGATTACCGTTCAATCAACAAAAAGCGTTAATGAGACGTGGAAGCCCGTGGTAAGATCGAAGCATGCTGAAATAGTCAATAATTATAACGAGCTGCAATTGCTGCTGAAAGAAAAAAATGCGCCGATGCGGCAGATGGAGCTTTTTGTGAGGGCTTATAACGACGGAGCCGCTTTCAGGTATAAGCTGTCGAGGGCAGCAAGTATCGGCGATCGCCAGATCACAAAAGAGCTGACTACTTTTTCTATCCCCGGCGATCCGAAAGCCTGGATTGTGGAATACCCGAAAGGATATTCTTCATCAAATGAAGCGGAGTTTTTTGATCATCCGCTGAGCTACCTCACCGAAAAATCAATTGCCGGAATGCCTTTGCTGATGGAGTACGGAAATAACTGCTGGGTTGCGATAACCGAGGCAAAGATCGACAATTATGCTGCATTTTATATCGGTACAAACGGAAATGCCTGCCAACTTTCGACTAAGCTGGTGCCTCTTCCCGGAGAAGAGGAGAGCGGCGTTAAGGTTCGTTTCAGCGACGAGGTTTATTCTCCCTGGCGCGTTCTGATGATAGGAGAGACCCCGGGAACTCTTATCGAATCAGAGATAATTCAAAACTTGAACGATCCGTGTGTGATCGCGGATCCTTCGTGGATAAAACCGGGGATGAGCGCATGGGACCACTGGTGGAGCGGCGAGGTGAAGATGGAGATGCCGGTCATAAAGCAGTACATCGATCTTGCATCGGCAATGGGATGGCCTTACATGCTTGTTGACTGGCAATGGTACGGAAAATTCAATTCACCTGATGCTGATATCACAAAATGGGCGCCCCAGATAAGCATGCCGGAGATTATCCAGTATGCCGCGAGCAAAAATGTGAAGATAATAGTCTGGCTCTATTCCAATGATGTAAACAGGAACGCAGCCTTCAGGACGGCGTTTCCGCTTTACCGGGAATGGGGAGTGGCGGGCATCAAGATCGACTTCATGGACCGCGACGATCAGCAGATGGTTAACTGGGATCACGACATAATAAAATGTGCTGCTGAGAATCATCTTCTTGTCGATTTTCACGGAGCATACAAGCCTGACGGGATCATCCGCACCTGGCCCAATATGATCACCAGGGAGGGAGTGATGGGCAACGAATATTACAAGTTTTCGAACAAGATGAGCCCTGAGCACAACGTAAAACTGGCCTTTACAAGGATGCTTGCCGGACAGATGGATTACACACCGGGTGGATTTATGAATGTTACAAAAGCACAGTTTAAGCAGCAGACTCCCGCACTGGTCTGGAATACCAGGGCAGCCGAGCTGTCGAAATTCGTGATTTACGAGAGTCCGCTTACGGTGGTATGCGATCATCCTGATCATATACTGAATCAGCCGGGAGCCGATTTCCTGAAGATGGTGCCGACAGTGTGGGACGACATAAAGTTTCTGGGAGGATATCCCGGCGATTATGTTGCACTTGCAAAGAGAAGCGGCGACAGATGGTTCGTCGGGGTGATGAATGATACTATAGGAAAGACAGTAACTATAAAGCTCGATTTTCTGCAAAAGGGAAAATATGTGATGGAAAGCTGGTCCGACATTAAGAACTCGGACAAGGTCCCGGCAGAGCTGAAGAAATCGGAGCAGAAGATCATTCCGTCTGACATAGTGAAGGTTACCATGGCTAAGAACGGAGGCCGGGTAATGGTGATAAGGCCTGAATGAACAGGCAGTTTTTCATTCCCGTTGATTTTATCAAAATTAATTTTGAATAAATAAAATTTCGCTTACTTTTGCAACTCGATAAATATTGGTGCGGTAGTTCAGTTGGTTAGAATAACGGCCTGTCACGCCGTGGGTCGCGGGTTCGAGTCCCGTCCGCACCGCAAGCCCCACAAAACCATTTGCTGCGATAGCAGCAATGGTTTTGTGGGGCTTGCAAGGTAACCCGTGGAGGAAAGGGTCCGATCGGCTGAAAGACGATCAATCCCGTCAGGATATCTCAATAACAGCTTTTAATATTATCGATCATAATAAATTCGATGGGGATATCAAAAGCCGTCGAAATAGACTCGCCGCGATCCAGTAAATCGTCGTCGTCGTTTTCGATATACCATTTAATGACGAGCTCTTTCGATTGCTGCCTGACCTGCGAAAGTCTTCTGAGGATAGAAGTAAGAATTATTGTATTAAAGCTATTCAGATATTCCAGTGCAATAATGACCTGAGTCGTTTTAACAGGATTGAGAAGGTAAACATCAATCCATTTGGTTATTTGTTCAGGAACCGTTCTTAGATTTTCATCTATCGCCCGTCCTGATACCTTAATAATTCCTTCAGGATTAAGAAGAACATCAGGACTCTTGTCAGTAGGTAAAATATGAACTTCTTCGATTTTCATTTCTTTAATTATAATGTTGATTTTACCCTGTTGTTGAAGGAAATATTAAAACTCCTTGAACATCAAATTTCATAAATATACTTCAATTAAACAAACTATTGATCAGTTATAAACAGGCGGGAATATTTTGAGGCACTTTTTACCTGCTCCTGATTTATCTTCCGGATTATTCTTTTTCAGACCTCTTATTTCTGATATTTCTTATAATGCTGAGTATCAGAAAAGCTATACAGATACCTGTAATGACGCCGATTGTTAAAGACAATATTATCAGTGAAACAGGTTTGACAGCATAAAAGAGCAATGCTGTTAATATTAAGCATATAATTACTGCCAGAAATGATACAACGATTATTAAAGTTTTATTCTTCATCTTTTAGGAGGTTATTGACGAAGCCGGACTGGTTATTGAAATGATTAAATATAGTTCTGATATATCAGGCTAAATTAAACAATTCAATAAAGATAAAGAGTAATTTTATTTAAAACTATAATAAATTAAGAAGAGGGTTCCGACTCGGTATCAACTTCAAGATCAAGCTCATGCTCCTGCTCCTGCTCCTGCTCCTTCCTTTCTGTATCCTTAGAAATTCTCTTTGCAATTGCCCTGTTGAATTCCTCAGCCTGTACATCCCTTTTAAGAGAGTACTTTTCCCTGCGATTGACAGCAGCTATTAAATTTTCTTCTTTTACAAGCGGAATAGTTATCTCATCTTTCATAATACAATGATTTAAATTAATCGTACTAAGCATTCCTGATCAGTCGGACAAGGACCCTGCTTTGCAGGTTTTTATTGGTATTTTTAAAAGTCCGGATATCGATTTGTTTCGGGGGGCAAAGATACTAAAAAGTACGGTGCGAAATACAAATGCCTTATTTCTTCGTTTCCGGATGAATATAAATTACATCCTCCTTCATTTTAACCACCTTCTCCTTTTCTACGTGATTTGCAATCAACACACCGATGGTGATCAGGATCGCAAGGACTAGAAATATAAGGAAAGGCGGACTTTTTAGCAATTCCAGAAGGAATGAATTCTTTTTCATAGGGGGCAGAATATTGAATGAAACAAGTTAACAGGTATAAATTTATTAAACAACATCATATAAAGCAAATATTTTATATGACATTTATTACCAGTGCCTTCAGTATATTAACCTGCTTTAACTGCTGGTTTGAAAAAACTGAAGTTTACTCCGCCGTAATTGCGATGCTCAAAAAACAGATTGTGACCTCCGAAGCTCATGTCCCTCGGATGCTCAAGGATAAAAAACCCGTCTTCTTTAATTATGCCTGAGCCGGAGACAAGGTCCGGTATCTCCTTAAGCCATGAAAGTTCGTAGGGGGGATCAGCAAAAACGATATCATACTTTGCCGTGCACGTCTTCAGGTATGCTTTAACATCAATATGAATCGCCTTTATGTTGCTGAATTCAAGCTCTCTGATGATCTTCCTGATCCCTGCAATGTGCTTAATGTCCTTTTCGACAAGATGAATCTCCTTTGCTCCGCGGGAAGCAAATTCATAGCTTATGCACCCGGTTCCGGAGAAAAGATCAAGCACTGTAATATCTTCAAAATCAACCCTGTTGCTCAGGATATTGAAGAGCCCCTCCCGTGCAAAATCGGTTGTAGGCCTTGCCCTGAGACCTGACGGTGGAGTGATCCGCCTTCCTCTGTATCTTCCTCCGATTATTCGCAACTGGTTACACTGAAAAGATTAATAAACTTATGAAGCCCGATATCGTTGAATACGTAGCTGAAGGTGAAATTTCCTGACGGCTCAATGAATTTCAGGTTTCGCACATATAAGGCAAAATTTGAATAAAGGTCATCGAATTTCTCCGTTGTACCTGTGAAATGTATCGTCTCTTCATTGCTTATTCCCTTGCTTTTAAAGAGATTCAGGACATAGTAAAGAATATCCGTTATGTTCCTGAACCTAAAAGTATTACTGAAGGTCAGCGTGCCGCGATCATAAATAAAAATGTTGAAATATTCCCTTTCGACATGAAGGTGAATATAGTGTCCGGAGCTGCTTTTTCTGTTGTGGGCAAGCTGTGCGAGAAGAGGTTTTGTATGATGGAAGGGATGAACTGCCGGAAAGAAGCGTTCACGGAGGTCAAGAAATGGTTTGATGACAGAGAATACAATAAAGGCATCAGGATCAGTGATCTTGTTGGAAAGTATCACGTCGTTTTCATCCTTTATCAGGTTGAAGCTGAAGTACTCATCCTTCTTTCCGGGATCGAAAAGCGGTGCCGGCACAAGCGTGAACTTAGGCGAAGGGAAAACCATATTCACCTTTTTGTATTTCTTCAGAAGAAAATCGTCCTTGCTGATGATTTCTGCGACCTGATCGGCTGTAAAGTACTTGTTTTCATCAGGTTCCGATGAACGAAGCAGAATAAATTTGTTCCTTATTGTATCAAGCAACGTGAAGACAAATCCATCCTGGCTCAGCTGCATCGACAGATCGTAATTCTCCGTGGAGTTTATGTCAAGAGTCTCATCAAATAGTTCCAGGAACGGCATTCAATAAATTTTATTTATGAACAAATATATAGAATATGTTTCAAAGTCTCACTTGTTAAATTCATCCTTTGTGCCCCTTTGTGATTACCTTTGTGTCCTTTGTGGTTAAACTTTCTTTGCGACCACAAAGAGAACGAAGTATGCGGGAAACGATAATTTATAACAACCTCTGCAAGAACCTTGGCAATACACCTACTGACGACCAGTCGGCAGCGATGAAGAAGCTGGCATCTTATATCTGCGACAACAATAACGACACGATATTCCTTCTTACCGGGTATGCAGGTACCGGTAAGACCAGCGTGATCAGCTCGGTGGTGAAGACACTCGATCTTCTGCGCATGAAGTCGGTCCTGATGGCACCTACGGGCCGGGCTGCCAAAGTACTGGCCAGCTATGCCGGCAAACCGGCTTTCACAATCCACAAGAAGATTTACAGGCAGAAATCATCGAAAGATGGTTTTGGAAGCTTCATGCTCGACAGGAACATCAGTAAAGATACCTGGTTCATTGTCGACGAGGCTTCCATGATATCCAATACTTCCAATGAAAGTTCTCTTTTCGGCACCGGCAAGCTGCTCGACGACCTTGTTGAATACGTTTACTCAGGCAGGGAGTGCAAGCTTATCCTTGTTGGCGACAGCGCCCAGCTTCCTCCGGTCGGTTCAGCTCTCAGCCCGGCATTGGATCCATCCGCTCTCGGGGAATTTGGTTTCGGACTTATCACCTCGGAATTGAAGCAGGTAGTAAGGCAGAGCGAGACATCCGGAGTGCTCATGAATGCAACCGGTGTGAGGCTTCAGATCGAGGAGAACAGCCTTGTTCACCCTTCGATTAATTGTGACGATTACAAGGATGTCGTAAAGCTCGGAGGCAATGAGCTCATCGATGAACTCTCGGTATCGTACGGCTCCTGCGGGCTCGAAGGCACTATAATTGTCGTTAATTCAAACAAGCAGGCCAATCGATATAACCAGGGAATCCGTAACCGGATATTCTTCAGGGAAGAGGAGATCAGCACCGGGGATATTGTGATGATAGTGAAGAACAATTATTCTCTGCTGGAAGAGGATGAGAACGGGCCGGGATTCATCGCTAATGGCGACATTGCAGAGGTCAGGAAGATCAGGAGATTCGAGGAACGCTACGGATTCAGGTTTGCCGATATGACTCTCTATTTTCCGGATTACGATTTCGAAGTCGAATCAAAGGTGATGATCGATGTTCTTCATCTCGACACACCCTCGCTTCCTTCTGAAAAGAACAGGGAGCTCTTCCAGAGTGTACTGGCTGATTATCAGCATATTAAATCTAGAAGGAAGCAGTTGGAAGCAGTAAGAAGCGACAAGTGGTTCAATGCGCTCCAGATAAAATTTGCATATGCCGTAACCTGTCATAAAGCGCAGGGAGGCCAGTGGGAGAGGGTCTTTATCGATCAGGGTATGTTCAACCGCAACGAGATCTCAGTCGACTACCTCAGGTGGTTCTATACAGCGCTTACGCGTGCAACCGACAAGGTCTATCTCGTCAATTTCAGTGAAGAGTGGTTTAATCACCAATGATCTTTACCAGTACCCTCTTCCGTCTTTTCCCGTCGAATTCGCCGTAGAATATCTGTTCCCACGGACCGAAATCGAGCCTTCCGTTCGTAACGGCGACCACAACCTCACGACCCATCAGGGTTCTCTTGATATGGGCATCGGCATTATCCTCAAAGCCGTTATGCTTATATTGTGAATAGGGCTTTTCGGGAGCCAGTTTCTCAAGCCATACTTCGAAGTCGTGGTGAAGGCCGGATTCATCATCATTTATAAATACACTGGCGGAAATATGCATAGCATTCACGAGCACTAAGCCTTCCTGGATTCCTGACTCATTGAGACATTTTTCCACTTGTCCTGTAATATTGACAAATGCCCTACGAGTGGGTATTTCGAACCATAGTTCCTTACGATACGATTTCATTGCAGTAACTAATTTATTGTAATATGTATATTTCCAAATGGTGCCCGAACTCACCCCCTTCTTTTTCCCTCCTCTGCTTTGCAAAGAGGGGCTTGGGGGTGAGTACAGGCAGAAAAACAATCATGCCAGTTTCATATCATTAATTATCCCTGCAATTTTCTGATCAAGGATCTTTTCTGTCTCATCGAATTTATCGGCAGAGCTCAGTTTTGCATTTACGCTGAAGTAGAATTTGATTTTCGGTTCCGTTCCCGAAGGCCTGACTGAAATCTTGGATCCGTCTCCGAGGAAGAACTGCAGGACATCGGACTGAATGAGGTTGATCTTCGTTTTCTCACCGGTAATGCAATCAGTCGAAACTAGCGAATCATAGTCGTTGATTTTCACTACTTTACTGCCGTTGATGCTCTTCGGCGGGTTAATCCTGTAAGCCTGCATCATAGCCTTGATCTCATTATGACCCTCCAATCCCTTGCGGACAATATTTATTAGCTTTTCCCTGAAAAGGCCGTACTCGGTATAAATATCGATAAGCATTTCGTAAATCGATTTGCCCCTGCTTTTTGCCCATGCAGATATTTCAGCCATGAGTGAACACGAGGCTACCGAATCCTTGTCCCGCACGTAATCTCCGGGAAGGAATCCATAGCTTTCCTCACCTCCTCCGATATATTTTTTCTTTTCTTCGAGCTTCCTGATAAGCTCGGCGAAGAATTTGAAGCCGGTGAGGACATTGTAACATTCCACGTTATGCTTCTCTGCTATCCTGTCCATAAGATCGGTAGAAACGATTGTCTTGATAATATATTCGTTGCCCTTGTACAGCTTCTTCTCCTTGTACTGGGAGAGGATATAATAAACCAGAAGTACACAGGTCTGGTTACCATTCAAAAGAACAAACTCGCCTTTTTTATTCCTGCAGGCTATTCCAAGCCTGTCGGCATCGGGGTCGGAAGCCATAACAAGTTCAGCCCCTGTCTCGATCGCTTTTTCAATTGCCATTTTAAGGGCTCCGGGCTCTTCAGGATTAGGCGATTTTACCGTCGGGAAATTTCCGTCAATCTTATCCTGTTCCGGCACACTTATTATATTCCTGAATCCGAAAAGCTTAAGGGCAGGAGGGATCAGCATTACTCCTGTACCGTGGATCGGAGTGTAAACTATCCCGATATCGCTGTGCTTTTTAATTATTTCAGGGTTCAGGCTCATCTTAAGAACCTCAGCGAGGAAGAGATCATCTGTTTCTTTTCCTATTATTTTGATATTATCCTTTTTACCATTGAATTTTATTTCGCTCACGGATTTAATTTTCCTTACCTCGGCAGTGATCCCTTCATCATGGGGAGCAACAACCTGTCCGCCATCATTCCAGTATGCTTTGTAACCGTTATATTCAGGGGGGTTGTGCGAAGCAGTTATCACAACTCCGCTCTGGCATTTATAATGCCTTATGGCAAATGATAATTCGGGCGTTGGCCTTAGCGACTCGAAGAGGTAGACTTCAAAACCGTTGGCGGAGAATATATCCGCTGTAGTTTCGGCAAAGTACCTGCTATTGTTCCGGCAATCGTAAGCGATTGCAACACTTATTCCCTTGTTGCCGCACTGTTTGATAATATAGTTTGAGAGTCCCTGAGTAGCCATGCCGAGGGTATAGATGTTCATCCTGTTCGTTCCGGCGCCCATGATGCCTCTCAGTCCGCCTGTCCCGAATTCGAGATCCTGGTAAAAGGCATCGATAAGTTTCTTTTCATCATGCTCAAGCATATCTGCAACCTTTTTACGGGTATCCTCGTTGAAGTCGCTTCCAATCCACTGGCTGGCTCTCTTTCTGATTTCGTCGGTTGTCAACATATTGAAATAGATAATATTTATTTTCTTTTTTTAACTAAAACCCCCTTTCCTCCCGCTGAAGCGGGACAGGCTGTTTCCCCCAGGGGGGAAAGCTAGAATAGATCCATCCCCCTTGGGGGAGGGTTGGTGTGAGGGTCATTTATCCAAAAATCATTTTAACTTTTTAATGCATTTTTCCAAACTACTCCTCCAGTGCGGGATTTCCAGATTGTAGGTCTCCTTAATTTTTGTTTTATCGAGCACTGAGTATGATGGCCTCCTGGTTTCAGTATGGTAATCTTTTGAGAGAACCGGGATGATTTTGCAGTCAAGTCCGGCTTCCTTTATAATCTCTGTCGCAAAATCATACCAGCTGCAGACACCTTCATTTGAATAATGATAAATGCCGGCATGAAGGGCGAGCTTATTCCTTACAACACCTGAAATTACCGTCATTATTGCATTTGCGAGATCGGCTGCATAGGTCGGAGTTCCAGCCTGGTCGAATACGACTCTTAATGTGCTGTTTCCCTTTCCCTTTGAAATTATGGTTTTGACAAAATTTTCACCAAATGAAGAATAGAGCCATGAAGTTCTTATGACCATCGATCCGAAGTGAAGAAGAGCGGCTCTTTCTCCTTCCAGCTTTGATTTTCCATAAGCGTTGAGCGGATTAGGCACTGAGCCTTCATTATAGGGAACATTTGCATTACCGTCAAAGACATAATCTGATGAAATATGAATCAGTCTGCAGGATTTGCCGTTTACCGCCTCTGTAATGTTTTTAACTGCAATACTATTGATCAGCATTGCCTTCTCCTGATACTTTTCAGCTTTGTCGACAAGGTTATATGCAGCGCAGTTTATTATCCATCCCGGATCGGCGTTACTAATGAATTTTTCAGTCTGCGCTTTATCAGTGATATCAAGGGTATCGATATCAGTAAAGATAAACTGGTAACCGTAATAGCTTTTTGCTGCTTCTTTAAGCTCATTGCCGAGCTGCCCGTTTGAACCTGTCACAAGGATTACAGCCATAATATCAGAAATTATATTCTGCTTCCATGAAGGAAGGGTGTTTCAAATCTTTTTCACTTATCACCGGTGTGGCTCCGCCTGTCGGCCACACAATTTTAAGCTCCGGGTCGTTGAGGGATATTCCTCTCTCCGACAATCTGTTGTACACGTTATCTACTTTATACTGGATTATAGCGATGTCGCTCAGAACAGAAAAGCCGTGTGCGAAACCTCCCGGAACGAATAACTGTGACTTGCCATCGGAGTCGAGTTCAATGCCATACCATTTTCCAAAGGTAGGGGAGCTCCTTCGCAGATCGACTGCCACATCATATATCTTTCCCTCTACTACCCTTACAAGCTTGGCCTGCTGATGCGGACTGAGCTGGTAGTGAAGTCCGCGGATCACTCCTTTTGACGACTTTGATTCATTATCCTGGACAGGGGTGAAGTTGATCCCGGCTTTCTGAAAATCATCGCAGTTGAAGCTCTCAAAGAAATAGCCTCTGTTATCGGCATGAATTAACGGTTTGATGACTATCAGATCCTTAAAACCTGTTTCAATAATTTCCATTCTTGCGCGCTATTTTAATCCTCCAAAGACGCTTATTTCGTCAGAGGCGATCCTCAGGAGGTATTTTCCATACTGGCTGTTTTTGAATGGCAGAGCCAATGCAATAAGCTGTTCTTTTGTAATAAACCCTCTTTTTAATGCTATCTCTTCAATACATGAAGCCTTGAGACCCTGCCTCTGCTCGAGGGTCGCAATGAAGTTTGAAGCCTGCAGAAGACTTTCATAGGTCCCGGTATCGAGCCATGCCATCCCTCTTCCCATAAGCTTTACCTCAAGCATTTCCTCTTTTAGAAATAGCCTGTTCAGGTCAGTTATCTCAAGCTCTCCGCGTTCCGAAAGCTTCAATGATTTAGCCTTCTTAACTACGCTGTTGTCATAAAAGTAGAGGCCTGTCACTGCATAATTCGATCTTGGCTGTGAAGGCTTTTCCTCTATGCTGATGGCTTTGCGGTTATTGTCGAACTCAACGACTCCGTATCTTTCCGGATCAGTAACGTAATAACCGAACACGCAGGCTCCTTTGCTGATCTTTGCAGTCTCCAGAAGAACATCTCCGAATCCGTGACCATAAAAAATATTGTCGCCCAGTATCATGCATACCGTATCATTTCCTATGAATTTCTCACCAAGGATGAAAGCCTGTGCGAGGCCGTCGGGAGATGGCTGCTCTATGTAGCTGAAGGATAGTCCGAGCGATTTGCCGTCACCCAGAAGGTTGCGGAATCCGGACAGGTCGCGGGGAGTGGAGATGATGAGTATCTCGCGTATGCCTGCAAGCATGAGCGTCGATAACGGGTAATAGATCATCGGCTTGTCGTATACCGGCAGCATCTGTTTTGAGATCGAGCTGGTTATCGGGTAAAGCCTTGTTCCTGAACCTCCTGCGAGAATAATTCCTTTCATTTGTCTATTTTTTTTCAGCCCCCTATCCCCCCTCCCGCTCTGCGGGATTTCATTCCGGGGGGCTAATTCGGTGGCCTGATTTAATCTTCTTCACAAATTAGGCCCCCTTTAGGGGGCAGTCCCGCTTTAGCGGGACGGGGGCCATCGCCCGCCTATCTTCTTCCTATCCCATAATATTTAAACCCCATCTTCTTAATCGAAGCCGGGTCATATATGTTCCTGCCGTCAAAAATTACTTTCTCTTTCATCAATGAAGCCATCTTCCTGAAATCGGGCAGGTGAAATTCAGACCATTCAGTCATCAGGACCATTGCATCGGCCCCTTCGAGAGCCTCATAGGGATCAGAAGAGTAGACGATTTTGTTCCCCAGTACTTTCTTTGTCTCTTCCATGGCTGCCGGGTCATAAGCCCTCACTTTTGCGCCTGCCTTAAGCAAATTTCCAATCAGGTTAATGGCTGATGATTCCCTGATGTCGTCTGTCTTCGGCTTGAACGATAATCCCCACACTCCGACGGTCCTGTTTTTGAAATTATTCCTGAAATGAACAGCCATCTTGTTAAAAATGATGTTCTTCTGATATTCATTAGCTTTTTCGACCGCTTTTACCACATTAAGCTCATATCCATGGTCATGGGCTGTCCGGATAATTGCCTTCACATCTTTTGGGAAGCAAGAGCCTCCATATCCGGTTCCGGGATAGAGGAATTTACTGCCGATCCTTGAGTCGCTGCCAATGCCTTTCCTGACATGGTTGATGTCGGCTCCGAGGATATCGCACAGGTTTGCGATTTCGTTGATGAAGCTGATCCTGGTGGCGAGCATTGCGTTTGCAGCGTACTTGGTTATTTCTGCCGATGCAATGTCCATAAAAAGTATCGGGTGATTATTAAGCACAAAAGGATTATAGAGACGTCTCATTATCTCACCGGCTTTTTCGCTGTCGATACCGATTACGATCCTTTCGGGTTTAAGGAAGTCTTCAACTGCGGCCCCTTCCTTGAGAAACTCGGGATTGCTGGCCATGTCGAAGGTTATCTTTGATTTGCGTTCATCAAGCTCTTTGCGGACAGACTTCCTGATCTTTTCCGAAGTGCCGACAGGGACGGTGCTTTTTGTAACAATGACTGTATATGATGTGATCACAGAACCTATTTCCCTTGCCACTTCAAGTACATGTTTCAGATCGGCGCTGCCGTCTTCTCCCGGAGGCGTTCCTACAGCTATGAATATTACCTCGGCCCCTTTGATCCCATCCTTTAGCGACGAGGTGAAAAACAGCCTGTTCTTCTCAACATTGACCCTGATCATGCCTTCAAGACCTGGTTCATAAATGGGAACAGTCCCTTCATTCAGCTGCTTGATTTTAGATTTGTTATTATCGATACATGTCACATTGACACCACTTTCAGCAAAACAGGTCCCTGTTACCAGTCCAACATAACCTGTTCCAACAACGGCAATTTTCATATAAACCTGCTGTTTTAGTTCTTAATATATGCAAAGATAATAGAACATGTGGAATTGGGAAATCTGACTTGCTTCCTGCGGTTGCTGTCTTGGGAGGCATGGAATGACGGGTGATTCCTGAAAGATTACGGTTGAAGGAAGCAGAAGATTCCTCGCTTGCGCTCGGAATGACATGGCTTTTTAGGATAATATGGGAAGGATATGCGATTCGTCATGGACGAATCGCATATCCTTCCTCCCTCTAAAATTCATGAACTGTCATTCCGAATGGATCCGCCAGCCGGCGGAGAAATGAGGAATCTCCCCATTGCAGCGCGGAATGAACGGAAATCCCTGACTTCAGCGCGCCTTGAAATAAACAACTGACTCAGGGCCTCTGCACTTTGTAGACTCACTCACTAACCCCGGGCTTCAGCCCGGAGTAAAAACACCCCCGACACGGCCCCAGCCCCGGAGGGGCTTAATATGTTTCAACCCTATGAAAATCTTCTCTTTATTATGGAATATTTCAAAAATATGGATATCTTTGCGAACCAATTTTTTCAAAATAATGTCTAACTTATTAATTATTAGTTCTTTTAAATTACGATTATGACTGAAAGCAAAAAGAAAACAACCGCCAAAGAGGTTGTTGAAAAAAACGAAGATCTTATAAAACCTGTTAAAAAAGCAAAGGTTAAAGAGACAAAAGAGAAACTTATTGAGGAAGCTCTCGAAATTGAAGCAGCTCCTGTTATTGAAGAAAAAGAAATAGAAGTTTCTGCAGTCAGCGAGGCTCCTGAAGCTGAAGTTGCTGACGAAAAGGAAGCTGAAGTTGCTGAAGAAAAGAAAGAGAAAAAGCCCAGGAAAGCAAAGTCTGAACATGAAACCGAACATCCGGTTCACGTCGCCAACGAAGATTTTGACTGGGAAAGTTTCGAAAAGGATGAGCATAAAGACTCACACAAGCACAAGGAATATGAAGCAATGTACGACGATACTCTCTCAACCGTTGCGGTTGACGAGGTTGTTCATGGTACAG
>Ga0209540_10002240_pt1 | contig 13835 bp, 13 predicted proteins | sample BarGraIncu01121A_FD_184501 | JGI IMG/M metagenome (GOLD analysis project Ga0209540, IMG submission 184501) | Arctic peat soil microbial communities from Barrow, Alaska - Barrow Graham LP Incubations 011-21A (SPAdes) (version 2) | ecosystem: Environmental > Terrestrial > Soil > Wetlands > Peat... | reverse complement strand
TAGCCATGTAAGCGAATGTGCATGGTCCTAACGCTATGCCAAACAACAGTCCCAGAATGAAAGCCGCCAGAAAACCTTTACGTTGATATTTCGGATTAGCGCCGCCTTCCATAAAAGGAAGCGGTAGCACCCCCAGCAAATTGAGACCGACAGCAAAAAAAATAACAGCCACAAAGTAGTTACCGTAGCCACCAATATCGCCAATCATTCTTCCCGCAAGTCCCGTGATCAGTCCGATAACCCCAATTGTGATCAGAATACCCAATCCGAAGAGAGACGAAAGGCCAAAGGCCCGCGATGTGCTAATATTCCCCTGACCGTCAATGAAACCGACAATCAGGGGAATACACGCGATATGACAGGGCGACAGAATGACAGAAAGCACCCCCCAGATAAACGCGGCCAGAATGGCGATTTCGGGAGATTGAATAAGCGCCTGCGAAAGCCAGGTAAACAGCTCAACGATCATTACTTGACCCCTTGCTTTTTGATGACCATGACCACATCCGCTTTCGGGAAATATCCCTCGTGACGGAAATATTCCTTGCCATTTTTATCCAGAAAAACCTGTGTGGGAATCACCCGGATATTGTATTTCATGGCGTCGGCTTTACCTTTTGGCGTCCAAACATCGTGAAAGACAATTTTAACCTGCCCCTTGTATTCTTCTTCCACGGCTTTCATAATGGGCTGCATGGCTTTGCAGGGAATGCAGTTGACCGAGCCGATTTCAACAAAAGTCACTTTAACTGCATCGGATGGTGTTTGAGCTAGAACATTCCGGCAATCAGCCGAAAATGTAAATGATGTAAGCAGAGCCGAAGTTACAATAAATAATTTTGAACGCAGTTTCATTTCCAATAATCTCCTTAATATTGAATTTTAATAGATTAGATTAAACAGAAATCCTACAATCATAATGCCTGTGGCAACGACACTGACAAAAATTATGATCAGGGGGAGCTTAATTACTTTCTTCAAGATGATCATTTCCGGAAGTGAAAGACCGATCACCGACATCATAAAGGCCAGCGCGGTGCCCAGGGATGCGCCCTTTTCGAGCAGTGCCTGGAGAATTGGGATAATGCCAGCCGCATTGGAATACAGGGGAACGCCGATTAGCACTGCCAGAGGAACCGACCACCACGCCTCCTTACCCATAATTGAGGCCATAAAGTTTTCCGGCACATAGCCGTGAACTGCAGCGCCCACAGCAATGCCTGCCACAATGTAAATCCAGACCTTGGAAACTATATCAACAACGGCAGTATAGCCCGCCTGAATTCTATCGTTAAAAGTGACTTTTCTTTCTTCCATTTGAAAATCACCGGCTTTAATTTCATAAACCCATTCTTCGACGAAGCGCTCTAATTTGAGCCTGCCAATCACCCAGCCGGAAACTATAGCGATAAGCAATCCTGTGGAAGCATAGAGCAGAGCAGTCTTCCAGCCAAAAAGACCAAAGAGCAAGACCAGCGCGACTTCATTAATCATCGGCGCGGCGACAAGAAAAGAAAAGGTAACGCCGAGTGGAATACCGCTTTCCACAAAACCAATAAAAAGTGGTATGGCCGAACAGGTGCAAAAGGGAGTTAAGATACCAAGTGAGGCGGCCATGACGTTGCCGACAAACAATGGTTTTCCCTCCAGCGCTTTTCTTGTTTTTTCCGGCGAAAAATAAGAGCGGATAATTCCCACAACAAAAACGATGACGGTAAGAAGGATAAAAACCTTGGGGGTATCGTAGAGAAAAAATCGAATTGCTGCGGTCAAATGAGCTGATCTATCCAGCTTAAGTATTCCATAGACAAGAAAATCAACTCCCTGCTCTAAAAAAATATAGATCAGAACTGCAAAAGGAATCAGCAAAAAGGGAATATAATAATTTATTTTTTTCTTGTTGCCATTATCTGTAGTACAGCACTCAGCCATTTTGATACTCCTAATTAAAGGTCTAATAATAATTTAGACACCATTTTGTCATTCCCCGGCTTGACCGGGGAATCCAGAAAGCATGATACGTGTAAATATCTCAATCTCAAAGTATCTATTTACTGCCGAGCATTTGTTTAATATCTGCCAGAGATGGAATTTTACCGGCAACTTTAACCTTTCCGTCAATCACAAGAGCGGGAGTTGTCATTACGCCGTATGCCATAATTTGCTTTATGTCTTTGACATGATCAATCTGCGCGTCAATACCCATCTCACTAATGGCAAGACGAACCGTATCTTCAAGTTTGTTGCAGGTTGCACAACCCATACCCAATATTTCTATTTTCATGTTTGACCTCCTTTTATTTTTTACAGCACTTCATAATATTTGCATGTTCTTTGGCGTTGGCCGACAATACATCCTCCACACAACCCATAAACTGCATAATGCACGGAACACGCAGACTATAAAAAATTGAATTTCCCCTTTTTTCATCGGATACCAGGCCGGCGTTTTTCAGAACACTCAAGTGCTTGGAAACTGTCGAAGCATCGGCCCCGATCATTTCGGTGAGTTCATTGACGCAACGTTCATACTTGCTTAGTTCCTCAATGATAAATAGCCTGCTGGGGTGAGCCATCGCCTTAATTATTTTCGCCCGCGCTTCGTACTGAGGCGTTACAGAACTTTTCATTTTAATTCCTCCCTTGTCGTATTTGGCCATATAGCCAAATAGCCATAGATGTGTCAAGCTATTTTTTGAGGGTAACATACAATAGGGAAACAAAGAATTTTTTAGGCGTATTATCAATACGTTGAGGAAGCCGATGGCGCGGCCAACAAAGTTAGCCAAAGAATGCACCTTGGTATTAATTGTGTTTATTACGGATTGAAGTTTTGCAGCTTCGTTGATGTTGGCTGGTTATTTTGTTGTCTGTTAAAATCATGTATGGTCTTTAATAATTGATACACCCATTGACATTAACAAAGAGCATCCATATGTTAAAATTACAAAGGTGCTGCAATGCGAAAGGCTTGAATTATTTCTCTGCGATATGAAAGAAAGTTCAATCATTTCACTGGGAGGTAAAAAGAAAAGCATTTCGAAATATTGGTGGTGATCATGAACTGTCCGAAAGGACGGTTATTTAATAGGCTGACTACAGTCTAAGAATAAGCAAGCATTGCGGCACTCTTTGATATTGTATTAAAGTTCTTTGAAAGATATGCAGAAAACAGTCGAGATTCTGCGATGTTCGTATTGAGTCTGTTCTACTGGATGTTAACAAAAAAGAAGAAACAGAGTCTTCGTGGTGATTATCACCCTTAAAAGACCAAGAATTCAAATGATGGACTCCAGTTAAAAGACAAGACGGCATATGCGGATCTCGTTAGCCCCTCGTAAGAGATATATTTCTTCGGGGGGCTTTTGTTTGTGATCATTTTGTTGTGATGCCTGGACAGGTTGAGTTTAAAACTAATGATCTCAGGAAATCATAACCAATTTACGAAGTGATAATCGATTATTTATTGGAATGTAGTATAAAAAGTGAAATAGAAAAATGAATATTTTGAGATGAAAATTTCTAAATGTTGTTTCTTTTATCTTTCTCCAAGTCTTCAACTAATTGGCTTAAGAGCTTTAACTGTTTCTCTTGAATTGCAATCAGCTCCTTCCACTGCTCTTGCTTTAGTGAGTCAACTTTCTCATGAAGACTAATTATTTCAAGTTCTGCCTTCAAATTGACTTCATAATCGTGTTCCGCACTTAGTCTATCCTTGTAGGCCTGTCGATTTTGAGACATCAAAATGATTGGAGCTTGAATGGCCGCAAGCATAGATAAAACAAGATTTAGCAGGATATATGGATATGGATCAAACGAGCTGTTCAACTTGATCAGGATAAACGAATTCAGGATAATCCATATAACCATCACACAAGCAAATATTGAGATAAATACCCAAGATCCCCCAAAAGAAGCGACCTTATCGGCCATCTTCTGGCCCAAAGTCATTTTTTCGGAAAAGTCTTGAACTATATTTGTCGAAATAGGGGTTTTTTCGGTTATATGATGAGCAACATGCCTTTCTTGTTCGGTAAGCTTTTCATATTCGGCGTTAAATATCTTTTCCGCTGCATCGCGTACGCTATTATCCATCGTGCCATCCCTTCCGGCTACAGCCGCCGGCATTTGACTATTTCTTTTATTTCTTGATCAGGGCGCTACGACCTCATCAATGATGAAAGCATATTTATAAAAACATCAGGCTTGATACTGATATCTCCCGTAAACGGATAATCCATGGCGATAACTGAAAAAAGAGTGATGGCAATCATCGCCGCCAGCAATGATACCATGATCAAATGCGGAATAATATTTTCCGTACCAAACAACATTGTAAAAGCGATAGTAATTAAACTGCCGAAGATAAGCACAAAATAGAGTAGCGGATTAATTCCTGTGCTGGCATAGATAATGCGTTGTCGCCTCATTTCAGCCGCTAGATTCAGTTTCTTCACTGATTCCGTAAAAAATATTTTTTGCGTTTCATTTTTCGGTTGAAAACCGCTGTATAGTTTCCATAATTCTTCCTGCATCTCCTGCGCACCTGCACTCCTCTGGCCTTTGGCCATCGTCTGCCACTCTTCATTGATAATAGCATTTACATAATTTGTCAGTTCGCTTTTCAGTTCGGCGCGAAATTCGGCCGGAAATGGTGTCGCGTCCCGATACAACGCTGCGATGCAGTTAGCTTCACTAATAGTAATATTCTCTGCCTTGTCAAAATCCTGCCACGTAATGACGACTATAAAAGCAAGAAGAACCGCGTAAATTACGCCAAGGGTGGCAAATATAAAACCGGCAATATCGTTATGGAGTTTGCATTTATAATGAGGATAAAATTTGCGGATAATGAGGAGGCCAGCAATCGATATGCCAACATAGAGAACAACCATAATAAGGCAGAGCAGCCACGCCGGTATGTGTACAAGCAATATTTGGATAAAGGGCATAATTTTCTCCTGAGAGAATTATGGGGCCAAAGCGCCCCAAAGAGTACAGGTATCAGATGTGTTTATTCAACCACGCGATCACGTCCCTGAAAACCTCATCACGGTTAATTTCGTTGAGCGACTCGTGCCGGCCATCCTCGTAGAATTTGAGATTCAAATCGCCGATGCCTGCGTCTTTCAGCGCATTGTATACCTGACTCACACCTTTTGTATTCGCGCCCACGGGATCTTTCGCGCCGGAGAAGATATAGATGGGCAGGTTCTTCGGTATCTTCGCAATATTTTCCTTTCTGTTGATATAGCCGATGCCTCCCAGCATGTCGCAGAAGAAACCCGCTGTAAAGACTGCCCCGCACCAGGGGTCATTGACGTATTTGTCCACCTCGGCGTTGTCCCGTGAAAGCCAGTCATAGTCAGTCCGATTGGGCTTGAAGGCGTTGTTGAAAGCACCGAACGAGAGCTTGTTCAGGATATTGCTCTTTGCTTTTTTCCCTTTAATCGTTGCTTCAATTGTCGCGACGAAAATGCCTATCTTCCCAAGGGCGCCCGGGTCGCCGGCCGTGCCCGAGAGAACGAGCCCATTGAGCTCATTGGCGTAATGCATCGAGTAGTGGCGGGAAAGTAACGAGCCCATGCTGTGGCCAAAGAGGAAAAACGGTTTCTTCGGGCACTCCTTTTTTATGATGCCTGTCAGAGTGTGCATGTCCTCCATGACTTTTTCCCAGCCCTTTTCATCGGCGAAATAGCCGACCCTGTCCTGCGATCCGGCGGTCTTCCCGTGTCCCCGGTGATCGTTCGCGTATACGGCATATCCCGCTTTTGTCAGCGCGTCGGCAAAGCGCTCATACCGGGCCGCATGCTCCGCCATTCCGTGGGCTATCTGGACGACGCCCTTAATAGCTGAAGCATCATCCGGCATCCATCTGTAGGTGAATATCTTTGTTCCGTCCGCTGCTTTGAAGGTAAAGGTATCGTTTTTCATGTCTATCCCTCTCTATTGGTTAAATTGCATTGCACTCTGTTTCTGAAATGTGTCACTAATCCCACTACGCTCCGCTTCGGGGATAGTTCGACTTACAAATTCCAATGCGCTTCGCTTTTGTAATTTGAGTCTCACTAATATTACAACTTCTTGAAAACAATGCAAGAAAAAATAGTTCACAGTAAAAAAGAGGAGCAAAGGACAAGGGACAATGGGGGCTGTTTTTATATACTGGATTCCCTGGTCAAGCCAGGGAATGACAGGTATTTATGAAAAAAGCCGCAGCCTTTGGCAGGCTGCGGCTTTTTCAATTGCATCTGGAGAACAAGGGGTTGCAACCCCTTGTTCTAGACTGATTACACAACTCCATACGCCAACATCGCGTTGGCAACCTTAGTGAAACCGGCAATATTAGCTCCGGCAACATAATCACCTTTTCTGCCGTAGGCTTCCGCCGTATCATAGCAGTTTTTGTGAATGCTCTTCATGATCAGGAGCAAGCGGTTATCGACTTCTTCGCGGGTCCAGGAAAGCCTCAGGCTGTTCTGGCTCATTTCCAAACCGGATGTGGCCACGCCGCCGGCATTGGCCGCTTTACCGGGACCATAAAGGATTTTCTTATCCTGGAAAACCTTTATGGCCTCGGGCGTGGAAGGCATATTGGCTCCCTCAGCCACGCAGATACAGCCGTTCTTCACGAGAGCCGCGGCATTCTTACCGTTAATTTCGTTTTGTGTAGCGCAAGGCAGGGCGATATCCACTTTAATACCCTGTTCACGAATAACATCCCAGACGTTCTTGCCTTCGTAACAAGTAGTTTTGTATTTGTCCGCGTATTCGGTAATGCGGCCGCGTTTGACATTTTTCAGTTCCAATACGTAATTGCATTTATTATTATCAATACCGGATTCATCGATGATTGTTGCCGTTGAATCGCAAAGAGAAATGACTTTGCCGCCCAGCTGATTTACTTTTTCGACAGCGTACTGGGCAACGTTGCCGGCGCCGCTAATGGCGACGGTTTTGCCTTTGAAATCCAGACCGCGGGTAGCCAGCATTTCCGCGGCAAAATAAGTCGTGCCGTAACCGGTTGCTTCGGGACGAATCAAGCTTCCACCATATTCCATGCCTTTTCCGGTCAGAACGCCGACGTGTTCATTGCGGATTTTTTTGTAGTAACCGTACATAAAGCCGATTTCACGTCCGCCGACACCGATATCGCCTGCGGGAACGTCGGTATCAGCGCCAATGTAGCGAAACATTTCGCGCATGAAAGCTTGGCAGAAGCGCATTACTTCTCCATCTGATTTTCCTTTGGGATCAAAGTCGGAGCCGCCCTTGCTGCCGCCCATGGGCAGAGTGGTCAAGGAATTTTTGAAAATCTGCTCAAAACCAAGAAATTTGATAATGCCCAGATTGACCGATGGATGGAAACGTAAACCGCCCTTGAAAGGGCCGATGGCGTTATTGAATTGAACGCGGAATCCGCGATTGACTTTTACGTTGCCCTTGTCGTCCACCCAGGGCACCCTGAATTGGATTGCTCTTTCCGGTTCCACAATTCGTTCATAGATATTGGCCTTGACGAATTCCGGGTGTTTTTTTACCGTAGGTTCCAATGTCTCCATAACTTCTTCGACAGCTTGATGAAACTCCGGCTGGTTGGGATCGGTTTGCTTTACTTTGGCGATAACATCTTTAATTACTGACATAGTTAAATCCTCCTTTAAAAAATTATTTATTATTCATTATAATTCATCAATATTTTGCAGATCTTCAAATTCCATCACGGTGGACATGGCCTTATTATCTACCTCAAACCCTTCTTCATAAGCTTTGGCAACCGGGTTTAGCCCGCCGACAAGAATCATCCCCACTTTATTTAAATCCACACTCGTTTGTCCAACCGGATTTCCGGCGCTGCCGATAGAAAGAACACCTTTGATCCCGGCCTTAGACAGGCCCCCTACGATATCTTCAACCAAATCCCGGCTTAGTGCCGGTATCTCGCGGAAGTTTGCCAGAATTTTCCCCTCACCTTTTTCCACCACCTGTCCTACAGAGGTCATTTTGCCGCGGATAAATATTTCTGATGGATCAAGTGATGAACCGGAATAATGAATCAGTTCTACAAATCTTAACGTTTCATAGTTTTTTACCTGAAGAATTCCACCGAATTTGGAATCGATAGGGATTCCATGCTTTAAAAGAACGCCGTTAATTAAAATACTGCAAATTGTCGCCAGGCCTACTTTCCCTTCGGGAACGACAATGTCTCCCAGATATTTTCCTGCCGGGGCAACTGCCACACGGGAACTTACCGCAAGATTTTTTTTGAAAACCGGCTTCATCGCCGCAAGAGCCTTCTTAAATTGATCCTGGGGAAAGAAGGAAATATTAACAGGCGTCAGACCGCGCATCTTCTTGAGGTTGAAAGTTGTTTTAAAAGAGAGGACATCAATGCGGGAGATGGAAAGCCCGATTTTATCCTGAACACGCGCGTTGCTGATTTCGTCCTGCCCCATGCTGGTAATGATTCTTCCATCGCGTTGTCCGATAAATTTCGTCAGTCCTCTTTCATCCATAAGTTTAAGATGGTAGCGGACGGTCCTTTCGCTTAGCTGGACGTTTTTCTCGGACATCTTACGGGCAATTACACGCGCGCCCATTGGCTTCGAGCTTTCACTCATAATTTTTAAGATCAGGATGAGCTTTCTTTCGACATCTTCAGGTTTAAAAAGTTGTTTCATAAGGCACTCGGCAATCGTTTGCCGTATTCCTACTTTTAAATAACATTATTGTCAACACAAAATTGTCTTAATTTAATTATTTTGGGTTAAATTGTATCATTTAGGTGAAAGGCGGAGACGGGATATAGGAATAAAGAGTAATATTATTAATATATTACATGAAATTTTGGCTAAAATATAAATAGGAAATTTAAATTGATAATGTCAAGGCAAGTATGCTATTTTTTCAGGGCATGCTTAATTTCTTCTTTGACCATGCCGCTTGCACAGTGAAGAAGATCCTCAAGGGCTGTCCTGGCCTCTGTGCAGCCAATGCGGCCCAGCCCCCAGGCGATCATACTTTGTACCCGGTCATCAGGATTTTCTTGAAATGCCCGGATAAGGTCGGAAACGTAGGCGGGATTAAGACTGTTGCCCATAGCGCGGGCCGCGTTCATCTTCCAGCGCCAGAGATCATCGGCAGACATGTAGAACATGTGCGGCCAGATGTTCTTGGTAAAGTATGGCTTGTCCATTTGTAACAGGCAGGCAAGATCAAAGTGTGATGCTTTGCCTGCCACGCGGACATTGGGATCTTTTTCTTCGGCTATCCAGGGAATATTGCGGGGACAAACATTCTGGCAACGGTCACAGCCATAGACATACATACCCATGGGTTCGCGGAGTTCAAGGGGCGTTAGTCCGTCGCCATAATACGTTAAATAAGAAATGCAGCGCCGCGGATCAATTTTTCCATTGCCTTTGAGCGCGTGGGTAGGGCATGCAGCCACACAGGCATTGCGGCACCAATCGGAACAGCCGATGGCAATGGTTGGCTCATCGGGCGGATATTCCTTATCGACAACCAGGGCAATGGGAAAGACAAAAGAACTGTAACGGGCAACACGCCGCGCGTAAAAAAGACAGTTTTTGCCGAAAGTTCCCAGCCCGGCACGCGCGGCAGAAAGCCGGTGTGGCATGTTGGGCGGCACTTTGGAATCCACACCATTTGCCCTAAGAAACTGTCGAAAGGCTTTAACCTTAAGAGCCAAACCGTCTTTGGTGACCCTGTCATCATCGAGATAGCAGCGGCCAAAGTGACGCTCCATAGCGGCAGGAAACGCTTCTTCGAAATATGATATCAGCACTACAATTATAGATTTTGCCTGTGGGAGGAAATGCTTTGGGTCTGTTCCGGCAAGAAGGCTGAAACCGACGGCTTCTGTCCAGCCATATTCTTCCTGATGCGCCAGCAGATATTCTTTTTGTGAAGTGAAGGGCGCGGCATCAGTGAAACCGATGTCGGCAACTCCTAATCGCATTGCTTCTGCTATTATTTCCTGTTTCGTGAGCATGAGGCCTCCATATGCAATCTATACATCAATTCAACTTCTAAATCAAAGCGCTCTTTGTGATTTTTTATCTTGACATAAATTTTTCAAATCTTTAGTATGCCTCTAAATCGACCAGCACAGTTTCTGCCAAAAATATTTCTAGCATCGACATAAATTATTAAATTTTCAGGGAGGAAATATGAAAAAAGTTCTGCAAATAGTTGGTTTATTGATTGTGGTTGCCATTGCGGTAGGCGGCATTTATGTGTGGCAATCCTACCAGAGCTTCATAAAGGTTGAGACAATCCAATATGATCCGCAATTAACAATTTATCTGGGCGGCGGCAATTCTGTTGTGCTTACCTCCGAAGATGGTTCTGCCGCGCTTGTTGTTGATACCAAATTGAGAGGCGCCGCGGAAGTTCTCAGAGAGAAAATCAAAGCTAAAGACATTACCATCGTCAATACTCATGACCATTTCGATCATGTCGGCGGCAATCCTCTTTACCCGCAGGCTAAGATCATAGCCGGTGAGTACTCAAAAAAGCAGTGGCAGGATGATGCCGGCAAAGCCAGCAGGTATCCGGATATCACTTTAAAAATAGGCGAAGAAAAAGTGCTGAAGATCGGCAGCGAAACCGTGCATATCTATAATATGGGCAGGGCGCATACCTGGAATGATATGGTGGTCTATTTTGAGAACCGTAAGCTTCTGGCATCTGGCGATCTGGTTTTTAACAATATGCATCCGGCAGTGATTGCCAAAAGCGGAACTAAAGTTGCTTCATGGGTTCACGCTCTGGAGGCGCTATCTAAAAAATACTCGATAAAGACATTGGTTCCCGGTCACGGGCCTGTTGCCGATCAAAATGCGCTTGTTGGAATGAAGGACTATTTTGTTGCGGTAGGCGATTCGATTGGTAATAAAGAAAAACAGGCCGTCCTGAAAGAAAAATATAAAAACTACGTTACTTTTCCGGGCATGTTCAGCTTCAATAATACTCTGAAATTTATCGAGCAGGAAAGAAAAGAAGCAAAGTGATGACGGATGAAGTGTAAGAAGTATCGATTTGTTAAATAGGGGTATTTCAATGCAGGCGATGTTCATGAGAATCTTCCTTAATCAAGAGGTGATTAAGTGATTATTACGGATACCGCGGAATTATGCCAGAATTGCAAAAAGAAGCAGGCGGTCATCCTTTGTGACGGTTGCAGTATTTATCTTTGTATTGATTGCCGGAAATTTGACCTGTGGGGATATGGCTGCGGGCATGTCGATACACGTGTTTTTTGTCCGATTTGTTTTGATGATATTGAAATTAATCCCTATTCCGGAAAAATCGATGGAAAACATAAGGATGTCATCGAGAGTGTGTATCCAAAGGAAGTATGAGATGTATATAGACCGATGAACAGGAGGGTAGAATAAAATGGCGAGTAAATATAAGGGATACATGGGAAAGATCCTGGATGTTGATCTTTCATCAGGGAAGATCGGCACATTCGAGCTTTCTGACCGGGATCGGGAACGTTTTGTAGGAGGCAGATTTATCTCCACCAAGATCATGCTGGACGAGTTAAAGCCCGGTATCGATCCCCTATCACCGGATAATATCCTTATCGTCATGACATCACCGCTTACCGGGACAGGTGCTCCTTCAACGAGCCGTTATGACATTTCTGCCAAGAGCCCACAGACGGGGGCTATCGGCCATTCTAACAGCGGAGGAAACTTTGGAATCCACTTGAAGAAGGCAGGGTGGGACGGTATCGTGATTCGGGGTAAAGCCAAAAGCCCAGTCTATATCGACATCAATAATGACATAGTGAAGATAGAAGATGCAGCGGCCCTTTGGGGAAAGGATACTGAAGAGACCAAGGAATTGATGGGAGACAAAAAAGCAGGAAAGATGGTTATCGGACCTGCCGGAGAGCACCTTGTCAAGTATTCGATTGTCGTATCCCAGGAACGAAGCCACGGAAGATCTGGAATGGGCGCTGTCATGGGTTCCAAGAATCTCAAGGGGATTGTTGCCAGGGGGACGAATAAGATAGAACTCCATGACCCTTCAGGGTTCAGTGAACTTATTAAAAAATGGATCGAGATGCTCAAAGGCCATCCTGCCACTGGTGACTTTGCCCCTAAATACGGGACATCAGGTTTTTTAAAATCTTTATCAGATCATAATGCCCTGCCTACAAAAAATTTCTCGTCAGGCCATTATAAGGACGCCGATATGCTTTCGGGCCAGACTCTGGCCGAGACCCGCCTTGTGAAGAATGCCGGTTGTGTCTCCTGCCCGATCCGCTGCTCGCGGGTGGTCAATCTCGACGGGCGCGAGATCAAGGGGCCTGAGTATGAGGTCCTGTGTCTCTTAGGATCAAACATGCTCATTAATGACATGGATGCCATTATCCGATGGAACTATGAACTGGACCTTCTGGGCATTGACACCATATCTGTGGGCACGATCATGGGTTTTGCCGCAGAACTGAATGAAAAGGGCATGTGGAATAGCGGAATCGAATTCGGCAAGACGGACAATATCTCCCAGATCTTTCGGGACATTGCCTATCGCCAGGGAATCGGGGCAGACCTTGCAGAAGGGGTACGGTACCTGTCAAAGAAATATGGCGGTGAAGATTTTGCCCCCCATTCCAAAGGAATGGAACTGGCCGGCTATGAACCCAGAGGGGCAGTGGGGCATGCTCTCGGCTATGCAACATCAAACCGCGGGGCCTGCCATCTGGACGGAGGCTACGTGATCTATTTTGAGGCTACGGGTCCTGCCCTTCTGGACCCATACCATTACCGGTCAAAGCCCGCTTACGTGATCCTTGACCAGAACCTTTTAGCTGCCATCAGTGCAGGGGGTAACTGTCTATTCACCTCCTGGACATTACTGCCGCCTATCCTCTACAAGATTCCTAATTCTAAATTAATGAGCTGGATCGTGACTAAGATTCTGACATATTCGTGGTTTGCTATCGAACTGACTTTGCGCTTGCCTGAGTTCATGATGAAATATCATCTGCCCCTGCTCCCCCATTCAAAGGCACTGAAACTGGCCACAGGTATGGAGATGGATTTTGGTAAATTCCTGCGGCTGGGCGAGAGAGGCTTCTCCATGGAGAGGCTTTACAATCTTAGGGAGGGATTTACTGCCAAGGATGATACGCTGCCCAGACGTTTTACCCACGAGGAGCAGATTCCAGGCAACAAGAAGAGCAAGGTTCCCTTAGATAAGATGTTGCCCAGATATTACCAACTTCGTGGTTGGGACAGTAACGGCGTACCTACGACACAAACCCTGAAGAGGTTGGATTTGGAGGATATAGGAAAGCCCTAAAAGTTTATTATTATAATACCTGAGAAATGAGGGACCACAGTGAGAGGATCGACGAAAAAAGCCCTCTTTTTAGGGAGGGCTTTTAGTTTCATGGTGGGCCAGGACAGAATTGAACTGTCGACACTCGGATTTTCAGTCCGATGCTCTACCGACTGAGCTACCGGCCCGCCTGATTATCTAAGATACTTAAAAAAGCAGCAATCGTCTATAAAATATGGGTTCCTTTGTCAAGGTATTTTTTGGTTGTTCTCGTCTGCCCGCCCTTGAGTTTATTTATTATCATTACTTTCCGGTTGTGTGACCGGGGGGCCAACACCTTTATCCGGTTCATTTTGCCCTCCGTCAGTTTGCGCGACACCGGCAACAGTTTCAGGATCGGGGATCGAAAGGCCTGCTGATTCATTTTGCTGCTCCTTGATGATTACGACCGTACCGGCAATCTTGTCATGCCAAGCTTGTTTTTTCTTGTCAAAAGCAGCCCAGATAAA
>Ga0209540_10002239_pt1 | contig 13837 bp, 10 predicted proteins | sample BarGraIncu01121A_FD_184501 | JGI IMG/M metagenome (GOLD analysis project Ga0209540, IMG submission 184501) | Arctic peat soil microbial communities from Barrow, Alaska - Barrow Graham LP Incubations 011-21A (SPAdes) (version 2) | ecosystem: Environmental > Terrestrial > Soil > Wetlands > Peat... | reverse complement strand
GTGGCTAACATCCACATCTTCTTTCGAATGTTCGTAGGCTTCGCGAAGAAGAGCTTCATCTACTTTTGTGTCGGTCAGATAGGGTTTGGTTAGTTGAGAACGGTAACCCGATAACTCGTTAATAAATGATGCGGTAGTATCAATTCCCTGTTTTTTTGCTTCTTCGACTTTTAATTTGAAGTTTACAAATAAATCAACGTACTCTTCGAGCGTTTTTTTGTCCAGCGAATTGTTTGTGTTGTTTTTATTGTAAATGTATTCAAATTCAGATTTCAGGACGGGTTTACCGTTGATAGTCATTAGGACAGGGTCAGATGTTTGTGCAAATGAACCAACTGATAAGGGTAAAAGAATCAATAACGCAATTACAGATGATTTCATAAATTATAAAATAATAATATCAAAGAGGAATTAATAACGAATAATTAATTAGTATTTGTATGACTGAATATAAACGATTATTATTGACGAATGTTGTATCTTACTTTTTTGAAGTTAGATACGCAAAGTTATCACTTTATATTCAAATTTGAATTCAATGCGAATGAAATTATTCATTATTAATTCACAAATTAGAGCCTCTTAATTATTTTAGCGACTATAATTCGGAGCTTCACAGCTAATCGTTGTATCGTGTGGATGATTTTCGGTCACACAGGTATTGGTCACACGGGTGAATTTAGCATTGTACAAGTCTTTGATGGTGTGCATTCCTCAGTGTTACATGCAGGCTTACCTCCAATCATTTGATAGATGACTTCGAGCAACGCTTCTTAGAAAACAACACGAGTCGAAATTCATTTTGATATTATCTTTTATATCCTGAGAATAATGGCCTTTACCTTTTTATTGTAAAAAGTCATACTTCAAAAAATAGTTGCTGTTTTATCCGTTCAATTGAAAAATACAGTATATTTGTGCCGTAAAGGATTTTGTTCCATACATGTAGATTTTCAGGTTAGACATTATTGGCAGACCGGTTCGGGAGAATCGGTCTGTTTTTATTCTATGATTCGAAAATTTACTTTTCTATTGGGAGAGATCTGAGGTTTCTGTTGCGATTTGGCGAAGGCAACTTTAGTCTGCAATAATTAATCTGCGGACATCTATGCTTTATTCCTGAATGCGTTGTGCGGAATTAATTTCTTTGATCTTAATAATATTTTTACACAGGTTATTGATGTCTTCAGTATCATGTACATAAATATAAAACCGCCCTACAAAGATGCCTGCATTGGTTTCTATATTCATTTTACTGATATTTACTCCATAGCCTTCTGATATAATTTTGAGTATCTGAATCAGTACACCTTTTTTATCTATCCCTCTTATTTCAAGTATTTCTACAAACGACATCAGTTTGTGTGTAGCCCAGTCGACCGAAACGATGCGCTCGCCAAAGCTACTTTTCAGTTTAGCCGCTACAGGACACTGGCGTTTGTGCACAATTATTTTCTCCGAATCGTCTACATAACCCAGTACATCATCTCCGGGAATCGGATGGCAACATTCGGCAAATGTATAAGTCTTACCTGCATTTTCTTCGGTGAGTTTAAATGCTTTTTTCTTGTCAACCTTACTATCAATAGGAACAGTTTGCAGATGTTTGGCATCACCGGAGCCTCCGAAAGGCATTTTGAGGTATTTGGTAAAAACATTCTGAGTTTTGATCTTAAAAATAGTTTTTGAAATATCGTCCAGATTCAGCAGTCCTTTGCCTGCTTGTAAATAGAGCTCATTACGTTGGGTGATATTGTAATAATTGAGTATACGAACAATATTTTCATTCTCGGGAGTGAGGTTTACCCGGGCGAGTTCCTCTTCGATACGTTTTTGTCCTTCGGCGCTATAGGATTTTTCTTCTTTTTTAAATAATGCCTTTAGTTTGGCTTTGGCTCTGGCGGTGGTAACGTAATCGAGCCATTCGAGTTGTGGAGTTTGTTTTTTAGAGGTCAGGATTTCAACCTGATCACCACTGTTGAGCTTATAGCTCAGTGGCACGAGTTTGTGATTCACCTTGGCTCCGATACAATGATTTCCTAATTCGGAGTGAACGGAGTAAGCAAAATCGAGTGCGGTAGCTCCCTGTGCAATGGTTTTAATTTCGCCTTTGGGAGTGAATACAAATATTTCGGAAGCAAAGAGATTGAGCTTGAACGTATCCATAAAATCTATGGCATTTGGTTCGGGATGTTCGAGTAGCTCTTTAATGGTTTTCAACCATTTGTCGAGTTCGGATTCATCCGCTATTCCCGATTTGTATTTCCAGTGTGCCGCCAGTCCTTTTTCCGCTATATCGTTCATTCGCTCGCTTCGAATCTGTACTTCCACCCATCGTCCGCCCGGCCCCATAACCGTTACGTGTAATGCTTCGTAGCCATTGGCTTTCGGAGTACTCACCCAGTCCCGGATACGTTCGGGATGTGGTTTGTAAATAGCGGTAATGGCCGAATAGAGCATCCAACACTGTTCTTTCTCTGTCATACCGCCATGAGGTTTGAAAATAATGCGTTCCGCCAGAATATCATATACTTCCTCGAAAGGAATATTGCGGTTCGACATTTTTCGCCAAATGGAATAAATAGATTTTACGCGGGCACGAAGTTGAAATTCGTATCCCATCCCGATCAGTTTGTCGTTTATTGGTTTTGAAAATTCTTTATAAAAGATATTGCGTGACTCTTCTTCAACAGCCAGTTTGGTTTCTATATCTTTATAAGCGTCGGGGTGTTCAAATTTGAAACTGAGGTTTTCAAGTTCGGTTTTTATGCGGAAGAGCCCTAACCGATGGGCAAGTGGAGCGTAAATATATTGTGTTTCGCCGGCAATTTTATATTGCTTTGGCACCGGCATGGAACCCAGGGTTCGCATATTATGCAGTCGGTCGGAAAGTTTAATCAGAATCACCCTGATGTCATCCGACATGGTGATGAGCAGTTTTCGGAAGTTCTCAGCTTGTTCGGATGCTTTTTCAGCAAATACTCCTCCCGATATTTTAGTGAGCCCATCAACAATCTGTGCTATCTTAGCTCCGAAAAGATTCTCAATATCTTCAACTGTATAATCAGTATCTTCTACTACATCGTGAAGTAAAGCGGCACAAATGGACGTGGAACCCAGACCGATCTCGCTTACCACAATGCGGGCAACAGCCAGAGGATGCATGATATAAGGTTCGCCCGACCGGCGTTTGATACCTTTGTGAGCCGTTTTGGCAAAGTTGAATGCTTTGGTAATCAATTCGACTTTTTGGCGATGACTGGTTTGACTATAATCAGCCAGTAATGCTTCAAATTCTAGTTGAATCTGCTCATCTTCGGTTTGCGGTTCAAGTTGTTCGGTTTGCGACATACAATTTTAGTTATCAGGTATCAGTCAACAGTTCAAGATCGTTTAATAAAACAATATCATAAGGATAACTATTGAATATTTGTGCAAAGATATAAAAAAAACGATTTATTCGGTGATCCAGAACCAATGTCGTTTAGTTAGGCACACAGAATACACAGATTTTACAGAACATGCAACGTTGATTTGATTCTTCTGTTTTTGATAATAAGTAATTGAAACTATATAATGTCGTATTTCCTAATTCTTCCATTTTCGTGTAAATTTGTGCAATTCGTGGTTTAATGATTATTTAAAACCACGAATTGCACGAATTCCCACAAATTAATTCGAGAAATAATTTGTGGGAATATGAATTGTCACGAATGAATATACGACATTTAATTGTTCGTCCTACTTATGCAGTTTAAATGGAATTTCTATTCTGTCTTTTTTCGTCAAATCCGTGTATTCTGTGTGCGAATCCTTATCAAAACGACATTGAATCCGAAACTCACAGAGTGCTATTTGATTGATGGGAATCCCGCCTTTACCCAATCCGTAAAACCATTATTCAGTTCATAAATGATAAATCCCCTGCCGGCAATTTTAGTTGCAGCCTGATGACTCCGGCGTCCGCTCTTACAATATAAAGCCAGCGGTTTAGTCTTGGGAAGTTTCTTTATTTCCTTCAGAAATTTAGGGCTGTTTACATCTATATTTATGGCACCGGGAATATGACCTTCCGAAAACTCTTCGGTTGTTCGAACATCGACGATCAAGGCCGATTTGGTATCTACCACCTTTTTAAACTCTGCCGCCGAAAGTAATTTTGCGGTTTCCGGCGTTGATTGTGCAAATCCGGAAACTGCAAAAAACAAACTCAATGCAAAAACTATAAATGCTTGTTTCATTAAAATATCTTTTTTATAAATTGGAATTACCGAAACTCATCAATAAATTATGCGAATCAGGCGTTGCACGCATACACATTCTATCTATAATGAGTTATTTCCCGTAGGGAATACATATCAATAGAAAATGGAAACAGATACAACCAATTCCCCGTAGGGGATAAATAAGGTCTAATGTGAATGTTCCCGATAGATCGGGACAAGCTCTACGGACAATAAATATGCATATCTGTTTATTCTATGGATATATAAGTCCTACGGACTATTTCCCGCCCCAAGCCCCTAAAGGGGATGTTAAATAGTATCGTCTTTGAAAAATTCAAATGCGGCATTGCATTTGTTCCCTTACTTAGTACCCTGCCAACAATAAACCTACATCATTTGAAGCTATGCCATAATAGCGTCCGACGAGTCGGTTTACCAACATACCTTCGAATATATAAGCTCCATGTCGGAAGCCTGCACTTTCCGAGATTGCTGATTTCACGCAACCGGAATGAGCAATTTTCATCAGCATAGGTGCAAAAATATTACTCAAAGCCATAGAAGAAGTACGTGCCACCCGTGCCGAGATATTTGGAACACAATAATGAACAACTCCGTGTTTTTCAAAAACAGCATTTTTCAGCGTCCGGCATTCCGAAGTTTCAAAACAGCCTCCCTGATCCACACTCAGGTCAATAAGAATGGCACCTGTTTTCATGGTTTTGACCAAATCCTCCGAAACCATAAACCGATCGGAACCATTGATGTAACGCAGGTTCCCTATTACAGCATCGGCTGATGCCAGCGCTCTGATCAATACATTGGGATGAATTACCGAGGTGAAAACCTGTTGCCCCAGATAATGTTGAATTTTTCGGAGTTTATTAACGTCGTGATCGAATATTTTCACCTGCGCTCCCAGAGCCAGTGCAGTGCGGGCAGCTACCGACCCGGCAATACCGGCTCCCAGAATCAGTACTTCGGTAGGCGAAATACCGGCCACCCCACCGAGTAACAGTCCTTTTCCACCACGCTCGTTGCTCATCAGCTCTGCGGCAACGGTTATGGCGGTATTTCCTTCTATCTCGGAAATGGAACTTACTACCGGAAATGTTTTTTGCTCGTCTTTTATCAGCTCATAAGCAATGGCATTCATCTTTTTCTTCATCATGAGTTTTATGCAATCGGCCGATAAGTTGGACAACTGCAACATCGATAGAATAGAAGACCTATCGTGCATCAGGTTTAATTCTTCTATGGTAGGCGGAGCAATTTTCAGAATAATATCGGCTGCAAAAACCTCGGAAGCATCGTCGACCAGATAGGCACCTGCTTCGCTATATTGTAAATCGGAGTAAGACATGGGGATCCCGGCTCCACGTTGCACATATACACTGTGACCTTCTTCGGTAACAATGGCAACTCCTTCGGGCGTAAGAGCCAAACGAGTTTCTACATCTGCATTTTCTTTCGGAATTCCAATCGACAGCCGGGGTTGACTAGCTATTTCGCGCAACAGACACTCTTCGGGGAAAAGTGAACGTTTCTCTTTCGGATCTCGTTTCATGACTATGTAAATTTTAATGTTAGACTACAAAACTAAGCACTATTCTCGGAATAAGCAAATAATAAAATGGTTATTCGTTGTTATTCATAGTAATTTACAGTTATTTCTTCCATGTTTATAAACGAAGTCATCTTGACTTTTTATAATGTTGCACTTACGGAGCTTTTGTTTCAATGAAATAAATGTTACTACCATAATATTGCTCCTAACGGAGCATCTTAAAAGCTTCGGAGAAGCGATAGTATGAATCATTGTTGTCTGGTAAACTTTATATATGAAATCTTGTGAGAGATTTCTCACTTCGTTCGAAATGACAATCAATGTTTTATGTTTTGGGATGGGGTAGGTTGGCGGCGTAGCCGCCAACCTACCCCATCCCTTACAAAGAGAATGTAATAATCTGTCATTCTGAACGAAGTGAAGAATCCACTGTTCTTTACCAGACAACAATAATTCTGATTAAAAAGTTAAGACGAACTCAACAAGAAACCTGCTGTATCGTTCTTTAATAAGTCATCCTTTGTTTTCAAACTTTACAGACTTTTGAACTCATAACTAAATCAGTATCTTTGCACCCAATATGGAAAATAAAAAACTTACAGGACATATAGCTCTTTTTTCGGCCAATGTGATTTTTGGTATCAACAACCCTATTTCGCGGACATTAATGCCCGAAATACTTAGTCCGTACACACTTACTTTCTTTCGGTTGGCAGGTGGCATGTTATTGTTTTGGGTGGTATCAATCTTTACCAAGAGGGAGCATGTGTCGCCTAAAGATATTTTTCTGCTATTTATTGCATCATTTTTTGGCTTGACATTGAACCAGCTTCCATTTTTTGTGGGTTTATCCATGACTTCGCCCATCGATGCGTCTATTGTTGTCACCATGCTACCTATTGTTACCATGATATTGGCAGCCATCATTATCAAAGAACCTATCACGCTGATGAAAGCTATAGGAGTGGTGGTAGGTGCCTCGGGAGCCTTATTGTTGATTTTCAGTAGTCAGACTAAACATGCCGGAAATGGAAATTTTTGGGGAGATCTGATTGTTTTTTCAGCCACTATTTCATTTGCCATCTATCTCACCGTTTTCAAAGGTCTGATAACGCGCTATTCGCCCGTCACCATTATGAAATGGATGTTTTTGTTCTCCACCATTGTTTGTGCGCCTTTTTGTTACAAACCATTGATGCAAACCGATTTCACATTATTGAGTGCCGACACCTACTGGCGCATAGGATATATGGTTGTTTTTGCCACTTTTCTGGGGTACCTGCTTGTTCCTATCGGGCAAAAAGTGCTTCGGCCCACCACGCTGAGCATGTACAATTATGTACAGCCGGTAGTAGGCTCGCTGCTTGCTGTGATCATTGGTATAGATATTTTCGGATACGAAAAAGCACTGTCGGGAGTGCTGGTCTTTGCGGGAGTTTATATCGTTACGCAAAGTAAATCGAAGGCACAGATGGATGCCGAAAAGAATAAGGTTGATAGTAAGTCATAGATAAAACACAAAACAAACTAAGAGTAAACAGTCAATGAGTAAAAACCAACAGGAGCTTGCCAATACCTATGCTGAGTTATTAAACCAACAAAAGTTCGTTGCCAAAGAGTTAGACTATTCAATCTTTGACAAGCATAAACCCTTATTACAAAGTTTGGCAAATCTGGGAAATAGTGGCATTAGTGTTTTTGATTTATTCAAAAAAGAACATCTTTTTTACTCCCCGAATTTCGGACAATTAATTGGTTACGATTTGCAGCAAATAGGAAAAAAAGGACAAGCCTTTTTGGATGCAAAAATTCATCCGGATGATTTAATAGCCCTTACGCAAAACGGAATTTCGTTGCTCAAGCTGTATCTCAGTTTTTCGGATGACGAAAAAGCCAACTATAAGCTTGTAAACGACTATCGAATTCTGGACGCTGACAATAACTATGTACGGATTATTGAGCAACATCAAATATTGGAACTGGATAGTCGTGGAAATTTATGGTTGTCGTTGAGCATTGTTGATGTTTCGCCTAATCAGGATATTCATCAGGAACTCAAAAGCCAATTGCTTAATTTCAGAACAGGTAAGATCATTCCTTTTCTCGAAGAAAAGAAAAGCAATGACATGATTGGTGTGACTTTATCGAAGCGTGAAATACAAATTTTACAGATGGTAAAAGAGGGACTTTTGAGCAAAGAAATTTCGACAAATTTGGACATTAGCTTACATACCGTAAACACACATCGCCAACGGGTGTTGGAAAAACTTGGCGCCAACAATTCCATGGAAGCAGTTGTATTTGCATCCAAACTGGGTTTGTTGTAACCCGGTGACTACTGATAAATCAGTATTGTGCATTATTTGATTTAGAAAGACCTTTGTGTTTTCTAAAAAACAATCAAATAATCTCATTATGTCACGATTTAAATTTACTTTAATCCTTCTGCTGTTAGCCTCTTGGCATCTATTTGCACAGCAACCTACTCAAACTATCAGGGGAACTGTAATAGACAATGCATCCAATGCGCCATTGGCCTATGTAAATGTAATGCTGCAGAATACAAATGTCGGTACTAAAACCGACAGTCTAGGAAACTTCACACTTAAAAATGTAACGATAGGCCGGTACAATATAAAAGTATCGATGATTGGTTACGAGCCATTTGTGGCTACCGAAGTACAAGTGTCGTCGGGTAAAGAGGTATTTCTGAATATTTCGCTGAAAGAAAATGTAAATTCGCTTACCGAGGTGGTGGTAAAGCCAAAAGTGAATAAAGAGCAGCCTCTAAATGCCATAGCCACTGTAAGTGCCAAAATGCTAAGTGTAGAAGAGGCAAAACGCTATGCCGGAGGTTTTGATGATCCGGCCCGACTGGTTTCTTCATTTGCCGGAATAGCGAGTAATGTAAGCAATAATGCCATTGTGGTTCGGGGTAACAATCCTCAGTCATTGCAATGGAAGCTGGAAGGAGTGGAAATTCCCAATCCAAACCACTTTGCTGATGTAAGTGGTGCGTTCGGGGGTGGCGGGTTAACGGCTTTGAGCAGCCAGATATTGGCAAATTCCGATTTTTTCTCGGGTGCTATGCCGGCCGAATATAACAATGCCCTTTCGGGAGTGTTCGATATTTTTATGCGCAATGGTAATAACCGGAAAGCAGAGCATACTTTTCAAATCGGACTTCTGGGAGTTGATGTCTCATCGGAAGGCCCATTCAAAAAAGGCGGTCGCGCCTCCTATCTGTTTAATTACCGTTACTCCACATTGGCATTGCTCAAACCTTTAATGCCCGAAAATGCAGGTGGTACTACTTATCAGGATCTTTCGTTTAAACTAAATTTTCCGACCCTGAAAGCGGGTACATTCTCTGTTTGGGGAATCGGGCTAATAGATGGCTCGGGAGCTGACGCAAAAACCGATATTACTAAATGGAAATACGACAGCGACAAAGAGACTGAGGATGTGAAACAATATATGGGAGCTGCAGGAGTCAGCCATAAAATGTTGCTGAATAATAATCAGTTTATAAAATCTACGGTGGCTGCAACCGTTAATGGTCTCGATTTGTCGACTGAAAGGCAGAATGACAATTCAATGTTATTACCCAAAAATAAAATCAATAACCGGAATTACAATTTTGTGTTTTCAACAGCAATCAATACAAAATTCAGTTCCAGACACACCAATAAAACAGGCATTGTGGCCACGGGCTTGATGTACGATATGCAGTTCAAAAACGCATTGCCCATTGGTACTCCATTGCAAACGTTGGTTTCAGAAAACGGATTTAGCACTTTACTGTCGGGCTACACGAATTCGACAGTCAATTTCTCGGAGAAGCTAACGCTGAACGCGGGAGTAAATGCACAATTATTTACGTTGAACAAGCATTATACCATTGAACCAAGAATCGGAATTAAATATCAATTTGCATCTACTCAAGCTCTGAGTTTGGCATACGGGCTACACAGCCGATTGGAGCGCCTGAATTACTATTTCGTCAAAAGCAGTCAGTATGGCAATGAGCTTATCAACAAAAATCTTGATTTTTCCAAAGCACATCATTTGGTATTGGGCTATGACATTAGCTTTTCTGAACTTACACACTTAAAGATAGAAACCTATTACCAACGGCTATACAATATACCTGTGATGGCAGATAGTTCGTTTTCGATGATTAACCAGCAAAACGATTGGTTTTTCAATGGGAAATTACAAAATACCGGAGTGGGCGAAAACTATGGTGTGGATTTTACTTTTGAGAAATACTTATCGAAGGGATATTACTACATGATAACTGCCTCAGTATTCAACTCGCGATACAAAGGTGGTGACAATGTGTGGAGAGATACACGCTACAACAGAAATTTTACGTTCAACTTTTTGATAGGCAAAGAGTGGCAAGTGGGTAAAAACAAACAGAATGTATTGGGTTTAAATGCCCGGATAAGTTATCAGGGTGGCGACCATTATTCGCCGGTTAACGTAGCGGCATCGGCAGCAGCGCATGATGCAATACTTGATGAAACAAAGGCCTTTTCGAAACAATTTGCACCAGCCTTTACGGGCCATTTTACAGCAAGTTACAAGATAAACAAAAAGAACTCAGCGCGTGAGATTGCATTTAAAGTCATTAATGCAACCATGTATAAAGAGTTCACGGCATTTGAATACAATCTCCAAACACAAGCCGTTGACGAACGTAGAGAAGCTACGTTCGTTCCAAACCTGAGTTATAAAATAGAGTTTTAGTCTCTTGTTTTACATGCCAAGCAATCGGAATTAAATAATGTCGTATTCGTAATTCTTGAATTTTTCCAATAATGTCGCACCTACGGAGCTTATTGAATTCGATTGCATGTATACTTCTACCATACTGCCGGTACTTCCGAAATCGGAATGTACCATACGTACCTGTCTTAACCAGCGCAGGCGAAGTTTTAGCTACGATTTTCAAAATTCTGGGTCATTTTTCCAAAATCTTAGCTTACATAGACGAAATCTTAGCTATGATTGTTGAGATCTTAGCTAACATAGATGAAATCTTAGCTACGATTGTAGAAATCTTAGCTAACATAGATGAAATCTTAGCTAACATAGATGAAATCTTAGCTAACATAGACGAAATCTTAGCTACGATTGTAGAAATCTTAGCTAACATGGATGAAATCTTAGCTACGATTGTAGAAATCTTAGCTAACATGGACGAAATCTTAGCTACGATTGTAGAAACTTAGCTAACATAGACGAAAAATGACCCAACATGAACCCAATGTTGGGTAACATAGAGAAAGAATCACCCAACATGAACTCAATGTTGGGTAACACAGAGAAAAAATCACCCAACATGAACCCAATGTTGGGTGACATGGAGAAAAAAGCACCCAACATGAACTCAATGTTGGGTAACATGGAGAAGAAATCACCCAACATGAACTCAATGTTGGGTGACATAAAGAAAAAAGCATCCAACATGAACTCGATGTTGGGTGACATGGAGAAAAAAACACCCAACATGAACTCAATGTTGGGTGACATGAAGAAAAAAGCACCCAACAGAGACAAAAAGTGACCCAACATTTCGGAAAAATGACCCATAATGAACCAAGGTTTAATGGTTCCTGCAGGCCATTTAAAAACCGTATTTTTTTTCTGCCCCACTTGCTCTAAAAAAGTTTACTAAAAAAGCCTGTGCGTTAATTGTTTTTTGTATGTTTGTGGGGGAAAAAATAATGGTGAAACACTGAGGTTAAAGTGGAAATATGTGCAATTGTATAGCGTATATCCATCTATATAGAGAATATGTGCAATTGGATTGGGCATATATTGGTGTTAGGTTCCATTCAAAAAAACAGAATTGACTCGTTTGACAAAAAATTACTAAAATATAGCAATGTAGAATGAATACAATTGGAAATATCAATGAGGTAGTTATGAAAATTCTATCTAAGACATATAAACAGGATAAAATTGTAAATGCTTTAGTTTCATTTGGAACTTATATCGAAGATATTCCCGATGAGGAATATATTGAAATTGGAGTATCCCCTGAATCTGTCAAAAAAAAAGTATTAAATATTATTAAAGTCATAAGATCTGCTGAGTTCAGTTTTAATAGAGGATTGATTGTAGATGCATATTCATCAATATATAAACTGCTTTTTGAGGATAGCAACAACAAATTACTACTTCAACATTCTATACCTGCAAACACATTTTTTTTTCGTCTGAGAGAATCTAAAATGGATTACTTATTTACAAAAGAAGAAATGTTTCATATACCATTCGAACTAAGGCACAAAATTGGAAATCAACGCTATAGTATTTCTGGCTATCCGTGCTTATATCTTGGAAGTTCAATTTATGGTTCTTGGGAAGAATTGCATCGACCTCCAATTAGCACAACAAACATTGTGGGAATAAAAAATACTAAATCACTGAAACTATTGGATTTTAGAATTCCATTAAAAATTTCAACCGAAGATGATATTTTGAGAACGGCTTTTGCTATTGCTTGCTCAATTAAAGTTCAAAATCCCAGTGATCCTTTTAAACCTGAATATTTAATTCCACAATCTGTTTTACATAGTTTAGTGAAATATAATCAAAACGAAATGAAAAATGGAAATAGAGGAATTCACGGAATAATCTATGGGTCTACTCATATAAATAATGAGTCAACTATTTATAAAGACTATGGACTGTTTAATAATTTAGTAATCCCTGTAGTAAATATTGAAGAAACAAAGAATATTGGATTTTGTGAAACCCTTTGCAATGAATTCCTTATTAGTAATCCAACATCTTTGAACTCATATAACTTAACGAAAGATACTTATGTATCATATTTAGGAAGTGGAAAACAATTGTCCTCTTTAGAAGTATATAAAAATAGTTCCTTGGGTGTTATAGAAAAAAGACTAAAAATTGAACTTTCTGAATCAGAAAATAATGAGACAAATTTTTATAAGACAAAATATTTCAAGATAAGTAAAAATTCTATTCCTGACCGCTTTAAGATTGAATTAAGTGACAGTATAGACGCTGTCAAATGATATGGATGTCTATTATGAAGATTTGTTCTATGATATTTAGCAAATATGCCGCTGCTGCCGCGCGATTGTATCGCTTGGGGAAAGATAATTGAAATTTAGATTTGCCACACGATACAATCGTGCGGCAGAGGGTGAAGCAGATAAATCAGATGAAGACAGATACTCTGAAATCAGATAAATCATCTTTATCTGATTTAATCGTGGTTCAGACGGTTATAATGAGGAAATCCGGTAGGACGGGAGTAAATTCATGTTTTGTCACTTGCAAAGTTAAGAATTTTCTATTGGTGCAAAAGCCGATAGTCATTTTACTTTATATACATAAATAAACATCAAAAGTATATATGAAATCAGTAAGTAGTCGTTGGATTGTCACTTTTACATGCATTTTATTTCTAATTGGACAAATTGTTTTAGTAGATCATATCTTTGCTCAAAAACTCATAACAATCAAGGGGGTTGTGTTGGATGGAATGACTAAAAATTCTGTTCCTAGTGCAACAATCACGTTGTCGAAAAATAGGATAATTGTAGCTAAGTTTGATGGAAAGTTCGAATTCAGCTGTTTGCACGAGGATACTTTTATGATCACTGCAATAGGTTATTGTCCTCGTCTGTTGAGCGTTCATGATTTGCTTACTGATTCGTCAAAGTGTAATGTGCTTATGCAACCAGTCACTTATCAGCTTCGTTCGGTACATGTAGATGCTGAAAAAAAGAAAACTAAAATTTCAAAGGCTTTGGATTTACTGTCTGACGTATCGCACCCCTTCACATATTTCAGTAGAGAAGAAAGATTCAAGCGCAGATTTGCAAAACTCAATTCAAACAGTGTCTTTTTCTCTCAAAATATATACTGGGAAATCAATCGCCAGTTAATTGTAGAAATAAGTAAACTAAGAGCTGAGGACTTAGATAAATGCATAATATATTGCAATACTCATATTGTTTTGTCGCCTAACGATGATGAGAGTACCATTACAAAT
>Ga0209540_10002232_pt1 | contig 13865 bp, 6 predicted proteins | sample BarGraIncu01121A_FD_184501 | JGI IMG/M metagenome (GOLD analysis project Ga0209540, IMG submission 184501) | Arctic peat soil microbial communities from Barrow, Alaska - Barrow Graham LP Incubations 011-21A (SPAdes) (version 2) | ecosystem: Environmental > Terrestrial > Soil > Wetlands > Peat... | reverse complement strand
GAATGATATAGATACAGGGATCGATCCATTCATGGCGTCATTCCCACACCTGATCGATGTTGGGATCATGGGTCACTGCATCCATGGGAAAATAGGTCTTTGCGTAAAGGCAGGTATTGGCTGCTACCAAAGCGGTCTGACTGTTGAACTTCCCAACATGACGATCGAGGATTTTCGTGTTATTGCTGAGCAGTGCAAGGACAAATCCAATCAGTTTGCCCTAGGTGGCCGTGGCGATCCTGATCAACATGAGCATTTTGCAGAAATATTACAAATATGCAAGGAAAATAATATCGTTCCCAATTTCACGACTTCTGGTTATGGCCTGACTCCAGAACTGGCCCGATTATGCAAACAGTATTGCGGGGCGGTGGCTGTCAGCTGGTATCGTAGCGAATACACAATTCGCACCATTCAGATGCTGATCGATGCCGGCGTTAAAACAAATATCCATTATGTTTTGGGAAAAAACTCGATCGATGAGGCAATCGTCCGATTGGAACGACATGATTTTCCAGCCGATATCAATGCCATTCTGTTTCTGCTACATAAACCAGTTGGACAAGGTTCACAAAAAAATATTCTTACCTACAATGATTCTCGAATCATTCGATTTTTCGAACTAATGGACCAAAGCAATTATCCCTTCAAGATTGGCATGGATAGTTGCACAGTCCCCGGAACAATCAAGAACTGTCATAACCAAATTATGCAAGCGTTGGATACTTGCGAAGGAGCACGCTTCAGCGCCTATATCGGAGCGGATATGGATATGCTCCCGTGTAGCTTTGACCAAAACAAGCGGTACAAAGTTTCCCTCCGCAGCCATACAATCGAAAATGCATGGAACAGTGCAATTTTCAACTCTTTCCGCAGTATTTTAGCCCAAAATTGCCCTAACTGCTCTGAACGTTCCAACTGCATGGGCGGCTGCCCGCTCATGCCGGAAATTGTCTTGTGCAATAGAGAAGAAATAGGAGGGAAATACAATGAAATTTCGCATCGATTATGTAACTAATTCCAGCAGCTCTAGTTATGTTTCATTGCAGTATCTGGCTTTGCCCAAGACGGAAGGAACAAAGGGTAACTTTACCGGCGTTCGTATTTCCCGACCCAAGGAAGAAGAGTCCGATGATTATCCTCCGGTGACCTATAGGAAGCCTCTTCCAGGCTTGGCGAAAGCTTATGGTGTCCATGTTGGAATGCCACAGAGCAGTGAAAAATATTTTACGCAAAGAAGTAGCCGGGAGGAATTGGTTGCATTTATCAATGAAACCTATGGCACCCAGCTGGCAGAGTCTGATTTTTTACTGTGGAAAATTGATTACAGCATTGGATTCGGAGAATCTTTGGCTACTGACCTAGAGGAGTGCATGGATGACATTACCGCAGGACTTCATCCGGCGGTAAGATCAAATGCAAAAAATCTTACGGGAGAATTGGCATCGGCTTATAGCCTGAGGAAAGCTGACGTCACCAGTAGTGGCCTTAAATTTTCCCGCCTATATTTCGTCCCTGAGAAACAGTTTGGCAGTGTATGGAATGTGTCCGAAGAGACAAACGACAATACAGACAATCGAGTCGTCAAACAAATAACGGATGAAGATTTGGAGTGGACAGACGCTACAGCTAAGTTCTATGAACACTTCTATACAGAGGCAGGAAATCCGAACCTTCCTTTGAATGCCATGAAAAATGTGTTGGAAAAGGCAGGGCTAAACGCCAGGGAGGTCCTTCAGGCAGAAGATGCCCGGCTTGAGATTCTTTTCGTGGGCAATCCTCAATCAAACGGGGTAATCGTCTTCCGCAAGCCAGCGGAACTATCCTTCACCGTGTTGAATCTCTTCGAATTCAGGCAGTGTTATCTGGCGGGTAAGCCCTCAGCCATCCAGCGCTATTTCGGCCTTTCTGAAATTTTAGATCTGGATCAGGTCAATCAGGAGTATCGGCAAATGCTCTCAAAGCTCATGGTCAAAAAATACGAGCCCGTGACACCTATAGCGGAGCCAAACATGCAAGGCTTTTTCGAAAAGAACGCTATATACGAGCGCTTTAAAAAAGTTATAAAAAAGACGATTAGCTTGGATGGAAAGGAATTTCTTGTTGTTGCTAAACCCAAGGCTGCTCTAAACCGTTTCGAGGGCAAGTTTGCCGAGCTGGATTCCTTCTTCTGCATCTCATGCGAATATATGCTGGAACATCCCGATACCGCATGGCAGGACCTTCCCCCGGTGCCCTCCGATATAGCTCGAAAAAAGATCCTTGAATTTCTGAAGGTCGTCCTTCTATACCACCAGGAGTCTAACATCGTCCGACTTATCAAAGGTGCAGAACGAAAGAAAAACGGCACGCTGTACAAGAAACGCACCCAGCCTCTGGCTTGGTGTGAAATCTCCCTAAGCGACTCTTTATACATTCTCCAAGCAGAAAATACCGATGATCTTACCATCACTCTTGAGTTCAAGCGTCTGGACTGTCGCCGAAGTGAAATCGAGAAGTACATAGGTCTGACAAATAATCAGGATATCCTGAAGACACTGGATGCAGATTTTTGACGTACATAGGGCTTGCTCAACAAAACATTGATCAGTCCATCATGCAAAAGCACCGGACCCATAGCGATGAAGCATTCAAGAAAAACGCAACCAAGCTGAGCTATGCAAACCCCAATACGGTACGAGCGGTAGTGGAGGAAATCTGATGCAAAGCTGTCCTAAATGTCCAAAACTAATAAATTGTATGGATGGTGCCCGCTCGTTCTGGATATTGTCTTGTGTGACAGAAAAGAGAAGCGGAGAGGGAAGCATATTCTGCAATTACACAGAAAAAACTTAAAAATAGGGAGGGAATGAAAAGTATGTATTGTAATAATTGTGGTCTGTTATTACTGGACACAGATCGATTCTGTCGAAGATGTGGGACAAAGATTGAAGAAATTGTTGACGGTGATCCAGATTCGTTGAAAAAAAATATACATAATGAGAAAAGCGGGAAGACTGCAGAATTGAATATGGATTCCAACTCTGTTCAAAAGAATGAATCAGATATCAAAGTTGATGATTCTATTACGGGGCTGCATTTGAATAATTTAACGAAAAATCCCATATTAGCTTCGGAGTCAATTCCACTCTCCGAAGGAAATTCTCTAACAAAAATATTCACGCAAAAAATTGCCAAGACTAAAGGATGTAACGTTAAAATTCCTTATGGATATACAATTATAGATGATTGTGCATTTGAAAATAGAAATAAACTTGCAAGCGTTGCAATCCCCAATAGCGTTATATCTATAGGTATAAGGGCATTTTACAGGTGTAGCAGTCTAACAAACATAACAATTCCAGACAGCGTGACATCTATTGGCGATAGTGCATTTTATGAATGCAGCAGTCTAACAAGCATAACAATTCCAGACAGTGTGACATCAATTGGCGATAATGCATTTGATCTCTGTAGCAATCTAACCAATATTACTATACCAGACAGCGTGACGTCTATTGGCGATAAAGCATTTGGTAGATGCAGCAGTCTAACAAGCATAACAATTCCAGACAGCGTAACATCTTTTGGCGAAAATGCATATTACGGATGTACAAGTCTAAAAAATTTAAAAATTCCCAACAGCGTAACATCTATTGGCGATAGAGCATTTTATGGCTGTAGCAGTCTACAAAGCATTACTATTCCAGATAGTGTAACATCTATTGGGGATTGGGCGTTTTATGGATGCAGCAGTCTAACAAGCATAACAATTCCAGATAGTGTGACGTCTATTGGCGATTATGCATTTTATGAATGCAGCAGTCTAACAAACATAACAATACCAGACAGTGTGACATCTATTGGCGAATGGGCATTTGATGAATGTACTAGTCTTACAAATATAATAATCCCAGACAGCGTGACGTCTATTGGCGACTGTGCATTTTCTGACTGTACAAGTCTAACAAGCATAACAATCCCAGACAGTGTGACGTCTATTGGCAACTGTGCATTTTCTGGCTGTAGCAGTCTAACCAATATTACTATCCCAGACAGCGTAACATCTTTCTCCGATGAATGTTTCGGTGCATGCAGCAGTCTAACAAGCATAACAATTCCAGACAGCGTAACATCTATTGGCTCAAGTGCATTTAATGGATGTGTAAGTCTACAAAGCATTACTATCCCAGATAGTGTGACGTCTATTGACTATTTTGCATTTGATGGATGTAGCAGTCTAACAAGCATAACAATTCCAGACAGCGTAACATTTATTGGCGATCGTGCATTTTCTGGCTGTAGCAGTCTAACAAACATAACAATTCCAGACAGCGGAATTTCTATTGGCGACGGTAATTCTTTTTTAACAAAAATATTTGCGCAAGAAAATGCCAATGAATATGATGCTTGTAAAGTTGAAATTCCATATGGATATAAAATTATTGGCGAATTGGCATTTAATGACTGTACAAGTCTTACAAATATAATAATTCCGGAAAGCGTGGTGGAGATTGGCGACTATGCATTTGGTGGATGTACGAGTCTTACAAATATAATAATCCCGGAAAGCGTGACATCTATTGGCGAACGGGCATTTATTAAATGTACAAGTCTAACAAGCATAACATTACCAGACAGCGTAACATCAATTGGTGAAGATGCATTTTCTTGCTATTCCGAATATATTAAAATAACGTGTTCGAATGGTAGTTATGCAATGAAATATTGTCAGATAAACAACATTGAGACGGTAACAATTTTAAATAGTACATATAGCAAGGAGTGCAAAGAAATATCTCGGAATCTGTTGGAGCCAGCAATTTCGGCTCCTTTTGTTCAGAATGCTCGGATCCATCCGGGTTGCCATCTGACCACACTCCCCGAAGACACCTTAATAGATGTAAATAGTGCTGATATGACCACCTATCGAGTAGTCTATATTAACACTGGAAAGAAATCATTCTCCAAAGCATTTCCCGATCGGAAGATACATAATGGACAATGGGCGATTGCCCTAGAAGGTGAATTTGATGATGCGACCCACAGAAACAGATTTAAAGTCTATGCCTCTGGGTTGAAAGCTTTGTTCAACTCAAATGATTTTTGTGGTGAATCCGATATCCAGGATGTCAAGCGAACGATCATTTTTAATTCGCTGAAGCACATTAATGAACTTGCTGAAGTCACGCCCTATGAAATGTTCTGCATTCTTGAGATTCATGGCCAACAAAAATTTTCAAGATTTTGCGAATTGATGTGGAGTGACTATAATCTGGCGTTCTCATCTTATTCGGACAAGATAAAGATTCATCGCATGATCCAGTTCTCCTATTTGCCTGAGGATTCAGAAGGCTCCTCCGCAGGAACAAACCGTACTGAATACTACGTCATAGAGATTCCCGAATTCAATCGTTTAGTCGGTGGTGAATACCGCGTCGAAATTGTTGACGCAGCATTTCCAGCGATTTTTGAAATGATAACTAATTCCAAATTCGGATATCAAAAGGACCTTCTGGATGATCTTGTGTCCTTGCGACTTGATCCCGATAGATTGATCGAGATCAACCTTTATTGCCTTGCTATTGCGGGCAAGATCAATCCAGAGATTTTTGTGAAGTATCATGATTTTTTCTCGACCAATTTCGACAGCCTTTCGCCAACGATTGCAGAAATTTCGACAATCAAGCAACTGTATCATGGATCTAAAGGTCTTTTTGACTTGCCATCCCTATTTCATCTGATGTATTGTAATCCAGCAATATTGGAGAGTCTCGATCTGTCAAGAGCAGATCGAGCATTTATGGCAGTCGTTTTTGAAGGGAAGAGTGAAGATGAAGCTTCCGCATTGTACCTTTAGGACTACTTGCACTAGCAATGCAAGAAACGACTGAAGAGGAAGATTCCCAGAAGGAAAGAATAGAAGGTACGTTCATAGCATTTACTATACTAACGATAAGAGAGTCATTATTATTTCCGGCAGGTTTTTTAGAGGAAATCGGTATGAAATACAGACTGGACTTTGTGACAAATTCAAGCAGTTCAAGTTACATTACGATGCATATGCTCGCTTTGCCTGAAACACAGGGAAATCAGGGGACTTTTTCCGGCATGTTAGCAGGAAGAGGATCTGATTTCAAAATACCGATGATATTGAAGGAATTCAATATTGTTACCCAAAGAAATCTTGATTTTAATAAATTATCGAGTCAGTTTTCAGAACAGAAAAGACTGATCGAATTCATCAATTATAAATTTCACTCAGATATTGATGCACACAGTTTCGCATATGTTGATGCTTCCTATTTTACCGGCAATGGAGAAAATATCAGCCTTGGTTTCGAAAACGATTTTAATTTATTTAGTACCAGGTTTCATCCGAATATGCGGACCGCAATTTGTACTTGTTCAATAGACGTACTACATGCATTGCATTTATCCTTTTTACCAGTAAAGTTCAGGCTTGGATTTTGGATGAAGACTCAGGTCGTACAGAGGGATATCGTTCTTATCTATGAGTTAAATAGCTTAAACAAATGGGTTGAGAATACAAGTAAATTCTTCGAAACCATATATAAGATATTTGGTCGGCCTTCTTTGCCACTTTCTGATATGAGGGAACAGCTTAGGGTAATTAATATTGGAAATGAAGAAATTGAGCTGCTGGAGCAGCAAGACGTAGAAGTTTTCATGATCGGAGAGAAATGGAACAACCCTGTTGTGGTATTTAGGCAGGGAAAAAACAGAGGGTTCCGTCAAGTGATGACGGACGAATTTATTACAATTTGCACCAGCGGCGGCGATTCTATACTTCAGCCATATCTGGACCAAATAAAAAAATGGGAGTTTCAAAATGAATATTAACAAAGGAGGAAATGAAGATGGACGGAATGCCCAAAGATGTTATTTACAGTGGAGATTGGATTTTACGGCCCAATGTAAAAGGTACCGTTGAAATTGCGATGTACCAAGGAACCGCGAAAAAAGTTAAAATTCCTGATCAAATTGACGGCAAATTGGTAACGCGAATTGGCGATAAAGCTTTTTACGAATGTGAAATTGAAGAAGTAGAGATGCCGGATAGCATAACTGAAATCGGGGCTAGTACATTCAGCAAATGTACATCATTGGAAAAGATCAAATTCTCCGAGAATCTTGTGTCTATAGGTAATTATGCATTTGCGGAAACAAAAATTTTGGGGAGAGAATTCACTCTCCCTAATTCAGTAAAGACAATTGGAAATTTTGCCTTTGCAAACTGCAGGAGGAGCTGTTCATTTCGGTTTGGTGTAGAACTGGAAAAGGTTGGATTAAGTCTCTTTTCAGGTACATATCTTAACAAAATATTTTTGCCTAATCGACCCATTGATATGCGGGGTGTTCTTAATTCGAGAGATGCCAAATGCGAACCTTTAGAAGTTGATCTTGGAAAACACAATGATTATTTTACATATGAAAACGGAGTTTTGTTCAACAAAGAAAGAACTATTATATTTTATGCTACTTATATATATAAAGACACGGAGGATTTCGTCAATTGCACCGAATATACGGTTCCTGATGGTGTTAAAGAAATAGGACCACACGCATTTGACGAAAGGTATACGCTTCGAACACTTTCATTGCCAGCAAGCATTAAATCTGTCGGAAAAGATATGCTTTTCAGCTTTAAACGTATTTATGACAGAATCAGTAACCCCGACGCTTACGCTGGTGACAGATCTGATGCCCGTCTCAAGAAACTGATCCTTCGAGATCAGAGCATTAACGGATTGAAAACAGACGTAACAGTCAATATTCCTATCGAGGGCAATCAGGTACTATTGGAGGAAACAAGGCAATATTTTAAGATGAATCGTGACAATACGTTCTTTGATTTTGATGCATATGACCAGTCATTTGTTGAAAGAAAAAGCCGAGACGATAAAATAATGATGGCAACATGCCGTATCAAAGCACCACTCCGACTTTCGGAAGAATACAAATCACTTTACACCCAATATCTTAAGAAAAATGCAAAAGAGATTGCACTTCGAGCGATACTTGATAAGGAAATAGACAAGTATGACGATGACGGTCTAAATATGCCGGCAAAAATAATCATAACAGATGCTCAACACAAAATGCGCAAAGAAAGACGGATAGCAGAACAAGAATCAAACATTGACTTGCTGTGTAGTATCGAGGCTATTGAAAAATCAGTAGTTGATGAGTTAATTGGAAACGCTAAGGTCAAAAATAAGGAAAAGATCGCTCAAAGATTAATGGATTATAGAATTAACGTGCTAAGAATTACAAAAGTTGTGAAAACTAATCTGAATTCTGTTGCCCAATTTAAAAAAATCTGGACATTCAAGGATAATTCTGATGGCACGCTAACGATCAACGGCTATAAAGGTTCAGATACAGAACTTGAGATTCCAGGTCGAATTGGAAATAAAATAGTTAGTGCTATCGGGGAGCAAGCATTCGATCCATGGAAGAATAATTCAAATAGAGACATAACTTCGATTACTATTCCAAATAGTGTAAATAAAATTGGTAGGTATGCATTCTCTGATTGCTCAAGCTTGCAAAGTGTAAAAATGCCTGAAGCGATGTCGGTTGTAGAAAAAGGCGCATTTAAAAAGTGTCGAAATTTGAAAAGTATAACAATTCCAGAGGGCATATCTGAAATTGAAATGGACTCTTTCTATGACTGCAGAAGTTTGCAAAGCATAACTATTCCGCAAAGTGTAACCGTAATTAACAATGATGCCTTCGCGTATTGTAACAGCCTGCAGAGTGTAACAATACGTGAAGGTGTGATGCACATTGGGAATGGTGCCTTCACGTATTGTAAAAGCCTGCAGAATATAACAATACCAGAAGGTGTGACGAGTATCGGAGATTACGCGTTTTCTTGGTGCAGCAGTTTGAAAAGTATAACTATACCTGATGGTGTAACTGAAATTGGCAAATCAGCATTTGTAGGTTGCTGTAGTTTGAAAAGCGTAACAATTCCGAAGGGTGTGGCTAAAATTGGGGAATCTGCATTTGAAGACTGTACTAATTTATTGAATGTCACACTTCCAGCCAGAAAAATTGAAATAGGCGCGAATGCTTTTAAAGGAATCTTATGGAAAAAATAAAACATAGTCTTAACGCGATGACAAAACCATTCTAGCTCTATTTTGTTGTGGTCAACCGTTGTTTGTAACACTATGTCCTAATTCGTGTTGATCGAGCCTCAAACGTTTGTGCCAGTGTTGTTATAGGTGTGCAGTCGGTGATGATTGTACGTAACGTAGGAGTATTTGAAGATTGCTTCAGCCAGTGTTTCGTCGTCATGAAAGTGATATAGGTGGATCAGTTCATGTTTCAGCGTATTATAGAATCTTCCATCGGAGCGTTGTCATAAAGGTAGCCGGTGCAGCTCGCAGCAACTTGGCACAATCATAGCACGACAATATTATTTTTGATAAAAGGTAACTACCAAACTAAAAAATACTACGAGGATAATACCCAACTAAATGAAGCGTTTTAAGGATTTTGACAGCCTATTGAGTAATATATTATTATTCTTTCCTAAACCGAATAAGATCAACTATACCTTTGCCAAGTGATAATATCCCCAAGAAAATCAGCAAAAAGATGGCCGTCAGGCAGCCTAGATCTGGCGTTGCACTTTTCGATTTCCTCCTATAATTGTTCGTCCTCCCCGTACGGATGACGGAATAGTTATGTTTTGTCTTGACTGGGTATCGATATTGCTTCATTTAGTGCTCCTTAGCTTTCGACCATCGTGATTTCTTTTTCCTGACAGTACTGCCAGGCATAGGAATATTTTGGGCATTCTATAGTGATAGTCTCTTCAACACCCCAAAAAGCTGTTTCTTCGATTGCTATAACACTGTCTGGGATGATGATTTTCTGCAGACCACTATTATAGAAAGTGCCCGATTCGATAGAAGTGATGCTGTCAGGCAGAACCATAACTTTTAGATTCCAGCAGAAAGCAAAAGCGCGGACACCAATACTGGTTACGCCGTCGGGAATGACAATTTGCGATAAGTTTTTACATTTCTCGAAAGCGTAATCCTCGATGATCTTTATAGTGTCGGGGATATAAACGGCTGTGATATCTTCGCGATCAGCAAAGGCGTAATAACCTATTGAGGTGTAACCGAATGGTATGTTAATCTTCTCTTGTTTATTTTTATTCGCCAACTCTTGTGAATAGACAAGCTCCTTCTGCTTTTGTTTCTTGTGGACTAAATCGGTTTTGACTGCTTCTGTAACCACGTCGTCAAGTTTTCTGATGAAATTAGGGCCTGGTTCAGTTGCATTATACTTCTTAACTGTGATCTTCGCGGCTTGTTCAGGCTGTTTCGGGGAATCAGCTACAGCTGGCGCAATAAGCGTTGAAAAGCGCTGAACCCATTCCTCGACTGGAGCCCATAGGTCTCCTTTAGCGTCGAGTGGTAATCTTAATTGTGCTAAATAAAGTTTTCTATTTACAGCAAAGTTGAAATACGTCATGATCCCCCAATCTTGCTTCATCCAGATCATGACAAATACTTTGTTTTCTGAATGATCCAGCGAAAATTCTCGGACCTCTTCATCGGATGCCATTCTCATTTGCAACAATGCATAATCTGCCGCGGCCTGTCTGGAGTCAGTTTCGACCTCTTGCAGGAATATGACTGCAATATCCGAATCATAAGGATTCTGGAACGATCCAGAATCTTGCTTCATGGCAACAAAAGTTCTGCCCACACCACTTTTTAACTTGGAAGGATGCATCGATGCCATGAAACCTTTTGGCAGTGTTAAAGCCAGATCATCTTTGACCATGATTTGTTCTTCGCTGCTTGTTTTGTATGACTGCAAACCCTTGATATTGATCGGTTGTTTGTCTGCACCTTGCTTGGTTTCGATCTTCTGAACAGCGGGAGTCGCTATTGCCGTCCCCAACAAATTCCAAGATATCTGGTTGCACTCTTTTTTCGAGCATTTGCCGGTTGTTAAAACCATTCCGTCTTTTCGAAGTCCAATGACGAAGTCAGCATCGTTACCGATTCCTAAAGTCACTATATCTCGCCAAAGCGACAAGTCATGTAGTTTTTCTGCAAAATAGCGTGTGGCGAAAAATATGTTGTTTTCTTGCAGTCCAATGGTGTAATTGTTGCCTTCATAGATTGCCTTGATCTTCTTCCATTCAGAAATTTCGCAACTGTCATTCTGATCACCAGCTACTACAACCGTTCCATCTTTTCTTAGTCCAACGATATGATTGCAGCCAACAGCGAGTGCGATAACATCTTGCCAGCAGCTAGTTTGCTGGTTCAGTACACTATTCATCCCAGCCAAAACTACCGAGCCGTCTTTCTTGAGACCGGCACTCATCCACCTACTAGCAGAAATTGCAGTAATTCCCTGCCATGATTCGACGTTGCATTGATTGAGCAAATTTGATCCTTGAGCAACAACAGATCCGTCCCGCTTTAATCCGAGCGAATGGTCATTGCCTGCAGCAATTGCCGCGATATTCCGCCATGTCCCAACATTGCACTCCTTATCCTCGTTCCTTCCGGTCGCGATGACCGTCCCATCTTTTTTGAGTGCTAGGATATGCTTGTCCGATGCGCATACGGCTGTGATGTCAGACCACGAATCAACTATTTCACGGTTTTTCGGCAATAATCCCGCTGAACGCACGGTACCGTCAGGGTTAACACCAACGATAAAACTGGAACCAACTGCAATCAGACCCTTAGCTGTGTCAATCGTTAAGTTGCCTATTGTGCCGGTTGACGTCAGCGCAGGCTGCAGATTCTGCGGCGGACGTTGCTTTTTCTTTTTAACATTTTTTCGATCGCCCAGTTCATGCCAGTCCGTTATTTCATTTTCAGATAGATCAATTTTGACCGATTTGCTGAATCCGACCAAAGGTGTCACATCTTGAATCATATTTCCGGTCAGATCTATTTCTGACAGCTTCTTCAGAATTTGCATAACGCTGATATCACTAATCTGATTATGATTGCAACTCAATTTATTCAGTTCGCCAAGTTTGGCCAACGGTCTGATGTTCATAACTTGACAATAATCAAAAGCCAGTTGGCCGAGCTTGTTCAATGTCTGAAGCGGGGCAATGCTGCTAATCGGGTTGTTTGATATGTTAAGCGAAACCAGGTTATGCAAGCTGGCAATTGCACTGATGTCCTTGATTTTGTTGTTTATAAGGGATAAAGCGCTCAATTGAGTCATAGCTGCAAGTTGGCTGATGTCGTAGATCTCATTATAGTTTAAATCAAGCTCAGTGACGTTCTTAAGCTGTGAAATGATTGAACAGTCCAGTAGTTTACCAAAATTAATTGATAATCTGCTCAGCTTTTTTAGCGACAACAAATTCGCATAATTAAATTTTTCTGCTGATGTAATATAAACTATTTTAAGTTCGGTCAATTTAACAATATCTGCCCCGTCACTTTGCTTTAATGAAGTAAGAAAAATAATGTCAATGTTACTTAGTTCACTTTGAGAAAACTCTGTTTTGTTTGATTTTAGCTTTTCCTGAACAATAGCACGAATCTCAGGGTCAGTAAATTTGACGCCCGATTCATCCGCTTGATGGTTCTGTTTGTTAAATTTTTCTTCAGCTTCTTTCAGCACATAAGCGGTGGCTTCTTTAATCTCTTCAAGAGTTTTATTAACATCCTCAGGGGTCATTTTTTCATTATTTTCTTTCTGGGTGTTAATTTCAGCTATCGACCAGATTGTGCTGGCTGGTACACCCCAGAAGTCAACCATCAAATTCAAAACGGGGATTGAAAGAAATCGTTTAAAACTCAACCCGACCCCTTCATGTTTCCCTTCCTTATTCAAACGTAATAAGTACTTTATTTGATCATCATCAGATGGCTCTGAATTAAGGCGAAAATATGCTTTAGCTGTCTCAAAGGATATTAATTCTGAGCTGTATTTGTTGAGGGATTCACGAACAGCATCAAATATTTGGTCACGCATTTCGTTGAAGGCCATATCATACTGTGCTTGTTCTGTTGGTCTAAAGGCTGGTTTGCAAATGGCATCGACGTACTGCCGCAGGTTACCAATGCCTGCGCTTTTCACTTTATGGCAGGTGTATATGCATGAATTCAGCAAAGCGGAAATTTTTCTTTTTACTGGCAGATCTAGAACAGCTGAATAGCTTGAATCAATCATTTTATGATCATTTAAAAGAGGTGCCACAACACGGATTTTCTCTTGCATGGTCTTTTTGTCCCATAGCGGAAAATCCTCGACAAATGTCTCAATAAAATCGTTCTCATCAAAGCTCTGAGCCTGGAAACGTCTTTCTGAATGATAGACTAGCAGGAGCAGCGCTTCGTCTACGGTTAGTGAATTGCTATTCGTTTTGCGATTAAAAAGCTTATCAAGAATGCCCATACCTACCTCCCACTTTATACGATGATTAAATACAGAAAGCATATGCTCTTTTTAATTATAGCAGATAATCAAAATTTGTTGTAGAGCTTACTGCGCAACCTGAAAAGCATTGCAAACAGGGCATCTTAGGGCTTTTTAATGGTAAAATTAGGGAGGTGTGGACAAAATCCTGGACACTAGGACAGGAGGTCCTTGTATATAGTATTTTAACACTGATCGCAATTATTGACATTTTTATGGAGAGAAGAATGGTCTCAAATTATTGCGGAAAAGTTCTTCATAACCATTCTCTGCTGTAGAATAATGCTCATTTTATATCTAAAAGGATTGGATTAATCAATTGACCCTCTTCGACGACATCTACGATGTTATCGAGGTGCCCATGACGATCTGCTGCCAGCCGTTTAAGGCGCATACCAATATCTACATAGTGTTTTAGGTATTTTAATAGA
>Ga0209540_10002231_pt1 | contig 13869 bp, 18 predicted proteins | sample BarGraIncu01121A_FD_184501 | JGI IMG/M metagenome (GOLD analysis project Ga0209540, IMG submission 184501) | Arctic peat soil microbial communities from Barrow, Alaska - Barrow Graham LP Incubations 011-21A (SPAdes) (version 2) | ecosystem: Environmental > Terrestrial > Soil > Wetlands > Peat... | reverse complement strand
ATGTAATATAAACATCAATAGGATATAAATGCTTCGATGCGTGATGTTTTTAATAAAAAAATGTTGTTTTTTGTGACCAGGAAATTATATAAAATTATATAAAGTTGGGTACTTTTCCGACAATCTCTGAAAAGATAAAACAAACATCTTTAGAAATAAAGGAAAGATTCGCGAAAGTGAATGTACAGATTCAGGAAAAAGACATAGTCGAACAGTTGTCTAATCTTGTGAACAAGTTCAGAGTGCCCTTGAATGAGGCAAGCAGGAATGTTACAAGCCGCTTCCTGAAGATCCACAATATTAATGCGGATGAGTTCTTTGCCACGGCAGGATTCGCCAATCAAAATCCGGTTAAGATCTCTGAACTGATAGAAGATAATAAATGGTGTTCTTTCAATGCCAGGGTTTCGATCCTATGGGAACCAAAGCATGAGAAGATCCTCCAGACAGGTGTACTCGGTGATGAGACTGGCACAGTAGTGTTCACGACCTGGAGATCATCGGGAGCACCAGTTCTCGAAGAAGGCAAATGCTACCTCTTCAAGAATGTAGTGACATCCCTATGGCAGGAAAGAGTATCAATCAAGGTCAATAAGAACTCAGAGATAACCCCGTTCTCAGGAGATATCACGATCGCCAAGAAACTCATTACCGTAGTCGGCGCAATGGTTGACCTGCAGCAGGGTTCTGGACTGATAAAGCGCTGCCCGGAATGCAACCGATCACTTGTAAAAGGCGCCTGTGCTGACCATGGAAGGGTCGAAGGTGTTTATGACCTGAGAATCAAGGGAGTCATCGATAATGGCGCTGTCTCACAGGACATAATTCTCAACAGGGAATTGACCGAGCAACTGACAGGTATCACTCTGGATGGGGCAAAAGAGATCGCAATGGAGTCGATGGATAGCAGAACAGTTGCAGATAACATGGGAGCCATGTTGATAGGCCGCTATTTCGAAGTAAGCGGTGTCCAGATTGAAAAGAACCTGATCGTTGACTCAATCAAGCCATTCAAGGCAGATGTAATGCGCCAGGTAGATGCACTTCTTGTAGCAGTGGAGGCGTAATCATGGCAGGAAACATTTTTGAAAGAATGAAAGCAATGAGACTCTTCGCAGCAGAATTGAGGGCTACGACCATCGAGGTCCAAAAGAAAGGTGGCGACCAATATGAGAGCCAGTTATACCTTACCCAGACCGGCCTCAAGGCATCAAGGATAATGATCGTGGGGACAGCCACAGAAATAGAGGATATCGGCACTGATGGCAGTTTCTATCGCATGCGGGTTTCGGATCCGACAGGAGTGTTCTTCGCAACTGCAGGCCAGTACCAGCCTGAAGCAGCCCAAGTGATGCAAGCGTTGATCGGGAAACTCCCGGCATTCGTCACAGTCGTTGGCAAGGCGTCCTGTATACACCCAAAGAAGGTACGGTTCTTACAAGTATCCGCGCCGAGAAGGTTGTGCTTGCGGATGAAAATATACGGAATACCTGGCTGGTTGAGACAGCGAGGGCTACACTCGACAGACTTGCAGCGCTCAAGACCAACATAGCCCTGGGATTAGAGGTCGATACAGCATATTCTAACAAAGAGGATTATAAGCAGATAGTCAAGACTGTCTTGCTGTCCATGAAGAGTGATGTGGGTGTGGGTTCTCCCGCATCCCCTCTTCTTGCGCCGCCTTCTGCAGCAGCTTCGGCGTCTTCTCCGGCAGCAGCTCCGACCCCACTCTCTGAGGTCAAGCCAGGCACAAAGGCCGAAGCTCATGGCCTGACCTCCCTGGAAGATATGAAGAACTTCGTCGAACAAAAGATAATCGCACTGAATGTGAAGGGTAAAGGAGTCAAGATCGAGACCCTGGGTAATCCATGCAAAGGCGCAGGGATGACTTTGATGCAACTTGAAGCAGCCCTTAAAGAACTGATGGATGAAGGCAAGATATACGAACCGAAGGTCGGCATCGTGATTCACACGGAGGCGTGATCATGAAGAACGTGGAAATGTCGATTGATGGCAATATCCTGACCATCAAAGTGGACCTCTCAAAGGAATTCGGACCCTCGACGTCAGGGAAGTCCATTGTCATTGCATCGTCTGAAGGCAATAAATCCGTGCCTGGAAAAGAGGCTGTCAAGATCGGCTTGAATGTGTATAAGGCAAAGCCGTAAAATCTGTGGGGTTACGAAAGTAGCCCCCGCTGTTTTTTTAAAGAAGGATGGAAAGCATGCTCAAGCGCCGCAAGGCTGGTGGCCATGGTCACGGGTTTTTTAAATAAAATTAGTGAAGGCGAATTATCAGAGTACTGATGATTCAGGAAATTATCATGTCTGAAAATAGTCAATTTAAGGTCGCCTTCACTGGGCATCGTCATCTGAAATATGGTGATGTAGTAGAGTCTCTGGAAAAGATCCATTCTGATTCCCCTCGCGCTATGTGGATTACTGGAGGCGCGTATGGTCTGGACTCACATGCTGCACGGTTCGCATTAGATCATTCAGTTCCGCTGTGGCTTGTCCTTCCTTTTCCTGCAAAGATATTGTGCGCTAAGTGGCCTTCTGGAAATGCGCGTGATTTGCTTTTCAGGTCAGTCAAAGAGTGCACAAAGTTGTCTGTGGTATCGCCTGTGTTCTCGATGGGAGCGTATCAACTCCGGAATGAGTTCATGGTGGATGCTGCTGATGTTCTTGCCGCCTTCTTTGATGGTTCTCGTGGCGGCACCTTTAATTGTGTGCAATATGCCCGCTCCGTTGGAAGGAAGACTGTGATCACGGGCGGTTTCTAATTTTTTAGGAGGTTTCAAAACAATGTCAAATATACAAACAACAAATGACATCAAATCCGATGAAAGTGCCGAACCGCAGATGGCTGCTGAAACATACAAGTTCGTGATGGGCTGGGACCATTATCCAGAGCCTGCCACAGGTGAGCGTCATGTAAAACTGGGCTTGCATATCAGAATGCCGGATTTCTCAGTGCTTAATTTCAAAGACGGTATCAGGTGCTTCCCTGCCTATGGTTCGACAGTGTTAGATCAAAGAGAGTCGACCCCAGGGACAGGATTCTGTGAAGGAAACAACTATGGCAAGAAGTCAAAACCCAGTCTCGGCGAAGCCGCAAGCCGCGTTTGCTGGCAGACTCCATCCAGTAAAGCAGCATGGAACGAGCATGTTGAGAGATTGCACGAAAAGGAGGTTGCATCAATCAGACAAGCCGTGAGTCCTGAAGTACCCCACTCATGCATAATGTGCAGGGAAATAGATCCTTCAAAGAAGGCTTGCAAGCTCCCGATTCAGGGTATGGGCTCGTTGTGCTCCATACATAAAAAGCATCGCAGGTTAATTGTTACTCCTGCCAATAAGGAGCAAGCCCCGTATTGGGGTTCATTGCGCCAGAAGCTTGATGAATTTGAGAAGAAGAGTCTCCTTGCAAAGATATGGCGAGTATCAACACTGCCCACATTCAATCGCAATGATGGCAAATTTATTCGCATAGATAAAGACACGACCGGGAAGACTATCCGGGTTTATCGGGATTCAGACCCAAGAATGGTGCCAGAAGTAGCGTTCAGCCATGACCGCACAGAAGATAGTTCTGGATATGACGAATGTGCGTTCCCGGATGACTGGAAAGTGGATCTTACAGAACCCAACGGGAATGAAGATACCGTGTTCATGGATATCAATGATAACAGCGACGTGAAGAAGCAGTGCTTTGAAATGCCGAAGCCCAACTGGGTATCAGTCATCAGGACTCGTCACATATTCACCGGCACATTCCGTGCTAACTACATGCAGATTAAGAGCAAAGAACTTAACAGAGTGTGGCATTGGGATCCAGAAGCCCACAAGTTCACCTTCACAGTCGAAGAGCATGAGGTAACTACCGATGTAAAACGTGACATCCCTATTATGCGGACTGAGGAATATCCAACACTCATAAACGTCATGGGTGAAGAACAGTTCGAAAAGGAGCTCAGGATGATGTCTAAGGTAACCGGGGATTCCGTGGAAGAGTTGCGTGCCAGGAATACCATCTTAGTGCAGTCCAGTACTGTCGTCACAAGGAGTGAGCGCAACTTCTACAGTGCAAAGCGCGAGATTGAGAAGCAGAAGTGGCACCTTACCGGCTATCTGATTCTCAAGGATGCCAAGGAAGGTATTGCCATGGCGCCAAAGCATAAATGGCCAGTCCACCCGAAGAGGGTGGCAGCGCCTATGATTCAGGTGCCAGTGCCGGCGAGGGGGAAGTAATATGACTATGAAAGAGGTAACGCTAGAATATATAAAGGCGCGTCTAACTGCGCTTGGGTTCACAGAAGATGACATTAAGAAAGGGATTGAGGCTGCAATTGCTGGCGCTGAGAAGGGTAACGCAAGATACTTTCATAAGATGGGGTTCACAGAAACCATTATTAAGATGGATTTCGGAACAGGTCGATGGTTCATGCAGGAAGGGACTGAGAAATTCCCGATGGTGAAATAATGTCAGACCCAATGAAACCATGGACACAAGCAATAGACCATGCCATGCTAGAGAGGATAAAGTTTCTCGGACTGCCGCAAGTAAAGGAGAAGAACGAATGGCTCGTACTCCATATAAAAGGTGATGGGATCAAGGCGCCAGAATCATGGAAAGCCAAGGTGTACACAAACAAAGCCGAAGAGTTGAAGCTCGTCATAACTGATGTTGACATATTCAATGACCTGATGATGGGGAGAAAAGTACGAGCTATGGAGCAGGTAACATGCAAGGAGCATTGTATGGATTGCGCCCCTCGCAAGGCTGCCGAGTGCGAAGTGAGTTCCCTGGAATCCCGCCGCATAATCTCGATAGACGACTCTGGTTGGGGTTTTCCAATCGGCGGCACGCTTGTTGGACTGCATGACTCGCTTGATAATTCTTTGCATTATGGCGAGGTTGCCGTAGCGTATTATCAGAACCCCCACTTTGAGGAAAAAGCCTACCTTTGGGCCGCCGCAAATGCTGTGGTCAAGCTGCTAGGTAAGTTGCAGCATCCCGGTGCCGATATCTTTGATCCCCGGACTGTGAAAGTGCAGTTCAAAGTATGCACGGGATACGTTAACATCGGCATCGTCAAGGAACTGAGAGAACGAGGCTTCAAAGTCGAAACTTGCGCCATTGGAGAACCGCTGCAGAGCGCTCTTGAGAAACAACACCGCGAATATATCAAGCGCTTAACAAACGCGGATGTTTATTATGATCCCAAAGAGCTTGACAAGTCAAATATCGGTCTCGCATATAGCGACGCCGTGGAATGGATAGAGAAGAACAATGCCTGGCATATTGCTAAGACCGGATGGAAGAGCATGAAGAAGCTACGGCCAGAGGTGGTGTGAGTATGGAGGCAAACACATGCGCAGCTCCAAGGTCCAGACCGGGGCGCCAGTGGCCGCGCTATGGTAAGGAACTGATGGAGAAGATCCCCGCTATTATTGCGGCTTTGCAAAGCGGGGGGCAGGTATCAACGATAGAGCGCGACTTTCATGTGAGCAACGCCACTGTCCTCAAGGTGCGCAGGGATATTGACGCCGGGATATTCGACTACCTGCTTCAAAAGGGTTCGGCTGATACATCGGAGAGCCCAAAGATTGAACTTCCCGAACACCCCAAGGGTTATCATGCAGGCAATGGCAGCTACCAAAGCGGTGGCTTAGGCGGTAAGGAGGAATGAGCGCCAAGCTTTCAAACGATGCGATCCACTGCTATCAACAATCAATTGTCTTGTGGCGGGAGGCATGCATATCACCCTAAACCACTATCTATCTCCCTATTTATAGTAACTGTTAAAACTTTCTGCTATGATATCACCCTTTTACCCCTGATATGAGCGTATCATACCCCCCTAGTTACACTTCCGCCATATTCGTTCGAATACAAACGAACAAATAAGCAAGTGCAAAAAGTAGATCTTGTAGTTAATTTCTCCCATGGAGCTCTCACTGAGCAGAGATGGGTACTGAGATAAGCTGAGTGTGAGACTGATATCACCCCATGGTGGGATGATGTATCTGATATCAGTGGGGTGGGGTGATATGCACCTGATATACATGGGATAAAGGGTGATATCACCTGATATGCATGGGGCAGAGGGCGATATCACCTGATATGCATAGGGTAAGGGGTGATATGCACTTGATATCAGGGGAGGGGGATGATATACACCTGATATGCATGGGAGTTGAATTCTGCGACCTTAATGGCATCAAAGTCGTCTATTTATAAATAAACCCATAAATAAGGCTTTTAAGATGGGTTGTTTGTCAGGTGAGGTCGCTCATGCTGAAAACAACCTAATCACCAGGAAATCGCCCAACCTTCGTCTAAACCCCCCGCCTTTTCTGAGTTCGTAACCGGGCGAATGTTGGCAGTCCATTACCATTTGCGTACACATGAACATCGTGAGGGGGCGAAGGACTCATGCATATCACAGGGGCGGGGGTGATATCACCATTGCATATCTGATCTCAGTCTTCCCAAAGGGCGCGCCGGAATCCATCGAGTTCGTGATCGTAGTGTAGTTGCCCTTCCCTGAGAGCATGAATTATCCCTCGAATATGGCATGCTGAGCTCATCTCTCGCGGAGCGCTTCCATCCGGATATAACGGAGTTTGTACCCGACAGGGCGCCGTGTGCCTCTCTACTCACCTGGGATGCAGCTTTCAGGAAAACCCGGCGCGTCAAACTTCTTAAGAGAAAGGTATTTACGTCATTAGAATGTATTTTAATTGAGTTTGCTGATCAAAAGTGAACTTTTGGGAAATTGGGAAATTAATTTGGTGGAACAATGTTTCAAGAAGTGCTTTTCGTGCTTTGAATATTTTAGAGGAGTTTCAATATAGATTAGGTTCCAGATTTTCTTGAGAAAAAAATAATGGAGGAGTAAAAGATATGTTAAGGAAAAGAATTTGGATATGTGCGGCGGTCCTGCTGTTGGTCGCTGCCATAGGGAGTGCAGCAGCTTTAACGAATAATGAAAAGCTTGGTAAGGAAATATTTCTTGATAAACAACTATCAATAAACAAAAATCAGGCATGTGCGGCATGCCATGCTCCGGAAGTTGGATTTACCGGACCCGACTCCATAATAAATGTAATGGGATCGGTCTATGAAGGATCCGTCGCAGGCAGATTCGGTAACCGCAAACCGCCTGCTTCCGCTTATGCTGGAGATAGTCCAATTCTGAGTAATAGCACAGGTACTTGGATTGGCGGTATGTTCTGGGATGGAAGAGCAACTGGATGGACATTGGGCGACCCTCTTGCAGAACAGGCCAAAGGACCATTCCTGAATCCTATGGAACAGGGCTTGCCGGATGCTGCATGCGTTGTGTATAGAGTTGTTACTTCAGACTATAAACATCTATATAAACAGGTATGGGGCGAATTGAAGATCAAATGGCCCAAGAATGTATGCTCTGATGTTACTGTCCTTTCAAATACCGATCAAATCAAAGTGAATGGGGCATATGATAATATTGCCAGGTCAATCGCAGCTTACGAAAGATCAAAAGAAGTGAGCTCCTTTACATCGAAATACGATGAATATCTGAAAGGGAAGGCGACACTAACGGAACAGGAGTCACGCGGCCTAGAATTGTTCAATAACAAATCCGAAGGTAAATGTGCAAACTGCCATGTGCCGCCGCTGTTCACTGACTTTACCTACGACAACCTTGGAATACCGAAGAATCCCATGAATCCCTTCTACTATGAAAAGATGTGGAATGGTCTGGGTGGAGGATTAAATTGGATAGATTATGGATTTGGAGGATTCCTTAATACAACACCCTATAATCAGAGTGCGGCAGATAATAATGGCAAGTACAAGGTTCCTACCCTGCGCAATGTGGACAAGAGACCATATCCAGACTTTATAAAAGCCTATGGGCATAATGGTTACTTCAAATCTTTAGACCAGATTGTTCACTTCTATAACACAAGGGATGTACCTGGTGCAGGCTGGAATGGTGAAGTATGGCCAGCACCTGAAGTATCAGCAAACATGAACACAATTGAGATGGGGAACCTCGGTTTATCGGCCAGTGACGAGGAGGATATAGTCGCGTTTTTGAAGACGCTTACAGACAGAAACGATCAGGATCATCGCAAAGATGGACGTGATAATTAATCGTAGATATCGGAGTTATTGAAACGAACAAAAAGCAAAATACGTAATGAGGGCAGATGGCAAATCCATTCTGTGCCCTCTTCTTTTTTTAGCAAGACCTGCTATATCTCTTGCCGGGTCACCAACCATATGGTCCACGACAGTAGCTGATTCCTTCGAATTTGTTTCCATCCTGTAGTCCGGCATATCAACCACAACAGCAATCAAACCACGGCGCGACATCAGAACAAGATTCTTCTATTGACGTGCCTCAGCGCTCACTTCGTGCACATATCGGCGCGGAGGCTTCAGCATACTTCTCGTTGCTACCGGTATTTCAACCCGGGCGCCTTTCGTTCCTCTCTCTTCGCGGCGCAGTAGCAGCTAAAAATAAATATCCCGAATACAGTAATCCCCGCATGATGATCTGTTTCGAACTTCCGAGAGGCCGGTTTCATCACCAATGGGTGCGCGTTGTCTACCTAAACTCACCAGCTTCCATTTATCTCTCGCGGAGCGACGCACCCATCGCCCTGGAATAGTATATAATACCATTGTAGTACTATAGTAATATTAATATAGTATGTGAACTTGTATAAGTTGACGGTTCCACACGGGTTTATTTGAATTTTCCCGGATGTGGTTTGCGCTGCGATGTTTGCTGTTTTGCACCGGCGTCTTTTTGTGGAGCCGTCAATCCCCATAAGGCTTTTTTTTGTCTTTGTAAGTAATGCAATAGTAATATTAATATAGTTTGGGGCGTTCTTGTGAATGGCGGTCCGATTCTGGAAGAGGCGGTCACTCCTGTCATAATCCTGAATCACATACTACCTGGGCCGCCTTTTATTCATTTAACCATCACATTCATGCAATCTTCATACCGAGCGCTGGGTTTTACCCAGACCCATGGGCTGCATTTGTTGCGCCTCGCAGGGGCGGCGCGCCGTCTGTTGACGGCGGTGGTAGGCATTGGGCGCGAGGTTTTAAATAAAATTTGGTGGGCAGATTATCGAGGTATCGGTAATCCGGGAATTTATATGAGTTTAAATGAAACGTGTCTGAGTAATGTTAAGAATGTAGAAAGAGAGAATCCAGAGGCGATGATCGTTAATGTAACGAGAAGTGCTGGAAGCGTATTGAGTCCTTCCTGGAAGATGCTGAATGAGTATAAAGCGAAGAAGATAAACTGGGATGGGTATATCGTTCGGTTTGTAAAAGAGATGGATAATCCTGTATCGAGAGCTGAGATGCTGAGGATCGGGGAGCTTGCAAGGACTAAAGATGTTTATCTTGTGTGCTTTGAGAAGAAAGGTAATTGTCATAGGTTCTTGCTCGTGGATATGATCAAACGAGCCATGATCATTGAAGCATGCAGACGGATGAACCAGCTTGTTGTTGAGAATCCTGTGATTGTAGAAGCAGCCTACGAGGGCATCGCGAAAGAGTTGCGCGTGGAGGCGTGAGATCCATGCCTCACAAGTGCAGGTCAGGCAATCATGCCTGGCTTTTCAAGGAAGACGCTGAGAAGTGTTGCAATGGTTTCAGGCGCGTCCTGGTACTCAACAATCCCAGGGAGTGTGACAGTGTAGTCTCGGAACTCCTGCCAGGCGGTGTGTCTTATGGATACAAGTGGGAGCCGATATCATGAGCGCCTGCCCTGAGTGCGGACGCCCCAGGGAGTCAAGAGCGCCCAACTCTCATACGGGGCATTCCTTGGAAGGTCGCGGAGTGGACGAAGAGATCTGCATGAATGAGCGTTGCCCCAGGTTCGGGAGGTGAGATCATGCCGAAACATCCGTGTTATAACAAAGGGCTTAGCTTCCCGGCGGCGCACTGCAAACCCCCGGCAGGATATAACGAGAAAGGACATGAATGCCCAGACTGTCCTGTACGGTCGCTGCCTGATATCATCAAGTAGTTGTCTCTTTTTTTATTAGTGATCCCACCCAGTTCAGCCCGCCGCCCGAACTACAGGCTCCGACCTGAACAGCCCACCCAGAGCCTGTGGGCTCGACACATACATGCAGCCGGTATTTTAAATAAAATTGTCAGGGGTGAATTACTCAAGGAGGTGAACACATGGTAAGCAATACAGGGATTCCAGCAAACGACGTTGAAGATTTGTGCAGAACATTCCCATTCGAGGTTAGAGTGCATATAGATTCATACCGCGCGAAGTACCCCGAATCCGCAGGGTTCTGGGCAGAACTATTCTCAGACAACCTCTTTGGTTGTTAATTTTTTTGCTATTGGGACACCGCCCAGTTCAGCCCTGTCTCGGCGTAACCAAGCCAGACCTGAACAGCCCACCTACGGCTCTGTGGCGCCAGCAAATGGGCAGTCAACATTTTAAATAAAATTGTCAGGGGCGATTTATTATGAACTCAACCAACAATCAGTCAAACTTCGAACAGTTGTTAGAATGCCCGGAATGTGGGTCATCCATACGAGCCATAATGTTACACGACCTGAACAGTTGTGATAACTGCGGCTTGCCTGCCCACGAGTTCGATGAGGGCGCGCGTGCAATCTTGAGGGCGCTGGCATAAAGAGCGCTTTCTCTTTTTTTTGCCACCGAACCTGCCGTCAATGATTGTCGTGCCTGCGTGAACTCCCCTCATTGCGATTCGGTGCGCATAATTGACGCTATACGTTCGTTTGCTCCGGCGTGCGCGCCTACGCTCGCACATTTCCTGCGGGAAATGTCGCATAGCTCACAAATTATACGCAGTTCACTACGGCACGAGCGGGGGCTTCGCGAGTTCGGCTCTGCGGAGCCTCACCCCCGCATTCACTTCTCAGGACTGTATCTGAATATTAATTCTGCATTCATTAGTACTCATTAGTAATCAGCATTGAAGGTCGATATCAAAGGCCAGCATCAAAAGTCAATATCAACGGTCGGCGTCAAGCATCAGTACCAATCAATCCTCACGCAACAGCAAGCCGGTGCGCCCCGAACTACAGGGCGTTCATTACCTGCATGAGCACAGTGTTGCGCCGCCTGTTGGCGGGTAGCGCGCCGCTGTTGCGGCGGGAGCAGGAGGCGCGATATTTTAAATAAAATTGTCAGGGGTATATTAAAAAGGAGGTGAAAATCTATGATTGTATCTTATGTTTATAGTCTTTGTACGACTTGCGACAATCTCGGCGTAGCGTGCGATGAAGGTTGTTGCTTCGATTGTTGGGAGACTTATATTCGTCCCTTCAAATAGTTTTTCCTTTTTTTTTACTACTGGTCCATCCCTGGGCGTTCATGGGCACTCAAGGTTACACGATGTCCAGACGTGGCTATGTCGGAAACTTTAGGATTTTGATCTTCGTGTTTATGTTGGGGGCTCGCCAAAACTTTTTTCGAAAATTGGCACATAAATTTGGGTTATTAGAGGCGGGGGTATCATCGACAGAGGGGGCGAGTACTTATCTCTATCAACTTCGAGGCGAGCGGTATCGTCAGCTTTGCACCGAAAGTACCGTTTTTAAGCGACTTTAGGTGCAAAGCTAGGTGCGTCCCAACCTATATGAACCTTTAAATACCCCTTATAAAGGTGAATATATGGTAAATACTACGGAACCAAAGAAGTCTATAAAAATAGAAAATGTTGTTGCATCTACGGCTATTGGAGCAAAACTTGACCTGAATCAAGTCATCACCGTTTTTGAAGGAGCAGAGTATAACAAAGAAAGATTCCCTGGTGTTGTTTACAGGACAACATCCCCGAAAACCGCAGCGCTTATTTTCGGCAGTGGCAAGATCGTTTGTACAGGAGCAAAAAGTATTGCCGATGTAAACACAGGTCTTACAAAAGTGTTTGATAAATTAAGAGAAATGGGTACCGAGATCGTGGATAAGCCTGAAATTAAGATACAGAATATCGTTGCATCCGCAAATCTTGGAAGAGTGCTCAATCTCAATGCAATAGCTATCGGTCTTGGGCTTGAGAATGTTGAGTATGAACCTGAGCAATTCCCCGGTCTTGTTTACAGGATGTCCAGCCCCAAAGTGGTCATGCTATTGTTCGGCTCTGGCAAAATTGTGATAACAGGCGGCAAGAAACCAGAAGATGCAGAAGTAGCAGTCGAGAAGATAGTTATAGAACTTGATGGATTAGGTATGCTTTAATAATCTTGACTTTAGCAACGGTGTCATGGAGTAATGTTAATGTCCAGATATCTGTTGGGGTAATAATCATAACTACTACGTCAAGATATTCAACAAGACCAACCGCTCGAATGTGGAATTTATTCCAGAAGCAATCATTTATATTTTGAATTTACCCCAACATGTCTGTAGACACTAATGCTAATGAAAGTGTGTACAAAGTGGGACGTCAAATGTCGTCATTTAGGTGTAATACTGGAAAAGCTATTTAAAATTGAAAAGTAAAACACTGTGTTAGTCGGGAACGTTAGATCAAAACCATATTCTTAACTCCTCCTATCCAATTAGAATTTGTCTCTGCTCAATTATGATAGGTCGAAAAGGTGATTCAATGAAGAAAATAGACGATGGCGTTAAAAACAGGCTGATAAAATTTCTCCTTAAAGATAAGATAGGTATTAGGAAATCTCTTCTAAGGTTATTCTCAGAGGAGAAGAGCTGTAATACCGTTGAAATTTATGATTACCTCATAAAGCAGGGTTTTAATGTAAATTATAGAGCAGTCTCTTCTATGGTTGGACAGATGCATAGCCGACTTGGGATTCTACGTTTCTATTTGACATATGAACATAATGTCTATACTCTCAAGGAAGACTATTTGAACATTGTTAAGATGGTTTTGCCTCCTTTTTCAATTTTGGATTCAAAATCTCGACATGCATAGATATAGTTAAACAAATTGAATAATGGGAGTAAATAGAAATGCCAATAATATTTAGTGATGAAGACCTGATGTATATTGACAAAGAGCATGACAATCAACTACGTTCTACAAGACAGGAAATAGATACCTTGAAAGCAAAAGGTGATGCATCATTTTGTAAAAAATGCAGTCATATAATGCAATATTGCACAGTTGGAAATGCAAAGCTTCTTCAGTGTGGTTTCTGTGGTAATCGAATAGCTGAACTGATGAAGAGCGATTAGAGGTGGAAGTAACCGCTTATTCTATCACTATTATAAATTTTAATTATTATTAGTTCTAAAATAGTTTTATATTGTTGAAAAATAGATAGATGATAAGGAGACGAAAAAATGGACATATTCGATGTATTAACCGCGATCTCAAAGAAAAAGAAGACATTTATGCATAGCGGTATTAATGAAAATGAAGCGTTGAAGAAAGCAGAATTTGATGTTTCTAATGAATATCACATACCACTTTTTGACATAAAGAAATTAGTTAAAGCATGAATTCAATCTTTAATTTTTATTTTTTTATATAAATACCAACAACGCCATCTATAGGCATGAATGTACAGGAGTATACACACACAACCAGAATTGTACATAACAAGTAATATATTATTCCACTGGAAATAATGGGGTTATTTCAATTGATAATTGCTATAAACACGGCATAAATTGAAGACGGGTGTAAATGTGTATCGCACTTTCCTTATGAATCCGTAGATCGGAGTGCAACGCCAAATTACCTTCTGAGCATCTTTATTTTTATCTTAATCGCTATACCCCGCAGCTCTGCTGCGATTGGGATAAACCATAGTAGGGACTTTTTTAAGCGTTGGGATAATATTAACATAGATGGTAGAGTTAGAACATGCAAGCCATTGCGTTTA
>Ga0209540_10002230_pt1 | contig 13870 bp, 9 predicted proteins | sample BarGraIncu01121A_FD_184501 | JGI IMG/M metagenome (GOLD analysis project Ga0209540, IMG submission 184501) | Arctic peat soil microbial communities from Barrow, Alaska - Barrow Graham LP Incubations 011-21A (SPAdes) (version 2) | ecosystem: Environmental > Terrestrial > Soil > Wetlands > Peat... | reverse complement strand
GCCCATGAGCACGAAGTCCCAGTCGCTGTATATCATGCTGTCGCCCGGGACGTACTTCAGCGGCCGGGCGTTGATCTGCTGCAGGAACGCGACCCGCCCCCGGTACGACCGCGCCAGGTTGGCGCCCGCCTCCAACCCGCCCCGGTGCTCCAGCAGCATGCGCACCGTGATCCCCGCCTTCTCCGGCGCATTGAATTCCGGCAGGTAGGCGACGACGGGCGTGTCGATGTTCAGCTTGCCCTCCTGCTGCAACGCCATGGCCGACGACGTCGTCGCGATCACCTTGGTCAGCGACGCCATGTCCCAGAGCGTCGAATCGTCCGGCACCGGCGACGACGTCGTCGTGTCCGTGTGACCATACCCGCGCTGCAGCACGATCCGGCCCCAGCGGCCCACCACCAGCTCCGCGCCGGGCGCGGCCCCGGCCGCGATACCCGCGCGCATGATCGAGTCCAGAGTCGCCTCCAGCTGGCGCGCCATGCCCACCGCGCCCGGCTTCGCGTACAGCAGCGTGGTGTTGGGCTCCAGCCCGACCCGCGCCCGCGGTGTGGGCGTGGCCGGACGCCCGCCCCCGGCGCAGGCACCGGCAACCAGGCAGGACAGCAGAAGCGCGGCAGAATATTTCATGACGGCTCTTGGACGAGGACGTGGATGTGGACGTCGGACGATTTCGCCGTGCGGCGCGGCGGACCTGCCCGTGCCGTCCCAGGATAGCCCGGCCGGCGCTTCGTCCGCCACCGCTCCCCGATCCGTTCGGATGCAGCCGCAGCGCATTGTCGTTTTCGCGTATTGCGTTCTGCGCATCGGTTCGCAATCATGTTCTCACCCCCGTCCAGTCCTGGAGAAAACGCCCATGAAGCACGCGATGCTCGCGCTCGCGCTGGCCGCCGGTGTGTTCACCGGCCCCCTCGCCGCGCAACAGAAGCCGGCGGCCGCCACGCCGAAGCAGGCCGCACAGGCGAGCCACAAGGAAGGTCCCGAGGTCCGCCCCGGGCTGATCCGCTTCCTCCACCACCCGCCGGCCATCATCCAGGGCAAGCGGCTGGGGCTGGTCACCAACCATTCGGGCTTCGACCCCGAGCGCCGCAGCACGATCGACCTGATCCACGGCATGAAGGGGGTGAAGCTGGTGGCGCTCTTCGGGCCCGAGCACGGGATCCGGGGCACGGCGGACACCCGCGTCGCCTCCGGCACGGACGAGAAGACGGGACTGCCGGTCTATTCGCTCTATGGCGAGACCTACAAGCCGACGCCCGAGATGCTGAAGGACGTGGATGTCCTGGTCTACGACATCCAGGACATCGGCGTGCGCCAGTACACCTTCGAGTCGACCATGGCGAACGCCATGCAGGCGGCGGCGGAGAAGGGAATCCCCTTCATCGTGCTGGACCGGCCCAACCCGATCACGGGCACCATCGTCGAGGGCAACATCACGGACCCGAAGTTCCTCTCCTTCGTGGGTATCTACCCGGTGGCGTCCCGGCACGGGATGACGGTGGGCGAGCTTGCGCGCATGTACAACGCCGAGCAGAAGATCGGGGCCAAGCTGACCGTGATCCCCATGGAGAACTGGAAGCGCTCCATGTGGTGGGAGGACACGAAGCTGCCCTGGATCAACCCGTCGCCCAACATCCGCCGGGTGGAGGCTGAGGTCATCTATCCGGGGAGCGTGTTCTTCGAGGGCGTCAACCTGAGCGAGGGCCGCGGCAGCCCGCTGCCGCTGGAGCAGGTGGGGGCGCCCTGGCTGAAGAACGTCGAGATTGCCAGGGCGATGAACGCCAGGAAGCTGCCCGGCGTCCGCTTCGACGCGGTCGAGTTCGCGATCGACACGACGCCCCACAAGTACCCCGGGCAGAGCGTGAAGGGCATCCGCTTCGTGGTCACGAACCGAAACACCTTCCGGCCGATCCGGTCCGCGCTGCTGCTCATGAACGAGATCAAGAAAACGCAGCCGGCCGAGTTCCAGTGGGTGGGCGCCAACCGGCGCGAGCCGGGCATGATGACCATCGACCGGCTCACGGGCACGGACCAGGTGCGCAAGGCCATCGATGCCGGGACGCTGCCCGCGCTGCTCAAGCAGTGGGACGCGGACGTCAAGCGCTTCGAGCAGAGCCGCAAGGCGTATCTCCTGTATTGAAGCTCATGCGACGTGCCGCCGGCGTGCTGCTTTCGATCCTCGCCTGCGCGGCAACCGCGGCCGGGGCGACCGCGCAGGTACCCGCGCCCGCGACCCCGGCTCCGGCTGCCCCGGCGCTGCCGCCCGCGGCCGCACAGAACCCGTCGCCCATGGTCGAGCACACCCGCGCCCACGAGCGCTTGCAGCCGCGCCCGCTCGACGGCACGGAGCGCACATTCGCCGGGCCCGCGGGGAAGCCGGTGGTCGTCTTCGTCCCGGCCAGCGCTCGCCACGCCGACCGCCTCGAGCTCATCATCCACTTCCTGGGCGCGGCCTTCGTCCCCGAGTACGCCGTCTCGCGACTCGGCGGTGACCGCGTCCTGGCCGTGGTCAACATCGCGCCCGGAACCAGCGCCTATGCGCGCCCCTTCGCCGAGCCGGCCGCCTTCGATTCGCTGCTGGAGGCCATCCGGCGCGAGACCACCGCCGCGCTGGCGGCCCGGGGACGCGCTGGGGCCGGCTCGGCAGCCGCCCCGGCGGTGCGATTCCGCGCCATCACGCTTTCGGGCTTCAGCGCCGGCCACGGCGCCATCCGCACGATCCTGCGCGATCCCCGCCACTTCGCCGCCGTGGACGCCGTGCTCCTCATCGACGGACTCCACACCGGCTACGTGCCCGATGGCAAGGTCGTCGCCGAGGGAGGCACGCTCGACCCGGCCAACCTCGAGATCTTCCTCGAGTACGCCCGGGCCGCCATCCGCGGCGAGAAGCGTTTCCTGATCACACACTCGGAGATCTTCCCCGGCACCTTCGCCAGCACCACGGAAACCACCGACTGGCTGCTCGACGCCCTCGGCCTGAAGCGCACGCCCACCGTGCGCTGGGGACCCCGGGGCATGCAGCAGCTGAGCGAAGCGCGCCGGGGCCGCCTGCTGGTGCTGGGATTCGCCGGCAATGCCGGGCCCGACCACATCGACCAGCTCCAGAGCCTGCCGGAGCTGCTCGATCGGTTGGAGCGGATGAAGTAGCCGGCGCGCTCACGGCTGGCTCGATTCCTGAACGACCGTATCGCCCAGGGCCGGTTGATAGGCACGGTGATTATGCACGCAGAGGTCCGGCTTGGCGTCATGGGCGCGGGAATCCTGGGACGGCGGCACGCGCGCGTCTTCGCCGAGGTGGAGGGCGCGCGGGTGGTGGGCGTAGCCGACCTGCTGGTGGAGCGGGCGCAGGTGGCGGCGGAGCCGATGGGGGCCGCCGTGTTCGCCGATGCCGCGAGCATGCTGGAGGCGCTGGAGCTGGACGCCGTGGTGGTGGCGACGCCGGACCACCTGCACCTGGCACCGGTCATGGCGTCGCTGCGGCATGGACTGCACGTGCTGGTGGAGAAACCGCTGGCCACCTCGCTGGAGGACGGGCGTGCCATGGTGGACGAGGCGGCGCGGCGAGGCCTGGTGCTGCAGGTCAACTACAGCCAGCGCTGGGTTCCGGAGTACGCCTGGATGAAGGAGCAGATCGACGCGGGCGCCATCGGCCGGCCGGTGATGGTGCTGTCGAGCAAGCAGGACACGATCTACGTGCCGACGCGCATGATCGGTTGGGCCGCATCGACCTCACCGGTCTACTTCATGTCGAGTCATGACATCGACCTCGTCGGCTGGTTCCTGGGCGCGCGGGCCACGCGGGTGCTGGCTCAGGAGCGCCGGGGCGTGCTGGAGTCGCTGGGCATCGGGGCGGCGGACGGCGTGGATGCGCTGGTGGCCTACGACTCGGGGGCGACGGCGAGCTTCCACTCCTCCTGGGTGCATCCGATGTCGTATCCGACGGTGACCGTGGACCGCCTGGAGGTGATCGGGGACGCCGGGCTGCTGCACTTCGAGAGCCGGGGGCGGGTGGTGGACTGCTACACGCTTACCGGGGGGCGGACGGTGACCTTCACCGGCCCGCAGACCGCCAACGAGGTCGACGGCCGGCTGCTGGGGGCGTTCCGCACCTCGCTGGACACCTTCATGGCGGCGATCCGGGGCGGTGCGGAGCCGCCCACCTCGGCCGCCCGCACGCTGCACGTCACGGCCACGCAGGCCGCGATGCTGGAGTCGGCGGCCACGGGGCTGCCCGTGGTGCCGGACTGCTTCGCCGCCATGGCGGTTCCGGTCTCGTGACTAAGATGACGAAGTCACCCGCGATGGCGGCAGAGCCGCCGCGAAGGAGGCGTATGCCCGAATCCAGAATCGCTCTCTCTCTCGCTCTCGCGCTCGCGCTCGGATCCCCCGCGGCCGCCCAGAACGCCCGGGACACCGTGACCCTGGCGAACGCCCGGCTGAGCCTTTCCTTCTCCGCGAAGGACGGTCGCCTGCTCCAGCTCACGGACCGCGCCGGCGCGCGCTCCTTCCTGGCGCCGGGCGGGGACGCCTCCGGCGTGTGGGCGCTGGAGCTGTACGATGGCGTCCAGGTGGTAACGCCGGCGGCGGCGCGGCGGTTCACATGGTCGCGCGTGGCCGGTCCCGTGCCGGCCCTGCGGCTGGTGTGGAGCGAGCTCGGTCTCCCCGCCGCGCCGCAGCTCCGCGTCGTGGCCATGGTCTCCCTCGCGCCCGGCGCGGCCGACAGCGACTGGCGCATCGCGCTGGAGAACATGGGCTCGCTGCCGGTGGAGCGGGTGCGCTATCCGCGCATCGCGGCCATCCGCCCCATCGCGCAGCCGGGCGCCACGGACGCGCTGGCGGTGCCACGCTGGATGGGCGCCCTGGCGCACGATGCCCGGGCGCTGCTCGCGGGCAAGGACGGCCGGGGCCGCCGCGTGGAGTGGCAATACCCCGGCACCATGTCCTTCCAGGCGGTGGCGCTCTACGCCGATGGCCCGCAGGGCGGCCCCGGCCTCTACTTCGCGGCCGACGATACGTTGGCGTATCGCAAGGACTTCGCGGTCTGGGGCGGGAGCGCGCTGCCGGCCGGCGGCCCGAACGACCGGGATGACGTGGGCGTGCCCGCCGCCGAGGCGGCGGGCGGCCCGTCGGCGCCGGCAGTCGGGTTCGTCCCCGCCCCCGCCCCCGCCCCCGCGGCGGCGGCGCTGCCCCGCGCTGCTGTCCTGGGCTACGAGATGTCCACACTGCTGGAGAACCCGCGGACGCCGAAGTCCGGCTGGATCATGCCGTACGCCGGGGTGGTAGGCACATTCACCGGCGATTGGATCACGGCCGCCGAGCGGTACCGTGACTGGGGCAGCCGCCAGCCGTGGGCGCGGAACGCCCGCCTCACCAACGGCCGCGTCCCGGCGTGGCTGACCGGTACGGCAATGTGGATCTGGAACCGCGGGCGTTCGCCTGGCGTGGTACCGCCCGCGCTGGCGCTGCAGCAGGCGCTGGGGCTGCCGGTGAGCATCTACTGGCACTGGTGGCACCATGGCCCCTACGACACGAGCTTCCCGGACTACCTCCCGCCCCGGGAGGGCGTGGACTCCTTCCGCGCCGCGGTTGCTACCGCCCATGCCGCGGGCCTGCACGCCATGGTCTACATGAACCAGCGGCTGTGGTGCACGGGCACGCCCACGTGGAGCGCGACCGGTGCGGCGCGCTGGGCCGTGAAGGAAAAGGACGGGCGGGTGCGCGAGGAAGTCTACAACGTCTTCGACCCGCAGAAGTGCGCGACCATGGACGTGACCACGCCGTTCTGGCGCGCGAAGTACGCGGGCATGGCGGACACGGTGGTCCATCAGTACGGCGTGGACGGCGTGTACATGGACCAGGCGGTCCAGTCACTGGTGTGCTGGGACACGACGCACACCCACCCCCTCGGTGGCGGCAACTACTGGATGGAGGGGTTCCGCCTGCTCGAGCGCGGGATCCGCGAGCGCGTGGCGGACGCGCCGGGGCGGATGCTGGCGGGGGAGGGCGCAGGCGAGACCTGGCTGCCGGAGCTGGACCTCATGCTCACGCTCCAGGTCAGCCAGGAGCGCTACTCGGACCCGGGCAGCGGCTGGGACCCGATCCCGCTATGGCAGGCCGTCTATCACCCGTTCGGCCTGACCTACGGCACCTATTCGTCGCTCAGCATGCCGCCATATGACGACCTGTGGCCCGCGGCCACCGCGCCAAAGCAGCCGCTGGCCCTGCTGGACAGGCGCTTCCGCAGCCAGTTCTATCTGGAGCAGGCACGGGCGTTCGTCTGGGGACTGCAGCCCACGATCGCCAACTTCCTGGCGCTGCAGCTCACCGAGCGACCGGACGAGACCGCGTACATGCTGCGGCTAGCCCGGCTCAGGGCCCGGCTGCCGCAGTATTTCATCCACGGAAGATTCCTGCGGCCGCCCACCTTGAAGGTGGAGGAAGCGCAGGTCGAGCTCTCGCTCCTCTCCATCTATGCGGCACAACAAGGTGGACCCACGACCTCGACGGGGACGTTCCCGGCGGCGATCGCGGGCGCCTGGCGCGCTCCGGACGGCCGGGTCGCCATCGCCATCGCGAGCATCGTGGACAGGCCGCAGACCGTGAGCTTCGAAGTGAGCCCGCGGACGTACGGCGTCGCCGGCTCCGGCCGCGTCGTCCGCATCGACGGGAAGCAGGAGACCACCATGGCCCGGTTCAGTGGTGGTCCGGTTCCCCTTTCGCTCGAGCTGCCCGCCGGTGGCGCGGCCGTCCTCGAGCTGCGGCGCGCTGGCGCCGCCGCGCCCACGGCCGCCGCGGCCCGTCAGGCTCGTCAGTGAGGCGCGTTCCGGCGGCTGCGCGGATTCCGTTGCGATTCGGGCGATGGGTGGCGCCGGCGCGCCGCTCAGCTGCAGGGCTTCAGCCGGATGACGGCGGCCCGGCCGTCGGTCTCGAAGTACTGGCCGGAGGCGTTCCGCCCGGCGCGGGCCGCGCCCGGGGGCGACACGTACTGCAGCAGGTCGGCGCAGCCCGTGGCCTCCAGCTCCCGCACCACCACGTCGCGCTCGATGTCCACGTCGCGGGCGACGCGGTGCGTGGCCGTGCGGCGCAATGGATTCACCACCAGTCCCACGTCCTGGTCCGCGGCCGCCACCCAGGTCTGCGTGGTGTCGTCCAGCAGCCAGATGCGCAGGTGGTGGCGGAAGCGCGCGTTCGGCCCCGACAGCTCGAACACCAGGTCCTGGCGACGTCCCTCGAAGTACTGCGTGCTGACCGGCGCGCCCACGGCCGAGCCCTCGACCACGGCCGCGGTCACGGCCCGCGCCAGCGAGCGCAGCGACGGCTCCTGCGCGTGGACCCAGCCAGCGCGCGCGAACGTCGTGTCGATGGCGGCCCGCGACCCGAGCAGCACGATGTTGATGGGATCCCCCGGACGCCGGCCGGCGCGGTCGTCGCCGGTCCGGGAGAGGAACGCCGGCAGCGTGGGAGCGGCCACCAGGTCCGGATGCGCGTCCGCCGCCACGCACTCCGCGGCGCGCGTGACGACCAGCGGCTCCGTCAGGCGCACCTGCGCGACCTCCCCCGCCAGGATCGCCGCCCGCGGGCCTCGCCGGATCAGGCGCCACCCCGCCAGCAGCGCCACCGGGATCGCCTCCGCCTCCTCCGCCAGCGCGCTCACGCCCATGATGGCGCCCGTGCGCAGCAGCCGCCCCCGGCCCGGGTGCTGGCCGCCCGCCAGCTCGCCCGAGCCCGACAGATCGTCGCGCGCGCCGTATTCCATGCTGTCCAGCACCGCGCTCACCGGCTGCCACCGGTGCGGCGCCACCTCCAGCGAGTCGAAGGCCAGTCCCAGCTCCCCCGGCCGGCCGAACCGACCCCCGCTCCGCGAGCGCGTCACCCGCCCCAGCAGCTGCGTGAACGGCTCCACCACCACGCAGTTGTCGCTCACCAGCGCACCCAGCGTCTGCACCAGCACCAGCGTGCCCGCCCGGTCCCGCCCGCCCACCAGCCTGTGCACGAAGCGGATCGGCAGCTGCGTTCCCGAGGGGAAGGTCACCCGCGGCCCGTCAGGGCCGCCGGCCGCCTCGACCGGCGGTCGGGCCGGGCCCGGCCCCCGCAGCGGCGCCGCGCTCGCGCTCGCCGCCAGGCACAGCAGGGGCGCGAGCAGCAGTGCTGCGGCCCCGCCCTGCGGCGCACGGCATCGCCAATTCGGCGCGCGCTGACGGCCTATATCGAGGAGCATCGCTTTCCCAGTGAGTGTTCCGGTGCGCGCCTCGATGATGCGAGAACAATGCCCGCGCGTCCACCCTCTCCCTGATGCCCCGGACGGCGGCACTTGGTTCCGGTGGCCGCCGCGAAGCCGGGTCCTGAGCGCCCCGCCGCCCCGTCGCCCCGTCGCCCCGTCGCCCCGTCGCCGCTAGTGAGCCGCGACCGGGAAAGGCACGAACTTGCCTTCGCAGCTGTTGACGGGCGGGACCGAGCCCTGCGCGGCCGCGCCCGTCACCTTCACGTCCTCCCCGGCGGGGAGGAAGTTGACGGGGCCGGGCCCGAGTGTGACGTCGGCGTGGTTGGCCTTGACCTGGATGGCCGCGGGGTCGTCCAGGGTCACGCCATCGAAGGTGATGCCCAGTCGCCGCTGGGCGCTGTAGCCGTCCAGCAACAGTTTACCCTTTCCCTGGATGCGCACCCCGCGCAGCGTGATGTCGCGGAAGTCGGGGAAGAGGCCCCGCGTCTCCTTCATGAACGAGTAATGCGTGTCCATGTAGACCGGGTTCTTGGTGTCGCGGATGCAGACGTCCTGGTAGATGACGTCCCGCACCATGCCGCCGCGGGTCTCGTTGCTCTTGATGCGCAGCCCGTTGTCGGCGCCGTCGATGCTGAGGTCGGTCACCCGGATCCGGTTCACGCCGCCGTTGGTCTCGCTGCCGATGGACATGCCGTGGCCGGCGTAGAAATGATTGTGCGAGACCGTGATGTTCCGGGCCGCATGGGCCGCGCCCTTGATGGCGACGTTGTCGTCGCCGGCGTGGATGAAGCTGCGGGTGATGGTCACGTTCGTCGCGTTCTGCGGATCGATCCCGTCCGCGTTGCGCGCTGTGGCCGGCGACCAGACCTTCACGCCCCAGACCGTGAACCCGTTGCCGTCGCTGTAGAGCACGTGGAAGTTGGCCGAGTTGCGCAGGGTGATGCGGTAGAGGGTGAAGTCGTCGGCGCGCAGCAGGTGCATGAGGCGCGGCACGTTCTGGCTGCCGCCCGCCCGCGCCTGCTCCGCCAGGTCCCACCACGAGACGTCCTTTCCCAGGACATGCGCCCAGCCGCGCCCATCGATCACGCCATCGCCCATGACCGCGGCGCCGCTCGCGTCCACCGCCGTGATGACCGGCTTGCAGCCATGACCCAGCTGGTCCACGGTGCCGCAGCGGCCGGGAGTCCCCGGCATGTCGTACACGCGCGGGTCCCGCGACGCGTACACGATGGCGCCGCGCTCCACCAGCAGCGTCACGCCTGCATGCAGCTCCAGCGGTCCCGTCAGGAACGCCCGCAGCGCGCCCTCGGGCGCCAGCCGCACCGCCTTCCCCCCCCCCTTGCCGCAGCCATCCAGCGCCTTCTGGATGCGCTCCGTGTCCAGGCGGCCCTCGTCGGCCTCCGCCACCGTGGAATCGCCCTGCGCCGCGAGTCGCGCCGTCAGCGTGGCGCACACCGGCGGGACCACCGGTTCGCGCACGTCCCGCGTGTCCTGCGCCCGCACCGGGGACACCGCGAACACCATCGCGCCGGTCACCACCAGCCCACGCAGAGTCCACATGTTGGTAGAACCTCGCAAATCAAAAGAAAACAACAACTTCTATCTCACGCGAAGACGCAAAGACGCGAAGTCGGCGGGGCAGCGCCACCGGCGGGTCCGCCGGCGACCAGGCCGGGCAGCGATTCTGTATTTTGTTGTTTAACAACAACTTCAACATCCGTCGGCCGCCGGGTGTTGGCGGATGGACGGGCCGTCGCGGCCGCCCGGCTTCAAATCTTCGCGTTCCTTAGCGTCTTCGCGAGAAACGTTGTTGACGTTTCCAGCCAGCGACTACTTCGGTTGCCAGCCGCCGAGCACTCGTTCCACCGTATACTCCCGTGCCTGTTCCTGGCTCAGCGTGCGCCGGCCTGGACCCGCGACGGCGCCGGGGCCGCGACTCCCATACTCGAGGAAGCGGGCGTCCTGCGGCTCGTACCAGATGCGGGTGCCGGAGGGGTCCACGGACGACATGCGCGTCCAGCCCTCGCCGCCGATGTGGTCGTCCATCCAGCAGTCGATGTACACCACGGCGGAGGCAATGCCGGGCGTGGCCGAGGGGTGCCAGGGCCGCCCGAGGAAGACGGAGGCCGGGGCCATGGCCGGCGTCGCCTTCTTCAGCCGACTGTTCAGGAACAGGAAGCCGTAGCGCTCCTCGGTCGGTGTGCTGGCGGCGGTGACGTAGCCATTGTTGCTGGGCACGCCGCGGTCCAGCGACACGATGTCGCAGTCCTCGAAGACGACGCGGCCGGCGCCGAAGATGAAATCGACGTTGCCGCGGATGGTGCAGCCCTGGAAGTAGCTGCGGCCCGCATCGGGGAAGAGCGTGTCCTGGTAGCCGCTGAGCAGGCAGTCGCGGAAGCTGGCGCGGTCGCTGCCCACGCCCAGCGCCACCGCCAGCGCCTGGGCATTGGCGATCCGGGTGGGATCGTTGGCCGGCCTGGCGTAGTTGGCCGGGTAGTCGAAGCCGTTCTCGACCGTCATGTGCTCCAGCCGGAAGTCCGGCGCCACGACCTTGAGCGTCCAGCTCCCGCGCGTGCCCAGCGGCTGCCCGTCCGGTCCCTTCGTGTCCGCGGTCGCGTCCCAGGTCAGCACCGTGCCCTCGCGGCTCTCGCCCACGAAATGCACGCCCGGCCGGTCCACCAGCAGCTTCTCCCGGTAGCGGCCATTGTGGATGGACACCACGTAGGGCACCCGCGCGGCCGTGGGCGCCACGGCCACCGCGCCCCCGATGCTGCGGAAGTGGGCGACGCCGTCCACCCGAGCCCCCTCCGTTCCCGAGTAGCCGGCGTCCACCACGGCATCGTAGGCGGGTGCGGTGGGAGCGCCCTGGGCGCGCAGCCCGGCGGGCGCGGCCGCCAGCATCCCGGCGCCGAGGAGCGCCAGCGTCCAACCGACGCGCCAGCTCATCGCGCCGAGACGGCCGCGCCGCCCTCCACGCTCACGCGGATCGGCGCCTGCAGCCGCGCCGCCAGGTTGTCGAGGTGGCTCCACCAGTCCTGCGGCTGGCGGAAGTCGCCGCTCGCGGTCCAGCCCGCGCCGATCCAGTGCACGAGCGTCTCGCCCGGCTTCGCACCGGCGAGCGCGAAGAAGTGGTCGTCGCCGTCCTTCACGTCCAGCAGCCGCGAGCGGTCGAGCAGCAGGCCCAGCCCCAGCTCGCCGTGACCGCCGTCCTTCTTCTCCACCGGCTGCCAGGTGCTGATCCAGCTGTAGGGACCCGCCCGGTTCACGGAGCCGACCTGCCCTTCCGCGTGCTTCACGAAGCCGATGGCGTAGGTCAGCGGATCCGCGCCATCGGTGCGGAAGGTGGTCTCCTCGCGGAAGAGGTTCTGCCCCGCGTCCATGACGAAGCGACGCGTCTCCGAGACCTTGATTCCGCCCGCGTCGAAGGGGTCGTAGGTCAGCTCGAACACCGCCCGGATGGGGCCGCTGGCCAGCACCTCCCAGGACTTGAAGTTCTCCGCCCGGTACATCTTGCCGTTGCGCCAGATCGCATCCCCGCCCGCGCCCAGCGTCTCCCCCACGGTGTAGAAGTCGGCGCCCTCGCCCGTGTCCTTGTGATACAGGTCGTGGCCCTTGGCGTACCAGCGGTCCACGATCAGGTCGCGCGTGCGCTTGGGCCAGACGTCGATGCCGCTGGAGTGCAGGTTCTCGACCTTCCAGAGCCCCTGCCCGTAGATGCGGTAGGCGATGCGGTCGCTCTCCCAGGCGATGTCGTCCCGGTCGTCGATGTGGCGGGCGTACGCGCGCGCCTTGACGGGCGCCGACGGCGCCACGGGCTCGATGACGAAGGTGCGCGCCTGCGAGGGGAAGAAGCTGGCCAGCACCAGCAGCTCGTCCGTGGCGCCGTCCCCATCGTTGTCGATGGCCTGGACCGGCAGCTCCACGCCCGTGGCCGCGTCCAGCGCGCGCACGCGCGTCGCGTCCAGCCCCGGCAGCCGCTGCTTGAGCGCGCTCCAGGCGACCGCGATCACCTCGTCCGCCCGCTCCAGGGTCGTCGGGTTCTCCGCCCGCACGGTCACGCGGGGGGAGGCCTTGGCGGTCGCGCGCTGCGCGGACACCGGGATGGATGTCGCCGCCAGCAGCGCCGCCGCGCACAGCATCGTTTTCGTCATACCGTCCTCGGTTGTTTCGCCCTGGCCTTAGCCCTGGCCCTGCCGTTGATGCCGGTCACTGGAGGTCGTCCAGCGCCACCCCCTGCATATCGCCGAACGCCTGGTTCTCCCCGCCCATGGCCCAGCAGAAGGTGTAGGGCGCGGTGCCCACGCCGGCGTGGATCGACCAGCCGGGGGACAGCACGACTTCGCCCTCGCGCACGACCAGGTCCCGGGTCTCGGTGGGCTCGCCCATCATGTGGAAGACGAGCCCGTCCGCGGGCAGGCCGAAGTAGAGGTAGACCTCGGTGCGCCGGGCGTGCGTGTGCGGCGGGAAGGTGTTCCAGACGCTCCCCGGCTCCAGCGTGGTCACGCCCATCACCAGCTGCGCCGTCCTCACGCCCTCGGGATGGAAGTAGCGCCGCAGCACCCGGCGGTTGGCGCCTTCCTGCGACCCCAACTCCGCCGTGAACACCTCGCCCGGCTTCACGTGCGCCGTGGGATGGTCCGCGTGCGCCGGGTAGCTGACCAGGTAGTAGCGCGCGGGACGCGCCGGGTCGTCGCTGGCGAAGATCACCTCGCGGCTGCCCCGGCCCACGTAGAGGCCGTCGCGGTTGGCCATGGCGTGGACCTTCCCGTCCACGCCCACGCTTCCCGGCCCGCCGATGTTCACCACCCCGACTTCCCGCCGCTCCGTGAAGAACGCGGCCGCCAGCTCGGGCGGATTCGGCAGCGCGACCGGCTCCTTCGTGGGCACGACGCCACCCAGGGCGACGCGGTCCAGGTCCACGAACCGGATCGTCGCCTCGCCCGCCCGCCAGAGGTCGTCCACCAGGAACGCTGCCCGCAGCTCGGCCGTGGTCATGCGCCGGGCTTCCGTCGGCGAAGGTATGTAGTGCATGATGTCCAGTATCCTTCAGTTACGAGTGAGCCCCCTTTGAACTCCTGCTTCTGCTCCTGCTTCCCCTGACCTCGGCCCTGAGGCCTGAGCACTGAGGGAGACAGGAGGGTCAGCAGGAGCAGGAGCAGAAGGGTGCATTCAGGGCGTCCTCCGGCTCCTTCTCACCTCGCCATCCACCCTCCGTCCACCACCAGCACGTGCCCGTTCACGTAGTCGCTGGCGCGGGAGGCGAGGAAGATGACGGCGCCGGCCAGGTCGGAGGGCTCGCCCCAGCGGCCGGCGGGGATGCGGGCCGTGATCTCCTGGAAGCGGACCGGATCCGCCCGGAGCGCCGTCGTGTTGTCGGTGGCCATGTAGCCGGGGGCGATGGCGTTCACGTTGACGTTGTACTTCGCCCACTCGTTCGCCAGCGCCCTGGTCACCCCCGCCACGGCGTGCTTGCTGGCCGTGTAGCCCGGGACGGTGATCCCGCCACTGAAGGCGAGCAGCGACGCCGTGTTGATGATCTTCCCGCCGCCACGCTCGATCATCCCGCGCCCGATGCGCTGGGACAGGATGAACACGGCGTCGAGGTTGACGCGCAGGACCAGGTCCCAGTCCTCCAGCGGATGATCCGCTGCG
>Ga0209540_10002228_pt1 | contig 13878 bp, 10 predicted proteins | sample BarGraIncu01121A_FD_184501 | JGI IMG/M metagenome (GOLD analysis project Ga0209540, IMG submission 184501) | Arctic peat soil microbial communities from Barrow, Alaska - Barrow Graham LP Incubations 011-21A (SPAdes) (version 2) | ecosystem: Environmental > Terrestrial > Soil > Wetlands > Peat... | reverse complement strand
GGGTTACCTATAGATGGTGATCTGACTAAGGTATCAACAACTAGCTGGGGACGAATTCCGATAACCCAGTCAACAGTTAATGCCTTTGATAACACTGATGGAGCACGAGCTAAGCAGGATGTTGGTTTGGACGGACTCTCAACTACCGATGAATTTGTGTTTCCAACTTATAAAGATTATGTTGACAGAGTAAAAACAAAGGTAACACCGGATGCTCTCACAAAAATGAAATCAGATCCATTTTCGCCAATTGAAGATCCTGCAGGTGATAACTATCATTTTTATCGTGGTTCAGATTATGATACAGAACAGTTGGATATTTTGACCCGCTATAAGCACTACAATGGTCCTGAGGGTAATTCGCCGGATGCCAGTAATGTGACAGAATCATATTCAACATCAGCAACTTCTATCCCGGATGGAGAAGATATTAACGGGGACAATACGATGAATGAATACGAAAAGTATTATCAGTATCATGTTCAGATTAATAAAAATTCAATGAAAGTTGGTTCGAATTATATAACTGATGCCATTACAAACGAAATTGATGCAAAAGGTGGTGGAAAAGATAAAGTAACCTGGTATCAATTTAAAATTCCAATTCGTCAGTATGATGATAAAATAGGGAATATAAGTAACTTTAAATCCATCCGATTTATTCGTATGTTCCTGACAAACTTTGAGAAAGAAGCTCATTTGCGTTTGGCTACACTTGATTTGGTACGTGGTGAATGGCGTAACTATGCCAAAGCTTTATATTCGGCTAATAGTACTATTGTTCCGGCTTCTTCGGGTTCGTTGGACGTTCAGGCAGTGAGTATAGAAGAGAATGGAAATAAAACCCCGGTGAATTATATTTTACCTCCGGGGGTTACACGTCAAACTGACCCGGGACAAACCCAGTTGATACAAGAAAATGAACAATCGATGGTTTTACGTGTGAATAATTTGGCTCCGACTGATGCGCGTGGAGTGTATAAAAATACTTCTTACGACATGCGTCAGTACAAACGTTTACAAATGTTTGTTCATGCTGAAAAACTAGCTGATGATGCTAATAATTTAAAAGATAACGAATTGACATGTTTTGTCCGCATAGGATCTGATTTGGTAAATAACTATTATGAATATGAAATCCCGTTAGCTCTCACGCCGGCAGGTATTTATTCTGGAAATAAACTTTCTGATCAGCAAACAGTGTGGCGTCCGGAAAACATGTTTGACTTTCCATTCACGGTATTGACTAATGCTAAGTTGAAACGAAATATAGCTAAGCAAAGTAACACAGCTAATGTGTCAAATCTGACTCCATATGTAGTATATGATCCTGATAAGCCATTAAATAAGATTACTGTTGTTGGAAATCCAGCCATTTCTGATGTTGAGAATATTATGATTGGAGTTAGAAATGTGGCTAGTTCTACAAAATCAGGTGAGATTTGGGTGGATGAATTGCGTATGTCAAAATATGATGACTCTGGTGGCTGGGCTGCTATGGCTAATCTGGCTGTCGGATTGTCAGATGTTGGAACTATGAATTTATCAGGGAGAGTTGAAACTGCAGGCTATGGAAGCCTTGAAAGTACTGTTGCGAGTAGACGACTGGACAATTTATATCAAATGAATTTTGCGACTTCTTTGGAATTAGGGCGTTTCTTCCCCGAAAAAGCCAAGTTGAAGATTCCGGCTTATTTCTCGTATTCTAATGAAACTCTGTCTCCAAAATACAATCCTATGGATCAAGATATTTTGCTTTCGGATGCTTTGAATAGTTTAAACAGTAAGTCGGCAAAAGACTCATTAAAGTTATTGTCGCAAACAGTTACCACTACTAAGAGTTTTAATATTACGGGTGCAAAGTTGAATATTAAAAGCAAAACACCGCAGTTTTATGATCCGGCGAATGTAACCGTAAGTTATGCCTATACAGAGTCTAATGAACATGATCCTGAGGTAGAGCAAAGCATGACCAAGGATCAGAAAGCGTCAGTTGATTATAGCTTTTCTTTTAACCCTAAACCGGTTGAACCCTTTAAAAAAGTAAAAGTATTGAATAGTCCCATCTTGAGAATAATTAAAGATTTCAATTTTAATTATCTGCCAAGCTCAATAAACATGAGTTCTAATATGGATCGGCAATATTCCCAGACTAAACTTCGTAATTTAACCGGAACTTCCTCTGGGAATGATGACTTGACTTCCAGCCGGGATTTCATGTGGAACCGTCAGTTCAATATTGTTTATGATTTGACAAGATCGATCAAACTTAGCTTGCAAACGGCAATGAATGCGAGTATTATTGAACCATACCATACTCCTGAAATGGGTAAGCAATATTACGAATCATGGCGTGACTCGGTTTGGTCGAATATAAAGAAACTTGGAACGCCTTATTCTTATCAACAGGTTTTTACCGCATCCTGGAAATTGCCTTTTGATAAGTTTCCAATGTTGGACTGGATTAATTCCACCGCGACCTATAATTCAGATTATACTTGGAACCTTACATCTGCCGCTAGTGATGGTACAAGTGTCGGAAATGTTGCCACTAGTCTTGGATCCTGGCAGCTTGATGGTCAGTTTAACTTTGAAACCTTGTATAATAAATCTAAATATCTTAAAGACGTAAATCGACGTTTTGGCAATCAATCTGGTCAGGGAAAACCAAAGTTTCAGTCTAAAACTTATACCCAAAATGTGAAGCTAGAAAAAAACAAAGCTCTTATAATAAACCATCGGTTGGGCAGTGAAAGGTTGAAACTTTCGGCAATAGATAAAAGAGGTAAATTACTTCCGCTAAATTATAAGGTGAAAAATGCAACGACAATTGAAATTTTGCCGGGAATAAAAGCTGATAGTGTACTCCTTACATTGGTGAGTTTAGACCCGAATGTTCAGTCGGATGCCAAAACAACTATTGATTTTGTGGCTCGGACTCTGATGATGGTACGCCGGGCTTCGTTTACGTACCATCAATCGAATAGTCTGGTTTTGCCCGGATTTAAGTATGAGCCTAAATTTATGGGTCAGGAAACAGTCAATGGAACTTCTGCTCCGGGTATGGATTTTGTTTTTGGTTTTACGGATGCCAATACTATAAAGCATATCAATAAAGACTGGTTGGTTATCAATGATTCGGTGGTCACTCCGGCTACCTATGCTTTTACTTCCGATTTGGATGTAAAATTCTCTCTTGAGCCAATTCCTGGTTTCAAGATAGACCTAAATGCGAAACGTTATCAAACTAAAAATACCAGCACACAATATATGTTTGATGGCATGCCACAGACTTATAGTGGAAGTTACAGTATGACACTTGTTGCGTTGGCTACCTCGTTTAAATCGATGGGTAATGCAAGTAACAATTATAATTCGGAGCTATTTACTAAATTTCTGGCCAATCGTCAGATAATAGCTGATCGACTAAATGCAGGTTTGGTAGGTACCAGATACCCTAACACCAATTTGTTTAAAACTAATATAAATGGTAATCTGGCTAATAAATTTTATGATTCAAGTAACGGAGCATATACTGTGAATTCGGCCGATGTATTGATTCCTGCTTTCTTGTCAGCTTACACTGGGCGTGATGTTAATTCTGTGTCGACTAATCCATTCCTTTCGCTGTTGAGCGTTTTGCCTAACTGGCGAATAAGTTATGATGGATTGTCCAATATTCCATGGGTAAAAAGTCATTTTAAATCTGTTAGTCTGACTCATGCCTATACTTGCGTATATAGTATTGGTTCTTATACTTCTTTTTCTAGCTGGGTTGGAGCAAATGGCGATAACTCGGCATATGGTTATATTAGTGACGTGCAGGATGCAAGCAAAGCTATTCCGTCAATGGCTTATAATATTTCTGATGTGTCGCTTTCCGAACAATTTGTTCCGCTAATTGGAGTCAATGTTGCGATGAAAAACAGCATGACGGGCAAAGTAGAATTTAGAAAGCAGCGGACTATGGTATTGAACCTTTCGAGTACACAATTAATTGAATCGGGAAGTAACGAATATGTTATCGGATTTGGTTACTTGCTTAAAGACTTTGATGTTATTTTAAGATTGAAAAATGATAAACAGACGAAAGTTAAGAATGATTTGAAGTTAAGTGCTGACTTTTCGTATAAAAATATTAAAACTCTGCTACGAAAAATAGATGAAGATATAACTCAGACTTCGAGTGGAAACAAGGTGCTTACGACGAAGGTCACTGCTGATTATGTGTTTAGTTCGAAGCTTAACATTCAATTGTTCTACGACAGGCAATCGAGCGTGCCGCTTATTTCAACATCTTATCCGGTTTCTTCATCCAACTTTGGTGTAAGCTTTAAGTTTATGCTGACACGATAAATTTATTTTCATCCATTTTGTCTCCGAATCGTTGATTCGACCTTATTATTTCTGCCATTCTGCCACCCTGTTTCTGCCAAAAACGGGATTAGGGTGCTTTGGCAAAATTATTGTCCTGAATAGCGTGTCTTTAGATCAATATCTTTTGTAGTATTTTAAATTCTAAAGGCACTGAGTTTCACAAAGCTTTGATAGTAAACTATTTTCTTTGTGAACTTTTGTGTCGTTTGTATTTGAAATATGGAGATATAAGATTCTGAAAAATAGTTGAATTGAAATAAATTAATTAAGCATAAATATTAGCTGTAATATGAAGAAACAAAAGCATATTGACGAAAATCCGGAAGTAAAAGAAGGCTGTGAAACGAGTGAAGCTACACAGGCAAAGGAGACTACCGATGATGCCGCAGAACAAATTGTTGATGAAATGGAGGTAATGGCTCAAAAATGTGCCGAATTGAATGATAAAAATCTTCGTTTGATGGCTGAGTTTGATAACTACCGGAAACGCACGATGAAAGAACGGATAGATTTATTGAAAACTGCCAGTGAAAAAGTATTGGTGGATATGCTTCCGTTGGTTGACGATTTTGAACGTGGACTGAAAGCTATGGAAACATCGGAAGATGTGCAGGCAGTGAAAGATGGTGTGGATCTGATTTATTCCAAATTCATTGCGTTTTTACTTCAAAATGGTATAAAGGCCATTCCTACTGAAAATGTAGCTTTCGATACTGAGTTTCATGAGGCGATTACTACTTTTCCAGCTCCAACAGAAGATCTGAAAGGTAAAATTGTAGACTGTGTTTCGAAAGGGTATACGTTGAATGAAAAAGTGATTCGCTTCTCAAAAGTGGTAGTAGGAGAATAAAGATAGTTGACAATGATTAGTTAGCAGTTAATAGCTAGCCGTTGCTAATATTATTCACAGTTATACAATTCAACGATTACGTATTCAATAATTACACAATAAAGAAATGGCCAAAAGAGATTTTTACGAAATACTTGGAGTATCAAAAACTGCTTCAGCCGACGAAATAAAAAAAGCTTACCGTAAAAAAGCAATTCAATTTCACCCCGATAAAAATCCTGGTGATAAACAGTCAGAAGAAAACTTTAAAGAGGCTGCCGAAGCATATGAAGTGCTGAGTGACCCCGACAAACGTCAGCGTTATGATCAGTATGGGCATGCCGGACTGGGTGGTGCTGCCGGAGGAGGATTTGGTGGCGGAGATATGAATATGGACGATATTTTCTCTCACTTCGGTGACATATTCGGCGGTCATTTTGGTGGATTCGGCGGATTTGGCGGAAGTCAGCGTGGTGGTGGACAACGAGTGCGCCGTGGTTCTGATTTACGCGTGAAAGTAAAACTTACGCTGGCCGAAATAGCCTCGGGGGTTGAAAAGAAAATCAAGGTAAAAAAATATGTTTCCTGCTCGCATTGTAATGGTTCAGGAGCTGCGAACGGATCTGCAACTACTACCTGTTCTACTTGTAACGGTCAGGGACGTGTTACCCGTGTACAAAATACGATCTTGGGTCAGATGCAAACGGCAGTAGAATGTCCTACTTGTGGCGGTGACGGCAAAATAATAAAGGAGAAATGTACGCATTGTAATGGCGAAGGTATTGTACGCGAAGATGAAGTGATCACTATCAATATTCCGGCAGGCGTAATGGAAGGTATGCAATTGTCCATGAGCGGAAAAGGAAATGCTGCGCGCAGAGGTGGTGCTAATGGAGACTTATTGGTGCTGGTAGAAGAAGAAGCTCATCCGGAATTGATTCGTGATGAAAATGACTTAATATATAATCTCCTGCTTACTGTTCCTATGGCTGCTTTGGGTGGCTCGATGGAAGTACCTACCGTGGACGGAAAAGTAAAAGTAACTATTGCTCCGGGAACACAACCAGGTAAAGTACTACGCCTGCGTGGAAAAGGCTTACCGAGTGTGAACCGTTATGGAACAGGTGACTTACTTGTCAATATTGGTGTTTATATACCCGAAAATCTGAATAGAGAAGAAAAAACAGCGATGGAAAAACTCGGAAAATCCGACAATGTAAAACCAAATGCTGCAGCTTCACGCAATTTCTTTTCGCATTTCAGAAATATGTTTGAATAAAACAGAAGCTCTCAAAGATTGACCGGCCAGATTGAAATCAGTTTCAATCTGGCCGGTTTGGTTTATTGTGATACCGTAAGTTTGATTCCAAGTTTGATTTTGCTTTCCAGTGTAATTGTGTTGTCTTTGCTCAGATACTTGCGTAATGTGGTCACTATATTGTTTAGCGAACCTTCCTTTAACTTTGATTCCTTTTCGTGCCATACCTTTTCGATTATACTTTTTCGGGTTACAAACGTATCTCTGTTTTGACAAAGTACAGTAAACACGGCAGATTCGTAATTAGTGAGATGAATCTTTTCATGATCGAAGTTAATCATTTGTTCCTCCGGGAAAAAGTTGAATTGTCCTATTTGATAACATTTTTCCGATTTATGAGTCTGTTTTTGTTCGGAGGATAGTAGCCTTTCTATGCGGAGTAAAATCTCGATCAGTCGGTAAGGCTTCCGTACGTAATCAGTATTTGCAATACTAAACGCTTGTTTGAAATCTTCATTTCCGTCGCACGAGGTGGTAAACACGATAGGTACATCATTTATCTTTCTGATTTGGTTCCCTATCTCAAATCCATCCAGTTCACCATTCAATATAATGTCGAGTAATACAATGTCGGGTTGAAAACGACTGAATTCCTCCATCGCTTTATTGCAATTTGCCAGATACGAAACTTTGTAGTCGTGCATTTCCAATACACCGGCGAGCGGTGTGCCCAAATTCACGTCGTCTTCTATTATTAGTACTTTTTTCATTGCTTGTAGATTAAATCGATTAAAGAGTTTGATTTAAATGATTGTTGAGATTTAAAGTATGTTTTGTAATCAGATAGGCAACAGAACGCTGAATTCACTTCCTTCACCGGCTTTGCTTTTTACTTCTACCGTCCCCTTATGCACTTCCACAATCTTTTTTACGTAATTAAGCCCTATTCCAAAGCCTTTTACGTTTGTATTCTCAGGGTAAAGGCGTGTATGCCTATTGAATATTATCGGTATTTTTTCTTCCGAAATGCCGAGTCCGTTGTCTTTAATCGATACGATAATCCATTGATCTGTTTTTCGGATGGTGATGGTAATGAGTACTTGATTGTATGAATATTTAATGGCATTGTCAATCAGGTTAGCAAAACATTGTGTTAGCAGATTCAAATCCCCAATTACCGATGTTTCGTTATGTTCGCAGAATACTTCTATTTCTACTTGTTTGCAGTTGCAATTTCCAAACCGATCTTTTAAATCGTCAAACAATTCATTCAGGTTAATCAATTTGCAGTTTAATTTCAATAATCCTTCTTCTTCTTTGGTAAGAGCCACAATCATATTGATGGTCGCATTCATTTCCACAGTGGCATTTATGGATCTATTGAGGAGTGTTTTCCGCTGCGCATTATCGTTGTAATGTGTAGGTCTATTCAGACAGTCCAGATTGAACATTAAGCTGGATACGGGGCGTTTCAACTCGTGAGCTATGGTGCCTAAAAATTCATTTTTAAATTTATCCAGCTGTTTTTGTTTGATTAAGATTCCAACCAAAAATCGGAAGCTTAGTAAACAAATGATGGATAACAGGCATGAAATAATTAATATTATTCCTATCCTGTTAATGAATAAACCGAAAGGATTGATCAGTACAAATTGGAGTAACTGATGTTTTTCGGTATTAATAAGCATGGGCCTGGATGAAATCCGAAAAAGGATGGTTTTATCGTTTTTATCGGATTGTTTTAATACTTTCCCGTTTGTGGAATTGATGATGTTAATCCGAAATTTCGAATTAATATTTCTGGCCTGTAGCATTACAGCAACTACACTGTCGAGCTTATACAGGTTTAATGGTACTGACTTACTGACTGCATTATTTATTTTCAAATCTATCGGTTCCGTCATACTATCGGAATAATTGATTCTCTGATTAGAACTGTATTGTTGGGTGTTTTGTAAAGTAAGTGGGAGTGAAGTGACATGGTAATCCCCGCCGGTCAGGTATTTAAATTGCTTATGCCTGCGATTTAAATCTTTCCGAAAAGCTTCTTCCAAAATTGCATTCGATTCACGAGCTAAAGACTTACGGGTAGTCTGAAAATGGTTAATCAACAGATAGATTTGCGTTGCAAATATCAGAAAAAGGCAAACAGCTACAATATGAGTTATACGTACAGGGGTCATTTTTTAATGTATCAGTTATTCCCGGTCGCGGTTATAGTTGGTTATTGCGTCCCAAAATTAATAAAAAAAAATTGGTTAATTACAATTTCGGTGAAGATTGATGTGATTTTGTTCGAAATAAATAAATATTAATAAGTTTTCGTTAGCCATATTTATATGAATTATGAGAACTTCGTGATTGCTTTGGTAGTAATTCGTGAGAACTTATTTCGACGGAATTGCATAATATTGCATTTCTAAAATTCACTTAAATCAAGTCGGTGGGCATACTTGATACGAGACGCTGTCAATCTGCATTGTAGCATATTTAAAGAAGCTTTTGTGCTTCATGAAGGGTTGACAAATGGCTCGTTTGAAGGTATTCAATTTTTTATTTCAAAACTATAATTGATTATTAATTATTAATTTCTTATTAACATGGAACAAAATCTTATTTCAGCAACTTTATCGGCTGCAGATGCTGCCGAAGTGCAACAAAGTTTAACGGCAGCAAAGCTTAAGATGCCTTTTTTATCTACTCTGCAAAATGCCGAAGTTAACTCTGTCTTTAAACCGGGAAATACTTATGTCCCTTTTATCGATCGGATTTATGAGGTTTTCGAAACTCACCCTGAGATTCTTCCTCCTGTTTTCAATAAAGAGGAATTTGTGCGGGATTACAAGCTTTTTAAAGCTATTGGACCTATTTACAGTCAACTTTTAGAGTTGATGGAAGGTGTAAAAAAAACATATATGGCAGTAGGTAGCGATACGCTGGTAGGTTCACTCGACATATATTCGGCCGTAAAGCAGAATAAAGATAAAATACCTGGTATGAGTGCTACCGGCGACGAACTGGGAGAGTTTTTTAAACGCACCCGGGAAAAAAAGAATCCTGAAAGCGATACCGAAAAAAAATAATACATTCATTCATACTAAGAGCTCGCAGGAGTGCGATGCTCTTAGTATGATTTAGCTATCATTCGGGCATTTCAACTTATCTTTTAGCCTCGTTACCGGCTGCATTCCTAAGCTTCATCCCTCATTTTGTGATTTACAGACAATAATATGTTTTGGAGTCATATTAATAGGTGTTTGACTGATAATAATATGACTCAAAGCCATATTAATAGGTGATTAGGTGATAATAATATGACTCAAAGCCATATTAATAGGTGATTAGGTGATAATGATATGACTCGAAGTCATAATAATAGGTGTTTGACTGATAATAGTATGACTCAAAGCCATATTAATAGGTGTTTGACTGATAATAATATGACTCAAAGCCATATTGATATGTGATTAGGTGATAATGATATGTCCCGGAGTCATATTAATAGCTGTTTGACTGATAATAATATGATCCAGAGCCATATTATTATGTGATAATGATGTGACTTGAAGGCATATCATTATATTGGAGACTCAGTAATGAGCAATTGAGAAGCGTTTAGAGATGGAAAAGAACTATTTTTCCGGGATATAAAATAATTTAATAGATAATTTTTTAGGTAATATTGCCTGACAATAACAGATAAACTCGATGTCTATTTACGAAAAAGAAATCGCAACTGTATGTAATGAAAATGATGAGGATTCCGACCTCACGATAGAAATTGATTCTGAAATTCTAAAAAAAACGATTCATTGCACTGCAAATTTTAAATGCTTGGGAAAAGAAGACAGCTGCCCTTGCTTAACTGCTACTGTAACGCGCTGTGTAGACTCAAAAATTCTCTTTGTAAAATGTTCCAATGCTATGTGTATGTACCATATGAGCTTCGGAAATACAACAATTTGCAATTGTCCTACCCGAATGGCAATATACAAGAAATACAAAAGGTGAGAACGGTTCAACTGTAACGCGTTTTTTCAGTGGAAACAGAAAATATGCGAAATACGGTATATAACGGGTATTAATCAGATGTTAAACTAAAAGGTCCTCCAATATAACTTTTCAAAGTTATATTGGAGGACCTTTTTTATTGTTTTTTGAATCCTACTCGATATTTTCGTCGATGAGATTAATTTTTTGTTCTATCAATTTACTTTCTTCTTTCAAAGCTTCAATTTTACGTTCCATTTCCTGAATTAATCCACCACCTTTTTTCGATGATGAAGAGAAAAATCCGATATTGTTCTCGTAGGTGGCTATTTCCGATTTCAGGTGTTCGTAAGTACGCATCAGTTTTTCGCGTTCACGATATAGCTTATTTTCGCCCTTTGAGCTCATGTCTTTCAAATTGTTGCGGAATGAGTCCATCCGACGATCCGAAGCATCAATATTCAGTACCTCAAATTGTTTATCTACCGCATCACGGTATTCTTTATAGATTTTATCTTTTTCTTTGAAAGGAACGTGGCCTATAGCATTCCATTCGGCCATAATGGCACGCAAAGCAGAAAGCGATTCACTTGGATTATCCGTTTTTTCAAAAGCTGTAATTTGGGCAATCAGTTCTTTTTTCTTAATCAGATTTTCTGCTTCTGAAGTTCGTTGACCGGATGTACTTTTATTTTTTTGTTCAAAGAAATAATCACAAGCCGAAATAAAGCGTTTCCAAAGTTCGTCGGATTCTTTTTTCGGAACGAAACCAATGCTTTTCCATTCTTTTTGAAGCTGAATCAGTTTACTACTGGTTTCTTTCCAGTCTGTATTGTCTTTAAGCTCCTCTGCTTTTTCGCATAAAGCTCTTTTCTTTTCGGCATTTTGAGCTAATTCGGTTTTGCTTGCTTTGTAAAACTCGGCTTTAGCTGTGAAAAAAGCATCGCAGGCCCTACGGTAACGATCAAATAATTTCTGATTTACCTTGCGCGGAGCATACCCGATTGACTTCCATTCTTCTTGCCATGCTAACACGGTTTTAGTTCCATCGTCCCAGGCTTTATAGCTCTTGAACTCGCTAAAATCGAAAGCTTCAACTGCTTCACATAAAACTTTTTTGGTTTCGTAGTTTTCTTCTTCCAGTTTGCGAATATCATCAAAATACGACTGATGCTTTTTGTTGATAGCAGTGGATGCTTCCTTGAATCTATTCCATGTTTGTTCACGTAGTTCACGTGCTACCGGACCTAATTCATGCCATTCTTCGTGTAGTTTTTGAAGTTGTTGAAAAGCCGAAATAACATCGTCTTCATTGACCAGTTTTTCTGCGGCTTCGCAAAGCGAGTTTTTCAATTCGAGATTCTTCTTGAAATCGTACTCCCGAAGTTCATTATTTATTTTTATCAGATCCCAGAATGATTCCTGATAAAGATTATATTGTTTCCACAATTCGGTCGAAGCACTTGCCGGTACCTGGCCAATGCTTTTCCATTTTTGTTGTAAAGCCCGGAACTCGTTGATGTGGACTGAAACATCATCATTGCTATCGACCAATGCTTTCATTTGTCCCAATATATGTTGTTTCTGAAGCAGATTGGTTTCTTTGTCTTTCTCAATCTGAGCCATCAGAGATGCTTTCTTGATGCGAAACTCGTTTAATAGTGATTTGAATCTTTCTTCTAATTCATCTTTTGGAGCCAGAAAGTCAAGTTCTTCACCACCGTCTTCCATAAAGGCTTTTTTCAGTTCCTCTACTTCTATTTTGATTCTCTTGTAAAATAATTGTTTGATGATTTCCACGTCATCCTTAACACTATCCACTTCTTGACCGATAAGCACTTTGAGTGCGTCAACCAGTTCTGCATTTGTGTCTGCGCTGTAATCGTGTTTAGCAGGTTTCACTTCTACAGCGGCTGTTTCCAGGCTAGTTTCGGCTATTTCATTTGATGCTATTAATTCAACTGTTTCCGAAACAGCTGCAACAATCTCCGGTACTTCTGTTACTTCCGTAGTTTCGATTATTTCTGCTTCTTTTGTAAGTTCAGTATTTTCGCTTGGAACGATTTCGGGATCCTTGTCTAAATCAAGTGGGTTCATTTTTCAATATTTGTTTTAGTGACTTTTGTATCGTATTATTACAAGAAATCTAATAGTACAACTGCAAAAAAAATTCAGAGACAAAAATAGGGCTATTTTTTTAAATAATGTTATTACTCTTCAAAAAATCTTGCTATTAAAGTGGCTTTATTTCAAATTTAATCTGTTTTAGATTGTATTTCGGTGCGCAATATACGTATTTGCTTGTTGCGATGGATTAATTTGGATATCGTTAATGCTTACGTGAGCAGGCCGTGTGACGATAAATTCTACCGTATCGGCAATATCCTCAGCATTCAACGGTGTAAGTCCTGCATATACTGCTTTTGCTTTTTCCTCATCACCGTGGTAACGGATAATAGAAAATTCAGTCTCGGCCATTCCCGGCGATACGGAGCTTACTTTTATACCATATTTTACCAAATCAATGCGTAACCCTTTAGTAATGGCGTTCACGGCATGTTTAGTTGCGCAGTAAACGCTGCCGCTTGGGTATACTTCTATACCGGCAATAGATGAAAGGTTGATGATATGTCCCGACTTTTGTTGTATCATTCCCGGAACTATCAGCTTTGTTATATAAAGCAATCCTTTTACATTAGTGTCAATCATTTGATCAAAATCGGCCAAATCACTATCCTGAAACGGCGAAGCTCCGGCAGCAAGACCTGCATTGTTGATTAATAAATCTATTTGTTTAAAATCAGCAGGTAATGATTGAATAGCTTTTGTGCAGGCATCGTTGCTGCGGACGTCAAAACAAAGTGGCAACACTCTAATAGAAGCGTTATCCAGCAATTCTTTTGTCAGTGCCTCCAGACGTTCAGTCCGCCGACCGGTGATGATAAGATTATATCCTAATCCGGCTAAACGCAGTGCTATTGAACGTCCGAAACCCGATGTTGCTCCAGTGATTAATGCGGTTTTCATATAAAAATATATTGATTTTAATGAATTATTCAACTACTAAGTAGTTACAAGTAAATAGTTACGAGTTACAAGACTATTTATCTGTATTTTACTTTTAGAAAACATATCATTGAGCATTATTGCCTACTTTAGGACTCTCAATCTAAAAGTTATTCTTCTTGTCCTTTTACGTATTTGAGATTATGGCCCATGCGGGTTTTCTTGGTCTGCATATAAAATGCATTGTATTTATTCGGCTCAATTTCAAGAGGCACGTTTTCAACGATAGATAAACCGTAAGCTTCCAGACCAATTCGTTTTACCGGATTGTTTGACATCAAGCGGAATTTTGTAACGCCAATCTCACGCAATATTTGTGCTCCTACGCCGTAATCGCGCTCATCGGCATTAAATCCCA
>Ga0209540_10002226_pt1 | contig 13884 bp, 10 predicted proteins | sample BarGraIncu01121A_FD_184501 | JGI IMG/M metagenome (GOLD analysis project Ga0209540, IMG submission 184501) | Arctic peat soil microbial communities from Barrow, Alaska - Barrow Graham LP Incubations 011-21A (SPAdes) (version 2) | ecosystem: Environmental > Terrestrial > Soil > Wetlands > Peat... | reverse complement strand
TGGTGATTTGACCTCAATTTCGCCGGTGGCTGGAGGTGGCGCTGCCGGGGCGATAGCCACAGGTGGCAAAACCGGAACAACACCCGCCGTTCCCGGTTCATCATACTGAACGACAGGCGAGCCGCCGTTCAAGCCGCGCTTCAGCCTGATTTTTGAATCCTGACGTTCCAACTCAAACTCCGTTATGGAGTTTTTTTTCATCAGGTCAATTATGGCCTTAATGTCTTTTATATCCACGGCACGTTTTCGTTAAAGTAAACTCGAATTCCTGTTTTTTAATCCATAATAACCAAAAAAGCAGCAGCCGAAGTTCGACTCTGCTTGAATCATTATTAAGTTGGATGGCATCCTATTCATTTGAAAGATTATCGTCAAGTTTCAAAATAGAAAAACTTTGACCACAAAAACGGACAAAATTGCCATAAAAATCAGTTTTATTGCTATTTTTTATTAACTTTAACGTCAACGGCAGCTTCCAATGCCAAAATATAGGATTTTTGGCCAAAGCCGGTGATTTGTCCCCAGCAAACCGGCGCAATCAGCGATTTGTGTCTGAATTTTTCTCTCGCATGAATGTTTGAGAGATGAATCTCAATGGTCGGTACCCCTACCGCTGCAATCGCGTCCCGTAATGCAATGCTGGTATGGGTGTAAGCAGCGGCATTGATGACAATCACGTCAAACTTCCCTTTTGCCTGCTGAATCCAGTCAACCAACTCGCCTTCCAGATTGGATTGCCGAAAATCAATCCCCGCCTTCAACTGTGCGGCACGTTCACGCACTTTTGCCTCGATGTCAGCCAAAGTCGCGCGGCCATAGACTTCAGGCTCGCGCTGTCCCAACAGATTCAGATTCGGCCCGTTGAGAAAGAGAATTTTCATGTGCGGGGATGAGAATAATCCGCCCCCGGCTTTTTGTCGAATTGATTTCCAATTGATTTCCAATTATTGCAAGTGGAGGGGCGCATCCCATTTTTTGAACACCTCTCATTAGCACCCGGCTTCAGCCGGGTGGAGTCGGGGGTCGTGGATCTCTGACCCATTTTAACGGGTTTTCCGCGGTTGAAGAAGCCGCGCCAAAGTGTAGCGACGGCGGGAGTGAAGACGGGTTGCCGCGCTCCTTGACCCTCAACCCTCAACCATAAACCCTCAACTATTTGTATTTGCGAAAGCTTCCCCACGGCTTACGATGCGGTCGAATCTGCATGGTAATGGGTAACGCGCAAAAAAAATCGAACGGAAACGGCTGCTGAATGCAAAACCACTCCGAAATCGCTGAGTTCCTTTGGAAGATCGCCGACCTCATCAAGGACGATTACGAGGCCAAGGATTATGAGGACGTGATCCTGCCCTTCACGCTGCTGCGCCGTCTCGATTGCGTGCTTGAGCCGACCCGCGACGCCGTCCGCAAGGCTGCCGAGAAATATAAAAAGACGCCCGAACAGACCCGCGACGCCCTGCTCAAGAAAGCCGCTGGCCAGTCGTTCTACAACACGTCCGAGTATTCGCTCGTTGACCTGCTGAAATTCCCCAATGACATGGGCGCGAATTTCTCCGCCTACCTCGCCGGATTCTCGGTCAACGTGAAGGACATCCTGTTGAACTTCTCCGGCGGCGAGGAAAAGGGCCTCTCGCCCATTTACGAAACGCTCCTGCGCAAGCGCCTGCTTTTCAAAGTCACGCAGGGTTTTGCCGAGGCCGACCTCTCGCCCGCCACTGTGGACAACCACGGCATGGGCACGATTTTCGAGTATCTCATCCGCAAGTTCAAAGAGGCCAGCAACGAAGCCGCCGGCCAGTTCTACACCCCGCGCGACATCATCCGCCTCATGGTCAAACTCGTGTTCGAGCCGGACCGCGCCAAGCTCGCCAACGAGAAGCTCATCGCCATCTACGACCCCGCGTGCGGCACGGGCGGCATGTTGACCATCGCCAAGGAACATCTCCTCGGCGCGATCAATCCCAGCCTCGACGTGTATCTCTACGGCCAGGAGATCAACGAGAAGACCTACGCCGTCGCCAAGGCCGACATGTTGATGAAGGGCGAAGACCCGGAGAACATCAAACGTGAGAACACCCTCAGCCACGACCTGCTCCCCGGCAAACAGTTCAACTACATGCTCTCCAATCCGCCTTTCGGGAAGGACTGGAAGAACATCCGCGAGGAAATCGAGGCCGAACACGCACGCGGCGCGGCGGGCCGTTACGGGCCGGGACTGCCCGACGTGGGCGATGGTGCGATGCTCTTTCTCCTCCACAAGTTGAGCAAGTTCACCCCGCACGGCTCGAAGCTCGCCATCATCTTCAACGGCTCGCCCCTGTTCAATGGCGACGCCGGCAGCGGGCCGAGCAACATCCGCAAATATATTCTCGAAAAGGACTGGCTCGACGCCATCGTCGCCATGCCCAACGATCTGTTCTACAACACCGGCATCGCCACCTATATCTGGCTCATCAACAACCGCAAGCCCAAGGTGCGGCAGGGCAAGGTACAGCTCATTAACGCCAGCGGGGAGGAGTTCGGCACACTGCTCCGGCGCAACCTTGGCAAGAAACGCTACGAAATCAGCGAGGACCAGTCCGCTGCCATCCTCGGCATATACGAGGCGTTTGAGGAAACCAAGGTCAGCAAAATATTCGACTCCACCGACTTCGGCTACACCAAGGTCTGCGTTGAGCGACCGCTCCGGCTGCGCTACGATTTGACCATCGAACAACTTCGCGCGCTCTGGCTCGACGCGGCAGTGCTCAAAATGAAAGAGGATCGGTTGCTGCCCTTTGAAACCGCGCTTCACACTCTGGCGAAGAAAGCTCCGTGGCGTGACGACGCCAGATTCTTTGCCGCGCTGACCAAGTCGCTGCCCTTCACGCTCACGACGGGCTTTGTGAAACTGCTACGCGCTAATCTTGGAGTGCGCGATGAAAGCGCCGAGATAGTGAAGGACGACGACGGCCAGCCCATCCCCGATTCTGAATTGCGCGACTTCGAGAACGTGCCGCTCAAGGAGGACATTGACGAATACTTCCACCGTGAGGTGCTGCCCCATGTGCCCGATGCGTGGATGGACCGCATCAAGGACAAAGTGGGCTACGAAATCAGCTTCACCAAATATTTCTACGAATACACGCCGCTCCGCTCCACCGCCGACATCGCCGCCGAACTGCTCAAACTGGACGAGGAAACCGAAAACCTACTCCGGGAGGTTGTGAAGGCATGAGCTACCGCGACCCAACCAAAGACCTGCCGTTACCACTCGGTTGGGAGTGGAAGCGACTCAAATTTCTTAGTGCTAAACCCGTTTCAAACGGACTCGGAGTTGCTGGTGATAACGACAACCCGGAATGGCCACGCTACATCCGCATAACTGACATCGAGGACTCACGTAGATTGCGAAATGACACATTCCGCTCTGTGCCAAAAGAACTCGCGGCAGAAGCACCGGTGCAGGTTGGGGATATTCTGCTCGCTTCAGTCGGCGCGACATACGGGAAAAGCTATCTACACTCCACCGACATTGGGCCATGCTGTTACGCTGGCTTCTTGTCGCGCTATAGACCAAAGACAGATGTTGATCCATTCTTTGTATCCTACTGGACAGAGTCAGCACATTACTGGAACCAAGTTCGCGCAAATGTCATCCAGGCGACGATTCAGAATTTCAGCGCGGCTAGGTATCGTGATCTAGTTACCCCCGTGCCACTACCCGCCGAGCAGCGGCGGATTGCAGAGACTCTGGACGAGGCAACGGGAAAGGTGGATCGGTTAATAGCGTTGCGGCGGCGGCAGATGGAGTTGTTGCGGGAGCAGCGGGCGGCGCTCATCCAGCAGGCCGTCACCCGCGGCCTCAACCCCAACGCCCCCCTCAAAGACTCCGGCCTCCCCTGGCTCGGCCAAATCCCCAAGCATTGGGAGGTGAAGAAGGGCCGATATTTAGGGGTCCTCTTTGGCACTGAAGGGGAATTCAAAGAAACACCACCCACCGATAGTCTAACTCTATACTTGAAAGTTGACGACCTGAATTCGCCTGGCAATGGCTTGTATCTTGACCAAACATCAAATATCGAGAACCAAGAGCAACGCACTTTGAATGCACAAACCACACATGTTCTCGTTTTTCCAAAGCGGGGTGCCGCTATTTTCACCAATAAGGTCCGTATAGCTCGTGAACCAGTGATCCTTGACCCGAATGTAATGGGATGGCGAGTCTCCATTAAGCATGACATTAAATATGTCGCATATGCTCTGCTAGTAAGAAAGTTATTTGATTTAGCAGATGTCTCAACCGTTCCTCAGATTAATAATAAGCACATTTACCCCGCTAAGTTTCCTGTTCCACCGTTGGCCGAACAGAGCGCGATAGTGTCGCACATTGAATCTCTGGAAACGAAATTCGACGGCCTCCTTTCCGCCTACACGCGCCAACTGGAGTTGCTGATGGAATACCGTGCGGCGCTAATCCACGAGTGCGTGACCGGCCAGCGCGCCGTGCCGGAAAGTTTCAAAAACACAAACCCAAGGAATTAAACCCATGATGCAAGCCCACGAGATGACCTTCACGAAGTTGATCAATGTGGATCAAGGGGCGCGGGATCATTTCCACGTCCCGAAATACCAACGGGAATATACCTGGAAGAAACCGCAGTGGGATCAGTTGCTCAACGACATCGAGGACAACGACCCCGGCTATTTCATGGGTTCAATCATCTGCGTGAACGACACGCAGACAATGACCACCGGTGACGAAATCATCCTTGAGGTCGTGGACGGTCAGCAACGGCTCACGACGTTGTCGCTCCTCCTCGCCGCAATCCACTTGAACCTGACGGCAGCCTTGAAGGAGTATGTGCCGACCGACGAGCAGGACAAAGACGAGAAGAAATCGTATCTCACCAACATCCGCTCCAAGATTATTAAGCGAAAGAATGATGCCAAGCCGGGGGAAGCTGGGTCTTTCAAGGTCGGGAAAAACACTTATTTCCTGCGCGTCCAACCGAGCGCACAGAATCACAATCTGGCGGACTACCTGTATCTGTTGAGCGAGGCGGGATTGATCGAGAGCCAGCCCAAGCAGCCCTATTGCGGGAATCGTTTGCTTGGCCGCGCCTACGGCTACTTTCAGGAGAAGATTTCCGCAGACGTTCCCGCCCTGCTGAAGCTGATGGAAAAGATCAACCAGTTGATCTTCGTGCAAATCACCGTGGGCAGTCAGGCGGATGCGTTCACGCTGTTTGAGTCTCTGAATAACCGGGGCGTGCCGCTGTCCGCGATGGACATCATCAAGAACAAGATGCTCGCGCAGATGGAGCGCAAGCACGCGACAAACATTGACGAGTCGTTTGAACGCTGGCAGCGCCTCATCGAGGCAATACCGGATGCCAACGACCAAGAGCGATTCCTGCGGCAGTTCTACAACACCTTCAAGCATCGCAAGGAAATCAAGGTTGAGAAGGCCACACGCGCCACGCGGTCGTTAATCATCCGCATTTACGAAACGCTCATCAACCGCAATGCGGCTGTGCTGTTTGAGGAGTTGACGAAGAGCGCGACGACTTACGGCAAATTGCTGCGTTCAGAGTTCAGCCCCAAGCCAGTCGCGGCTGGCTTGACGGAGTTGGACCGCATCGGCAGCGCACCGGCCTACCTAGTCTTGCTCTACTTATTTTCGCTCGAAGACAAACACTTGGAGGATGGGAAGTTTCTTGAGCACGTTGTGGATTTGCTGGCGCGGTATTTCATCCGCCGTAACGTGACGGACAAGCCACCGACCCGGCAAATTGATCAGGCGCTGATTGACGTGGTGGAATCCTGCGCGACGAGAATTGCGGCGGGTAAGAAACTCGACTTCCAATGGCTGGTGGATGAGTTGACGAAGCATGCCCGGCCCGCGTCACTGGATGAATTTAAGGCGGCATTGGGCGGCCACATCTTTGCCAACAACCCCGGAATGGCTCGCTACGTTCTCATCCAACTCGACCAATTGCACCATTCGCGGGAATACAAGCCCGATTTCTGGCTGCGCGATGACAAGGGCCGGTTGGTCTGGACCGTGGAGCATGTTCTGCCGCAGGCCGAGAAGCTGCCCGACCATTGGGTGAAGATGATTGCGGGTGGAGATCGACAGCAGGCGGCAGACTTGCAGGATGAGTGGGTTCACCGTTTGGGCAATCTGACGCTGAGCGGCTACAACTCCGATTTGGCCACCGCAGCGTTTGAAAAGAAACAGAAGCTGGCAAAAGACCGCAGCTTCCTAGGCCACAAGATCAACATCGGCTACCAAAACAGACTCGTCCTGAACTCGCTCCCGTTCAAGACCAAGGCCGGGACATTCAGCCTGGCCGACGCACCGCACTGGAATGCGGAGATGATTGAGGCGAGGACCGGGTTGATGGTGGACATGATCGCCGAGGCAAATCTTCTGCCCGGCGAATAAAACCTAAAGTTATGCGCTACCCCTATCCCAGCCATCGCATCCACGAAATTGTCACCGGTCAGTGCACCGTGTCCAACTAAATCATGAGCAACAATGGTCACAACCAAGATGGTTCACCCCAAACAGGTGAACGGGATGCCATCGAAGTCTGTGGCTTGCTGAACGAGCAGCAGGAACTCCTTTGGCGCATCTATCATGATGCCACCGAGCCGCCGGGGAAAGTTATGGAGAAAGCGGACTTGGCGAATTTCCTTTTCTACCACACGTTGCACATCCGCGAGCTGGCCAAGACCGCAGTGCTGCTCATGGAAAGCGGCCGTCCTTACGCCGTGGTGTTGCTAGGCCGTTCCGCGCTCGAAAGCATGTTCAACCTGGTGGCAGCGGTGCAAGATCGGCAGTTCGGCCCGCAGCGCATTGCCTTTGAATACGAGGAGCAGGCGCGCAAACTCAAATGTCTCTTGGAAAAGGGCGCGTGGATCGCATCGCGTCGCCCAACACCAGAAGACTGTAAACGGGAAGCTGACAGGATTCGCAGCGCTTACAACATCTCCGTTCCGGCGAACAGGAAAGAGAACCCGAAGGAGTGGGATCAAATTGACAAGATTGAACAGATCGCCAGACGGGCTGGATTGACTCCCTATTACGACGACGATTACCGGTTTTTGAGCCTGACCGTTCATGCTAATCAGGCCGGCATCTTGAACGCCACCACTGGTTTCCTCACGCGCAAAGCCATGATTGCCCTTTGTCATGCGACCTATTTAGCGTGCCAAGTGTTGAGTGGCGTTTTTTCTATCAAGGCGTATGACGCCGAGCTTGTGGAACATGAGAAAAGAATGACCGAGTTGACGAAAAAACCGGATTGTTTGCCGCTAGACCCCAAAATCAATAATTGAAAACACCATGCGCTACCCTTTTCCCACCCATCGCATCCACGAAATTGTCCGCGCCCCCAAGTGCGTCCGCGAGGGGGAAAAGTTTGAAGTGAAGTCCAAGGGCGAGCGCGGCAAAGGCTTTGACGTGAATCTCGACCTCGTGGACGATGGCCCGTTCTCCGATCCGCGTTATCTGGGCAACACACATGACGTGGCCCGGCCGGAAGGTTACGCCGCTTCGCTGTTGTTGGGCGGGGAAAAGGTGCGCGGCGTGGATCACCACGCCGTCGGCCAGCGCCGCTGGTTCAAACAACGCATTCCGGCAGGCTGGCATCAGGACTTGCGCGACCCGAATCTGGCGACAACAGACAACAATTTTCATCGGCGGGAATCGTTGTCCGGTTTCGCGCCCACGGATTTCAAGGACTTCATCGGCAAGACGGCGGAGTTGTGGAACATTGACCTCGGCTGGGAAGAGTCCATGCTATGAGCGACAAGACGAACATCCTTCATCCCGATTCCGTGCGGCAGACGCTCCAATCGTTCTGGGGCGAATCGCTGGAGATCGCCGCCACCCGTTCCGGCCTGTCGCTCGCCGTTCCGCTCTGCTTTCCTGATGGCTGGCAGGTGTTGTTCGATCTCCAACCGCTCACACCCAAAGCCGTCCGCATGACCGACCGTGGCCGCACGCTGCAATGGCTGGCGGGCGCGGGCCAGAACATCGAGGCGGATGGTTTGGTGACGATGCTCAATGAGCAGATTCGCACGTTCCAACTGCAACGCGACGGCTGGGAACTTTACCGTGAATTGACGTTGCCGCTGGCGGGCGTGGATTTGCACCTGTTCGGCGAAGCGCTGGTAAGCATCGCACACCTGAACAACCTGCACGAACCGGCGAGCAAGCCGCCGAACGTGGCGCGGCAGACGGTGGAGAAAGTTTTCAAGGAGCGGAAGGTCAAGCCGGAACGAAATTTCGGGCTGGACGGCAAGGTGGAGCGAGACATCCGCGTGGACTACTACATTGAGGCCCGGCATCCGGTGGCGATGGAGGTTCTCGGTCGGCGCGGGGTGGTGAGAAATTACATGGAACAATGGGGCTTCCGCTGGCGCGACCTGCGCGACGCGCATCCGAACCTGCTGCCGGTGATGATTTACGACCCGGCGGTGCAGGACATGGACGACACCGCGTTGGCCATCGGCGAATCGGTGTGCGAGTTGTTCTGTTCGTATGAGCAAACCGACCGGATAAACGGTCTGCTGGACCGGGCGGGAGCGAAAATTGCATGAGCCACGCCGCTGAAATTCTCATCGTCACAAACAACCGCAACGAAATGGAAGCGGTGCTGAAGGCGTTTGGCACAACGGCAGGTTCAAAGGGCGCGGTCTCCAATGATGGCAACCAAACGTATCACGCCCTCGGCACTGTGACCGGCCAGCGCGCCGTGCCCAAAGGAACCCGAAATTCCAGAAATGAACTTATTTTCACGAAATAGGGCAAGTATACTTACCTTGCGCTCCCGCTGGAAGGGGTGCTGCCCATGAACACTGCTGAACTCACCGCCCTGCTGGACCGCCTCCGCGCCGAGCCGCGCGAGACGGAATGGCTGGAGTTCAAGTCGAACCGCTACGAGCCGCAGGTGCTGGGCGAATACCTCTCGGCGCTGGCGAACTCGGCCAGTCTGCTCGGTAAACCGCGCGCTTATCTGGTCTTCGGCATCGAGGACGGCACGCACGCGGTCGCGGGAACAACCTTCGACCCTGCCGCCGAGCATGGAAAGGGCAACCAGCTTCTGCCGCTGTGGCTTTCGGTCGGCCTGCGTCCCAATGTGGGCTTTGAGGTTCATCCGTTCGACTACCACAGCAGGCAAGTGGTGTTGTTTGAAATCAATCCGGCATTTGACCGTCCGGTGAAGTTTTACGACACGGCCTTCATCCGGGTTGGAACATCCAAAACCGAACTGAGCAAATACCCAGAGAAGGAGCGTCAGCTTTGGAATCGGCGGGTGGATTGGAGCGCCCAAATCTGCGAGCGAGCCACGCTGGCCGACATGGACGAAGCGGCGGTGGCGAAAGCGCGGAAGGAGTTTAGCACTAAATTTCCCGCCCAAGCCGCCGCGCTGGCAGGCTGGAACGACGCGACTTTCCTGAACAAGGCGAAGCTGACGATCCAAGGCTGCATCACGAACGCGGCCCTTTTGCTGCTGGGCGCGCCGGAGTCGTCCCCGCTGCTGAACCCAGCGGTGGCGCGAATTAGCTGGCTGCTCAAGAACGAGCGCAACGAGGAGCTGGATTACCAGCATTTTGACCCGCCGTTCCTGCTGGCCGGAGACCGGATTCTGGCGCGCATCCGCAATCTGACGGTGCGCGAGTTGCCCGGCGGCACGCTGTTCCCGGTCGAAATGACGCAATACGATCCGTGGGTGATCCGCGAGGCGTTGCACAACTGCATCGCCCATCAGGATTACGGTCTGCGTGGGAGGATTCAGGTGGTCGAAACTCCGGACGCCCTGTTGCTGACGAACGTGGGGAGTTTCCTGCCGGGCAACGTGGAGACGGTCATTCATCGGGACGCGCCGCTGGAAATCTACCGCAACCCGTTCCTTGCCGAGGCGATGGTGAACCTGAACATGATTGATACGCAGGGCGGCGGCATCAAAAAAATGTTCCAACGCCAGCGGAGTCGGTTCTTCGCCATGCCGGATTATGACCTGTCGCAAACGGAGCGCGTGGCCGTGAAACTGGCCGGACGCATTCTGGATGAACGCTATGCCCGGCTGCTGATGAGCCGAATGACCTCAATCTGGAGACCATCATCCTGTTGGACCGAGTGCAGAAGCGGCAGGCAATCACGCGGGAGGAACACAAGCGGCTCAAATCTGCCGGGCTGGTGGAGGGACGTTTCCCGAACCCGGTCGTTGCCGCCCAGATCGCGGCGGCAACGGGCGAGAAGGCCCGGCACATTCGGGACAAGGGTTTTAACAACGAATACTACCGCGACCTCATTGTTAAAATCGTCCGCGAGCTTCAACCGGTATCACGCGAGGACGTTGACAAGGTGCTGCTCGACAAGCTGCCGGAGGTGCTGACGAGAGAGCAGAAGCTTGAGAAAATCCACAACCTCTTGGCGAACCTTTCGCGCAAGCAGCGGCAGATTCGGAATGCGGGCAGCCGCCGGTATCCGCAATGGGTTCTCAGCGACGGAACGGAAGCCGGAGAACCAAAGAAAACCAAAGAAAACCAAAGCACTGAAACAAATGGCGGCGCGTGAACACTTGAATATGAGGGGATTCCATTTGGTTTTCGGCGACTGACTCTGAGCGTAAAACCTAAGCCGCTTGGAATAAATTATGTCCAAAACGCACGACCAGCTGAGCGAGAGAGTGTCCGAGAGCGGCATTGTGGCGGCGTTGAGCGCCAGCCCGCTGTATCGCGAACGCCCGGCGACGGCGTTTGACCTCGCTACGATGCTCGACGCCGAGGAATTGGCGGCATTCGTCCAAGCCACGCAGCCGAAGGAGTGGGTGAAGCTGACGAAACAATTTCCCGGCGCGGAACGGGAGACGTTGGCGGCACAGGTGTCGGCACTGGTGCAAAAGCGCGGGACGCTGGAGGTGTTGCGGAACGGGGTTTCCTTCAACGGCATCAACCTGCAACTCGCTTTCTTCAAGCCGTCCGCCGGTGGCAACCCGGAGCATCAGGCGCGTTACGCGGGCAACCGCTTCGCCATCGTGCGGCAAATCCATTTCTCCACCAAGACGCCCGATCAGTCGGTTGACATCGTCATCCTGCTTAACGGGCTGCCGATTGTTTCCATTGAGTTGAAGAATCATTTCACCGGGCAGAACGTCCAGCACGCCATCGCGCAGTATCGGCGGCGCGACTGGCGCGAGATTTTCTGGTCGCGTTGTCTCGTCCATTTCGCAGCGGACGATGACGCGGCCTACATGGCCACGCAGTTACAGGGAAAGGAGACGGAGTTCCTGCCGTTCAATCGCAATACGCAAAACCCAATCATTTACGAACGCTTCGCTTCGTCCTATCTGTGGACGGATTTCTCGGATACCGACGGGCGCACGGAGTTGGGCGTGCTCAAGGCGGATTCGTTGCTGGAGTTAATCCAGAATTACCTGCACTTCGAGCGCAACGAGAAGACGGGCAAGGAGAAGTTCATCTTCCCGCGCTTTCATCAATTGATGGTGGTGCGGAAACTTCTCGCGCACGCCAAGGCGAGCGGCAGCGGACACAATTACCTTGTCCAGCACAGCGCCGGTTCGGGCAAGAGCAACAGCATCGCCTGGCTCGCGCATCAGCTCGCCAATCTTTGCGGCGCGGACGAGCAACCGGTGTTCGACAGCGTCGTGGTCATTACCGACCGGCGCGTGTTGGATCGCCAGTTGCAAGATACAATCAAGCAGTTCGAGAAAATCAAAGGCACGGTGTCGAAGATTGACCGCAACACGAAGCAACTGGTGAAGGCGCTGGAGCGCGGGGACAAGATCATCATCACCACGCTGCAAAAGTTCGGCTTCGTCGGTGAACTGGCGAAGCTGCCGGGCAAAAAGTTCGCCGTCATCGTGGACGAGGCGCACAGTTCGCAGACCGGCGAGAGCGTGAAAGACCTCAAGCTCGTATTGACGAGCGAAGAACAACTCAAGGCGGCGTTGGAGAAGGATGACGAGGGCGAGAGCGAAGACCCGATTGAAGCGGAGTTGGAGCGCATCCAGAAAGCGCGGCAGAAGCTTCCGCACCTGTCGTTCTTTGCGTTCACCGCGACGCCCAAGGACAAGACGCTGGAACTGTTCGGCACGCCGGACAAGAGCGTGAAGAAGGGCTTTCGCCCGTTCCACGAATATTCAATGCGGCAGGCCATCGCCGAAGGGTTCATTCTCGACGTGCTCCAGAGTTACACCACTTACAAGACCTACTTTGAACTCGTCCAGAACGAGAAGGCCGAGGGCGAGAAGTTGGTGGAGGAATTGAAGGCGCGGCGGTTGTTGCTCGAATACGTGGACCGGCATGAGTTTGCTATCCGACGCAAGGCTCACATCATCGTGGATCATTTCACCCGCAAGACCGCGCACAAAATCGGCGGGCAGGCCAAGGCGATGGTCGTCACACATTCACGCGCCCATGCGGTGCTTTACAAGCAGGCGATTGACGAGGTGTTGCGCGAGCAGAACTTGCCATTCGGCGTGCTCGTGGCTTTCAGCGGCACGGTGACAATCAACGAGCAGAAATACACCGAAGAGAATATGAACCCACCCGGCACGGGAGAAATCGCCGAGGCGTTTAAGAATCCGGCGCAACGGCTCTTGGTGGTGGCGAACAAATTCCAGACCGGCTTTGACCAACCGTTGCTGCACACGATGTATGTAGACAAGAAGCTCGGCGGCGTGGCGGCGGTGCAAACCTTGAGCCGGCTGAACCGCACGTTCCCGCCACTCAAGCTGGATACGCTCGTGCTCGATTTTGTGAACGAACAGGAAGTCATTCAGGCGTCGTTCCAAGATTACTATCAGCGCACCGAACTCGAAGGCGCGACGGACCCGAATAAACTCTACAACCTGAAATACACGCTGGAACAGATGCATGTCTTCACCGCGGAAGACGTGGAGCAGTTCGCGTTGCTGTTCATCGTGCAGAAAGTCACGTCGGAGAAGTTGCAACCATTCTTCCAGCGCATTGTGGAGACCGGTTACAAGAATCTCGGCTCGGAGCACAAAGGCAAAAAAGATTTTGAGAAGCTGACGGCGGAGGCAAAGGAAAAGTTCCGCAAGGAAACCGCCCGCTATGTCCGGCAATACAGCTTCATCAGCCAGATCATGACCTTCACCGACCCGAAGCTCGAAAAGTTCTACCTGTTCGCCAAGCTCCTGCTGAAGCAACTGCCTTTCGAGCGGGTGACACTGCCCCGCGAAGTCATGGACATGGTGGACATGGACAAATACCGCGTGCAAGAAGAACAGAACGGCAGCATCGCCCTAGCCGACGAGGACGCGATTCTTGACGTGACTTCAGACGACGGACATCGAGGCAAGACGGAAGAGGAAAAGGAGCGGCTGAAAATCATCGTCGAGAAACTGAACGCCGACTACGGCATCAGCTTCGAGGAAGCTGATCGGGTGGTGAACGCCATCAAGCAGAAGCTTGAAGCGGACGACACACTGCGCGCGGCGTTCAAAACCAACAGCATTGAGTTTCTCCGCCGCCAGAAATTGAAGGACAGCATCAACGAGGCGTTCCTGAGCAACGCTGATGAATTTCTCAACTTCATGTCCAAGACCGAAACTGACCCCGGCTTCGGCAAATTCTTTTTCTCGGAAATGTTCAAGTGGTATGAGCAGAACGTGAGCAAAGGGGAGCGTCCGCCAAAATCGTCATGAATTTCTTGCATAAACGGGTCAGTTCTTATGATTGTATAGTTGCCGCAGGCTAACCACCTTGTTCGTTCATAAGAACTGACCCGTTTATGTTTTCTACATTCGTTCTGGAACTTCTTGTGTGACGATTTGGCTTTTACGCTCTTGGCCGGAGATTGCCAAGAATTATTTCGGAAATTTTCGTCCCGCCTTTTAGCAT
>Ga0209540_10002224_pt1 | contig 13890 bp, 10 predicted proteins | sample BarGraIncu01121A_FD_184501 | JGI IMG/M metagenome (GOLD analysis project Ga0209540, IMG submission 184501) | Arctic peat soil microbial communities from Barrow, Alaska - Barrow Graham LP Incubations 011-21A (SPAdes) (version 2) | ecosystem: Environmental > Terrestrial > Soil > Wetlands > Peat... | reverse complement strand
CGCAACGGATCACGTGCGGCAAAGGGGATCGCGCCTTCCGTAATGAACGAGATGCCGAGGACGGCCGCCGCACTGGCAGCCTCCCGTTCATCGTCGGTAAAGCGATCCTTGAACAGGTAGCAAGCCAATGCCAGACCGAGCGGCGGCGTCATGCCGGCGGCCATGACTGCGGCCATGGGCAGGTAGATCTGGCTGGAGAGCAGCCCAACCGAGAAGGCGTAGGCCGCCTTGTTGACCGGGCCGCCCATGTCAAAGGCCATCATGGCGCCCAGGATCAGTCCGAGCACGACTGCGCTGCCCGTCTGCATCCCCTTGAGCCAGTTCGTCAGGCCGGTATTGATCGACGCCATGGGCGGGCCAATGACAAAGACCATCAGCAAGCCGACGACCAGGGTAGAGAGCAGCGGCAGGATCAGAACGGGCATCAGGCCTCGCAGATTCTTCGGCAGCTTGATGTAGTTGTTCAGCGCCAGGGTCACGTAGCCGGCCAGGAAACCTGCCACGAGGCCGCCTAGAAACCCGGAGGAGCCGACAGTACTGTCCCCGGCAAGGTTAATCGCCAGGGCGCCGCCGATGATGCCGGGCGCGATGCCGGGGCGGTCGGCGATGGAGTAGGAGATGAAGGCCGCCAGGATGGGAACGAAGAGCTTGAAAGCGGTGCCGCCACCGATCTGCATCAAGCCCCAGGCCAGCGTGCCCGCAGGATAGCCCTCGGGCTTGATACCGCCGAAGGCGAACGAGAGGGCGATGAGGATGCCACCGGCGACGACGATGGGCAGCATGTACGACACGCCCGTCATCAGGTGCTTGTATGGGCCGGTCACTTTGGAGGTGCGGGCCTTCTTCATATCCCTGGCCAGATCGGCCAGGTCGGTCCCGCCCGGCTCCGGCAAAGCCAGGGCTTTCTTGACCACTTCCTGGCCCGCATGCAGGGCTTCTTTGGTCGAGGTTTCGTAGAGCCGCTTGCCGGCGAAGCGGGTCTTGTCGACAAAGGCGTCCGCGGCGATGATCACTGCGTCGGCCCGGCCGATCTCCTCAAAGCTCAGGGTGTTCTGCGCCCCCACCGAACCCTGGGTCTCGACCTTCATCTGGTAGCCCAGGGCTTCGGCTGCCTTCTTTAGGGCCTCGGCCGCCATGAAGGTGTGGGCGATGCCGGTCGGGCACGAGGTGACGCCCACCAGAAACTTCGAAGCGTCCGCGGGGGCTGGCGCTGCCGGCCCGGCGGGCGCGGCTGCCGGCGCGGCGGCCGCCGCCTTCACCTCTTCAGCCTCCGCCAACGCCTCCTCGATCACGGCCCGGGTCTTGCGGATCGCGTCGCTGGTTGAGACCGCATAGACGGGCTTGTCTGCGAACCGATCCATACTCACATGGATGTCGGTGGCGATGATGACTACATCAGCTTCCCGGATCTCCTTCTCGGTGAGGAGGTTCTGCGCCCCTGCCGAGCCCTGCATCTCTGCGCGGAGCGTGTGCCCCATGACTTTGGCGGTCTTCTCCAGCGCCTCCGCTGCCATCACGGTGTGGGCAATCCCCGTCGGGCAGGCCATGACTGCTACAATCTTGGCCATCGGTCAACTCCTTCTTTGATGGTGGACTATGCCTTCGAAAGCTCGCGGATGGTAACCTGCTCCTTTGCCGACTGAACCGCTTCGATGGAGGGCAGGCCCGACCCGATATGACTGATCGCGGTCATCGAGAATGCAGTCGCCAGACGGGCGCACTCGGTCAGGGCGAGCCCCCGGATTTTGCCGGCGACGATGCCTGCGACCATCGCATCGCCGGCGCCGACCGTGCTCTTGACCTCGACCGGCGGTGGCACCGCCCAGACCGTTTCCCCGCCCTCGACGAAGATGGCGCCCTCCTTTCCCATGGATACGACGACAGTCGCGATCTTGTAGCGCTCGATGAGAGAGCGAGCGACCTTAAGAATAGCCTCCGTTGTGTCCAGTCGCTCGCCTACGAATTCGCGCAGCTCATCCACATTCGGCTTGACAAGCCACGGCCCGGCGGCCACAGCCTGGCGAAACCCTTCACCGCTCGTATCAAGCACGACTTTCTTCCCTGCGACGGTTCGCACCATCTCGCCATAGATACCGGCCGATACACCGGCCGGAATGCTGCCCGAGAGCACGAACCAGTCGTGGCTGAGCGCCAGTTCTCGCAGGATGGCGAAAAGCTGCTCGACGTCGGCCGGGCTGGGCGTTTGCCCGGGGAAGTTGATATCCGTCGTCTGATGCAGCGCTTCGTCGCTGATTTTCACACCGATGCGCGTCTGGCCTGTGATACGGACGCAACGGTCTTCGATCCCCTTTTGGACAAACAGACGGTGAAAGATGCCATCGTTGTCGGCCCCGAGGAACCCCGTAACCGCTGCCGGCTGGCCGAAATCGGCCAGGAAGGAAGCGACGTTGATGCCCTTACCGCCCGGATCCAACTGCGATGACTGGACCCGGTTGACCGTCCCAGCTGCGAAGTTGGGGATGGTGACGGTCTGATCGATGGCCGGATTGATGGTGACGGTGACGACTCTGTTCCCTTGGCTCAACTCCATATGACTTCTCCAGTGATGGGTGCGTCGCGCGACCTACGGGAGCGGCAGGGCGCGCACCTCGGCGGCCGTCTGACAGGCCAACGCCTGTCGGGCCAGGCTCTTCGTTTTCTCAAACGAAAGACGGCGTAATTGCGCCTTGATGGCCGCAATGCTGGGGATGGCGACGCTGAGCTCGGCCACCCCAAGGCCCGTCAGGATCGCCGCGCCTTTCGGGTCGCCGGCAATGCCGCCGCACACGCCTACCCACTTGCCGGCGGCCGTGGCAGCCTGCACGGTGCGATTCACCATGCGCAGCACGGCTGGATGCAGCCCGTCGGCCTGCTTTGCCAGGACAGGGTGCCCGCGGTCCATCGCCAGGGTGTACTGGGTCAAGTCGTTGGTGCCGATCGAGAAGAAGTCCACCTGCTGCGCCAACTCGTCGGCCATCATGACCGCCGACGGCACTTCGATCATGATGCCAATGTCCACGGCCTTCGCGCCCACTTCCCAACGCACCTCGGCCGCCACTGCCTTGGCCGCTTCCAGGTCCTCCAGGGTCGAGATCATGGGGAACATGATCCTCACCGGCCCGAATTCGGATGCCCGGTAGATCGCGCGTAGCTGGGCGCGGAAGAGCTCCGGCTTGACCAGGCAGAGGCGGATGCCACGCACGCCCAGGAATGGATTGTCCTCCGCCGGCATGTCAAGGTAGGGCGCAGCCTTGTCGCCGCCGATGTCCAGCGTACGAATGATCAGCGGCAGACCGTTCAGCGCCTGAACCATCGCCCGGTAAGCATCGAACTGCTCCTCTTCGGTCGGCGGCGAGGTGCGTTCGAGGAAAAGGAACTCGGTGCGCAACAGGCCCACCCCTTCGCCACCCGCGTTCACGGCCTGTGCGGCCTCCTCAACCTTGCCGATGTTGGCCACCACCTCGACCCGGTGCCCATCGGTCATGAGAGCCGGCTCGTAGGCGCGCAGCTTCTCGGCCTCGCGCAGCCCCTCCATCGCCTGTCGCGCCTCACGGGCTGCAGCCAGGGTCGTCGGGCTGGGGCCGACGTAGAGATTACCCCGGTTGCCGTCCAGGATGGCTACGTCGCCCTCAGGCTGGTTGAGCAGGGCCGGGCCGGCCCCGACAATCGCCGGGATGCCCAGCGCGCGGGCGATGATGGCGCTGTGGGAGGTGGGACCGCCGCCGGCGGTGCAGAAGCCAAGGATGAAAGCCGGATCGAGCCCGGCTGTGTCAGAGGGCGTTAGATCCTCGGCCAGCAAGATGACCGGTGCCGTCGGCATGATCGGCCCTTCCTCAATCCGGTGCGCCAGGAAACTCAGCACCCGGCTGCCGACGTCGCTCAGGTCCACCGCCCGTCCGGCGATCAGCGGGTCGTCCACCTGCCTCAGCTCAGCGACTCGCTCCTCGATGGTTTGCTGCCACGCCCACCCGGCGCTGGCGCCGGTCTCGATCCGTGCAGCGACCGCCTGCACCAGCTCGGGATCGTCGAGGAATTCGGCGTGAGCCAGAAAGATCGAGGCCTGTCCCGCCCCCGAGCGTTCTTTGACTTCCTGGTAGAGGCCGTCCAACTGCGTACGGGCGGCGGCAATTGCCTCTTTCAGGTGGGCCTGTTCGACCTCAATGTCTTTGGCGGTGGCCTCGACGACAAACTTGCTGCGCTTGAAATAGCGCAGCGGGCCGATGGCGAGCCCCGGCGAGGCGGGAACCCCGGGTACGACCGTTTGACCGGGCTCCGCTTCCCACTCGTAGGCTGGCAGCATGGCTTCCGCCGCCGGCGCTTCTTCCTCCTCACCTAACCCGCTCTCAATTGCCGCCTGCAGAGCCTGCAAGGCTGCCGCTTCGTCCTGACCCTGCGCCATCACCCGGATGGCGCCGCCGCTCTCGATGCCCAGCCTCAGCAGGGAAGCCAGGCTCTTGCCGTTGACCACCTGGCCGTTGTGACGAACCCGCACCTCCGAGACGAACTCTTTCGCCAGGCTGGCAAAGACGGTCGCGGGCCGGGCATGGAGACCGGTTGGGTTGTTGATGGTCATGTCAACGTAGGCAGGGAAATCGGCGGGGGTCTCGGCAACTGTCGCCCGCTCTTCGCGCGGACGGCTCAACACGCCGATGATATCCTGAGGGTCGTCGGTCGTGGCGAGTTTATGGACGCTCTCTTCGTCGGTGAGAACGTTCGTCAGATTGGCCAGGATACCGATGTGCTCGTCGGAACGAGCCGCGATGGCCACCACCAGGTAGACGGTCTCGCCGCGATTCCACTGCAGCCCCTCGGGGACTTGTAGAACCGATATACCCGTACGTAGGATCAGATCGCGATCTTTGGGCAGACCATGCGGGATTGCAATCCCGTTCCCGAGATAGGTGTTGGCCACTTTTTCGCGGGCCAGCATGCTCTGAATGTAACCCGCTTTCATGTACTGATTGCTGACGAGCAGGCCGCCGGCCAGTTGGATCGCCTCCGCTTTGTTCGCAATCCGGGCGTGAAGTTGCACATTGCCGCGTTCTATTTCCATCTTGTTTCGCTCCTTTGTTCGCTCCCTGAGCGCGTAAGCCGCTCAACGATGATCATCGGATCGGCGGCGTGAACGAGCTGCCTGGCGCCTTCTGGGTCCTGGAGCACTTCCAGCAGATTGGTCAGCACGACGATATGCTGTTGAGACGTAGGTGTAGCGGCCAGCCCAACCACGAGGTAGGCTTTCTCGCCTGGCTCCCATTCCACCCCTTCCGGCAACTGCAGGACCGACACTCCGGTGCGATAAACTGATTGCAGGTCGTCGAACTCACCATGCGGAATCGCAATCCCGTTGCCAAGGTACGTGGACATAACCCTCTCCCGCGCTAACATGCCCTCAACATAAGAAGGCGCAACATAGCCGGCTTTCACCAACGTCTCGCCAGATTGTATGATAGCGTCCAGCTTGTCGGCGGCGTGCCCCCCCAGCAGCACGGTTTCTCGCGTGAGGACGTCCATCTCCCTCCGGCACTCTGCGGTTAGCCTTTGCAGTCTACTTGCCCGAATTTCGCCGCGTAATCGTCCATCGCTGCGCGCACAACCTGTTGCGCATGTGCCACGCCGTAGACTTCCTTGATCACCATGGTGGAGGGATGGCCGGGTACCATCTTGTAGGTTGAGAAGTAGTGTTGGAGCCGTTCAACAAAACGCTGGGGAATATCGGTGATGTCGTCTGCTGCGCCCCAGATGTTGTCGTTGTAAAGCACCGCGATGATTTTGTCGTCGGCTACGCCACCGTCGATTGCACGCAAACCGCCCACGACGACAGCGTCTACCAAAACCTCCGAACGGTTGATCGGCCGCTCGCTGAGCACGCAGATGTCCAACGGATCGCCGTCGGCTTGCGTCACCTCGGGCGAAAGGGCTGCCACCTGCGGCCCGCAATAAGTCCGAGGGATGAAACCATAGAGCGCAGGAGATTGGGACGACGAGCGCTGGGGCCGGTCCACCCGCAAGTAGCCCGTCACTTTGTCAATTTCGTACTTGACGGAGTCGAATGGAGTGATTTCGATGTATGCCTGGACGATGTGTGGAGGATCGTTGCCCGGCGCGAGGCCATGCCAAGGGTGTGGTCGGTACTGTTCGAAGACAGTTCGGTCAGCCATCGTGGACTTCGCTCCTACATGTGCAAAGCGAGCCTCGGTTTTGTGAACTGGTGACCGGCGGACCGGGCGCCGAGGCCACGTGCGCCAAGAACCGCAGCCCGGGCCCATGACGGGGGAACGGGCAGGGCTCTTGACAGAAACACACAAACATCAATATAATGAATTAAGAGTATTTCCGGCAACCCTATGTCCCCCCAAAAACGGCTAGTGGATTTCCCCTATGTCGAATTGGGGGGTTTCCCCCTATCGGCTGTCCGCTCCGAAGGACGCTAATCATCTACGCGGCAGTTGAGTGTCCTCTGACGGGCAACGACCTGGGGGTGCAGACACCGTCGCCGCGAAGCAGTGGCCTAGCGTCCGCTCACCTTAACAGTTGGGCCGAGAAGACGATGAGTACAATTCGAGCTCTGGTTGCGGATGATCATGCCATCGTGCGTGCCGGGATCGTTGCTACACTCAGAGACATGCCGGACTTCGCGATTGTTGGTGAGGTTGCAGATGGCCCTGGGCTGTTCACGGCCCTGTCCAACGCGCCGCCTGACTTGCTGCTCGTCGACATCGCCATGCCTGATTTCGAGCCGATCAGTGCCATCCGTCTGTTTCGCGAGCTTTATCCTGGGCTGAAGATCCTCGTGGTGAGCGCGTATGATGACGACCTGTACGTGGAGGGTCTCTTCCGCGCTGGCGTGCATGGTTACCACCTCAAAGACCAGCCCTTGAGCGAATTGCGCCTAGCAGTGCAGCAGGTGCTGGCCGGTGGGCGCTGGGTGTGCAGCCCATTGGTTGAGAAGCTGGTGCGTATTCGCCCGACAACGCTGCCGGTGGATCCCGCGCTGACCAGGCGCCAACGGGAATTCTTGCGGTACCTGCAACAGGCGCTGGACAACGTCACGATCGCGCGCAAGACGGGTCTGAGCACCAAAACTGTCGAAAACCACTTGACGCGCCTGTATCGCCAACTGGGCGTGCAGAGTCGCCTGGAGGCTGTCAACTACGCTGCGCAGCACCCAGGGGTGCTCGGTCAGGCCGAACCTGGATTGGCAGCAGACAATGGAGAGACCGTCACCTCTGCGCATCCCAGAGTTACCATCATCCTGGTCGACGACCATCCGCGCTATCGGACACAACTGCGGAGCATGATCGGCAAAGCATGCCCTTGGGCGCAGATCCGCGAAGCAGAGAACACCCAGGCCGCCCTGCAGGCGATCGAGAAGGTGGCGCCGCAACTGGCGTTTGTCGATATGGTGTTGGGCGATGAGAGCGGCATCGACTGCATTCGGTGCTTGAAGCAGCACTCTTCGTCAACCCAGTTTGTCCTGCTCAGCGCCTACCCAGACAAGGCCTTCCATCGGCTCGCCGTTGAAGCCGGGGCAGTCGCGTTTGTGGACAAGAGCGACCTGGATGCCGCGGGGCTGAGGGAGCTTATCGAGGACGTCACCCGCTAGGGGAAGGCGTGCGAAAGCCAGGTGTCAGGATCAGCAGGCTCCTACCGTACACGATTCAGGGCAGGATTCTCCTCCTACTGCTGGTCGTCATGGTTCCGATCGGCTTGCTCCAGGCAGGGGTATACTATCGCAGCTTCCAAGCGCAGCACGGTGCCGAGCTACAGTCGAACCTGGAAGTGGCCAGGAGCATCGCAACAACCTTTGATGCCTATCGTCAGGATGTGCTCCACCAGGAACTAGCCATTGGTATGGCCTTTACGTCCGCACAACGTGTTTCGCCAGAAGAAGGGCAGCGGTATCTCCTCGCAAACGCCCAAGCCTACCCAACTGTCGGTGAATTTAGCTGGATCAGCCCGCAAGGGCGGGTCCTCACCTCCAGTCAGCCGGAGGTCGTCGGTCAGGACGTCAGCGAACAGCCCTACTACCGACAGGTCGCAGCGGGCCAGGAATGGGCACTGACGGACCTCCTCATCGATCCTGTCACGGGCCAACCGGCCTTCTTCATCGTTCGCGCCTTCCGGGCTGCCGATGGCCGCCTGTCAGGCCTCGTAGTCGCGAGCGTCGAGCCGCAACGCCTGGGAGAGGTATTGCCGACTGTGCGCATCGGGCAGGGCTCATTTACGATCGTGGATAGATCGGGCCGGTTAGTGTACCGCGCCCCTGAGATCACGTTCACATGGGAGCAGCGCAACCTGGCTGATGATCCCATGATCCGCCGTGCTCTGGCTGGCGAGGAGACTGCCGGCACGTTCGTCTCCGGCTCTGACAGGGTCAAACGGGTCGGTGCGATAACGCCTATCCGCTCTGTAGGCTGGGTTGCCCGGGCCGACCGTCCGGCAGCGGAGGTTGAAGCCGGCGTCCTGCAAAGCCTTGGCGGCAGCTTCGCGCTATTCTTGCTGGTCGCTGTTGGCGCCTTCTCGTTGGCCGTGATCGTGGGCCGCGCGATCACGCTGCCCGTGCGCCGTGTCCGTGACTATGCCGCAAGCCTGGCAGCGGGAGAGACTGCCCCCGTGCCGGAAATCAGGAGCCCACGTGAGGCGCGCGAGCTGGCCTTAACACTGGGGGAAATGGCCGAGCAGTTACGCGTACGCGAGGAGGCGTTGCGGGCCGAGGTAAAGGCGCTGGATCAGGCTAACCTGGCACTGAGTGAGAGCGAGAACAGATACAGTCAAAGCGAAGTATTCTTGCGCGGCATTTACGAGGGCGTTCAGGCTTTGCTCTTCATCGTCAACGTCAGCCGAGATGGTGATTTTTACTATGGCGGTGTGAACCCAGCTTACACTCGGGCAACCGGCCTGCGCCCGGAAGATATCGTCGACAAGCGGCCTGGAGAGGTACCCGGTCTCAGCAGAGAGGGAGCGCATACCCTGAGAGTCAACTGCCTGCGCTGCGTCGCAGCGAATGATGTCATCCACTACGAAGAACGAACTGCTTTGAACGGCGAAGCGGACTGGTGGTCCATACAGCTCGCGCCTCTGTGTGACGGCGAAGGACGTGTTTATCGGATAATCGGCTCTAGCCTGAAAATAACCGAGCGGGTGCGGGTACAGGAGAAGCTGCAGGTCGAGGTGGCTGAGAATCAGAGGCTAATCGAGGCGCTCGGTCAACAAGTCGCTGCGCTGGATGGTGCAAATGTGGCGTTGCAGCGTGCTCAGCGGCGGCTACTCACTGAGCGCGAGGAGGAGCGCAAGGCGCTGAGCCGCGAGCTGCACGGCGAGGTGATTCAGGAACTCTTGAGCCTGAAATACCAGGTGCAAGGACTAGCCGGTGATCCGGCCCATCGCACGGATGGCCTGACCGATATTCATGACAACATCTGCGAGCTCATTGACGCTGTGCGCCACATCTGCTCTGACCTGCGCCCGCCAACTATCGACAGCCTCGGCCTCTGTGTGGCCATCCAATCCTACACCTACGATTGGTCGGCGCGCGCCGACGTTGCGGTGCACCTGGATCTTGACCCCCAACTGGGCCGTCTGCCCGAAGCGATGGAGTTGTTGATCTTCCGCATCTTGCAGGAGGCGCTCAGCAATGTGCGCAACCACGCGCATGCCAGCGCCGTCGATGTCGGTCTCCGGCACACCTCGCCCGACACGTTGCTTGTTTCGATCGCTGACAACGGTTGCGGGATGCGCGCCGATTTCGACCTGGCGGCTCTTGCTGCGGCAGGGCACTATGGTTTGCTTGGCATCTGCGAACGCGCTGAGCTGATGGGTGGGTGTATGCAGCTGCAGACCCAACCTGGCGGTGGGGTGCTGCTCCAGGTTGAGATCCCGCGTCCAAAGGTCGAGGGGGGATGAAGCTGTAGGTCGCAGGAGGCCGGAAACTCTACTTATGCAGACCACAAGACTGGCGAATGATCAACTTGCCTTTCAGCATGATCTCACACGTGGGTCGATCTGGCTCGTCCAACCGCTTAAGCAGCAGCTCGGTTGCCATCTGACCGATCTCGTATGTGGGTTGTTCGATCACGGTGACAGCTGGCTGAACAAGCGGAGCCCAGGTAGAGTCATCAAAGCTGGCTAAGGCCACTTGATCCGGAATGGCAACCTTAGCGTCACGAAGGGCTCTGTACGCTCCGATTGACAGCAGGCCGTTGCTGGTGAATAGCGCGTCCGGTGGTTCGGGCAGATCCAGCAACTTTGCCGTTGCCTTGTATCCCTCCTCCTCTCTTGCCGCTACATAGCCAGTCAACTCAGGCATAGGTCGAAGGTCATGCTCTTTCAGGGCCCGGGCATATCCTTCGCGCCGTTCACGTCCTGTACTGCTGCCCACGCCAAATAGAGCCGCAATGCGTCGGTGACCGTCCACGATCAGATGCTCGACAATCTTGTATGCCGACTCCACGTTGTCAATCAAGACGCTGTCGACCTCCGCCCCCCGCACGCGACGGTCGATCACCACCATGGGAATACCCAGTTTGGCGACCTGGCCGAATGAGTCTGCGGTCTGAACTGTTGGCGACACGATGACTCCGGCCACGTTTTCGTCGCGCATGAGGTTGAGGTACATCGCTTCCTTGTCTGGGTTCTCATCGGTATTGCACAGGATCACGCTCAAATCTCGCTCATAGGCCAGGTCCTCGACAGCGCGACTGACCGAAGTGAAGAATGAGTTTTGAATGTCTGAAACAATCAGGCCGATAGTGTTCGATTTCTGAACCCGCAGACTTCGCGCAACACGATTGGGGCGGTAGTCCAAGTCTTTTACTGCGGCCAGCACGCGCTCACGAACCTCGGGGCGGACATGTAGCTTATCCGTCAGTATGCGCGACACCGTCGCCGTTGAGACGCCAGCCGCATCGGCTACGTCCTTGATGCTTGTCATTGGTCCACTTCCTTCCTCGCGCAAGTCCTGCAGGTACAGCATCCAACACGTTGTATCGTAATCGATTGCGTGGAATCTGTCAAGAGACTCGCTGACGAACGTCGCACGTGCGGGTCCGTCAGCCGCCGTGTCACCCTGCCTGACCGCCGAAGATGCGGGAAGCGGCGCGACCACTTGTATCGGGAACAACTGCCGGTGCCATTAACGGAGTCTACGGCGGCTCTCGTGCGCTTTGTGGTAGCTGTGAGACCTCACGGAGCAGCTTTGTGCCGCACAACCTTAAAGATTCGACACGTCCGCCTCTTTGCCCCTTGACAACCGGAACGTAATCGATTACAATGGTGAGGCAATCGATTACGGTAATTAGGCAATCGATTACGATCTCTGGCTCTTGGACCCAGGATGAGGCACGCACAGGCCAGCGACCAATTCAGCAGGCGAGGGATTCCTCGGAAAGGTACCTGATAATGGAAGCACAATCTGGCCGTCTTGACGTCTACACTCAGCCACGCGTCCCCTTAGGACTGCGTCAGGATGGCGCGACCGAGGCTCCGGCCAAGCTCGTCAGGGAATCATGGTGGGGTGGAAACAGGCGGCGGGTGCCGGTCATTCTGCGGCAAGCCAGTGGATCAAGCCGTCACGCGGCTAAGCGGTTTCGCTACTGGCCACAGTCGACTTCCTTGCAACCGACACAACCGGGCTCGCCAAGCCAGCCGGTTATCGATCAGCACGTTGCCGCAGCTGCCGCGCTGGATCAGACCAACCCGCGGCTACACGAGGTGGAACTGCGTCTCCTCATGGAACGCGAGGAGGAGCGCAAGCACCTGGCGCGTGAATTGCACGACCAGGTGATCCAGGACCTGATCTCTATCAATTACCAACTAGAGATGATTTTCGGCGACGCAAGCCAGCATGCTGGCGAGTTGACGGCAGTTCGCGATAACATCCGCGCAGTGATCGACAATGTGCGCCACATCTGCACCGACCTGCGTCCGCCGACGATAGACTGCCTTGGCTTGGGCGCGGCCATCCGAGCTTATGCTTATGACTGGTCAACCCACACCGGCATAGCCGTGCGTTTGGACGTTGATGCCGGATGGGTCCGCTTGCCAGAACCGGTGGAGCTTTCGGTCTTCCGCATCGTTCAGGAGGGGCTCAGCAACGTGCGGAAACATTCTCTGGCCACTGTAGTGCACGTCAGTCTACACTATGCCGCGTCTGGCAGGGTGGTCATCTCAATTGCTAACGATGGGCGTGGCAAGGCCGGCAATCTTGATCTGGCCGCGCTTGCAGCGGCAGGGCATTTCGGCCTGTTGGGGATTCACGAGCGAGTCGAGTTGCTCAACGGTCGTGTGGAGGTGCAGAACGTACCCGGCGGTGGGTTTCTGCTCCGGGTGGAGGTTCCTGCGCCGCAGATCGACGGTTTGCCATCAGGAGGGTGAGAACCAAACAGACAAGGACGGCCCTCAGGGAAGCTACAAAAAGCACACCTGCTCCTGGGTCGATGCCTGGGTTGATGTGCGCTGCCAATGAATGCCAGCCTACCAGAGCATGCTAACGTCACTCTTGCACCCAAGATAATGCGATGATGGCCGTCCAGTAGCAACATCTCGACGCGGACCAACAATTATCTCGGCCTTAACAGACCGAATCGCTCTCAAATAGCGCGGACGCTAACATTGTAGGACCAAGCTGCTTGGCGGCAGTGTTCGTGGGCGTCCAATGATGGGCCTTTCTCGCCAAAGCCGCCTATGAGGACAAGGCTGCAGCTATCACGGCTTCTGGGGTGCGTTAGGGACTTCCATCGTGTCCGTTCCCCGCAACTTCGACCAGTTGAAAGGAAACCTCAAACGTCACGAGCCGTTCACCCCACAGCCTCCTACAGTTCAGGCAATGATAGATGTGCGTGCCGCCAGGAAGCGGTGGGATGCGTATTCCTTACTGCCCGCATTAACGCTTCATCCTTCACCTCCGCCAGGAACTCCCCTATAAGATAGCAGCGGGCTAACTTCCGCAATAGTGATACAAACAGAAAGGCCCTGGATTTCATCACTGATTTCCAGGGCCTCTTGCCACTGCACCACGACTCGAAGGACAACATGATCCTCCGAATGCCGTTTGCGCCTGTGCTTGACCTTCGGCTAATTCGCCGCGCGCTCCAGGTGGCAGTGGCGCATCTCTTTCGTTCGCACTTTGACCGCTGCACGTTTCACTTCGGCTCAACTTGTACTCGATCAGCGTCGGTTGGGACTATCGCTCGATCACAAGTCTGAGGTTACACCGTCGCTTGACTTGCTCGATCCGTTCTGCGGGATCACAGAAGTAGCGAGCCCAACCTCGATGCTTTCGCCCGTCGGCTGGCATGCTTCGTCTCGGTGCTCGACGAGGTTGAAGGACACATCAAACGTGACCAGCCGCTCTCCCCAGATTTGACTGCAGTCCTTCTTGGTGCAGTAGTAGACCTCCGTGGCATCAGGAAGGACGGTCAGGATCATGGGATACTTCTGCCCGCACTTGGGACAAGTGTTCATGTTACCTCCAACTTAAACAGAAACTGCTCCAACGCGTCGTTGAGCAGTTTCGTCATGGGCCTGTTTGCCTGCTTGGCGAGCAGGTAGAGACGATGTAGAAGATCAGGCCTTAGCTGTGGCGCGTACCTTCTTCGGCATTCCTTCCGGCCAGCAGTCGGCTTGGAACGGACAGTAGCCGCATTGCCATAAGCCATCTTCGCCTGTCCTTTCGGGCAACTGAGAACCCGTAAGTCCTTCAGTCACCGCTGAGCCCTGTTGAACCAGGAACGATTAAACCTGCCCCATGTCCATGAGCGGCACCGGCAGCCGGCGGCAACTACTCATGTCGAAATACGCCACCTCCAGGTTCCAGATCTCATAGGTTCCCCACACCAGGTATCTGTAAGCGTTGAGCTGCAGGATGTGATGGGCGTAGGGTTCCTTGGGGAT
>Ga0209540_10002223_pt1 | contig 13890 bp, 11 predicted proteins | sample BarGraIncu01121A_FD_184501 | JGI IMG/M metagenome (GOLD analysis project Ga0209540, IMG submission 184501) | Arctic peat soil microbial communities from Barrow, Alaska - Barrow Graham LP Incubations 011-21A (SPAdes) (version 2) | ecosystem: Environmental > Terrestrial > Soil > Wetlands > Peat... | reverse complement strand
TCCCATGACCACCTGCCCAAGCTGCGCCAAGATGCTGCCGCCTTCAGTCCGTTACTGTCCCTATTGCGGTGCGGATGTGCAGGCGGCGACGAACGCGGCGACGAACGCGGCGACGAGCGCGAGGCCAGGCCCGGCCGCCGGACGGCCGGGCTCTAGCGGCACAACAGCCGGAAGCGGACGCGGCAGTCCGGCGTCAGCCACGCGGCCGTCGCCCGCGCCCTATGGGTCCCCGTTGCGTGGGCAGGCAGCACGGCCGTTCGGCACGGCCACTACGGGCCGCCACGGCATCGGCAGGTCGCTGAGCGGGCGGGTAGATTGGCTATTCCTGATCACCTGGGCAGGAGTAACGGTGCTGGGCTGGGGCCTGGCGTGGACGGTTTTCGCCCAGATTTACCTCGCCACGCCGATGGCGCCGTTGCCCGCGATCGTGGGTGGCATGCTGTTAGCCGGGCTGAGCACCGGCGCCGCCCAGTGGCTGGTTCTGCGCTCGCGTGCCGCCCTCACACCTGGTGGCGGGCGCAACTCCTGGTGGTGGATTCTGGCGCTTCCCCTGGGGTGGGGCAGCGGGGCCTATCTTTACCAGATATGGCCTTCGCTCAGCGGCCACCTGCAACCAGCGGTAGTGCAGATTGGCGGGGGCCTGGCGCGGGCCGCGCTGATCGGCGGACTGGCCAGCCTGGCGCAGTGGCCGGTGGCGCAGCAGTTCTTGACCCGAGAAGGAGCACGCCGCTGGGTAGCATTCAGCGCGGCGGCTTGCGCAGCGCTGCTGCTTTTGACCTGGCTGGCCACGGCCTACAACCTCAACCTGGGCTGGTTCCCGGCACTGGCGTTCAGGATGGAAGGCCGGTCAATGCCCGCGCCGTACGACATACTGCTGGCCGGCACGGGTGGACTACTGCTCGGCAGCGCGCAATGCGTGTTGCTGCGAGGACGGATCAAATGGGCGCTCTGGTGGCCGGTGGCAAGCGCGCTGGGGATTGCCGCGGGGGTCACACTGTGCGAAGTCGCGCTGGCGAGCCTGCAACAGCTTGGCGAGGCGCGCACCATCCCCTTCGTGGTAGCTATGGGATCGGCCGAGGAGGCTTTCGCCTGGGGGTTGGCCGGCGCGGGCCTGGGAGTGGGACAATGGCTGGTGTTGCGCCGTGCCGCCGGGCAGGCAGGTTGGTGGGTCTTGCTGTCGTCGGCAGGTTACGTGACGGGCTGGGCACTGGGCTCTTTGCTATTGCCCAGCGACTGGCTGCTGCTGGGAGCCTTTGCCAGCGGCGTGATCGCCAGCTTGCCCGCCTGGTTCGCCGCCCGGCGTGACTTCAGCCAGGCTCGCTGGCTGCCGGCGTGGGAAACCGGGCTGTGGGCGGCCGGCGCGCTGGCCCTGGCGCCACTGGCCTCGCAAGCGATGGCCGTCGAGTTAGTCGGCCCCCTTGTCCTGACCCTGCTGTTGGCCCTGGCCGCGGGCGGCGTGCTCGCCTATCGCGGCTAACGCGTCTCAACGCTCCGTGGTAACCCTTTGCAGGCTGCGCGCCGCCAACCAGCCGCCGCCGGCTGCCAGCAAACCGGTCAGTGGGACCGTCAGAAGCAGGACGGGGTTTGGACCGAAGATGTAGCCGAAGGCCAGGCAACCGAAGAACATGCCCAGGGCAGCGCCATGGCGCACCTGTCGGCGTCGCACTATCAGGCCTGCTGCCCAGCCGGCGATCACCAGCGCCAACGCGGTCACCAGAAGCAGAGTTATCACCTTATACGCGACGCTGCGGCTGAGGGCCGGCAGCCAGGCTAACCCAAGCAGCAGCGCAAAACCCACCGATCCGGCCATCGTCCCCAAGAATAATACCGCCAGATTCTGACCGGCCCTCGCCAACGCCTTCATCGCCCACCTCACACCCGTCACACATATCGCAGACACATATCGTACATATGCTAGTCGCCCTGGGCTCGGAGCGCCGTAGCCACGCGTACGAGATGGACTACTTAACGTCACAGGACGGCGGGGTGCTGCAGGCAAGATCACAGGCGGCCGGCCCGGCGCCGCTCGGGCAGCAGTTTGGCCAGGGAATCGCGCGCGTGCTATGATATGGGCATGTCGATGCCCCGCATGTCGATGCCCCGCATGTCGATGCCCCGCATGCCGATGCCCCACATGCCGATGCCCCTCGATATTTGGCTGCTCAATCCCTATCACTCGGGATCGCACCAGGCATGGGCCGAAGGCTACGCGGCCCATAGCCGCCACCGGGTGCGCATCTTGTCGATGGCAGGTCATTTCTGGAAATGGCGCATGCAGGGGGGCACGCTGGAGCTGGCCGAGCAAGCGATGGCTGCCGGCCGCGAGCCACCCGACCTCCTTCTCGCCAGCAGCATGGTCAATCTGCCGGCCTTTCTGGGCCTCACCCGCCGCCGGCTGGGCAATGTGCCTGTCGTGTTGTACATGCACGAAAACCAGCTTACTTACCCCCCGCCGCCCGGCAGCAAGCGCGACCTGACCTATGGCATGATCCAGCATCTCTCCATGCTGGCCGCCGACCGGGTATGCTTCAACTCGCGATACCACCTGGAGAGTTGGTTCGAGGAGCTCCCTCGCCTGCTCAAGCATTTTCCCGATTATACACATCTGGAGACCGTGCGCGTGGCGCGCACGCGCTCGCTGGTGCTGCCCGTAGGCTGTGACCTGCGTCGCTATGACCGGCATGAGGTGCCCAGAGAGTCCAGCGGGCCGCCTTTGATCCTCTGGAACCAGCGTTGGGAGTACGATAAGGATCCGGGGACTTTCTTCAAGGCGCTCTACGACCTGGCCGGCGAGGGGAGCGAATTCAGGCTGGCGCTGGCAGGGGAAAACTTCAGAGTTGTGCCGGGCGAGTTCGCCGAGGCACAGGCTCGTCTTGGCAACCGGCTGGTGCACTATGGCTACGCGGCCGGCCTGGCCGAATACGGCCGCTTGCTCTGGGAATCCGACCTGGTTGTCAGCACGGCGCTACATGAGTTCTTTGGGGTCAGCATTCTGGAGGCGGTCTACTGTGGCTGCCGGCCGGTGCTCCCGCGCCGGCTGAGCTATCCGGAGCTCATCCCGGCGGAAATGCACTCATCCTGCCTGTACGATGACTACGCCGGGCTCATGGCGTTGTTGCGCGCCGGGCTGCGCGCACCCGCCCGGCTGTCGGGGCTGCGAGAAGCCGCCGCTCATTTCGACTGGGAGTTTCAGGCGCCCGCGTATGACGACCTGCTGGAGGATGTGGTGCGAGAGAAGTAAGGGTTTCGGAGTCATCCGCCGGTGGGCTTGTGTTCTCCGTCGCCTCCATCCGGCCCTTCCTTCACCTCCAGCACCACCACCTCTTCGGCTTGCGCACCACGCGCTCCGCTGCGCAGCACGAACTCGACTAACTGTCCGGCGCGCGGCAGCGGCTGTCCGGCTGCCAGCCCGGCCTTGTGCATGAAAACCTCGGGACCCTCGTGAGGGGTGAGGAACCCGTAGCCTTTGCTGTGATTGAACCACTTTACCAGGCCGCGCTTGCGCTCAGGGGTGGGGACCAGGCGCCGGCACATCGGACAAAGGGCCGGCGGCGGAGAGCTTGAACTCTGCTCTTCGATCGCCCAAAGGAAGTCGATACCGCACGCTGTGCAACGTCGGAAGAGATCAGTCGACATGTTTTACCCGGCTTCCCGATCCAACTTTGGGGTCTGAGTTTGACAGCCAATCTGGATTGCGCTACAATTTTGCCTGCTTAAGGCGACGTAGCCAAGTGGCAAGGCAGGGGTCTGCAAAACCCCCATCGCCGGTTCAAATCCGGCCGTCGCCTCTACCAAATGTGAAGGGCTGGCATCAGCATGATACCAGCCCTTCACATTCTTGTCAGGTCTAAACCCCGCCTCGCTCAGGCCTGCCCGCTCACCTCAAACGGGCGGCGGCAAGGTGCTGTTAGCCGGCGCCACCGTTTCAGCGCGGCTGCGGTCCCAGAGCCGGCGCTTGGGCTCTCCGCCCTCCTTGCCGTTCCCGTCGCCACGACCCTCGTGCGTGCCGTAGTATTGCCCATACTGGTAGGAGTAGTAATAGTAAGAGTAGCCGGCCCCGCGCAGCGGAACGCGGTTGAGCACCACGCCCAGCACGTGAGCGTTTACCTGGCGCAGGGCTGCGGCGGCACGCTTGGCCAGCTCACGACGCGTTTTGCCGGCGTCGAGCACCAGCAACACGCCATCTTTCTGGGTAGCCAGGATGCTCGCGTCTGACAGGGCTGTGGTAGGCGGGCTATCCAGCACGACAATATCCGCGATGGCAGTCAATTCGACCAGCAACTCGCGCATGCGCTCCGAGCCGAGCAGTTCGGCTGCATTGGGCGGCAGCGGGCCGGAAGACAGGACGCTCAGCCCATGGACGCCGGTCTCCTGCAAGAGACCCTCCGGGCTCGGGTGATTCTCCAGCAGCGCGCTCGTCACACCGACACTGTTGCGCAGGTTGAACACACGGTGGAGGCGGGGACGGTGCTAGTCGGCATCTACCAGGATCACCCGCCGGCCACCCTGCGCCAGGGCGACGGCCAGATTGGAGGCGGGTAGATACGCAAGTCGCCATCCAGGTCGCTGCGGAAAAGGATCTGTCCGGCCAGGTAAGACGGCATCCTATCCGGCAGTTGTGGCGTCGGCGTGAGAGTCGGCCGCGGCGTCATCTGGTCCTCGTAGAGCACCGGCGGCACTGAGGTGGGAGTCGTGGCACCCGGTGGCGTCGGCTTCGATCTGGCTAGCAACCTGCGCGGTCAGGAACGCCGCCTTCTGATCGCAATCAGCATCATCTTGGAGCGTTGGCTGGCGGGTAATGAAAGAAACATGTTCAGCGGGCAGTCGATCCATGGGAGTTCATCCTTGGCAGGGAACCGGCAATCGGCGATCGGAGACAACGGATAGCGACTCCCGGGCTGTTTCGCCCCTGATAGGGTCGCAATAATAGCAGCGTCGTACAGGGCGGTGCGCAGCCGACCGGCCATGCGACAGTTAGGCCCACACCGCTCCCCTGGACCGGCTCTGATCGGCCGGATTTTGTAGGGAAAGGCGCACGAGAGCCCCAGTATGAGTTAGAAACAGACCCGTTTGCCCGGTTCCGCCGGGCGACCGCCAGCATCGCCCGGCCGGATGTCATGGAGCACACGGGCTGGGATACCGCCCACGACGCTGTGAGGCGGCACGTCCCGGGTGACCACCGCACCGACAGCTACCACGGCGCCCTCGCCGATCGTCACCCCATCGGTGATAACCGCGCCGGCGCCAAGCCAAACGTCATCTTCGATGACGACACCTTGGGCGGTGATCCTCTGCTCGACAAACGGCCGGTCGGGGCCCGCATAAACGTGGTTGACCGCGAGGATCTGCACCAGGGGAGAGGTGTAGACCCGGTCGCCGAGACGAATGCCGCCCTGGCCACGCAGCACATTCAGCTCGCCTATCAAACTGTCGTGGCCGATATGAATGAAAGCGTGAGGAAGGTCCCGGAAGTTGTAGACGTGCAGGACCGAGCCGTGCATCACCAGGCTATTATCGCCGATGGCGATGCCCTGGGGACAGGCGTGCAGATAAACAGACTGATCCAGATAGACGTTGTGGCCAAGATGGATCAGGCTGGCGAAACGCAGGCGCACGCCGCTCTCGATCACAGCGACGCCGTCCAGGCGCATGATCAGCCGGTACAGCACGGCCCGCAATCCTATACCGATGACAGTGGGCACCCAGCCGGCAAGGGCAAATAGGAGTTGTTCCAGGAGATAGCGCAGGGCGCCGCGGGTGGCGGTCCTTTTCAAGTCGATTCAGGCCGGGAAGTACAAAGGCAAAGCTCCGCCGGGCCGTCGCGGGTCGAGGGTAGCTTACGGTGGCAAATGGGACCGGCGCATAGAGAACGCCCCAGAGCATGAGCTCCAACGGCCCCGCCTGCTGTGCGACGCGTTCATAATGTCAGTCAACACACAACCGCGTTACGATCACCATACAGGTCGGAGAAAAACCAACAGTGGGAAGAAGATCCAGAGAAGCGGGCTAGAACTCCACCCTGCTGAGCCTCTTTACGAGCCTGGCGTGAGCTTATCACAGGCGCTCACACTTTGTCAATGGTCGAAGCTTGCACAAGGCTTACACTACTTGTCACCCGTCAGATACCGCAAACTGATCTTCAAGTATCTCGGGCGGTTTGTAATCTAGCGCTTGATGGCGGAAGTAAGTGTTGTACAACTCCGAGTAGTGACCACCCTGGGTCATCAGCTGATCGTGCGTACCCTCCTCCACAATACGGCCGTGGTCTAACACGACGATCCGGTCGGCAGTTCTGACCGTCCAAAGACGATGCGCGATGATCACCGCGGTGCGCCCGCGCATGACGGTCTCCAGACCTTCCTGGATCTGCGTCTCCGTGAAGGGATCGACACTGGCGGTCGCCTCGTCCAGAACGAAGATCGCCGGATCCTTCAGGAGCACGCGCGCCAGAGCGACCAGTTGGCGCTGGCCCATGGAAAGGTTGGCGCCGCGCTCACCGGCGTCTGTATCCAGGCCGTTGGGCAGATCGTCCAGCCACTCGCCGTTGCTGATCCCCAGCGCGGCGCGCCTGACCTGCTCGTCACTGGCGCCGGTCAGCCCGTGGCGAATATTCTCACGCACGCTGCCCGAGAACAGGAATGGCTCCTGCGGCACCAGGCCGACGTGCAGACGGTATTGGCTCAGGTCCAGGCGGCGGATGTCGCGGCCGTCGACGAGCAGCTCGCCACCCTGGAACTCGTAGAAACGGGTGATCAGGCGGGCAATGCTGCTCTTGCCGGCCCCGGTGTGGCCGACCAACGCCAGGCGCTCGCCCAGCCGGATGTTCAAGCTGAAGTCTTGCAGCACCAGCTCACGCTCGTTGTAGCTGAAATTCAGGTGGCGGAACTCGACGTGACCCTCCACCTTTTCGACGGGCAGCCGGCCGGTCTGGACGACCTTGGGCTCGGCGTCGATCAGGGCAAAGACGCGCTCGGAAGCGGAAAGACCGTCCTGGAACTGGCTCCAGAACGAAGCGATGCCCAGCATCGGCCACCAGAAGAAGCCGACCGCCTGCATGAACAGGTAGAAGTTGCCCGGCGAGATCGTGCCGGCATGCGCGGCGCTCCCGCCCAGGTAAACCAGCAGCGCGACGGCCAGTCCGGAGGCAATGCTCATGATCGGCCAGATGGAATTCAGAGTGATGCCGCGCCTCAGACCGACCGCGTAAGCCTGGCGATTGTTTGTCTCGAAGGTGCTATAGATCGCCCGCTCCTGGCGGAAAGCCTTGGCGACCATGATACCGCTCACCGACTCCTGGATTTGCGCGTTGATCCGGGCAGTCACCCGGCGGGCGCGTTGGGTAACGCGCCGGGCGACACGCCGGAAACCCAGCGCGATGCCGGCGGCGACCGGGGTCATCAGGATCAGCAACAGGGTCAGGCGGGCATCAATGCGCGCCAGCCAGACAATCAGCAGCAGCACCAACAGGATCTGGCTGACCAGGTTCGTGATGAGGCTGACCACGTCGGAGAAGTCCTGCGTGTCGGAGGTGACACGGCTGACCACCTTGCCCGAGGGGTGCTCGTCGTAGAACGACATGTCGTGACGAATCACGGCCGCGAAGACGTCCTTGCGCAATTTCAGCACCACGCTGCCGACGACGCGCGCGCTGAACATCTGCTGCGCGTAGTTGAAGGCCCAACCGGCGATGCCGAGCAACACCACTGCGCCGGCGAGCAACAAAATGATCTGCGGAGTCTGGTTCTGCGACACGATGTCAATGGCGCGCGCGATCAGGATCGGCCCGCCGGTCCCGGCCACCGAGTTAAGAGCCAACGCCAGGGCGATGACCAGCATCCGCCCGGCGTGCGGCCGGAAATAGGTGAGAATGCGCCGGATCAACTGCCGGTCGCTATAGCTGCGATCGTATGCCTCGGTGTCGAGGCCATCCAAAATGAAACCCATTTTTGTCCTAGCGCACGAATATGCGGCGGTAGTCGGGGCTGCGCGCGAGCAACTCCTCGTGCGTCCCCTGCTCGACCAGTGCGCCGCGCCGCAAGAGCAAAATGCGATCGGCCCAGCGGATCTGGCTGAGACGATGTGTGATCAGGAAGGTGGTGCGCTCCCGGCTGATGCGTCGCATGGCGCGCTGGATCTGGTCTTCAGTGGCGCTATCGATGGCGCTGGTGCTGTCATCCAGGATCAGAATGCGCGGGTCGGTCAGGAACGCGCGGGCGATGGCAACGCGCTGGCGTTGCCCGCCCGACAGAGTGACGCCTCGTTCGCCAACTTCCGTCTGATAGCCCTCGGCGAAACCGGTGATGAAATCGTGGGCCTGCGCGGCCCTGGCCGCCGCTTCTATCTCCCCCTGGCCGGCATCCGCACAGCCAAAAGCGATGTTCTCCGCCAGCGTACGTGAGAACAGGAAGACGTCCTGCTCGATGGTCGAGATCTGCGAGCGCAGTGACTCCAGGCTCCAGTCACGCACGTCGATGCCATCCACCAGCACGCGGCCGGAATCCACATCGAAGATGCGGTTGATCAGCCGGGTGAGCGTGGTCTTGCCGGAGCCGGTCAGGCCCACGATCGCGACGGTCTCGCCGGCGTGCGCGCTGAAGCTGATGTCCTGCAAGATGCACTTGTCGCCGTAGCCAAAACTGACATGCTCGAACGTGACGTCGCCGCGTATGGGCTGTGACACCCCTGCCTGGTTCTCGTCCAGCTCGGTCTCGGTGTTGATGATCTCGAGAATGCGGCGCGCACCGGCCACACCTAGCTGGACCAGGTTAAAAGTGAACACAGAGATGAAGGTGGGAAAGCGCAGGATCCCCAGCAATCCCATGAAGGCCACAACCTGACCCAATGTGATCGCGCCGGTCCGCCAGATCAGGAGCGCGTGCAATAGCCCGGCGCCCCAGGCCAGGCCAAACACCAGGAGAGGCAGGTAGCGCGCCTGAATGATGCCCTGGCGCACGTAGAAGTCACGAAAGGCGCTCGCATCGCCGACGAACTTCTTCCACTGGTAGTTCTCCTGGACGTTCGCCTTGACGACCTCGATCCCTGCAATGGCCTCTTCCAGACCCGCGTTCATCTTGCCGAACTGCCCGCGCAGACCTTCGCTGACCGGTCCCAGGCGGCGGTTGTAGTCGAAGATCGTGATGCCCAGCAGCACCAGGAAAAGGCTGGGCACCAGCAGGAGGCTCGGGCTGATCCGCGCAATGAGCAGAATGGGCATCAAGATGCCGGTGGCCGAGTCAGTAATCAGACCCAACCCCGGGCTGAACATATAGTTGAGCGAGCGCACGTCATTGGTCGCACGCGCCATTATGTCACCGACGCGTTGCCGGCCATGAAAGGTCTGGCTTTTGCCCAGCAGGCTAACGTACAGTTCCTCGCGGCTATCGCGTTCGATGCGCTGCGCCAGGAACTCCACCGCGCCGGTACGCAGCACGCCCGTCAGGCCCTGGCCGACCGTGACGGCGATGATGCTGAGGGCAATGGCCAAAAGTTGAGCCATAGTAAAGCCCGGCAAGGTGATGAGGTCAAAAGCGCGGCCGATGTACACCTGCACGTAGGAAACAAAGAAGTTGTTGACCAGGGCCGCCAGCAGGACGACCAGTGGGAACATGGGATAACGCACGGCGTGTGCGATGATCCAGCGCACCGGTCCGCTGCGATTGTAGTTGTGCTCATTTTCGGGCGTGAACTCGCGTTTGGAAACCAACCTGAACCCTTTCCAGCCTGAGCCGGCGTACGGCCGGCGTCTCGTCGTCGTAAGCGCGTCCCTTAAGTATAGGCCGGCGGAAAGCTTGTGTCAAAAAGTCGGGCATGCGGGCGTGCGCCGGGGCACGCACCTTGTATGCTTGCCTATGGACGCACGCGCGCGCCGGTGGTAGTCTTCCACTGCCAGCCCAGTGTGCAGGTGGAGGTAGAAAATGGCCGTTGCCACCAAACTGCAGGCCGATGTCGTCGTCGCCGGTTCAGGACCGGGCGGTGCGACGGTGGCGCGCGAGTTGGCGCGCCAGGGCAAGCGGGTGCTCCTGTTGGAGCGCGGCATCGATCAGCGCGCGCACAGCTACTACGGAACGTATGCCGGCGCGCTGATCTACAGCGATCACCGCAGTTTATTGTTTACCCAGGAAGGGCTGAACATCATCCGCCCGCTGATGGTCGGCGGGGCCACCAGCATGTATTGTGGCTGCGCCGCCGTGCCCCCCGATTGGCTCAAGGGCAAATACGGCGTGGATATCGACACGGAAGTCTCCGAGACCGTCGAAGAACTGCAGATCGCGCCGCTTCCGCCCGAGCTGCGCGGCCGGGCATCGACTCGCGTGGCCGAAGCGGCCCAGGCCCTGGGTTACGACTGGCAGCCGCAGCTCAAGTTCATGTCTCCCATGCGCACGCGCCGCTTCCGCTGCGGGGCCAAATGCATGCTCGGCTGCCGCTGCGGCGCTAAATGGAGCGCCGCCGAATACGTGGATGAGGCAGTGGCGGCGGGCGCCCGGCTGCTGACACGCGCGACCGTCGAGCGGGTGTTGGTCGAGGGTGGCCACGCGGTCGGGGTGGCAGGCCTTTTGGCCGGCCGGCCTTTCAGCGTGACGGCAGGGACCGTGGTGCTGGCTGCCGGGGGCATCGGCACGCCGCGCATCTTGCAGGCCTCCGGCTTCGCGGATGCCGGCCAGGGCATGACCATGGACGTCACCAGCATGGTCTACGGCTTCGTCAAGGAGCGAGGCGCCGGCAACGAACCGCCCATGACCTGGTCGTGGGAGGATCGGGAAACGGGCTTCATGCTCAGCACGCTGATCGACCCCTGGCTGCTCTACCCGATCATCACTGCCCTCAAGGGTTGGCGCTACCCGCTCTACTGGCCGCGCTGGAATAATATCCTGGGCGTGATGATCAAGCTCAAAGACGACGTGTCGGGCGGCGTCTTTCGGGATGGCAAGATCAGCAAGCCGCTGACGGCGCATGACCGGCCACGCCTGCAGATGGCCGAGAACTTGAGCCGCCAGATCCTGTGTGAGGTGGGGGCGGAGCCGTCCAGCATGTTCATGACACCACTGCGCGGCACGCATCCCAGCGGGACGGTGCGCATCGGGACGATGCTGAACTCCGATCTGCGCACGGAGACACCCGGCCTCTATGTCTGTGACGCCAGCGTCTTCCCGGAGGCCCTGGCCCGGCCGACCGTTCTGACCATCATCGGCCTGGGCAAGCGACTCGCTAGACACCTGGCGAGCAATTGAACCGATTCATATGCAAGCCCATGAACGCCTGCTGGCTGCGCTGGACGGCTATCCCCGGCTGCCGTTAGCCGAGTACCCCACTCCGCTGGAACCCCTGCCGCGCTTGAGCCGCGAGTTGGGCCGGCCGGTATACATCAAGCGGGATGACCAGATCGGTCCCGGCCTGGGCGGAAACAAGACGCGCAAGCTAGAGTACCTGCTGGCCGATGCCAGGCAGCGCGGCGCCCGCAAGGTAGCCACCTTTGGTGGGTTGCAGTCAAACCACGCCCGCCTCACCGCCGCGGCTGCCCGCCAACTGGGTCTTGAGCCACATCTGCTCTATTTCGCGCGCCGCCCGGCACGCATGACGGGCAACCTCTTGCTGAATGAGCTGCTCGGCGCCCAGATGCATTTCATTCCCTTTGGCGGCGGAGGCGACGCGAGCATGACCCTGGAGCAGACCATCCGGCTCGTGCGGATCGTGGCCTGGGCCATCCTGGGACGGCATTATTTCATCCCGGTGGGTGGGCATTCCTGGCGCGGCTGCCTGGGCTATGTGCGGGCGGCCGTAGAGATCGATTGCCAGGCCCGTGCCCTGGGCATCGAACGGGCAAGCCTGGTGGTAGCCGTGGGGTCGGGCGGCACGTTAGCGGGGCTGATGGCCGGCCTCGCACTGACCGGATCGCCACTCGGCCTGCTTGGCATCGACGTGGGCAAGCTCTGGAAAGCTTTCCCGCCTACCATCGGCCGCCTGGCCGAGGAGCTGTGCCGGCGCCTGGGGCAGCCGCAGACCTTCGACGCACGGCAGGTGCCGCTCATCGAGCGCACCTACGCCGGGCCGAGTTATGGGGTCCCATCGCAGGCCGCAAGCGCGGCCATCCGCCGCCTGGCCCAAAGCGAGGGCATCTTGCTGGACCCGATCTACACCGGCAAGGCGTTCGCAGGCATGCTTGACCTGTGCCGGCGCGGCGCGTTGCCCGCGGACCAACCGCTGATCTTCCTGCACACCGGCGGCTTGCCCGCCCTGTTCGCGGCCTGACGTGGGCGCTTCTCCTCTTCTGGTGGGCGCGCGGTGACTTCAGCGAGCGGGTGGTCTATCGCTGCCAGACGTGCGGGCATGAATGGAGCGCTTAGGGAGGGTTCAAACAGGGTGATGTAAGGCCTGGTGCGCCAATATACCCAGCCCAACTCCGCCAGCCACCACCGCCAGCCAGTTGGTCTCCAGGTCTTGCAGAGGAACCAGACAGATCGATAGGGTGAGCACGGCGCCGGCCAAAACAATCGCTACCACGTCGACTTTGCGGCCGGTGACGATCCAGTCCCTGCCCTGCATGCGCTCTGTCTTCAGCATAGTGACCCGTCCTATGGTATGTAGGTAGCTGCTTTCCACTATATAGACGGTCCAGGCTCCGATTGGTAACGGGTCCCGGCGGGCCGGATTCAGGTCGAAGGTCCGTCTGTGTTAAACAAAGATCCGACCAGCAAACTGTCGTTCTGCTGGTCGGATTATGGGCCGACCGGGAATCGAACCCGGAACCCTTGCAGGGGCAGATTTTAAGTCTGCCGCCCGCTTCTGAGGGGAAATCGCCCTTTTCGAGCAGAAGACTCGGCGTTTTCGGCCCAGTTTCGGAACCAGTCTGCTGCTCACCATTATAGGCCCGGTATGTCGCCTCTGCAAACGGTGGATGCCGTCTGTGGTGCGACGTGGGAGAGGGGTGCTAGCCCTCGGGGCCGCTGAAGTAGGCGAGCGAAGACCCGAGCCCCTGCACCGGTGAAGGACCGCAGGAACCAGCTCTGCATGCCGGTATGCATCTCATCCTCTCCAATAGGCCTATCACTGCAAGCCATAGGAGCGATGGACCAGCAAGCTGAGAAGTGACAGGGTGGAGTTGTAGGTCGCCTTTGGCGAGCGGCTTGCTGCGGTCCCCCTGTCTTCTGGGCGAGCGCATTTCTCTCTTGCCGGTGGTGAAAGAATCAGCACCTGCTAGAATTGTCATGTGTCCTGGCAGGAGTGGTACCAAAACGTCTACCTGGAGTCCGAACACTGGATGAGTTTCCGGGCATACATCTTGTCGACACGCCCCTTATGTCAAATCTGCAATTCCCCGTATTGCCTGCAGATCCACCACAGAAACTACCGCTGCCTCTGGCATGAAACCCCAAACGATGTAGCGGTACTTTGCGAGCGCTGTCACAAGATGATAAGCGGACAACCGCCCTGGTTGTGGAGGGTGTTGTCACGACTTCTTGGGTGGATTCTGCCGGCTCGAACAAAGAAGAAGGGAATAGGCCGGAGGACTGCTTGAACCCCGCGCGAGGCATCGCTTTCGCGATGTTACTTACGTCTTGCCTCAGACATACGCCTGCATCCCGCCTCGTATTTCTGATATCTTGGGTCCCTCTTTGCAGAGGTTATATCAGCGTACACTTCGGCCAGGACTTTCTCGTACGTCATAAGGTACGGATCAGGTACGAACAGCCCCTTATCACCGGCAGCCACCCAAAGCTTGTTGTGCTCGTGCCAAAACTCCCAGTTTTGGCTTGCATCGGCTTTGATTAGAAGCAAACCATATGCAGATGCGTTACGGAAACGCCAAGCGGGACTTCGCTCCCAAGCGTCAGGGTTGGTCTCGTCCTCGCTTACCGAACAGGCATTGCTGCACATGTACGAGGCAATCAGCTT
>Ga0209540_10002222_pt1 | contig 13896 bp, 11 predicted proteins | sample BarGraIncu01121A_FD_184501 | JGI IMG/M metagenome (GOLD analysis project Ga0209540, IMG submission 184501) | Arctic peat soil microbial communities from Barrow, Alaska - Barrow Graham LP Incubations 011-21A (SPAdes) (version 2) | ecosystem: Environmental > Terrestrial > Soil > Wetlands > Peat... | reverse complement strand
CATCGGATCGTGCCGCCGGAAATAACCGCGCAGGTGTGGTAGTCGCCGGCGGTCACCTGCGTGGCATTCGCGATCCCGGCGATCTTCACTGGGCTGGGCCTGCTCATTGGCCTCCGGAGGCCCATTTCGCCGTTGCCGTTGAAGCCCCAGCACCTGACGCTGCCGTCGGCAAGCAGGGCGCAGACGTGCGATCCGCCCAGCGGAATGCCGAGCACCAGGACGTTGGGCCCTCTTCCGGGTGTGGATACGTTGGCGCTCACCTGGATGGCGTTCCTGATCCCGATCACCCGCACCGGGGTCGTTCGGCTCTTGGTTGACCCGTCGCCGAGTTGGCCGTCGCGGTTGGCGCCCCAGCACTTCACCTCGCCACTGATCAGAAGCGCGCAGGCGTAGCCGTCGCCGACGCTTATCTGGGCTACGTGAGAAATCCCGGAGATCCGAGTCGGCGATCTCCCGTTCGAGCCGCCCCAGCACTTGACCGTGCCGTCGGCAAGAAGAGCGCACGTCCAGGAGACGCCGGCGCTCACCTGGGTCGCATTCGAGATCCCCTTCACAGCGACCGGGACCGGGCTCAGGTCGAGTCCGAACGGATAATTCGTGCTGCCGTGGTTCGTCACCCCGTCTCCCAGCTGACCGGAGTCATTCAGGCCCCAGCAAACGATCGCGCCGGTAGAGAGGACGGCACAGGTGTAGTCGGTGCCCGCGTCGACAGACACGGCATCCGTTATCCCCTTCACCTGCACTGCGGTTGACCTGGTCGCGGTCGAGCCGTATCCAAGCTGACCGTTCGAGTTTTCGCCCCAACACTTGACCGTGCCGGCGGAGAAGACGGCGCACGTGTGGGCAGAACCGGCACTGAGTCGGGAGACAACGACTGTCGCCTTCACGACCTTGAAGACGAGCAGCTGGTTGCCCTTGTCGGCCGAGAGCTTGAGCCGGTAGCGGCCGAGCTTGATCGCTTTCCCGGCGAAGAGTTTCTTGACCGTTACGGTCTTCGGGCCCTTGAAGTAGCCCCTCTTCTTCGTGCTCTTGGCACTCCGTACCGGCTGCCACTTCTTCCCCAGCTTGAAGTCGAGCCGGTAGGCGAAGCTCCTACTCGGCTTCGAGAACCTGTAGATCAGTTTGATCGAGACGGCCTGATTGCTCGTGAAGACCTTCTCGTTCAGGCGGGCTGAGATTCTGCCGGAGGCGAGATTGCGGGTCGCACCCGCGCTGCCCGCGAGAACCGTAATCGACGCGATGAGCGCGACTGCGGCTGCTACCGCGACAAGACCGCGGGGAAAGCCTTCTCGAGCTGCCGGCGAGCGCTTCACCTATCCGCTCCCGTCTACACCGGGCCCCCGCTTGAGGTGGGTGATCATGTCGATGCCCGTCATCTGCATGTAGCCGCGCCACATGGAGGGCACCCAGTTTCGCTTCGAGGTCGACGACGGCCAGTTCGTCCAGTACTTGGACTGGGACTGGGCCCAGAAGCCGTTGTACCAGAGCGGAATGTTGGGTACGTCGGTCAGGACGATCTTCTCGAGCCGGTTCATGATCGACTTCCGAGCCGCGGTCTTGTCAGGCGGCGTCTTGTCGAGCTTCCTGACAAGCGCCCACGCCGCCGGGTTCGAATAACGCGAGAAGTTCGCGGAGGTCTGAGTAGCGAGAACGGGCTTGTGAAAGAGGAAGTCGAAGTACGTCCACGGGTTGTCGCTCAACTGGGGCGTGTTGTCGATCACCAGGTCGAAAGTGCCGCTGTTTCGAGCCTTCTGGTAGGTGGAGAAGTCGCCGCGCTTGATCGAGATGTGGATACCGGCGGCGTAGGCGGAGTTCACGATCATCGTCTGCGCGAGCTCCCAGTCCGACCAGCCGGCCGGAACGGCGATCGACAGGTCGATCTTCGATCCGTCCTTGTTCTCGACGTAGCCGTCGGCGTTGACGTCCTTGTAGCCGGCCGCGGCGATGATGCTCTTTGCCTTGGCGGTATCGAACTTGAACCCAAGCGCCTTCACCTGCGCCCGGTCGGTCCACTTCTTCCAGGTCGGCAGCAGTCCGGTCGCATTCGCCTTCATGACCGTGTCGTAGTAGTCGTTCTGGACGATGTTGCCGGTGTTGATCGACGTGGCGAGAGCCCTGCGAAAGGCCGGATCACCTAAGGGCTTGTGGGTCGTGTTCGGCGTCAGCCAGGACGTGTTCGCCGACAGGAAGTAGGGCGCCTTCGAGTAGTAGGTCTGGGCCTTTCCTCTGCTGACGTATTGCGGAATGCCCGGAACGAAATCGTTGCTCAGATCGTCTATGCCACAGAGAATGCCGCCTCCGCCGCAGCAACAGAGGCAGTCGAGGTTGCACCCCCCTTGGGCGAGGTCGATCACGTAGGTCGGTTTAGGCGAGGGAGCGAGCTTCTGCTTCGCGGCCCACCAGACGGCCTTCTTCTTCCAGACGACTCTGATCGTGGGGTCGTAGCCCGCGGGATCGAGCTCGTAGGGGCCGGTGCCGATCGGGGCCTGCTCGGCGCCGAACGCCTCGAGTGACGCGGCGCTCCTGATCGTTCGCGCCTGCCCGGGGTTCACCATCGGCAGGTTCCAGATCAGGTTCTGCCACTGGATGTAGTTCGGCGTCGTCTTGAAGGTGAAGCTGACGGTCGAGCCCTTGACCTCGATCGACTTCAGGCTCTTGTACAGGTCGTGCCAGAAGGCGTTCGGGAAGCGACCGAGCCTGAAGTTGAATCTCACGTCCTTGCCCGTGAACTTCTGCCCGTTGCTCCACCTGATCCCGGGCCGGATCTCGACCGTGTACACCTTCTTGCCGGTGAAGCGCGCGCTCTTGGCCAGCCAGTCGATGTAGCGGTCCTTGAGCGGGTCGTAGCGAAGCAGCGTCTCGTTGCAGAGGCCGACCGTGCCGACGGCGTAGTTACCGAAGTACGGGTTGAAGCCCGCGATCGGGCCCCACTGGGTGCCCTCCGTGATGAGCGACGTCTTGCGGGGGTAGGTCGCACTCGACCTCGATGCTCCGCTGTAGAGCAGCGTGCCCGGCGAGGACTGTGCGCTCGTGAATCCCGCCTCGGCCAGGTGGGTCGAGAACGTGGCGGGGTTGGTGCTCGACGCGGCGCCTGCGAAACCAACGAGAGCGAGAGTCACAACGGCGAGGCCGAATAGAAGACCGGCCAGCCTGCGGGGAGTGAGGCAAACGACCCGGAACATTCTTCCTCCTTTGGAAGACCCTCTGGCGGCGTTGACAGAGGGCTATGTCGCGGAGTTTCTCACTCTCTAATCAAAGTGCAATAGCTCGCGCCACTTTCTTACGGTCTTCTTAGAAGCATTTTCGGCCTTTCTCAGAATTAGCGCCGAAAAGCGCGTGCTTGCGCCGCGGGTGCCGCGTTACTGCTCGTCCCAACCGAGTTGATCGAAGTAGCGGAGCGTTCGCCGGCTGGGGCGGATGCGCTTCGAATAGGCGCGGAGCTCATCCGCCGAGAGCTCACCGACAGCGCGTTTCAGCGCCAGGTAGGGATAGTTGAAGTCTTCCTGATAGGGCACGGTCGAGATGCGCGGATTGATCTCGATCACGTAGTCGCCGACCAGGTTGACGCTGAAGAAGCCGTCGAAATCGAGCTCGCGGATGATCTTGGCGCCGGCCTCCATCAGCTCGGGGCTGTCGAGCGTCTCGAAGTACATGGCCAGGCCGGCGCGCATCGCCTCGCGCGTCTTCGGGTAGCCCAGCAAGATCTCGCCCCGCTCGGCGTAGCCGTCGATCGTGTGCTCCTTGCCGGTCGCAAGCTCCATCAAAAGCCACTCGACGCCGGTCCCTCCGGCCAGGTCGGCGGCCTCCTCGAGCCGAAGCGCCTCGGGCATGCCGGGACGGTTCTCGAGCAGCTGCTTGCGCCGGTCGGCGGTGGACGAGATGACGCGAAAGCCCCGGGTGCCGGAGGAGATGAGCGGCTTCATGCAGATCTCGCGCTCCGGGTAGCCGAGCTCGTGCCCGGCTTGCTCGAACTCGGCGGGCGTGGCGACGCGGCGCCAGGCGGGGACGCGCACTCCGATCGCGTCGCAGAGAGCGAAGGTCTCGGCCTTGTCGTTGGCGCGCCTGATCGCCTCGATCGAGGCGACGACGACGACGATCTTCCCGAAGCTTTCCTTCTCGATTGCGAGGCCTTCGAGCGTGTAGGAGGACTGAGGCAAGACCACGTCCACGTTCTCGCGGCGGCAGAGATCGAGCACGGCGCCGGCGAAGCCGGGATCGCTTCCGAGCGGAACGGTCGCGAAGACGTCGCAGAAGTGGCGTCCGATCGCCTGCTCGTTCGTGTCCACTCCGACCAGGCGCACCTCGCGCTCGCCGTTCTCGCGCAGCGAGCGCAGCAGCGCGACGGCTCCGGGGCAACCGACGGCGGTGACGAGAATGGTGATCGGCTCGAGCATCTTCGGTTGGGCGCGGGCGGCCGCGCACGGCCTAATCGTAGTGAGGATGAGGCGCCGCGGCCGGCGGCAGTCGATCCGGCACGCTCCGGCCGATCAGGAACCGGTTGGAAAGAGGAACTCGAGCCGGCTCCAGCGCGCGCTCTGGCAGCCGTCGCTTTGGCTGAAGACGGCACCGATCGCCTTGCCGGCGAGGCGCCCGCGAACCCGCGCGGTCTGCGGACCGCCGTAGATCTCGGTGCACGCCGTGCCGGGCGGCACCGGCGCGAAGGCCGAGGCGCCAACTCGCTGCAGCTTCGAGCAGGCCGCGCGAGCCTCCGGCAGCGTGCCCGTCCCCTTGGGGCAGGTGAGCGTGTAGGTAGTGCTCGCGCCCGTTTTGCCCTGCGGCCAGACGGTAATGCGGAGATCGGCCGAGGCGCTCGAACTGGAGGAGCCGCCGCCGCAACCCGCCGTCACGAGAAGAAGCAGAAGTATGAGCAGCGCTCGACTCATCTCGCCAAGTAATAAGCCGCCGCCGGCTCGAGCCGTCACCGAGCTAAGCACTCTCGTCTGGACGGAGCTTGTCGCGGCGGCCGCGGAGGAGGTCGTAGCCCTGCCGCAAGCACGGCGTTCGATCGATCAACGCGGTCACGTCTTCGGTGTTCGCCGCGCCCTCCTCGGTTACGACGCGGTCGATCATCGCCGCAGGAACCAGCTCGAAGGTGTCCTCGCTGGGCGGCTCGGCGTCGAAAGGCGCCAGCTTGAAGGTCTCGCAGGCGACGATGACCGGAACGCCCGCGTCCTTCGCGGCGCTCGCTATCGCTCTCGTCCCGATCTTGTTGACCAGCGAGCCGTCCCTGAAGACCGTGTCGGCTCCGAGCAGGACGAGATCGCTCTCGCGGGCGGCGTCGGGGCCTTCGGCGTCGGAGATCAGCTCGACGTTGATGCCGGCGGCTTTGAAATCTGCGGCCAACCGCCGGCCTTCGCCACCGGGCTCCGAGACGGTGCAGATGAGTTGATCAGGCGGAGTGTGCAGAAGCGCCTCATGCACCGTGCACGAGGCCGAATGCGTTGTCACGGTGCCCGAGATATCCGCGCTCAGCATGACCGCAATGGCCTTAGCCGCGCGATCGCGCGTGCCGATCAACGCCTCGGCCTCGGCGACGACCTGCTCGGGCGTTCCGGCGGTGAGAACGCGGCCGACCGCGCCGGCGATCGCGCCCAGAGAGATTCGAGCCGAAGCGAGGATACGAGCGACCTCGACCGGGTCTTCGCCGTTCCTGACCGCTTCGACGAGGGCCTCGAGAGCGTGCCTGGCCATCCAGCTGGCGCCGTGATGGCTCTCCTCCCGTAACTCACGTACTCGCGCTTCGAGCGCGGAGTTCATAACCCTATTGTCGTGCCTCTAGCACCCAAACGCCAACTCTCGCCAAGCGCACCGTCGCCCGCAGGGGTGAGAATGGGTCTCCGTGACGGGCGATTCTCACGTGTGGGCAAAGCGACTACTCGTGCTCGGCGCCGGGCCCGGACAGCTCGGCCTGCTCGAAGCCGCCCGCCAGCGGGAGCTTTACGTCATCGCCGCCGACCGCGAGCCGGGCGCGCCCGGCTTTCCGCTCGCCGACCGGCGTGCATTGATCTCGGCCGAGGACGAGCCGGCGCTCGAGCGGCTGGCCTCCGCGGAGGAGATCGACGGCGTGATCGCACCCGGGATCGATTGGTCGGTTGCGATTGCGGCGCGCATCGCGGGCAAGCTTGGTCTGCCCCACGCGCTCAGCATCGAAAGTGCCCAGCTCGCCGTCTCGAAACTGAAACAGCGCGAACGCTTCGCCGAAGCCGGGCTTCCCTTCGCCAGGTACGCCGTCGCGAGCCGCGGCGAGGAAGCCGCCGCCGCAGCCGCCGAGCTCGGCTTCCCGCTCGTGGTGAAGGCGCCGGATCGCCAGGGCCGGCGGGGACTTGCGCTCGCCCGCGGGCGCGAAGAGCTCGGGCCCGCCGTCGAGCTGGCGCTGGCGGCTTCGCGTTCCGGGCTCTGCATCATCGAGCAGCTCGAGCCTGGTCGCGAAGCGACGGTGATCGGCTTCTCGCTCGACGGCCGCTATCACGCTCTCGCCGTGACCGATCGGCGCAGTGCTTCGGTGCCCGCGTTCGGGGTGTCGCTGGAGCACGCCTGGCCTTCGTCGTTGAGTGAGGCCGAGCTGGAGAAGACGACTGAGATTGCCGGACGCGCGGTGGCCTCGCTGGGGATCGAGCAGGGGCCCAGCTACGTTCAGGTCATCGTGGGCGAGCGCGGGCCGCTTGTGGTGGAGCTAGCGGCCAGGCTGGGCGGCGGGCACGACGCCGAGCTGATCGAAGCCGCGCTCGGGATCGAGCTGAACGGGCTCGCGCTGGCCGCGGCGCTGGGCGAGACGATCGATCCCCAAGCTCTGGCCCCGCGGCATCTCGTCGGCGGTGCCTGCACGCGTTTTATGGTTGCGCCCGAGGGCGAGCTGGTTGCCGTTCACGGTGTCGAGGAGGCAAGTGCGCTGGAGGGCGTCAAGCGCGTTCGCCTCTACCGCGAGCCGGGCTATGTCTTCACTCCGTTTCGCTCGCGCTCCGATCGTGCCGGCTCGCTGCTTGTGCTTGGGCCCGACCGGGAGCATGCTGCCCAGCGGGCGCGGGAGGCGGCCGATCTCATACGCTTCGAGGTCGGGGACTCGAGCGTTTCCAGCTGAGGCCCGTCGTGACGATGAGACCCTCCTGCCGAATAGTGACCACTCTCCGGCGCCCGGGAGCCAATCGGTGACCGACTCGGGCGAAGCGACAGCGGCAGCGGCGAGTGCCGAGCCCAAAGATGGGTCAGTGCCGACATCTGTCTCGGCGATTGTCGTCACCTACAACGCCCTGCCCTGGATCGAGCCCTGCCTTCAGAGTGTGCGCGGATGTGAGCTGATCGTCGTCGACAACGGCTCCAGCGACGGCACGCCCGCGCTGGTGCGCGAGCGCTTTCCCGAGGCGCGCCTGATCGAGCAGGAGAACAAGGGCCTGGGCGCGGGCTGGAACGCGGGAATCGAAGTTGCCGGCGGGCGCTGGCTCTTCTTCCTCAACGCCGATGCCTGGGTCGTCGCCGACGGGATAGCGAAACTCGTGCAGGTGCTGGAGCGCGAGCCCAGAGCGGCGGTCGTAGGACCGCGCCTGCGCTTCCCGGACGGAAGGCTGCAGCGCTCGGTGCGCGGCTTTCCAAGCCTCTGGCGGCTCGCCACCGAATACTTCTTCCTGCGCAAGCTGGCGCCGCGGACGAAGCTTCTGAACGCCTTCTACGGAGGAGGTTTTCGCCACGAACGCGAGCTGGAGGCCGAGTTTCTGATGGGCGCGGCCTTTCTCGTGCGCAGGGACGCGATCGAGCAGGTCGGCGGGTTGGACGAGCGCTTCTTTCTCTTCAGCGAAGAGGTGGATTGGTGCTACCGCTTCCGTCAGGCCGGCTGGAAAGTCCTCTTTTCTCCCGCTGCCGAGGTCGTCCACGTCGGCGGCGCAGCGCACGCGGGGCGCCTCTTCCGCGAGCAGGTGCAGGGCCACCTGCTCTTTCTCGACAAGCACCGAGGCGCTCGCAGCGCGGCCGCGGCCCGGCGCTTGCTTGCAGCCGCGCTGACTCTGCGGGGACTCGTCTTCAGGGGCGAGCGCGGCCGCTCGTATCGGGAGACGGCCCGCTGGCTGCGCTCCGGCTCGCTCGAAGAGCTGCTCGCCTGGCGTCGCTAAACCTTCGGCAGATCCGGACGATCCGACTCCCGCGCCTGGATTGGCAGTGGCGTTTTTTAATGCGAAGTAGGCACACTCGCCCGAATGGTTCTGCGCTACCGTACGCCGCCCCGTGGGAGGGTGGGGGGTGGCGGGTGGTCAAGGCGCCCGAACCCCGAGAAGTAGAGCCGCCGGGCGCAAGTCGCGAGCACGTACGATCAGCCCGTGACGGTACCGAGGCCTCAGCGCTTGAGCAGGCGAACCGACTCGCTGCTCTTGATCACGCTTTTCGCGGCCACCTTCGAGAAGCTGCACTGGGAGGTCGGCGTCTCGGTTGCACTGGCCGATCTATTAGCGCTCGCCTACCTGACCAGTTTCGCCGTCGATCTTGCGCTCTCGCGCGACCTCAAGATTCCTCGCACCGCGCTCGTCACGCTCTCCTTCAGCGCCGCCTTTCTCGTCTGCTACCTGGCCGGCTTCTTCAATATCGACACCGCCCAGGGCTTGACCCAGTTCAGCAAGGGAATGGTCAAGCTCGTCGTACATCTGCTCTTCTTGACCGCCGCGGTGATTCATCTCACCGACCGCTCGCAGCTCTTCTTCTGGAGGGCGCTTGGTGCGTTCGTCGTGGGCATGGCCGCGAACGCCGCCTACGGCATCGTCCAGCTCGGGGCGGCCCAGGCCGGGTTCAACATCGACAAGCACCTGCTCGACCCGCTCACGGGCGGAGCGGCTTCCTCGATCAACATCTACGGAGCCGTCGGCGACCAGAACGTCTACCGGCCCAATGCGCTCACAGGCGACCCCAACCACCTCGGCGTGATGCTGGCCATGTCGCTGTTGATCCTCTTTCCGCTTTACCTGCGCCTCGAGCGCGGGCATCGTCTGCGCTGGCCACTCGCAGCGCTGCTCGGCTTTCTGCTCGTGGTCGAGTTGGCCACGCTGTCGCGCAGCGGCCTGCTCGGTCTGGGCGTTGGTTTTCTCGTGCTCGTGCTTCCCTACCGCAGCTTTTTCACTCGGCCGCGCTTCCTCGTACCGTTCGGCGCGGTCTGCGTGCTGTTGGCCGGGGTGGTGCTCGAGCGCCGCCACTTCTTCGCGACCGTGCTTCGCTCGCGCCTGCAGACCAACACCGGCTCGGTCTCGGCTCACCTCGGGGTCTACGACTTCATCCCGCAGGTTCTACACAGCCACCCGCTGCTGGGGCTCGGCCTGAATAACTTCTCGGTCTATTACGAGTTCGCCACCGGCAAGACGAACTGGGGGCCGCATTCCTACTACGTCGCGCTGCTGGTCGAGGGCGGGATCGTCGGCACCGTCATCTTCGTCGTCTTCCTCTGGTACCTGTTCCGGCGCCTGGCCGCCGCGCGAGCGATCGGACGAGCGCTGGCGGCCTCGGGAGATGCGCAGACGGCGGCGCGGGTGCGGCCGCTGGCCTGGGGGATGGTCGCCGCGCTGCTCGGCACCATGGCGGCGAATGCCTTCTACTTGACGATGCAGTTCTATTACTTCTACGCTTTCGCCGCGCTCGCGCTGGCGATGCCGCTGGTCTTCGCCCGCTCGCTGGAGCCGGGGAACAGGCGGCCTCTGCTCGATGAGCGGGCCGGTGGGTAAAAATCAGCTCGAAGCGAGTGACTAGACTCGGCCCGGATGCCTGAATTGCGGCTCGACATCGTCGTCGTCTCGTATCACTGCCGGAGCCTGCTTCGCGACTGCCTCAATTCGCTGAGCGCTTTTCCGCCCGCAGAGGGCGCCCGCATCTGGGTCGTGGACAACGCTTCCGCGGACGGAACCGTGGAGATGGTGAGAGAGAAGTTCCCCGAGGTCGAGTTGATCGCCTCCGACGAGAACCTCGGCTTCTCAAAGGCGAACAACCTCGCCATTGCTCGCGGCAGCGCCCCCTTCGTGCTGGCGCTCAACCCGGACACGCTGATGACCGAGGGCGCGCTCGATCAGATGCTCGAGTTGATGGAGCAGAGACCCGAGATCGGCATCTCGGGCTGCCGGCTCGAGCTTCCGGATGGAACCTTCGACCATGCTGCGCGGCGTTCGTTCCCGACGCCGCTGGGCGCCCTGGCGCACTTCACCGGCGCCGGCCGCTGGAAGAAGGCGCCGGCGCGGCTGGCTCAATACCGCGCGCCAGAGGTCGAGAGCGGGCCCGTGGACGCCGTCAACGGCGCTTTCATGCTGATGCGCCGCGATGCGCTCGCGAAGGTCGGGCTGTTCGACGAGGGCTATTGGATGTACATGGAAGACCTCGACCTCTGCTACCGCTTCGCCCAGGCCGGCTGGGTCACCTGGTACGAACCGGCGGTGAAGGTGATCCACGTCAAGGCCGGCACGAGCGGAAAAAACCGCAAGCCACGCGTGAACTACGCCTTCCACTACGGGATGTTCCGCTTCTACCGCGAGCACTACGCGAAGAACGACAATCCTTTTACCAGGGTTGCGATCTACGCCGGTATCGCTTCGAAGCTGGGAATCTCGGTCTCCACGAACGGTTGCCGGCGATTGCTGACACTGGGCCGATTTCGCTCGCTGCGTAAGCGAGCGAGGGGAAACGAGGCCTCGGCGCCGCCGGTGACTCCCGAGAACCATTCATGACGACGCCGCTTCTATCGACGATCGTCGTGAGCTACCGCAAGGGCGAGCTACTGGAGCGTTGCCTACGCTCGGCGCAGACCGCCCTTGGGGAGATCGACCGCGCGACGGAGCTGATTCTGATCCTGAACGGCGCGTCGGCGAGCGAGCACTTCTCGGGCGAGACTCTTCTCGAGAGCGTCACTGTCATCTACGAGCCCGAGAACATCGGTTTCGCGCCTGCTGTGAGCGAGGGCATTCGTCGCGCCAGAGGTGAGTGGATAGCGCTCCTGAATGACGACGCGACGATCGAGCCGCAGACGTTCACTCGCATGCTCGCAGCCGGCTCGTCTGCTGCCGACGTCGGCTCGATTGCCGCTCAAATGCGCTTCTCCGAACGCCCCCAGATCATCAACTCGGCGGGCATCGAGGTGGACAGGTTGGGCGTCGCCTACGACCGCCGGCTTGGTGAGCCCGTGAGCGCGAGCGAGAAAGAGGTAGTCGAAGTGTTCGGGGCAAGCGGCGGGTGCGCTGCCTACCGGCGCGCGATGCTAGACGACATCGGAGGTTTTGACGAGTCGTTCTTCGTTTACCTGGAGGACGTCGACGTCGCCTGGCGGGCGCGCATGAAGGGCTGGCGCTGCCTCTACGTGCCCGACGCGGTGGTTCTTCATCACCATTCCGCGACGCTGGGCCATGGATCGCGTCGAAAGTACTTTTACGTCGGTCGAAACCGGGTCCGGCTGCTTGCTAAGAACGCAAGTACGACCCAGCTTAGACGCAGCGGTTTGAGAATCGTGGCGCACGAGCTCGCCTACGTCGCCTTCGTTGGAGTGACGCAGCTCACGCTGGCTCCGCTGCGCGGGCGCGTCACCGGGTTGAGAGAGTGGAAGCGGTATCGCCGGGCGGGCGCCGAGGGCCGGCGTGCGATACCGCTGGCCCGTAGCGGCGGTGTCCGAGCTGCGCTCCGTCGCCGGCGGGCCTGGGCGGGGAAGAGCTAGGCGCTGTCCTCGGGCCCGGCCGCGTCGGTTCCTTGATGCTCGATGCTCCGGCTCGCTTTCCAGGCGGCCAGCGCGGCCCGATCTCGCTCACGCTCGATGCGGAGCAGGGCCTTCGTGAGCACGCGGAGCTCGAGCTTCGACAGCTCGGCCCACCAGGCGCGACGCTCGGCTCCGGCTCCGAATAAGCGGCGAACGACGAGACGCCGGTTCCGGGCCGCCAGCGAGAGGCCCGAATCGGAGAAACGGCGGCTGGAGGAGCCGTCGGCGCGGTGCACGACGCGGGCGGTTTCGGGGCAGAAGAACGAAGCCACGCCACGTTTCCCGGCGCGCAATCCGAGCTCCATGTCCTCGCTGTAGAGATGTATCGAGCTGTCGAACGGTCCCAGATCCTCGAGCAGTGATCGCGGTGCGGCCAGGCAGGCGCCGGTCAGCCAGGCCACTTTCGTCCGCCGCTTCAGGCGCCAGGGCTCGATCCGGCGCCGAATCGCACTCGGGCTGAATCGACCCGGAACGAGCACCTGAAACCAGGGCCAGAGCCCCACCGGGCACCCGCTCGCGGACGGCTGCCAGCTGCCGTCCGGGTTCAGGACCCTCGGACCGACCAGGGCACCCAGCTCGAGCGCGACGCGCGCGAGGTCGTCGAGACTGGCATCCACCAGCTCACAATCCGGGTTGAGTAGGACGACGGCTTCGGCGGATGCTTTGCGCACGCCGATGTTGTTGGCGGCTCCGAAGCCGAGGTTCTCGTCGAGCTGGACGAATACCCGGGACCCGCGCCAGGCTTCCAGTGCGGCGGCGGGGTCATCGGAGGAGGCGTTGTCGACGACCACCAGCTCCTGCGATCCATCGAGCCGGCGATTCATCGACGCCACGAGCGCGGCGAGGTAGTCTGCGCATTCCCAGGTGACTACGACAATCGAGTAGCTCACGCCTTCCTCTCTGGACGTCCGGGATGCATTCACCCACCACCGATTCGAGCGAGACCGGCGCAGCGCCGGCGCTGATGATCTTCCACCTCGCGGAAGTTACCGGGCCTGCGCTCACTCTGCTGCCGCGTGCCCGCCGCCTCGCCGAGCAAGGGAATCTGAAGGTGCTGTTTCCCGGCGAGGGAGCCGCGCTGTCGCTTTACGCTTCCTTCGCCCAAGTCGCCACGGCTCGCTACAAGGCGCTCACGCTTCCTCGATCGCCGCTCGCGGCTCTGCTCTGGCTGGGTCGTTTCCCGAGGGAGACCGTCCGTTTTTTGCGCCTGTTCCACGCCAGACGGCCCGGCGTCGTCGTGGTCGTGACGACGGTGCTTCCCTCCGCGCTGCTGGCGGCGAGGCTCGCTCGCCTCCCGGTCGTCGTGTACGCAGCGGAGGTCTACGATCCGCCCGGGGCCGGCCGGCTGAAGCGGATGCTGGGACGGGCGCTCTGCCGCTATGTCGGCCGTCTGGCCGGCGTTGTCGCGAACTCGTCACGGGTTGCTTCCCAGTTCCCTCGCGCGCGACGGCTCACGATCATCACGCCGAGCGCGTCTGAAGAGCTGGCTCACGGCGATCCGGCGCGGTTTCGCGCCGAGCCGGCGCTGGCGAGGGCCAATCCACTGATCGTCTCGGCCGGGAATCTGACCTTCGGTCGCGGGCAGGACGTGCTCATTCGCGCTCTGGCTCTGGTGCGACAGACGCTTCCCGACGCCTGTTGCCTGATCGCGGGCGAGCCGCATCCCAGAGCCGGCGATCGCGCCTACGCCGATTCTCTCCCGCGGCTCGTCAAGGAGCTGGGACTTGACGGCGCGGTTGTCTTCGCCGGTTTCGTCGAGCGAGCCGCCGATCTTTATGCCGCGGCCGACATCGTCGTGAATCCGGCTCGCTTTCCCGAGCCGTTCGGCCGGGTGGCGCTCGAAGCGCTCGTGGCAGGCCGGCCGTTCATCGGCTCCAGGGTGGGCGCGATCCCCGACGTCATTCGCGACGGCGTGGACGGCCTCCTCGTCGAGCCCGGCGACCCCGGTGAGCTGGCCGACGCGATCATTCGCCTCGGGCAAGACGGCGAGCTCCGAAAGAGGCTCGTCAAGCAGGGCCAGAGTCACGTCAGGGAGACGTTCGACGAAACGCGGGCGACGGCTGCGTTTGCAGATTTCGTGAACGAGACGGTCGCCGCGACGCGGAGCTAGCTTCATACTCTTGCCGGCGGCGATCGCCGACCTCCGCGGCCGCTCCGGACGCGCTACCTCGCTGTGGGTAGTGTCGCCTTCTCGCGCTCGA
>Ga0209540_10002221_pt1 | contig 13900 bp, 13 predicted proteins | sample BarGraIncu01121A_FD_184501 | JGI IMG/M metagenome (GOLD analysis project Ga0209540, IMG submission 184501) | Arctic peat soil microbial communities from Barrow, Alaska - Barrow Graham LP Incubations 011-21A (SPAdes) (version 2) | ecosystem: Environmental > Terrestrial > Soil > Wetlands > Peat... | reverse complement strand
AGCCGGGAAGCCAAAAACGAAAATAGCGTGGCTTATTTTACGGCCATTGTTGATTTTCAAGGAGATTCAGCCATTCGTGTTGGCATGAATGCTGAAGTCGTTATTGTAAAAGCCAGTGTGGACAATGCCCTGACTGTTCCTATGGAGGCCATTCAGTTTAGAGCAAATAATGAATCCTATGTCATGGTGAAAAACACATCCGGTAAATTGGAAGAGCGCAATGTAACCACCGGCATTTCTGATGGTGTACGTATTCAAATTACTGAAGGTTTAACCGTTGATGATACGGTAATGATTCCTAAAGCAGTCGCTTCTGCAACCACAACAGTTAAGAGTTCTGGATTTGGTGGTGGTAATTAATGTCAGAAAAAATTTTGGAAATGAAAGATCTGGTTAAAACCTATATTATGGGTGACGAGGAACAAGTCGTACTCCGTGGTGTGAATCTGGAAATAAATCGAGGGGATTTCGTTTCGATTCTGGGACCTTCAGGCTCTGGGAAAACCACATTAATGAATATCATTGGCTGTTTGGATGTTCCCACCAGTGGAACTTATCATCTATCCGGTGAGTTAATCAGAGATTTACCGGAAGCCGCATTATCTCATATTCGCAACCGGGAAATCGGGTTTATTTTTCAGCAATTTCAACTGTTGCCAAGACTAACTGCTCAGAAAAATGTTGAGCTTCCGCTTATCTATGCCGGAGTGCCGGAAAAAGAACGCCAGGAACGGAGCGCCAGAATCCTGGAGCGGGTAGGACTTTCGGACAAAATGAAAAACCGTCCCAATCAATTATCCGGCGGACAGCAACAACGGGTGGCCATTGCCAGAGCTCTTGTAACAGAGCCAACCATATTACTGGCTGATGAACCCACAGGAGCCCTGGATCAAAGTACCGGACGTCAGATTATGGCACTGTTTCAAGAATTGTCTAAAGAGGGGAAAACCATTGTGATGATCACCCATGATTCAGACGTCGCCAAAAACGGCACCCGTATTGTGCGCATCATCGATGGCAATCTTAGTGAAGGGGTATACAATGCTTAAAGAAAGTATTAAAATGGCACTAGAGAATATTGTCAGTAATAAAATGCGATCATTTTTAACCATGCTGGGGATTATCATCGGGGTTGCTTCAATTATCGCATTAATTACCATTGTGTCAGGAGCCACTGCCACGGTTACCAATCAGGTATCCTCCATGGGTGCCAATAAAGTGACCGTGCAAATTCAGGGAACCCCTTTAAAAAAGGGATTAACCCAGGGAGATTTGGAAAGTCTAGCGAAAATTCCCAATATCAGCGGCATATCCCCGACTATTTCAGGGAAAACAACGGTTGCCTCTAATGGCATATCCATGGAAGATATTGCTTTGCAGGGGAAAAATGACGTTTATTTTAAAAATACTACCGATGTGATTTCCTCGGGAAGAACCATTAATCCCATTGATATTGAGAATCAAAGCCGTGTTTCCCTGATTGGGTCTGATATTGTTAAAAAATTGTTTTATGGGAAAAATCCCCTTGGACAAGAAATAAAAATTGGGGGCATATCCTATACCGTCATTGGGGTTTTACAGGAATCCAGTCGATTTTCGTCTGCGGGCCAGAATAGCGCGGTGATGATTCCATATACCACAGCCATGGGTATTGTAGGTGCCAAATATATTAACAACCTGGATATTTTCGTACAGGATGAGGCAATGGCAAGTACGACTACCCAACAAATTGAAGGGGCATTAAAGCAGGACTTTAACGGAAATACCGACGCCTATTCGATAATGAACATGCAAAGTATTTTGGATACCATTCAAAGTATGACCAGTATTCTTTCCATGATGTTAGGCGGGATTGCATCAATCTCATTAGTGGTAGGGGGTATTGGGATTATGAATATGATGCTGGTTTCAGTAACCGAACGTACCAGTGAAATTGGCCTTCGTAAAGCGTTAGGGGCAGAACCCAGACAAATTCAGATGCAGTTTCTCATCGAGTCGGTGGTTTTATCGCTGATGGGAGGTATTATTGGCTTTATCCTGGGCGTAGCTCTGGCCTGGGTTGTGTGCATGATCATTGGGACAACCTTTGTTTTAACGGCTTCTACCGTTATTCTGGCCATTGGCTTTTCAGCTGCCATTGGTATAATATTTGGGTTTGCTCCAGCCAGAAAGGCTTCACGCCTGAATCCCATTGATGCATTAAGAAGTATATAGGAGAGAAAATAATGTGGAATGTTTTGATTTGTGAGGATGATAAGCATATAAGACGGTTATTCCGTGATACCCTGGAAAAAGAAGGGTATACGGTTTTTGAAGCCCCGGATGGTTCAAAGGCCCTTGAAATTTTGGAAAAGCATCAGATTGATCTATTAATAACCGATGTGATGATGCCTCATATGGATGGTAATGATTTAACCCGGGCACTGCGGGAAGGGGGCTTTGAGCTTCCCATCCTGATGATCACAGCAAGGGAAAGTTTGGATGATAAAAGAACCGGTTTTAACGCAGGAACCGATGATTATATGGTAAAACCCGTCGACATGGATGAAATGTTGCTACGGGTTTTCGCCCTTTTGCGCCGGGCTAAAATTGCCAGTGAACAACGATTGGTTATTGGCAGGACCATCCTGGATTATGAAGCCCTGACTTTGGATAATGGGAATGAAATCATGAATTTCCCCAAAAAGGAGTTTCAGGTATTGTTTAAATTATTGGCCTCTCCCAATCGTATTTTTACCCGGGCTCAGATTATGGATGAAATATGGGGATATGAAAGTGAAAGTGATCATCGAACCGTGGATGTCCACATCAAACGACTCAGGGAAAAAATCGGTGAAAACCCGGATTTTGAAATCGTTACCGTTAAAGGCCTTGGCTACAAAGCCATTGTAAAATAAAAGGAGCTTCATGAAAAAAGGATTTTTCAATTCCATTTATACAAAATTTACCTTCATATTTTTCGGGGTTCTATTATTTGCGGCGATCCTTACCTTTGGGGTTGTTTATTTCAGTCAATTTGGAAAAATTTTAGAACAAATAAGATTGGAATTGGTGAATCAGGCACAAGCGGTTCAGACTCTGAGTCAGAAAGAATTAAGCAATGATGAAATCACCGGATTATTCACCAAGGGAATTGTCATATCCCGTGTGGTTCCATCTCTTGAGGAAGCAGGGTTTGTATTGTCAAAGGAGGACATTGAGAAAATACAAAATGGGGAGATTTACTATAGTGATCAGAATAACTCAACCCATCTTCCTTTTGCTATCGGAAAAATGTCTGACGGATACGTGATCACCACTCCCAATATGGAGAGAGATCAAATCGGTGGTTTTGTGAGCCTTCAAAGAACAACACTGCTCCTGACACTAATTATTGGAACCATTCTTATGCTTATTGCGGTGGCCATGATTGTCAGACCCATCAAAGCAGTCTCCGAGGCCACAAAAAAAGTGGCGGATGGGGATTTTAATTTACGGCTTAAGGTCAAAGGCAAGGATGAACTGGCAACCCTGGCCAAAAATTTCAATATTATGACCGAAGCGCTTTCAAAAAATGATTATATCCACCGGGACTTTGTCAGCAATGTTTCCCATGAGTTTAAAACGCCCATTGCATCCATTAAAGGCTTTGGAAATCTTTTGAAAGATCCCAAAATTTCCGAGGATCAGCGTCAGGAATATGTGGACATTATTGTTTATGAAAGTGATCGTCTATGGAAACTTTCCTCAAATTTATTAAAACTTTCGGAACTTGAAAATGGGGTTCTGGGATTGAAAAAGGAACACTTTTCACTGGATGAAGGCGTCAGACGGGTGGTGCTGCTTCTTCAGGAGAAGTGGGAAGGCAAAAACATCGACCTGGATATTCAAATGGATGAGGTCTCCTATTGGGGGGACCAGGAACTCATGGCCCAAGTGTTCATTAATCTCTTTACCAATGCCATTAACCATACCCTGGAAAATGGTGTGATTACACTTTTTCTTAAAGCAACGCCTTCGGAAATTATTTTTGAAATAAAAGACACCGGAGAAGGTATTCCAAAGGAAGATCAGAAAAAAATATTCGATCGCTTTTACAAGGGAGATCAATCCCGCAGTACCCCGGGAACCGGCCTGGGACTCACCATTTGCCAGCGCATTGTGAGCCTTCATGGCGGAACCATCACTGTTGAAAGCGCGGTTGGTGAGGGAAGCCAATTCTGTTTGAAGCTGCCACGATGAAGAAGCCCAGAAAGCCGAAAGTGTTTCTGGACTGATACTATCGATAACGTAATGTGACAAACCTCATTGCGGATTTTTATTTCATCATGTTGTGTGCATCAAGGCGAACAGGCGATAGCCTGTTCGATCTTGTAGCTACACAACGATAAATAAATGTCCGTAACGAGGTTTGTTGACACAAAAAGTCCAGAAACCAAGAAGGCTTCTGGACTTTTTTGTGAATTGTTTTCTGTCAGTTTTAGAAAAGAGTTTCGTCAATGCTTTCTTCCAACTCCTCATTTTTTTCAAATTGAGAATTGTAAAGTCTGGCATAGAAACCATTTGCTTCAATCAGCGCCGCATGAGTACCTTGTTCCACAATGTCACCATTGTCCATGACCAAAATAAGATCGGCATTTTTAATGGTGGACAAACGATGGGCAATCACAAAGCTGGTTCGGCCTTCCATAAGGTTATCCATGGCTTTCTGAATGAGTACCTCGGTACGGGTATCCACCGAGCTGGTGGCTTCATCCAAAATCAAAATCTTAGGATCCGCCAAAATGGCCCGGGCAATCGTAAGGAGCTGTTTCTGCCCCTGGGAAACGTTATTGGCTTCCTCATTTAAAACCATATTGTAACCATCTGGCAGGGTATGAACGAAAAAATCTACCTGAGCCGCAGCGGCTGCAGATTCTACTTCTGCATCGGAGGCATCCAATCGTCCGTATTTAATATTATCCCGGATACTGGCATTGTAAAGCCATGTATCCTGAAGAACCATACCAAAAAGACTTCTCAGATCAGTTCGGCTGAAATCCTGAATATTATGGCCATCCACGAGAATAGAGCCAGAGTCGATGTCATAAAAACGCATGAGGAGCTTAACGATGGTGGTTTTTCCAGCACCGGTAGGACCAACAATAGCCACCTTCTGTCCTTCTTTAATATGGGTGGAAAAATTATTGATAATGGGTTTGCCAGGATTATAACCAAAGTTCACATGATCAAAATCGACAATGCCGGCAACCTTTTTAAGATCAAAATCGGTGGTTTTTTCAGTAATTTCTTCAGGTTCTTCAAGAAAAGTGAAAACCCTTTCTGCAGCAGCGGTTGTTTGCTGTAAAACATTGGAGATGTTTGCAAGCTGTATGATGGGCTGAGTGAACTGTCTTACATACTGAATGAACGCCTGAATATCCCCAACGGTTATCCAGCCGTTTGCTGCCAGATAACCACCAAGAATACAAATTACAACATAACCAACATTCCCAATAAACGTCATCATGGGCATCATGAGTCCGGATAGGAATTGGGATTTGAAGGCGGAGCTAAAGAGGGTGGTATTGTAATGATCAAAGGTCTCAAAGGAGGCTTCTTCACCGTTAAATGCCTTTACCACATTGTGTCCACTGTACATTTCTTCAACATGTCCATTAATATGTCCCAAATAGGTTTGTTGTTCTCCAAAATATTTTTGAGAGCGTTTGACAATGAGAATAACCACAATAAAGGAAAGAGGAACGGTGCATAGTGCCACCAGGGTCATCTGCCAACTGATGGAAAGCATCATCACCAAAATACCGACAATGGTTACAACCGAAGTGATGATTTGAGTAATGCTTTGGTTCAGGGTTTGGTTCACGGTTTCAATATCATTGGTTAGAAAAGAAAGAACTTCACCATAGCTTGTTTTATCAAAATATTTCAGGGGAAGACGATTAATCTTAGCAAAGATATTTCGTCGCAGGTCATAGGTTACCTTCATGGAGATACCGGTCATAATATATCCTTGAATATAGGAAAACAAAACCGATATGGTATAAAGTCCCAACATCATAAGAATGATTTGGGCAATATAGTTAAAGTCAATGCCTTTGCCGTTATCAGCGATCATATTCATAACACCTTCAAAAATGGCAGTTGTGGCATTCCCTAATATCTTGGGTCCGATGATCAGAAAAATGGTGGATGCAACGGCAAAGATAAAGACAAAAATCAGTCTTATTTTATAGACGCTCAAATAGGCGACGAGTTTTTTTAGGGTTCCTTTAAAATCTTTGGGTTTTTCTCCGGGCATCATGGAAACTCCGCCTGGACCTCGTCCCATGCCTCTAGCAGGTGCTGTTCGTTTTGGTTGTTCTTGATTACTCATAGTGCCAGTTCCTCCTCTGAAAGTTGTGAGGATGCGATTTCCCGGTAGGTGTCACAGCTCTTTAATAATTCATTATGGGACCCCTTACCCACAATACGTCCGTGCTCCAACACAATGATCTGTTCGGCGTTCATAATGGTATTGATCCTTTGGGCGACAATAAGTACCGTACTGTTGCTTGTATGTTTTTTTAAGGCTTTTCTCAAAGTAACATCCGTTTTGTAATCCAATGCGGAAAAGCTGTCGTCAAAAATATAAATATCCGGTTTTCGGACCAAGGCTCTGGCAATGGAAAGGCGTTGCTTTTGGCCCCCGGAGACATTGCTGCCACCTTGTGAGATTTCTCGTTCGAAGCCTTCAGGGCTGGATTCAATAAAGCCTGAGGCTTGTGCCACTTGGGCCGCAGTAGTTAAATCTTCAGCATTGGCTTTATTATCCCCGTATCGAAGGTTTGAGGCAATGGTGCCTGAAAATAGAACACCTTTTTGAGGAACATAACCAATTTTTTCCCGGAGATCATGCTGAGTGACGTTTCGTATGTCAATATTGTCGATGCGAATTCCACCTTCGGTTACATCAAAAAATCGAGGGATCAGGTTAATCAGTGTGGATTTTCCAGAACCGGTGGATCCGATAAAGGCAGTGGTTTCACCGGGTTTGGCCACAAAATTAATATCATGGAGCACATCCTCTTCGGCACCTTCATAGCGGAAGGATACATGGTCGAAACTCAGAGTGGTTTGATTATTCATTGGAAGTTGTTTAGGCGCAATGGGATCTTTAATGCTGGGCTCTACAGCTAAGACTTCCTGGATACGAGCCCCGGATACTGCAGCTCTTGGAATCATGATAAACATCATGGAAAGCATCAGGAAGGAAAAAATGATTTGCATAGTGTACTGCATAAAGGCCATCATATCACCGACTTGCATGGCAGATTGGGAGATTTTGCCGGCACCAACCCAGATAACGAGTAGGGTAATGCCATTCATAACGAACATCATGGTGGGCATTAAAAATACCATTACACGGTTCACAAAGAGGTTGTTGACAGTGGTTTCCTGGTTCACACCATCAAAACGTTTTTCTTCAAATTTCTGGGTTCCAAAAGCCCGAACAACCAAAAGGCCGGTAAGGTTTTCCCGGGTGACCAGGTTAAGTTTATCCACCAATTTTTGGATTTTTTTAAATCTGGGCATGGCAAGCATAAAAACAATCCCAATGATTGCCATAACCAAAACAACAGCCAAAACAATGATCCAACCCATGGAGGTGGTTCTTTGCAATGCAAAAATGATGGCGCCAGCCGCCAGAATTGGAGAATAGCAAAGAATCCGGATGCCCATAATCAATAGGGTTTGGATCTGGGTAACATCGTTGGTATTTCGCGTTATCAGTGATGCGGTGGAAAATTTATTGAACTCGGTACTGGAAAAATTTTGTACCTTTCTAAAAATATCCTGTCGAAGGGTTTGGCATACTCCGGCAGCCACCTTTGCGGAAAGATAGCCAACAGAAATGGCTGCGGCAATACTGATAAAAGACAGCAGAAGCATAATGGCACCAATCTGTAAAATATACATGGTTTGCATGGCGCCGATATCCATACCAAGCTCGATATTAAATTGCTTGGTAAACTGTATGGCTGTTTGTTCCTGCATGGATTGAGGGGTTTTGGCGGCTTGGACCCGGGCCTCATCAAAGGTGGAGGTGGGAAGCCTGGTGAGCATGGGCAGCATGGCATAAATTTTTGTAAAATCCACACTGCTCATACTTTGGGTAGAACTGGAATCTGAATTGTTCGGATTCAGTGAACGCGAATAATTTATAAAGGTCCAGGTCGCCTGGCCAAACATTGGATCCAGGGTTGTATAAATTTGAGAATCCCTGGTTTTCAATACATAAATATTTTGGGTTGCTAACAGAGGATAGCTTTGCAATGCAGTCTCATAGCCGGCTGCGTTAGTATCCCCGGTTGTCATTAATGTATAGTTGTCTGCAACGGTTTTTTGTTGTTCTTTTGTCATAAAGACGGTCATAAGGGTGTAACCATCTTCGCTGATGGCTTCGGGCGTTGCGTGCTCAATACCACTTTGCTGGATTCCCACATTGACGATTTCAGACATATAATTTGGAAGGTTAAGATCTGAAATGGCCTGTACAAAAAGTAGGGCAATTGCCAGTACCAACATAATGGTATAGGGCTTTAAATAGCGGGTCAGTTTTATCATGGAGTTTTCCTTTCTGAATGTTCATTTTGTTTTTCTTCAATAGAATCAAAGGCTGCTGAAAGCTTTTCCAATAAGATGATCAGCGTTTGGGTTTCTTCCGGGCCTAAAATATCAGCAGCTTCATCATAAAGCTGGAAGCTTGAATTAGAAATCTGTGTTTCAAGTGCCTTGCCCTTAGGGGTGAGGTTAACATAAACCAAGCGGCGATCGGATTCGGTGGTGATGCGTTTCACATAACCTTGCTTGACCAGGGTTGAAATTGTTTGGGAAACTCCAGGCATTGATATTGAAGAACAACGACTGATCTCGGATATTTTCACACCGGGTGGAGAAGGGGTGCCATGGCTTTGGGATTCCAATGCAAGTTCTTCGTAGCGGTGTTTAATGGTCATAAGCATAAAAAACTCATGGGGTTTGAGTTTGCTGATGCCCGATTTATGAAGTCGGGTCATGCTTGATTTTCTTATTTGGCCAAAGGCTTTAAATAATTGCTGTCCATAATTGTCCAAAAAAATGCTCCTTTCGCAGGTTAATGATTAATTAGGATAATAGTTAACTCAGATTAAGTATTATCAGTATAACCTATTTTAGAAATGTTGCAAGTAAAAAATAAAACTGAAAAGGGTTACTATAAAAAATATGTTATAATAAGCAATATATTAAGGAAAATTAAGAAGTCGGAGAAAATAAGCAGATGACAATTAAAAGGATTACGACTGATTTGGATGGCGTTCCAGAAGTCATTAAGGGATTTGTTATTAAAGAAATAAGCGGGAATAAGGCTGGAAAAGAATGACGAAAAAAATAGTACAATACGCATTTATTCAAACCCTTCCTGTTTTATGCGGTTATATTTTTATGGGAATCGCCTTTGGGATTCTTCTCGAGCGAGGAGGGTATAACTTTTTATGGGCATTTCTTATCAGTCTTATTATTTATTCAGGTTCCATGCAATTTGTGCTCATTGGACTTTTAGGCGGTGGCATGGGATTATTCTCTGTGATTTTGCTAACCCTATCCGTTCAAAGCCGTCATATTTTTTATGGCCTCTCCTTTATCGAAAAGTTTAAAGAAATGGGAAAAATAGGATGGTATATGGTTTTTTCATTAACCGATGAAACCTATTCTTTGCTTTGTGGTATGCAAATCCCAAAAGAATTAAACGAAAAAAAGGTGTTTTTCACGGTGGCCTTTCTGAACCAAAGCTACTGGGTTGTGGGCTGTACCCTGGGAGCCATTCTGGGAGGATTTATCGGTTTCGATACCACTGGGATTGATTTTGCAATGACCGCCTTGTTTGTAGTGATTTTTATTGAACAGTGGACCTCATTCAAATCCCATATTCCGGCATTGGTGGGCACGGGTTGCGGTGTGGGTGCTCTGGTTATTTTCGGGGCCAGCGCTTTTATTTTACCAGCCCTTATTGCCTCGGTTGGCTTGCTGCTCATTTTAAAAAGTCATATTCCACAGGGCGAAGCCCAGGAGGTCTATCAATGAGTTTAGAATTTGCTACGCCGATGCTGGTGATTTTAGTGGTGGCAGTCTGTACATTTCTAACCCGGTTTCTTCCCTTTGCACTTTTTGGCGGAGGAAAAGAGGTTCCGGTGATTGTAAAAACATTAGGAGAGCTGCTGCCTCCGGCAGTGATCGCAATTTTAGTGGTTTACTGCCTGAGAGGCGTTCATTTTGCCATACCACCCAATGGTCTTCCCGAGTTTATTGCGATTGGGATTGTAGCTTTTCTTCATATTTGGAAACGAAATAACCTTTTAAGCATTGGGGTTGGCACCATTTCCTATATGTTTCTGATTCAGAGTATATTTTAATGTACCGGAAAGAGGTTGTCTACACTCTGAGAAACGCTTACGTGTTTCTTCTTGCTATAAGGAATTTGATTTTAATGCCTTGGGCCGTATACATTTTTTCATGTTCGGTTTCAATATTCCCCTGATAATCTGAGGCATGAAGATCCGGAATCAGGGTTTTTATGGTAAAACCGGATTCCTCAAAATATGCAATGGAATCTTCGAAAAGAGCATCATCATCGGTTTTAAAATAAATTTCTCCATCACCCTTTAATAAAGCCTGATACTTTCGAAGTTGCCGTGGATGAGTCAGGCGTTTTTTTTGATGCTTTCTGAGTGGCCATGGATTGCAGAAATTAATATAAATGCGTTCCACACCATCCTCAGGGGCAAGGATCATATCAATGCGTTCAATATCCCAGGGTGTGAGCTGAATATTATTAACAGCCTGATTGGATTTTTTATAAACGGCTTCAATATTGCGTTTCGCCATTCCCAGAACAGCATCAATCAAGTCAATGGTGAGATAATTAATCTGTGGATTCTGACTGCCCAGCTCGGCCATAAAAGCGCCTTTGCCGCAGCCAACTTCCATATGAAGAGGCTGCTTTTTTTTGAATGATTTTTGCCACTGTCCCCGATGATCGATTGGAGCCGCCTGAAAAAAAACGCAAGCCTCCAATTCCGGTCGAGCCCAGAACTTTGTTCGAATATGCATGATAAGTCTCCTTGTGTAGTTTTTATGTAAAGTATAATCGTTGCTTTCTTTAGTATAATTGATCAGACCATTCTTTGTCCATCAAATGTTGTTTTTGAAATAGTTGAATGATTATTTCCTTGACAGTATGGAAACAAAGGTGCTAATCTTTTAATATGTTAACAAAAAATTCTGGAAAGTATTTTCAAATAATAAGAAACATGGGGTGAGATTTCCAGTGGGTGGTAATAAAACAATAAAAAGAAGAGCTTTTGGGATTATTGTGGTTTTCTTTATCTTTATCTCTATCTTACTGGGGACTAGCGTTTATAAGGTCATGGATTACTACAATGCCACCATCAATAAAACCTATTATGTCGCTCCCAATATTGCAGTTAAAACCGAAATACCGGCAGAAAACAGCATTGGAAAATTTGATTATTATCCCACTTTAAATGATAATGAAAAGAAAGCCTATGATCAAGTGAGTGGAATGTTGAAGGATTTCAAGACCAAAGTTGCAGTCGATGAGATATCCACAGGTGAAATGAATCGCGTCCTTTATGCCGTCCAGGCGGATCATCCTGAATATTTTTGGGTGGGAGCCTTTTCTTATTTGAGCAATGGAAATAGTGATATTGTGAATGAAATCAATGTGGGATATCCATATGAACTAGAAGAAAAAGATAGACGACAGGCAGAAATTGATGCTGTCTATGACGCTTTTATTGCAGACATGCCTGGATCTCTGGATGAGTATGGTAAGGTAAAATATGTTTATGATTACGTGGTTAGAAATACAGAGTATGTGGTAAATCCCCCTGAAGATCAAAACATATACAGTGTTTTTGGGAATAACAAGTCAGTATGTGCAGGATATGCCAAGTCGACCCAATACCTTCTTAAACGTCTGGGCATTGATTGCTCTTATGTTACCGGAGAGGCCGTTGGCCAAGGCCCTCATGGCTGGAACATCGTTGGTGTTGATGGTGAGTATTATTATTTAGACGCCACCTGGGGTGAGTTTAGTGTGACCGACAGTTCGGAACCTGAAAAAAATATCTCCTATGACTTTTTTTGTGTGACAACCGAGGATTTATTAAAAACACACACCATTGATGAATCGATTATACAATATCCGGAACTAACCGCAACAGCAGCCAGTTATTTTGTAAGAGAGAAAAAAATATTTGACCTGAATAAGAAATCTGAGCAAATCAGACTGACAAACGATATTGAGACTGCAAAAAACAATGGCGAAAAGTACTATCACTTTAAGCTTACAGATCAGGGAACCCTTGATACTGCTGAGAATCTGATTGCTGATGTGCTTGGTTCATTCACCTGGTATATGGACGAAAACAAATTGTCGAAAACCGTCGTACTTTACTAAAAAAGGGCCTTGGCCCTTTTTAGGTTGTCAATAAACTCCCGTACCGACTAATTGTTAATCAGTTGTGTGCTTCAATTCGTACAGGCTTTAGCCCTTAGTTCTTTTCCTGACTTAGTTTATTTTGAATTTGTTTATTTTGAATTTGTTTATTGGTAATCTCTCGAAATACAGAGTAAAATACTGCAAAACTGGGGATTCCTAAAATAATACCTAAAACCCCGAAAAGGCTTCCTCCAATAAGCATACCGGTGAGAACCCAAAGACCAGAGAGTCCAACTGAATTACCAACCACCCTGGGATAAATGAAACTGTTATTGATTTGATGCAGGACAATGATAACAATTATGAATATTAAACAATACCAGGGATTGACCACCAAGAGAATAAATGCACTGGGAACTGCACCTAAAAATGCTCCAAGAACAGGGATGATACTGGTCATTCCTATTAAAACCCCAATAAGCAAAGCATAGGGAATCTGGAAAATGGCCAATACTATGGTAACCATTGTTCCTAAAATCAGGGCCTCTATCAATTGTCCGGCAATAAAACCATGAAATACACGATTAGCAGTTCCGCTGACATCTTCTATGAAATTTGCCCGATCCTTGGGTATGTAGGCAAGCATGAGCTTATCCTTTAATGCCAGGAGTTTTTCTTTGTCAGCTAATAAATAGATGGATATAACAATTCCCAGGAAGCTGTTAAAAAAACCAATCGTTACGGTTTTGGTGGCGTCAAATATCTGTGGCGCTGAATTAATAGCAGAATTAATCAATTGCTCCTTCAATACATTCCACTGTGCAACAATTTGATTCCATATTGTATCCGGCAAATTGAAAAAGGTAAGCACATCATCCACGAAACCATTAAATGAAACAATATATTCTGGAAGTTTTTCAATAAAGGTATTGACACTGGTGCTTAACTGCGGAATGATAAAGGTCATAATAGCAGCAACAGCCCCAAGAATAAAAAGAAAGGTAAATGCAATCGACAAAGCTCGTTTGGTCTTTGCCATGTTTTTTCTTTTTTTAGTCTTGATCTTATCCAGGAATTTGAATATATGTTTTTCCAAAAAACTCATTGGAATATTAATGACAAAGGCAATTCCTAATCCAATAAGGATCGGCTTAATAATGGTGATGAAAACACCTAAAAAACCGAAAAGGTCTTTAATATTTAAAAGTGTAATAAAAAGAATAACACCAAAGGCTATTAACAGAATATAACTTTTGAATGTTTTTTCACTTATTCCTCGATCTCGATCTCTTTGTTTATTGTAAATCTCCACTCATGCACCACCTTTCTATGATCATAGCATTATACCATGGGTAAACTACTTAAGTTAATGACATTGGGCTAAAGCCCTTTTTTTATTCCATGGCAATGAGGTTGACACTGTGGACCCCATCCAGA
>Ga0209540_10002220_pt1 | contig 13903 bp, 13 predicted proteins | sample BarGraIncu01121A_FD_184501 | JGI IMG/M metagenome (GOLD analysis project Ga0209540, IMG submission 184501) | Arctic peat soil microbial communities from Barrow, Alaska - Barrow Graham LP Incubations 011-21A (SPAdes) (version 2) | ecosystem: Environmental > Terrestrial > Soil > Wetlands > Peat... | reverse complement strand
GACGGCCCCGGAGCCGGACGAACAGAAGGGCGCCGTTGCCGGCGCCCTTCGAGTTCGAACATCTGGCAGGGTGCCTACGACTCCCCGAGGTAGGTCTTGCGAACCCGCTCGTTGACCAGCAACTCCTTGCCGGCCCCCTGCAGCGCCACGCACCCGGTCTCAAGGACGTAGCCGCGGTGCGCGATCGAGAGTGCCATCGCGGCGTTCTGCTCGACCAGCAGGATGGTCAGGCCCTGCTCGTTCAACTTCACGATGGTGTCGAAGATGACCTCGACGATGACAGGGGCCAGGCCCATGGACGGCTCGTCGAGCATGAGCAGCTTCGGGTCGGCCATGATGCCGCGCGCGGTGGCCAGCATCTGCTGCTCGCCGCCCGAGAGCGTCCCGCCCTTCTGCGCGCGGCGTTCCTTGAGGCGAGGGAACAGGTCGTAGGACCGCTCCATCGACGCCTTGACGCCCGCTGGGTCCTTCGTGCGCAGGAACGCGCCCATCTCGAGGTTCTCCTCGACGGTCATGCGCGGGAAGATGTGCCGACCTTCGGGGACCTGGATGATGCCCTTGGCCGTGACCTGATGAACGGGCATGCCTGAGATCTTCTCGCCCAGGAACACGATCGAGCCGCTGCGGGGAGCCAGCAACCCTGAGATGGTGCGCAGCGTCGTCGACTTGCCCGCACCATTGGCGCCGATGAGCGTGACGATCTCGCCCTGGTCCACCGTCAGGCTGATGCCCTTCAGGGCCTCGATCTGGCCGTAGAAGGTATGGATCTCGTCGATCTTGAGTACGTTCTCAGCCATCGGTTCCGCCCGCCGCCTGGGCCATCATTGCCTCGGCGCCCTTGCCCAGGTACGCCTCGATCACCTTCGGGTCACGCTGGATCTCCGCGGGCTTGCCCTGCGCGATCAGCTCTCCGAAGTCCAGCACGTAGATCCGGTCAGCGATATCCATGACTACCTTCATGTCATGTTCGATCAGCAGCACGGTCACGCCCGAGTCACGGATCTGCCCGATCAGACGGGTGAGCTCGTGACTCTCGTGCGGGTTCATGCCTGCCGCCGGCTCGTCGAGCAGGATGAGCTTGGGCTCGGTGGCAAGCGCGCGCGCGATCTCGAGACGGCGCTGGTCGCCGTAGGGCAGGTTCATCGCAAGCTCGTTAGCCTTGCCCGCCAGCCCCACGAACCGGAGCCGGATGAGCGCCTCGTCGACCGTGTGCTGCTCCTCGCGCTTGAACGCGGCGGTGCGCAACACGGCGCCCAGAGGGCCGGCGGTCGAGCGGCTGTGCCGTCCGACCATCACGTTCTCGAGCGTGGTCATGTTGGCGAAGAGCCTGATGTTCTGGAATGTGCGCGCGATGCCCATCTTGCACACCTCGTGCGGCTTCTTCCCGCCCAGCTCCACGCCGTCGAAGGTGACGGATCCCTCGGTGGGCCTGTAGATGCCCGTCATGAGGTTGAAGAAGGTCGTCTTGCCGGCGCCGTTGGGGCCGATAAGAGCGACGATCTCTCCCTCGTCGATGTGCAGATCGACGTTCGAGACGGCCCGGAGGCCCCCGAACATCATGGTCACTTTGCTAGCCTGGATGACGCTCAAAGTCTCTACTCCGATCAGACGTCGTCGGGGGAGATGTCACGGTTCGTGGTATCCCACAGCTGCATGTCCTCTTCGTTGAGGGCACGTTGGTCGTCAGGATGGAGTTCTCGCGCGCGACGTTTGCTCGGGATGATGCCCTGTGGTCGCACCGCCATCATGATGACCATGAGCAGTCCGAAGACGAGAAACCGGTATCCGGTGATCGCCGACGAAGCGTCGCCGGAGACCTGGACTACACCCGCGACGATCAATCCCTGGATGAGTTCCGGGATCCCGCGGATGAGCAGCGCGCCGACGATGACGCCCGGGATCGAGCCCATGCCTCCGAGCACGACGATGCAGACGACGAACACCGACTCCATGAACGTGAACGACTCGGGCGAGATGAACTGCTGCACGTAGGCGAACGTGACTCCCGCGATGCCTCCGGACATGGCGCCGAGGGCGAATGCCCACAGCTTCTGGGTCCGGATGTTGACGCCGCACGCCGCTGCCGCCACTTCGTTCTCGCGCATCGCGACCCAGGCGCGACCGAGCCTCGAGTTGTCCAGGCGACGGATCATGACGATCGCACCGATGATCAGCATCAGCACGGCGAAGTACCAGAAGAGGTTGGTCGTGAACACGAACTCGCCTATCGGGGTCGGGAAGCGGACGTTGTCCATGAGCCACTGCGACGGCCAGGGCGGAACCATCACCTCGACCCCGCGGGGAAGTCCCGTGGCGCCGTTCGACAGCCCGAAGAGGTCGTTGTTGAGGCAGATGCGCACGATCTCGCCGAATCCGAGTGTGACGATCGCGAGGTAGTCGCCTCTGAGCTTCAGGACCGGGAATCCGAGTGCAAGGCCCGTCAAAGCTCCAACAAGTGCCGCGGGTATCAGCATGAGCCAGTAGGTGGCGCCGCCGACGGTCCCGGACACGAGTTGGCCGAGAAGGACGCCCGCATAGGCGCCCATCGCGTAGAACGCGATATACCCCAGGTCGAGAAGCCCCGCGTAGCCGACCACGATGTTGAGGCCGAGCGCCAGCAGGACCCAGATACCGACGACGACGAGGATGCGGACGAAGAAACCGAGCCCCGTCGCGGCCTGTAGGACCACGGGGACGATGATCAGTGCGAGTGCGAGAGCGACCCACAGCAGGAGCGTCTTGCGAGGCATCGCAGCGCGCTTGGTCGTGACCTTGGGTGTCTTGGTAGTTGTCATCGGCTACACCTTCTCCGCGACGGCTTCGCCGAGCAGACCGCCCGGACGGAAGATGAGCACGAGAATCAGCACGATGAAGGCGATCACGTCCCGGTAGGCGTTCGAGATGAACCCGCTCGCCAAGGACTCGACGATCCCAAGGAGGAAGCCGCCGAGCATGGCCCCTCGAAGGTTGCCGATGCCACCGATGACGGCGGCCGTGAACGACTTGATGCCGGGGATGAAGCCCATGTTGAACTTCACCGACCCGTAGTACATGCCGTTGAACACACCGGCGACGGCGCCCAAGGCGGGTCCGATGAAGAAGGCCAGCGTGATGACGCTGTTGATATTGATCCCCATGAGGCCCGCAGCTTCGCGGTCCTGCGAGGTGGCACGCATGGCCTTGCCGATGCGCGTCTTCGACACGAAGGTGTCGAGGAACAGCAGGAGCACCAGCGTGGTGACGATGATGAATACCTGCATCGTGTAGACCTTCACGCCGCCGACGGTGAACGCCGTCGAGGAAGGTACGAACGAGCTGCCATCCACGCGGGTGTACGGCAGCTGCTTGCTGTCGACCCACAGCAGTACGGCGTTCTGCAGGAAGATCGAGACTCCGATCGCCGAGATCAGCGGCGCGAGTCGCGGCGCGTGCCGCAGCGGCCGGTAGGCGAAGCGCTCGATCGCCATCCCGAGCAGGCCGACCAAGATGGCGGAGATGAGGAACGTGAGCACGATGAGGCACACGAAGCCAATCCCCGCCGTGTTGAAGAACGATTGCACCGGCACGAGGAACGCGAGCGGTCCCTTGGCAATAGCCGGGTCGGACAGCAACTTGAGCACGGCAAGGCCGACATAGCCACCGGCCATGAACAGCTCGCTGTGCGCGAAGTTGATGATGAGCAGGATGCCATAGACGAGGGTGTAGCCAAGGGCGACCAAGGCGTACAACCCGCCCAGCGTGATGCCGTTGATCATCTGCTCCAGCAGGTACGAGAAGGTGAACAAGCGGAGCTCCCGGAGGTCGAATAACGCGAGCCGGATAGTGGCAGGGGCTCATGCCCTGCACAGGGCCGAGTCGTGACCCGGGCGGGCGCGCAAACCGCGCCCGCCCGGGTCACACACCCCGCTATTGCGAGGTCTCGAACCTGTCGTTGCTGGTCAGTGCTACTGAACGGGGACCCACACGCCGCCCTTGACCGCGTAGACGGTGATGGCCTTGTTGGTGGTGTCGCCGTTCTTGTCGAACTGGACCTTGCCGGTGACGCCCTCGAAGTCGGTCTTCGCGACGGCCGCGATGATGGCCTTCTTGCCTTCGGTGGTGGTCACCTTGTCGGCACCCATGCTCTTCGCGACTTCGACGATCGCCTTGATGATCACGTTCGCGGCGTCGTAGGAGTAGGCGTCGTATGCGGCAGGAGCTTCGCTCGGATACGCGGCCTTGTAGTCGGCGAGGAACTTGACGCCACCCGGCGCCTTGTCGATGGGGAGGCCTACGGAAGTGGCGAGGTCGCCCTCAGCGTTCGCAGCACCGGCGAGCTTGATGAACTCGGGATCGAACATGCCGTCCCCGCCCATCAGCGGGACCTTGACGCCACCCTCCTTCATCTGCTTGGAGAGCAGAGCGCCGGAGTTGTACATGCCGCCGTAGTAGACGATCTGCACGTTGGCAGCCTTGATCTTGGAGACGAGGGCCTTGAAGTCGGTGTCCTTGTCGCTGGTCTTCTCGCGACCGGCAACGGTGCCGCCGTCGGTCTTGAACTGACCCTCCCACGCGTCGGCCAGGCCGGCGCCGTACACGGTCGAGTCATCGACCACGTACGCAGCGGTCTTGCCGGCGACCTTGAACGCATAGTCGGCGGCGACGGGACCCTGGACCGAGTCGATCGAACACACGCGGAAGTAGTTGGTCATGCCCATCTGGGTCAGGTCGACGGCCGTGTTGGCCGGCGAGACCTGGACGATGTTCGCGACGTTGTAGATCTTGACCGCGACACGGGTGACACCCGAGTTCAGGGTACCCATGACGCCGACGAGGCTCGGGTTGGACGCGAACTGGGTGGCAACGTTGCCGCCCGTGGTCGGGTCGCCCTTGTCGTCGCCTTCGAGGGTCTTGATGACGATGCCGAGATCCTTGACTTCCTGCGACGCGTTGGCCTGCGAAACGGCGAGGTTGGTGCCGCGCACCATGCCCTTGCCCTGCGGGACCGCGCCGTCAGTGAGCGGTGCCCCGATGCCGATCGTGATCGCGACGCCCTTCGTGCTGGTACCCGTCGTGCCGCCGCAGCCCGTGACAGCCAGCGCCACGATAGCGAGAACGACGATGACGGACAGGTACTTCTTGACCTTGCCCATGCTCATCCCTTTCCTCCGACTTGACTGCCCTGGTCTGCTGGCCGGATGCGTTGTGGTTCTCCCTGTATGCACCCTGCCTCAGGATTCAGAGAGTGTATCAGAGCGTCACAAGGAGGAACAGCACGAAAAGGACGCGCGCGGGGCGTGTTTCGTGCGTGTTTCGAGCGCTCGGCCGACGCGTCTCGCGTTCGCGCCGCGAAATCCCCCGGACGGCGAAAACGGCCTCCGGATGAATAGGAGGCCGTCTTCGGCACAGTAGAGATGGCAGAACTACCGACGCGGCGGCTTCTCGCCGGATGCGTCAGATGTAGTACATGGCCGCGACCTGGGCGTCGAGCTCGCGCTGCCTGTCCGCGAGATCGGCCAGCGTCGTGTCCTCGAGCGCGAGCTCGAGCGACGCCGACGCCGACGCCCACATCTCCGACACGGAGGAACCGGTGATGTGAGGGACGTCGAGCACGACACGCTGGACCGCCCGGACTATCTCGCCCACGGTGATGTCCTCGGCCGGGCGCAGGAGCGCGCACCCGCCGCCGGCGCCGCGCCGGCAGTCCACGATCCCCGCGCGCGCCAGCCCCGTGAACTGCTGTTCCACGAATCGCCGCGGGAGGCTGAGCTCGTCGGCGATCTCGCCGGCGGCCACGTAGGTTCCCGGAGCCTGCCGGGCGAGCGCGGTCAGGCCGCGGAGGGTGTAATCGAGACGCTGCGAGACCCTCATTCCCCGTATCCCTCCCACAGAGGCGTCGACAGGTAGCGCTCGCCGGTCGAGGGGCCGACGGTGACGATGACCTTGCCGGCGGCCTCGGGCCGCGAAGCAAGCCGCAGAGCTGCGACGACGTTGGCTCCGGAGGAGATCCCGACGAACACACCCTCCTCGGCGGCCAGGCGGCGCGCCATCGCGATGGCCGCCGGTCCGTCGACGCGCTCCACGCTGTCGAGGACCTCGAGGTCGAGTGTCACGGGTATGAAGTTCGCTCCGATGCCCTGGATGCCGTGCGGTCCCGGGGTCAGGGGCTCGCCGGCCAGCTTCTGGCTGATGATCGGAGATTCGGTCGGCTCGACCGCGACCGCGAGCGTGCCGGCGCGACTCTCCTTGAGGAATCGCCCGGCGCCGCTGATCGTGCCACCCGTGCCGACGCCTGCCACGAACGCGTAGAGCTCCTCGTCACCGAGCGCCACGTCGATCTCGGGGCCGGTCGTCGCGTAGTGGGCCGCCGGGTTCGCCGGGTTCTCGAACTGGCCCGGGATGAACGCTCCTTCGATGCCCTCCGCCACCTCACGCGCCTTGTCGACGGCGCCCTTCATGCCAAGCGCCCGGTCGGTCAGCACCAGCTCGGCCCCGTAGGCTGCGAAGAGCTTGCGGCGCTCCACGGAGAAGGACTCCGGCATCGTGAGGACGACGCGGTAGCCGCGAGCGGCACCCACCAGCGCGAGCGCGATGCCGGTGTTGCCGCTCGTGGGCTCGACGATGACCGATGTGCCCGGCGAGATCAGACCGCGTCCCTCGGCGTCGTCGATCATCGCGCGCCCGATGCGGTCCTTGACGGATCCGCCCGGGTTGCGGGACTCGAGCTTGATGTACACGCGGCCCGGCAGCCCCTCCGAGAGCTTGTCGAGCCGGACGAGAGGCGTCGAGCCGATCGTGTCGACGACGCCGGGGATGGCGTGGGGCATTGGGGACCTCCGGGGGTTGCGGCTGTGATCGTGTGCCGAATGTACCCGCATGCCGCCGCGCACACAACGGGGTATCGCGCACCATTGGTGTGCGCTTCATGCGCTTAGCCAGCGGACGCGGTCGCGGGCGCGTTGCGGTACGCTTCGGTCATCGGGTCCGCGAACGAGGGGGCGCACAGCGGTGCGGTTGTGGTTCTGGGCGTGGACGATCGTCGCCGTGGGCATCGCCGCGGCCAGCGTACTCGCGCGCGACAGGTCCTCAGCGCCCTTCGCCGTCGGAGCGGCCTGCGCGGCCGCCCTCGAGGCGGCGAGAGCGACGCCGGGGGCGGAATGGATCGCGTTCGTCGGCGTCTCGAGCGTGGTGTTCGTCGCGGTCAACCGCAGGCGGCATCGGCCGCGCCACGCCCGGACCGGTGCCGGACGCCACAACCCCGGCCGCACCGGCGAGTGACGAACTAGGCCCCGACGCGGACGAAGACCTCGCCGTCGCGCACGGTCACCGGGTAGGTGCGCACGTCGGAATCCGGGTGATCGGTGGTTCCGTCGCGTACGTCGTAGCGCCACCCGTGCCAGGGGCAGATCAGGTGATGCCCGTCGAGGAACCCGTCAGCCAGTGGTGCGAACGCGTGACGGCACACGTTCGACAGCGCGAAGTACTCCCCCGCCACCCGTACGAGCGCGATGTCCCGCTTGCCGATCTTGATGTGGCGAACCTGCCCGTCGACGAGATCGTCGAACGCTGCGGCCCGCACGTCGACCGGGCCCGCCGACTGCTCGATGACTCCCTCCAGCGCGCTGCCGTCCTCGACGTCCGTACGGATGAACAGCCCGCACCAGCACTTCCGCAGCGTCGCGAACTCGTCGAGGTGGAACGGGATGCACGGGCAGATGATCGCGATGTCCTCTTTCGACTCCCCGGTACGGATGCGACAGGGGCAGTAGACGTCCCCGGTCTCGGCCAGGATCTCGAGTTCGGACGACAGCACGGCGTCGACGAACCCGGAGTCCGTGTTGAGCCGGTATCCCAGGCGCTCGACGAACGGGACCATGTACGACTTCAGATCGTCGGCCGTCGTGCCCTGGCGGAACCGGCGCCGAGCAGGTGCGTCGCTCACGTCATCCCCTCTTGAGATGTTGGGCGAAGAGGCTAGGCGCCGATGAGCTGCTGGATCCTGGCCTTGTTGTAGCCGACGACGACCTCTCCGTCCATGACGAGCACGGGGAACGAGGTGCCTCCCGAGAGCGTCTTGACCTCCTCGATGGCGTCGGTCCGCTCCTGACCGGTCAGCTTGTCGACCTCGACGACGTCGTAGGCGACGCCGCTCTCATCCAGGAACGCCCGCGCCTGCTTGCAGTACGGGCACGTCGAGAGCGCGAAGACCTTGATCTGCGGCACGTGCGACTCCTCTCGATGAGCGCGGCGGAGACGGCCCCCGCCGCGCGCCTTTGTAGTGTATGTTCCCCCACAACGGCCCGTCTCCGTCGCGAGGAAGCGCATGGGAAGCTGGAACGCCGAAACGAAGTCCGACGGAGCGGCTCCGCGGCCCGTCCCGGACCGGCCCGGCTCCGAGCGGCGGCGCGCCGCGTTCATCGCGTTCTCGGCGGCGTTCGCGCTCACCGCGATCGCCGTCGGCGCCTGGTGGCTGACCGTGAGCATCTCCGACAGCCGATCCGCCGGGCCGCAGCGCGCGGAACTCACCGCGCTCGGCGAACGACTCGACGCGGTCAGCGCGGCCATCACCCCCATCGCCACAGACTTCACCACCGAGCCTAACAGCGGCGTGATCGATGTCACCGCGTACCGCACGCGGATCGCCGCGGCGAGGCGGCTGGTCGACGAGGTCAACGGGATCGCGGTGACCGGCGCGGACGCTGCGCAGCTGCGCGACCTCATCGTCACCGGCGGCTCCCAGGTGCTCACCGGGATGGACATGGCGCTCGATGCGTTGGTCAGCGACGAGGCCAGCGCGACGGGGCCCGCGAGCCTGCAGGTGGAGCAGGGACTGCAGACGCTGCAGGAGGCCCGCGACCTGCTTCAGACGCTGACGGGGCGCTCCTCGCTCACGCGGCTGAGGCGCGGGACCGGCGCGCCGGGGGTGGAGGCCTAGATGTCGGGGCGCCACAGCGGCGGGGATGCGGCGAGCACCCGTCGAGGCCGCCGCGCGAAGTCACCCGCGGTGCGCGTGGTCGAAGTGCTCCTGGTCGTGGCCCTGATGGCGGCGATCGCGGGCGGTGTCGCGTGGGCGGTCGCAGCCGTGCGCGCCGGAAGCGCGGGCCTGCTGGTGGCCGACGTCTCGAAGACCTCGACCGGCACCACAGCTCCATCCTCGAGCGCTACGACGGCACCCGCTCCCGCGATCGAACCGACCGCATCCCCGGCGACGGGACTGCCCACGGACGAGGGGGACGGGATCAAGGTCGGGACCTACCTCGGCAACTGGTCGCGCAACTTCTACGGAATCGGACCGGTACCCGAGAGGCTGAAGGTCGTCTGGCGCAACCGAATCGGTACGGGCCAAACGGCCGGCACCGCGACAGTCAAGGGCGCCACGAACTGGTCGGGCACCGGTTGGACCGGTCAGGCGACGATCATCCGTGACGCGGGGAAGCTCAGTCTCGTCATCGGAGGATTCGACCACGGGCTGCGACGCATCGACGCCGCGACCGGGAAGACCATCTGGCGCTACGAGTTCCCCGATGTGATCAAGGGCACCAACACGATCTGGATCGACCCGGACGCGAAGACCGAGGCTACGCGCATCCGCGTGATCGCCGGGTCGCGGCGCGGGTTCGGGCTCACCATGGCCTCGCCGCTCATCGCGCCCGTCCGGTGCGTGTCGTTCGCGACCGGCAAGGAGTTGTGGCGGCTCCCCGTCCGCCACACTCAGTCGTACAGCCGCGATGCCGACGCCTCGGCGATCGTCCGCGACGGATTCGTTTACCAAGGGGTGGAGTCGGCGGACTTCTACAAGCTCGACCCCGATCGGACCTCGGCACTCACGCTGGGCGGCAAGACCTTCCGCCGACCTGCGGTACTCGCGTCGGCGTTGCTGTACAAGGCGGGAGACGCGGCCAAGCACCGCGGGAACCTGGTGCTCGAGGCATCGCCAGCGATGATCGGCGACATCATCTACTCGGCCGCCGGTTCCGGGCGCGTCTTCGGACACCGCGCCAGTGATCTCAAGGAGGTCTGGCAGTACCGCATCGGGTCCGACCTCGACGGCACCCCGGTCGCGACCTCGGACGGGGATCTGCTGGTGACCGTCGATCGCGAGTACGTGCCCGGCCGCGGAGGCGTACTCAAGCTGGACCCACGCAAGACGGGCGCCGCAGCGGCCGTATGGTACCTGCCGACCGAGAACCGCAACCTCGCCGAGTGGACGGGCGGGATCATCGGGTCGGCTTCGGTCAACGACTCCTACAACGCGGACGGCTCCCGCCCGGCCCTCGGCGCATGCATGGCGATCGACGGCAACCTGTACGTGTTCTCTCAGGACGAGACGAAGGGGACGGCGCTCATCTGGGACGGCAAGACGCGCATGCCGAAGCCGGTCGTGGTGTTCAAGCGCAACGTCGGCGGCGCCATCTCGACGCCGATCATCGTCGGCGACAACATCATCGCGTGCGGCTACGACGGCCGCGTGAAGGTATACCGCATCGCGTACGACGATCCCGAGGGCGTGCCGCTCAAGGCCCGCAACGGCACGACGGTGCACGTCAGCGTCAAGCTGATGGACTCGCTCAAGCTGGGCGGGACGATAGAATCGACGCCCGTCGTGTGGAACGGCCGCATCTACGTGGGCTGCCGCGACGGGTATCTGTATTGCATAGGCTCCAAGTAGGGACGTGGCGACCGGACCCGGAGAAACGAGAGCGTTCGATGTGTCAGTTCTGCGTGAAGCACGGTGACGGCAAGGCCTGGTACCTGCAGGCGAGCACGTACGCATACGACCTCGACTCGGACCTGAAGCGAGCCGACTACCTGGTCGACTTCCTGACCGGGTTCCCGAAGGACCGCGACTGGGCACTCACCAACCTGACGCGCCTCGAGCGCCTGCCGGCCCCGCTGCGCGACCTCGGCAGGGCGGCGGCCACCGCGACGATGAAGAAGAACCACTTCGGCCAGCCGGTACCCATCGAGGAGTGCGAGGCCGTCTTCGACATCGCCACCTCGATCGTGCGCATCCCGTGCCCGTGTCGCTACACCGCGGGCAACAAGACCGACGGGTACTGCCTGGCGATCACGACCAAGCCGGTCGACGCGCTGCTGGAGAAGGGGTTCGCCGACTACGACATCGGTCCCGACACCCAGAAGTTCGAGACGCTCACCAAGGCGCAAGCGATGGCGATCCTGCGGCGCACCGAGCAGGAAGGGCTCATGCACTCGGTGTGGACCTTCGTCACGCCCTTCATCGGCGCCATCTGCAACTGCAGTCTCGAGGCCGGCTGTATGGCGATGAAGATCACGATCGAGCACCAGACACCGATCATGTTCAAGGGCCACTACCTGGCCGAGGCCGATCTCGACGCATGCACGGGCTGCGCCGAGTGCGTGGAGCGATGCCCGTTCGATGCGATCGCCATCGGACCCGGTCACAAGCGCGCGGTCATCGACACCGAGAGGTGTTACGGCTGCGGCGTGTGCCGCTCCGCGTGCGAGTACGACGCGCTGCGGCTGGTCGAGCGCGCGGGCGCCCCCGAAGGGCTCCTCGTGGTCGGCGGAGCGACCGCCTAGGGCCGTGGGGAGCGCGGTGCGCCCAGCTCGATCCGCACCGCTTGCGGCGAAACGCGGCACAGCAGGTCCGCCGTAGCCGGGTGGCACGTGAAGAACACGACCTGACGACGCTCGGCCAGGTCCGCGATGGCCGCGGCAGCGGGCTCGAGGCGGTCCGGGCTGAAGTTGACAAGCACGTCGTCCATCAGCACCGGAAGACCCGCACCGATCTCGCCGAGCTGGTCGACGAGCCCGAGGCGCAGCGCGAGGTAGAGCTGCTCGGCCGTGCCGCGCGACAGCCTGTCGGGGGCCGCGGCGGCCGACGCGTCGTCGAACACCTCGATCGCGTCCTTGCCCAAAGGAACGGTGAGCCGCGGATAGCGCCCGTTGGTCATGCGAGCGAACGCCGATGCGGCGCCCTTGACGACCTCGGGCTGACGCTCGATCTCGTAGCGTTCCTGGGCGAGCGAGAGCAGCTTCGACGCCAGGACCAGCACGATGTACTCGCCGGCGTCCGTGGCGATGCCCTCACCGAGCGTCTCGATCTGAAGCCGAAGTAGAGCGAGGCTGTCCTCGCGACCCTCGGCCGCTATCCGGACGCGCAGGGTCGCGGCCTCGTCGGCCAGCGCGTCGTAAGTCTGGAGCGCATCGGCTGCGTCGATCCTGGCTTCCGACTCGAGCCTGCGGACGTCCTCGAGCCCCGCCGCGGCGACCGGCTCGAGCTGCTCGGCGGCCGCGGCGACGGCGAGCGCAGACGCTTCGGCGGCGTCGACCGCCTCGCGTTCAAGGCGGTCCGCCGCGGCGAGGTGCTCCGCGCGGGCACGTCCCGCCTCGGACGCGGCCTCCACGCGGGCGGCCGCGCGACCGACGAGTTCCACACAGCGGTCCGCGGTCACCGCCTCGGGATCCTCGCCGAACAGCGCCGTCGCGACGGCGGCGACGCGCGCAACGAAGGCATCGACCCGCTCGACCTCCCTGGCGATGTCCCCGTTGACCGTCGACCTCTCGCGGGCGGCCGTACGCGCTTCGCGGGCGGCCTGGAGCCGGGCGAAGACGGCATTCGGATCCTCGCTGCCGCCCCCGAGTCCCCAGGCGCGGACCCTCTCCGCCCACGCCGCGGACCGCTCGTCGAGCGCGCGCTGCGCCGCGTTGCACGCCGCGCATGCGGCGGCGACATCGGCCCTGCCCTGCGCGCCGGGGACGACCGACGTCTGCCAGGGCAGACGGACGAAGGCGAACACGAGTCCTGCAGCGGTAAGGACCGCGGCGAACAACGTGAGCGCGGTCTGACCGGATACGAGCCCTGCGATGACCCCGACGGCGCCCAGCGCCGCGATCGCGTATCCGGGCAGCGACCAGGCACGCACCGGACCTACCGTAGCGGCGTCGGTCGCGTGCCTCCCCGCGGCCTCGGCCTCGACGCGGTCCCGCGCCTCGGTCGCGACATCTACGCGGGCCCTCGACTTGGCGAGATCCGCGCGCGCGGCATCGATCTCGGCGACGATCCCGGCATCCCCTGCCGCGGCGAGCGCCTGCTCCTCGGTCCAACCCGCCTCGTCGAGCGATGCGCGGAGACGCTCCTCGACGGCCGACAGGCGGTTGCGCTGATCGGAGAGCGAACCCATCCGCTCCCGGAACGAGGGCAGTTCTGCGAGCAGCCCCCCGACCGGCCCGGCGACTTCCAGTGCGGCGTCGTCGACGACCGTCGCCTCGGCGGACCGGCGCGCGTCCGCCGCGTCGCGCTGCAGCACGGCGGCCTTCTCCGAGCCGGCGTCGGCCTCGGCGAGCAGGCGCTCGACGGTCGCGACGGCGCGCCCGAGACGCTCGGAGCGCGCCTGTGCCGCCGTGCGCTCGAGGCGCGCCTCTCCCAGCTGCGCCTCGACCTCACCGAGGCGCTCGGCGTCGGCCCGGAAGCCGTCCGCCTCCGCCTCGAGACGGCGGACCTCCTTGCGCGCCGCCTCGCGTCGCGAGCGCGCCTCGTTGATCCTCGGCTTGGAGCCGCCGGGCTTCCACAGCACTTCCATGCGCTCGGCGAGCTTGCCGCGGATGTCGGCCGGGCTGACCGTGAGCCCGGCGCCCGCCGCGTAGAGCCGCGCCAGCAGGTCATCGTCCTTGCCCTTGAGTTGTGCGATCTGCTGCATCTCGTCCAGCCCGAAGCCGAACACGACGCGGTATGCGGTGCGGCTCACACCCACGGTGAGGTCGTCGACCAGGCCGTCACGCGGCCTCCCGGAGAGCGTGCGCACGGCGACGGCCCCGCCGCGCGGACCCTCGATGCGCTCGACCACGTACTCGCCCTCGCCGTCGGTGAACAGCAGGCGCCCCTGACGCTTGCCGCCGGAGACGGGAAGGTACGGGTTCTCCTTGATGTCGCCTTGGGTCG
>Ga0209540_10002219_pt1 | contig 13903 bp, 9 predicted proteins | sample BarGraIncu01121A_FD_184501 | JGI IMG/M metagenome (GOLD analysis project Ga0209540, IMG submission 184501) | Arctic peat soil microbial communities from Barrow, Alaska - Barrow Graham LP Incubations 011-21A (SPAdes) (version 2) | ecosystem: Environmental > Terrestrial > Soil > Wetlands > Peat... | reverse complement strand
CGCCCTTCCAGCCGTTTTTTCGGCTGTGTTCTAAAAGATCTTTAAAAAGTTCAGGAGGATTATTAGGAGACCGAAGTATTTTTACGTGTTTACCAATAATTTCATCAGAAGAATAACCATATATATCGACAAATGCCTGATTGACAAAAGTTAATTTATCTTCAAGATCTGTGATGGTTATAATTTCTGTAATACTCCTTATTGTATGCGCCAGCAGCTGAGTTTTTTCCTCCGCTTGCTTGCGGTCGGTGATATCCTCGGAAATGCCCAGCAGATATAAAGGTTCTCCCAGGTCGTTCATTATTGGAACCTTGATGGTGTGAAGGATACGTATCCCCTGGTGCTTAGTCTGAATAGGTTCTTCCGGGATATCCAGCATCTCTTTACTTTGCAAAACCTCGCGGTCTTTTTCGGTAAAGGAATCGGCTTGTTCCTTTGAGAAGAAATCATAATCATTCTTACCCAACAATTCCTGCTTGTGAATACCCAGCAGATTCTCTCCCGCCTGATTGAACCAAACAAAACGCAATTCATCTGCTTCTTTCATAAATATCATATTCGGTATATTCTCCACTATCGAATCCAGAAAAATGTTAGTCCTGCGTATTTCTTTTTCAGCTTGTTTACGATCGGTGATATCGCGAATGATTCCCGTAAAAAATTTCCCGGAAGAGGTTTCCCATTCTGATAATGATAATTCCATAGGAAACTCATTTCCATTCTTATGTAATCCCTTTAATTCTAAAGTTTTACCGATGACATGCTTTTCGCCTCCCGATGCTATTCGCTTCATATCTTTAACATGTTGTTCGATGTACTCCTGAGGCATTATAAGAGTTAGAGGTTTTCCGGCAATTTCTGATTCCGAATATCCAAACATCTTTTCTGCACCCTTATTCCATCCTGAAATCTTTCCTTTGATATCGGAAGTTATTATTGCATCGTTTGCAGATTGTGCTACCGAGCGAAAGCGTTCTTCACTTTCACGCAGTTCTTCTTCCGCCCGCTTACGCTCTGTTATATCAATTATGTAGCCTTTCAATAAAACCAATTTATTATTTTCGTCGAATTCCCCGACAGTGTTTTCAAGAATGATTTTTTCCTTACCGTCACGGCAGATTATTTTCTCTTCAAACAATTCAAGTTTTTTCTTTTCTATGATTAAATTAATAAACTGTTGTCTGTCTTTAGGGCTTTGATATAAAGACAATGCAGGTTCTTTCATAATTTCATCAACGGAATCATAACCGTATATCTTTGCGAAAGACAGATTGCATAAAAGTATTTTCCCTTCTGCTGTCGTAATATAATTCCCTGTAAGATCATCATTAAATAGGTCACGGTATTTCTTTTCGCTATTCTGCAACGCTTCCTCCACCCGCTTCCGCTCGGATATATCGCGGATAATCACTTGCACTGCCGGTTTGCCGTGGTATTTTGTAGGTGTCCCGATTGTTTCAACATAAATTATGCTGCCGTCCATTTTAATAAATCGCTCTTCAACCCAAGATGAAGAATTTATGCTCTTTATTATTTCCGAAATACGTTTACATACAAATTCACGTTCGTCAGGATGAACAAATTCAATTGCTGATTTCCCGAGCAGGTCATCAAAATTTGATGCTCCTAATATCTGCAAACTTGCCGGATTAACAAAAACAATTTTTCCATCACTATGAATGATAATAGCTTCCGGTGAGATATTCACTACTTTCCGGTAACGTTCTTCACTTTCCTTCAGCTCTTCTTCTGACCGTTTCTTTTCTCTTCTTATCTTTGCATCAGCTATTTCTCTTTCAATCGCCGGCAAAAGTCTTGTCAGGTTATTCTTCATTATATAGTCTTTTGCACCGTATTTCATCATTTCCACGGCAATATCCTCTCCTATAACTCCGGACACTATAATAAACGGGGTATCAATTCCTTTTTCATTACACATCTTTAAAGCTTCAAAACCGTTAAAACCGGGAAGTGAATAATCCGAGATTATAATATCCCAATCTTTCTGCAATGCACTTTCTAAACCTTTAGCATCCATTACTAATGTATGTTTTATATCGTATGAACTTTTGTTAAGTTCATCAAGCATTAAAGTAAGGTCATCTTCGGAATCTTCAATAATTAAAACCTTAATTTTTTTTGTTTTCATAATTTTTTTGAAATATTCGGAGTTTCCTTATTTAAAATCCGGTATAATCCCTTTTAAGTTATCATTCTAAAAATTACGTATAGAATCTCTTTTATCTTTATACTCTTATTTTACTTAAATAAGCAAGGGGGGCTAGCCCCTTGTCTTATCGGAATAATTTCATACTGAATATTGCTATCACCCATTTAATGCTTTCGAGATTTTCCAATTACATCTCTTTTTTACTCCCTCGATACGAGGGGAAGACTCTGGTTACTATGCTCTGGCGTAGTAACCAAACGAATTCACGTTACAACGCTGGAGCATCGTAACGAGAAGAAGACTCTGGTTACTATGCTCTGGCGTAGTAACCAAACGAAATTTCATACTGAATATTGCTATCACCCATTTAATGCTTTCGAGATTTTTTCCAGTAACATTTCTTTCTTAAACGGCTTTGATATATAATCCTCACATCCCCCTGCCCGGAATTCTTCTTCATCTCCTGCCATTGCAAATGCCGTAAGTGCAATTACAGGAATATCTTTATAATATGGAATTTTTCTTATTTCAGATAACACTTCTAACCCTGAAATGCCTTTGCTAAGGTTTATATCCAATAATATCAATGCGTATTCGTTATTTTTTGTTTTCTCAATTCCTTCTGCTCCGCTTGTAACTGCAGCAATATCATATTTATTTGTAACAATATACTTTACAAGTTTTATGCATTCAGGGTCATCTTCGATATACAATATCTTCGGTTTGATTCCGGATTTAATTTGCAGGGAATCCGGTTGAGTAGTCTCAACAGAACTTTTCTCTTGGGTTTTAATGTCCTTATCATCTTTTAAAATATTTTTTGGAATGACTAATCTGAAATCCGAACCCTTCCCAAGTTCGCTTGTAACGCTGATTGAACCGCCGATGAGGTTCATATATTTCTTGCAAAGCGATAGTCCTAAACCGTTTCCTTCAAAGCTCCTTCCCCATCCCTCGCTTACCTGCCTGAATTCATCGAATATTATTTCAAGATTTTTCTTTTCTATGCCAATACCGGTATCGATAACATTAATTACAATGCATTCCTTTTCATTGATTATTTCTTCTTTTGCTCGTACGGTTACACTTCCACGGTTGGTGTATATTATTGCATTATTGATAAGATTGTTTAAAGTTTTACTGATAAGATCAGTATCAGTATATGCCATAAGAGTATTTATATCAAATTCGATTTTTAGTTTGAGATTCTTTTTATCAGCTGTAACGCTGAATAATACTATAGTCTCTTTAATTATATAATTAATGTCAATTAATTTGTAATTTACTTTTTTTGTGTTTGATTCAAGACTTGATAAATCCAATATCTGGTTCAGCGAATTAAGCAGCCGGTTGCCGCTATCATTAATTATCTCTGCCATCTTTTTCACTGCTTCAAGATTATTTTCATCTTGTATTATATCCGAAAATCCCAGTATTCCGCTCAACGGAGTCCTTATTTCATGGCTCATATTCGCCAAAAAGTTCGATTTTAACCGGCTCATCTCTTCAGCTTTTTCTTTAGCGTCGATAAGTTCCTGTACTACCCGCTTCCGCTCGGTAATATCCTCTGCAATACCAAAGAGTCCTAAGATATCTCCATTTTCATTAACTATCTTCGAAGTTTTCAGGGATATCGGAAATTCCCTGCCGTCTTTTGTTAAATTCTGAAGTTCTCCCTTCCAGCTGTCTTTTCGGCTGTGTTTTAAAACATCTTCTAAAAGTTCTGGTGGATTATTAGGAGATCGAAGTATATTTACATGTTGTCCGATAATTTCATCATAAGAATAACCATATTTATCGCTTAACGCTTGATTGACAAATGTGAATTTATCTTCAAGATCAGTGATGGATATAATTTCTGAAATACTCTTGATCGTATGTGCCAGTAGCCGTATTTTTTCCTCTGCACGCTTGCGCTCGGTGATGTCCCGCAAAACAGACCGGCTGTATAAAATTCGACCGCTTTCATCACGCACGGCAGTCGCATTTGTTGAAATATCTATTTTACTTCCGTCCTTTTTTCTCATTTGCAATTCGACATTTCTCAATTCACCTGTAGTATTAAATTGAGTAAATGCTTTTTTCGCTTCACGCAAACAATCCGGATGATACAATTCAAAAATAGAAAGTCCGGTAATTTCATCTTTTGAGTAATTTGTTATTTCAGTTACTGTTTTATTGCATTTTATTATTGTTCCGGTAACTGCTTCCATTGAAATAAACATATCAGGTGCATTTTCGTAGAGGTCGGAATATTTTGATTCGGAGGTTTTTAATGCCTCCTCCGCCTTCCTCGTCGCCGCTTTCGCTTCCTTCTTTTTCAGTGCTCCTTCAACTGCAAATGGGAGTCTTTTAATTCTGTCTTTTATAATATAATCCACCGCTCCTTTTTTTAGCATCTCAACGGCAATTTCCTCGCCCGCCGTTCCCGATATGCTGATAAAAGGTATTTCAGGGCAGATTTTCATTGCTATTTCCAGTGCCTGCATCCCGTTGAAGCCGGGAAGACTATAATCAGACAATATTATATCATAATTTCCGCTCTCTAAACACGTTACATATTCCTTTTCTTTTTCTATGACATCGAACTGCAATTCATATCCTGCGTCGCTAAGCATTTCCTTTGTCAGTTCAGCGTCCTGAGTCGAGTCCTCAAGACAAAGTACCCGTAAGGGAATACCTTTTTTATTTTGTGTTTTCATTTTCTCTTTTTACTTCAGGCGGTAGTTCGTTTAAGATTGCCCAGAATATTCCGATTTGCTTTACTGCTTCAATAAACTCTTTAAATTCCACAGGTTTCACAACGTATGCATTTATTCCAAGTTCATAAGTCCTGATTAAATCCTGCTCTTCCCGTGAGGATGTAAGTACAACCACAGGAAGCATTTTAAGTTTAGGATCGCTTCTGATGGATTGCAAAACTTCTATTCCGTCCATTTTCGGCATTTTTAAATCAAGTAATAATACCGCCGGATTCCCGGATTTACGGTCACTGTATTTACCTTCCCGCCGGAGATATTCCAGCGTTTCTACTCCGTCGTGTACTACTTCAACGAGGTTCGCAAGATTATTCTCTTTCATTGATTCAATCGTCAGTTCAATGTCTTTCGGGTTATCTTCTGCAAGCAGAATTGTTCTTAATGCTTTCATAATGATTTGGTCCTCCTTTTATTTTGGTATAGTGAAATAAAATGTGGCTCCTTTTTCCGGTTCGGCTTCAGCCCATGCACGTCCGCCATGCTTTGTTATTATGCGGCTGACATTTGCCAGACCGATTCCGACTCCTTCAAAATCTGTAGTCGAATGTAAACGCTGGAAAACTCCGAACAGCTTGTTTGAATATTTCATGTCAAAACCAACTCCGTTATCCCGCACATAAAATGTTATTTCTTTATTTTCTTCCTTCGTTCCCACTTTGATATCGGCTGACTCCCTTGTCCCGGTGAACTTCACCGCATTGCTTAGCAGATTCATCCATACCTGTTTCATCATTGCGTAATCCCCGTTTACCTGCGGTAAATCCGCAGCATCCCAGTTTATCTTTCTTTCCGGATTTTCTTTCATCAGAAAATCTATTACTTCTTTAAGCACATTATTCATATCAATTTTCGCTTTTCGCATTTCCGTTCTCCCTATTCTGGAAAACTGCAGAAGGTTATTAATCAGAACGTCCATCTGATATACAGAATCGGCTATTGCTTTTAGATAATGTTTACCTTTATCAGGCAATGAATCTAAAAAATTAGTCATCAGAAGGTCCGAGTATCCGCTTATATGCCTGAGCGGCGCCCGGAGGTCGTGTGATACCGAATATGAAAATGCTTCGAGTTCTTTGTTTGTATTTTCTAATTGCGAGGTGCGTTCAATTACGTGCTGTTCAAGTTCTGTATTTAATTTGCGGATTTCCTCCTCCGCCTGCTTGCGTATTATCGCATATTGAATAGTTTTTTCAAGAAGTCTTCTGTTTAAATCATTTTTTACAATGTAATCCTGTGCACCTTCTTTAATAAATGATAATGACAGTTCCTCATCTTGCAGTTCGCTGACTAAAACAATTGGAATACCCTTTGCATATTTTATTACCGTATCGAAGGTCTGTTTTCCTGTGCTGTCGGGCAGATTGAGGTCAAGCAGAATAAGAATCAGGTCATTATTTTTGATTTGCTCGCATCCTTCTTTCAAAGATTCAGAACAAATAAGCCGGTAATCAGAAGAAGTGATATCGATGAACATCTCTTTCATCAGTCTTATATCACCTGGATTATCCTCAATCAGGAGTATTGTTTGTAATTCTGTATTTTTCATAATTTGGGAAGTTTAACTAAAGTTAGCCAGAAATCTTCAATTGATTTAACAACCTCAAAAAACTTATTCAGGTCAATAGGTTTGGTTAAAAAGCAGTTTGCATGTAAATTATAAGACTTAATAATTTCTTCTTCGGATTTGGATATAGTAAGAATAATAACAGGTATGCTTTTCAGGTTCTCATCATTTTTAATTTCAGCAAGCACTTCCTGCCCGTTCTTTCTTGGCAGGTTAAGGTCAAGAATGATAAGGTCGGGGCGTGGAGCATTTATATATTTATTCTTTTTAAAAAGAAAATCGGTTGCTTCTTCTCCGTCACACATGATATGAAGGTTGTTTTTAATCTTTCCGGCTTTTAATGCCTCCTGAGTAAGCCGTGCATCGCCGGGATTGTCTTCTATTAAAAGAATTTCAACAAATTTATAATTTTCCATGATTGATTTATTATTAAAATTAAATAGATATTGTAAAATAAAAAGTGGTTCCAACATTTACTTTCGATTCAAACCAAATTGTACCTCCATGCCGTTCAACAATGCGTTTGCAAATGGAAAGCCCTATACCCGTACCGGAATAATCTTTCAGAGAATGCAGCCGCTGAAAAATGGTAAAAACCCTTTCGTGATATTGTATTTCTATACCTATTCCGTTATCTCTTACAGAAAATTCATACAAATCGTTTTTCTTTTTACAAGAAATATGTATTCGGGGCAGCTCCGATTTCTTTTTAAACTTAATGGCATTTTCAATAAGGTTTTGAAATACTCGTAAAATCTGAGATTCATCGACTCTTACAATCGGTAATTCATCATTTGTAATTAAAGCCGTATTCTCAGCTATCAATAGTTGAAGATTGGAAATTACCTGTCCCAAAATATATGAACTATCAACTTGTTCAAAATTCTTTCCATGAATGCTTATCATGGTATAATCATGTAAATCATTAATAAGTTTTTGCATACGAATTGCTCCATCAACTACATAGTGAATAAATTCATTTGCATCAGCATCTAATTTATCTTTATATCTTCTTTCAAGTAATTGTGTATAGCTCGAAATCATTCTTAAAGGCTCCTGAAGGTCGTGTGTTGCCACATAAGCAAATTGTTCTAATTCTTTGTTGGCAGTCACTAACTTTTCTACTTTCTCTTCAAGGCTTGCATTGAGCTCGCGGATTTTTATTTCTGCATTTTTAAGTTCTTTATTGGCAATGATTAATTCTTCGGCTCGTTTTTCTTTTTCTTCATTCTGAAAAGCAAGTTCTTTATTAGCAATGATTAACTCATCTGCCCGTTTTTCTTTCTCTTTATTTTGAAAAGCAAGTTCTTTGTTAGCAATGATTAATTCTTCGGCTCGTTTTTCTTTTTCTTCATTCTGAAAAGCAAGTTCTTTATTAGCAATGATTAACTCATCTGCCCGTTTTTCTTTCTCTTTATTTTGAAAAGCAAGTTCTTTATTAGCTATTGCTAACTCATCTGCCCGTTTTTCTTTCTCTTTATTTTGAAAAGCAAGTTCTTTATTAGCTATTGCTAACTCATCTGCCCGTTTTTCTTTATTATTGTATTGTTGCATTTTTATAAAATTGTTTGACAAATCGTTAACAAAATTCATTAGTGTAATAAGTCATGATTCAATCCTGTTCTTCCCGTGAGGATGATTATTATCGTCGGTTTTCCCTTTAGACAATTTTTTTATCAAATCAACCAGTTGCTGAATATCATCGTTTTTATTAAAAAAATAGTCCGCCCCTAATTCAGTGCACTTTTCTCTATACTGCCTGAAGTTATAGCTTGTTAAAATACAGACCTTGGTTTTTATGCCTTCTTTCTTTATTCTTTCGAGAACTTTAATTCCGTTCATCAAAGGCATGCGTATATCAAGTATTACCAGATTAGGTTTTTTGTTATTAATAATTTGCATAGCTTCAACACCATTTTCTGCTTCATACACAGTTTTTACCTTGCCAGTTGCTTTTGCTAAATTTTTTATCCTTTCCCGTAAAAGAGCGGAATCATCCGCAATTAATAAGGTCATAATAGTGTTTTATAAATTCAAAGATTAATTTGTTTATACAAAAGTATAATTATTGATTTGATAGCAGTATAGGGGAAATGCTGATTTATGTGTAAGGGAAAGTATGATTCTCGTGTAGGTGTTTCCCCTACAAAGAACCTTTAGAAGAAAAGAACTTCACGCAAAGGGTTTATAAATACTTATTCACTTCCTCACTTATTCACTTTCTCACTTATTGAGCGTTTTTTGCGAAATCCCGATGTTCTGTATCGGGACTCACTTCCTCACTTATTCACTTTCTCACTTATTGAGCGTTTTTTGCGAAATCCCGATGTTCTGTATCGGGACTCACTTATTCACTTCCTCACTTCCTCACTTCCTCTCTCCCTCACTTATTAACTGCTCTCAAAACCTGCCACTGCTACTGCAACTGCAACTGCTCTCCCTCACTTATTGAGCGTTTTTTGCGAAATCCCGATGTTCTGTATCGGGATTCACTTATTCACTTCCTCACTTTTTGAGCGTTCTTTGCGAAATCCCGATGTTCTGTATCGGGACTCACTTATACCAAACATTTTGGTTGAATAAGTTGGATATTGTAATTATATTAAACACCAAATTAAAATAAATGAAGAAAAATGTTTTTGAAATATTAGTACACGAAGCAGAGGATGGCGGGTATTGGGCAGAATGTCCTTCTATTGAAGGATGTTATTCTCAAGGTGAAACACTTGATGAATTGCAGTCAAACATTAAAGAGGCAATAGAATTATGTCTTGATGAATTAAAAGCTAAAAATAAAAGAATTCCATCTTCTAACAGAATGTTTGTTTTGCCTGTGTCAATTTAGTTGTTATTAATTATTGAAGTCAATTTATAATTTGCCTGATGCTATTCATAGACTATATCTGTACTGCTCTTAATTCTCTTCAAATTTGAAATTTCAAATATCTCCCTGCTGCTGCCACTGCAACTGCTCTCCCCCACTTATTAACTGCTCTCAAAACCTGCCACTGCTACTGCTGCTGCACCTGCTCTCCCTCACTTATTGAGCGTTCTTTGCGAAATCCCGATGTTCTGTATCGGGACTCACTTATAAATTACTCTATTAAATTATTTTTAATCGCATACAATGTAATCTCTGCGTTTTTCTTCATCTCCATTTTCTGCAGTATCCTTGTCCTGTAAGTGCTTACTGTCTTATCGCTTATGAATAATTCTTCCCCAATCTCCGTCAATGATTTTCCTTTGGCAATCAAACACATTATTTGAAATTCCCTGTCCGAAAGTTTCTCGTGAGGTGCTTTATCGGAATCTTCTGTCTTATCCAATAAAATTTTCTCAGTAAGAGCGGATGATATATATTTTCCTCCTGATGATACTTTTTTGATTGCTTCAATAAGCTCATCTGAAACACTGTCTTTCGAAAGATATCCCGATGCCCCCAGTCTCATTGCGCGTACAGCATATTGTGTTTGTGGATGGACGCTTAGAATCAGAATATGCGGTTTATCCTTTTTACTCTTTAGTGCCTGAAGAATATCCAGACCGCTCATACCGGGCATGGATATATCGAGTATGATAAAATTGTAACTATTATTTTTAATTTTTTCAAATGCTTCAAGTCCCTCGCTTGCTTCTTCGATAACCGAGACTTCGTCCATTTTCCTTATAATTTCTTTCAGCCCTTCGCGTACCACCGAATGGTCATCTGCTATTAATACTTTCATATGTAAGACCTATTTAAGATTTTTGAATTTATTATTGTTTATTCCAATTTCATAACCCCACGATTAAAGAGCCTGTGTGAAAACCCAGAATATCTTTAAAGTAATTTGGGCTAAAGCCCTAATACGGGGCGGTTTAGCTATCCCCGTCGTGAACGACGGGGTAATTTTCTTTTTTTCACACACCTCTAAAATCATGGGCTGTAAATTTAATTATCAATCGGAATAATAACACTTATCTTTGTCCCTTTATCTTTAAACGATTCGATATCAATACGCCCGTTAAATTGTTTTATTCTCTCCCTTATCCCTATTAAGCCAAGCGAACTGTTACTTTCCATCTTCTCTTCCGGTATCCCGATTCCGTCATCCCGGATAACAAGATTAATATCTTCCTTTATTTGTTCAAGCCTCACGATAACATTTTTTGCTTCAGAGTGTCTGGCGATATTTGTAAGACTCTCCTGAAGTATTCTGTATACCCCGGTATTCTTTTGCGGATTTTTAAACCGGATTTCCTCGAGATTCAATTCGCATTTGATGCTTGTTCTTGCCTCGAACTCTTCACAGTACCATTCAATTGCAGAGGTTAATCCTAAATCATCCAATATTCCCGGACGCAGCTCGGAAGAAATCCGTTGAACATCTTTAATTATTCCGTCAACCAATTTAAGCGTTTTATCTAATTTCGGGGTAACTGATTTTATATCGCCGGTGTTTTCGCGTATCGAGGATAAATCCATTTTTACGGCAGTCAGGGATTGTCCCAGCTCATCGTGAAGCTCCCTTGAAATTAACATACGTTCATCCTCTCTCACTTTATTAAGATTAATATTGAGTAGTTCCGACTTTTTTTTCGATTTTAATAAATCCTCTTCCGCCTTCCTCCGCTCGGTAATGTCGTTATAGGTGATGGCAACACCATAGTCCTTTAGCGGTATAGGAGCTGCGGTTACATTGATCCATGTGATTTCTCCTTTGTCATTTACAATGCCCATCTCCACGTTCTTAATCAGACGGTTCTCTCGCAATGCCTTGGTACTGGCATACTCATCGGCGGGCATGGGGTTGCCGTCCTTCCGGATAATCTGCCATTCCTTGCTGTCGATTCTCCTCTTAACGTGTTCATTAAGAGTGATACCCAATAACTTTTCTGATTGGCGATTCCCTTCTATGATCATGCCCGATTTGTCTGATATAGTGATGCCGAGTGGAAACGATTCAAACAAGACCCGGTACTTTTCCAGGCTGACTTGCAGAGCCACCTCCACGCGTTTATATTTATCAATATTCTGAAATGTCCCGGCAAGTTTAGTTATTTTGCCGTCACTGTAAACGGCCCTGCCAAGCGCCCGCACCCAAATCCAATCTTTACTGCCTTGAGGAATGAAATGGGATTCAAGATCGTATGGTTCGCCCGTTTCCGCAGCCTTCTTCAATACTCCCTGTAAAACTGGCCTGGATTCGGGCGCAAAGAAATTCACGGCTTCTTCCAGCTTCGGCTTATATCCCGGCTCGACTCCGTGGATCCGACAGACCTCTTCCGTCCATGAGACCTCCTGGGTCGAGAGGTCAAGCTCCCAACCTCCGACTTGGGCCATTGCTCCGGTATCCCTTAAAAGCTGAGAACTTTTCTTCAGCGCCTCGAGCGCAGCCTCCCTTTGGGACTCCGCCCGCTTGCGCTCGGTTATGTCCTTGGAAATACCAACGAGCCCGATTATTTTTCCTTTTTCATTTATTATTTGTGAAGTCTGCAAAAAAATCGGAAATTCCCTGCCAGCTTTGGTTAGATTTAAAAGTTCTCCTTTCCAACTGTCTTTATGGCTGTGTTCTAATATATCTTTTAAAAGTTCAGGAGGATTATTTGGAGATGAAAGAATTTTTACGTGTTGCCCGATAATTTCTTCGTTGGTATAACCATATATATCGCAAAACGAATGATTTACGAAAATGAGTCGGTCTTCAAGGTCTGTGATGGTCACAATTTCTAAAATACTTTTAATGGTATGTGCCAGGAACTGAGTTTTTTCTAACATCTGCTTGCACTCTGTGATGTCGTCTATGATTCCATCATAATATTTCACATAACCCTGCTCGTCATTAACAGCCAACGCTGACATGGACCCGACGATGAGACTACCGTCTTTTTTTTTCAGTCTCAATTCCTTGTTTCTGACAAATCCTTCTTTGAGTATTTTATCATTAAAATTATTCCTGTCTTCTTGATTTTGATACAGGTCTGAAACGTTTACAGCCAGGAATTCCTTTTTGCTTTTATACCCAAACATCCCGATGATGGCGGGATTGGCTTCAATGAATTTGCCTTCAGGTCCAACGGTATTTCTGTAAATCCCTAAGTTGACGTTTTCCGTTAAAGTCCTGTATTTTTCCTCGCTTTTTCTCAAGTCTTCTTCCATCTGCTTGCGCTCAGTGATATCCTGACCTGTTGATAACAATCCGACAATATTGCCATTAATATCTTTTAAGGTTTTATTATACCATTCTATAAAAAGTTGTTTTTTGTCTTTTGTAATAATTGGATTAACATTTCCCCGGGTTTGAATGCCTCTAATTGCATCAAGAAATAATTTATGAATTTTCTCTTGATCATTTTCAGGCATGAACGTGATGAACCAATCTTTTCCGACAACTTCTTCTAATTTATACCCGGAAATTTCTTCCATATATGGATTGAAATGAACGATTTTTCCGTTTGTATCTAATACTAAAATTATTGTTTGAGCCGTTTCAGTAAGACTGTTAGAAAAATCACGCTCTTTTCTCAGAGACTCCTCCATTTTTTTACGCTCTGTGATGTCATTAAATAAGATCCCCACTCTTTGGCTTCCATCTCCGCCGATGCGGAATGCAAATACATCATAATACCTCTGCATTGCAGTAGCCGGCGCCTCAAAGCGAATTGACTCTCCCGTTCGGGCAACTTTCCCGAAAATTTCAAACCAATGCATGTCATGATTGGGATCCATCTGGCGAATCGTCTTTCCCAGAGCTTTTTGGAGTCCCGTATGCTTCACGAATGCCGGATTGATTTCCACAAAACGATAGTCAACAGCTTTGCCGTCTGAATTATAAATCATTTCCACAACGCAAAAGCCTTCATCCATCATCTCGAACAGAATGCGATATCGTTCCTCACACTTCTTAATCGATTCTTCAGCCTTCCGGCGAAGAAGTGCCGCGGATTCTGGTTTTTTATCTTTTTTCATTATATTTAAATTGCTTAATTCTCATTTTTCATTATATTTAAATTGCTTAATTCTCATTTTATTCCGTCCCTTCAGGGACATAATATTTATAGCATGAGCGCCAGCTAACGCCACCAACAACATATCATTATCACATGCATTTCATTTTCACATTGGTTGGTGTCGCTGCGCTAAAACACCAACAATGACACAAAAAACGAATTAAATGTACATCTATTTCAACAATGCTTTCGAGATTTTTTCCAGTAACATTTCTTTTTTAAACGGTTTTGATATATAATCCATACATCCCCCTGCCCGGAATTCTTCTTCATCTCCTGCCATTGCAAATGCTGTAAGTGCAATTACAGGAATATCTTTATAATATGGAATTTTTCTTATTTCAGATAAGACTTCTAACCCTGAAATGCCTTTCTTAAGGTTTATATCCAATAATATCAATGCGTATTCATTATTTTTTG
>Ga0209540_10002217_pt1 | contig 13917 bp, 14 predicted proteins | sample BarGraIncu01121A_FD_184501 | JGI IMG/M metagenome (GOLD analysis project Ga0209540, IMG submission 184501) | Arctic peat soil microbial communities from Barrow, Alaska - Barrow Graham LP Incubations 011-21A (SPAdes) (version 2) | ecosystem: Environmental > Terrestrial > Soil > Wetlands > Peat... | reverse complement strand
CACGGAAGCCGGGGTGCGGACACCCACCTGTCTTACAGACAGGTTCACCAGTCGAAGCACGGCAAGGCGAGGTTGTAGGGGATCGGGGAGTCACTGACCGGCGAGGCGCCACCCGCGGAGGGCAGCTATATGCGCAGAGTCGTCACGGCACTGATCATCGTCACGGTCGCGTTGGTGCTCGCCGCATGCGGAAGCGCACCCACGACGAGCACGAGCAACACTCCGGCGGTCGTTCCCGTGACCCAGCCGGCCAACGCCGGCAACACCGGTCAGTCCGGCACGCCCGGCCCCGGTACCGCCGCCAGCGGCGACATCTACTCGCCCACGCAGACCGTGATCCCGACCCAGATGCTCTCGATTGACGCGGCGATCGTCCCGGCCTCGGTGCTGGCCAACGTGGCCGCCAAGAAGCCGATGTTGATCTTCTGGTACGACCCGACCACCAAGGTCACGACAGACCAGGTCAAGGAGATCACGGCGGCGCTGAAGAAGTACACCGGCATGATCGATCTCGTGAGCCTCGACTACACGGTCGGTATCGCATCGGGCGCCGCAAGCTCCACGATCGATGCGGCGACCCAGAAGGTCGAGCTGTTCGCGGCTTCGCTCGGGATCAACACCACGCCGTACACGGTGTTCACGGACCAGTACGGCCGCATCACCTACCGGTTCGCCGGGATCGTCGACAAGGGCCTGCTGACGCGCGAGGTCCTGCGCGCGACGGGCACCGCTGAGTAGTGCAGGAGTCACGACCCCCTAGGGTGACCGACCTCTTCTCAGATTCCACAGACAGCATCCTCGCCCGCGAGGCACCACTCGCGGCGAGGATGCGTCCGCGTTCGCTGGACGAGTTCGTGGGCCAGGAGCAGGCCGTCGGTCCCGGGACCGCGCTGCGGGCCGCCATCGAACGCGACGAGCTGAGCTCGCTGATCCTGTACGGGCCCGCCGGCTGTGGCAAGACGAGCCTCGCGCGGGTCATCGCCAACACCACGAGCGCGTCGTTCACCGAGGTGTCCGCTGTGAGCTCCGGTGTGGCGGACATCCGCAAGTCGATCGAGGAGGCGAGGGACCGCCTCTCGTTCCAGGGCAGGCGCACGATCCTGTTCATCGACGAGATCCACCGGTTCTCAAAGTCCCAGCAGGACGCGCTTCTCCACGCTGTGGAGGAGCGGCTCGTGGTGCTTATCGGCGCCACGACCGAGAACCCCTTCTTCGAGGTGAACGCGCCGCTGATCTCCCGGTCCCGCGTCGTGGAGATGCACCCGCTGGCCGACGAGGATGTGCGTGTGCTGGTTCGTCGCGCCCTGGCCGACGAGGAGCGCGGGCTGGCGGGGAAGTGGACGATCACCGCCGAGGCGGAGGAAGCGATCGCGCTGCGCGCGGGCGGCGACGCGCGCGCCGCGCTCAACACGCTCGAGCAGGCCGCGGCAGAGGCCGGCCCGGGAGGCGTGATCGACCCGTCAGTCCTCGAGCGGCTCGGCGGGGCACGTCAGCTCACCTACGACAAGCGAGGCGACACCCACTACGACGTGATCTCGGCGTTCATCAAGTCGATGCGCGGCAGCGATCCCGACGCGGCTGTCTACTACCTCGCCCGCATGGTCCACGGCGGGGAGGATCCCAAGTTCATCGCCCGGCGCGTGCTGATCTTCGCGAGCGAGGACGTCGGCAACGCCGACCCCCAGGCGATCCAGGTCGCGGCCGCAGCGTTCAAGGCGGCGGAGTCGATCGGCTGGCCGGAGTGCCGCATCAACCTCGCCCAGGCCGCCGTGTACATGGCGCTCGCTCCCAAGAGCAACGCCTCCTACGTGGCGATCGACGCTGCGCTCGAGGACGTCCGGAAGGGTCCCGCACGCTCGGTACCGGATCACCTGCGCGACAGGCACCGCCCCGGGGCGGACGCCTACGGGCCGTACCGCTACCCTCACGATTTCCCCGACGACTGGGTCGACCAGCGCTACCTTCCCGATGGCCTGGACGAAGGCGCCTTCTTCAAGGCGGGCGCGAAGGGATGGGAAGCGGAGCGCTCGGCTGCCCGCAGGGCGATGATCGAACGGCGCAGGAAGCAAGGCGACTGAGCGGGCGTCTGCTAGACTCGGCGCACCGGTCCGACAAGCGGGGGAGCATCTGCCATGGACGTCCAATCGGTCCTGCTCATCGCCCTCTACACCGCGCTCATCGCGCTGGCGTTCTTCGCGATCTGGGGCGTGCGCGAGGTCGTCAGCACCGCGCGCTCGGTGCGGCGTCTGTCTGACGAGCTGAGCGTCACGCTCCCGCCGCTGATCGAGCACGCGGGTGCCACTCTGACGTCGATCGATTCCGAGCTCGCGCGGGTCAACGGGGTCGTCTCCCAGATCGAAGAGGTCTCCGACCGCGTCTCGAGCACCACGCGCGCGGCGCAGGGGATGGTGGAAGCGCCGCTCGCGGCCGTGTCCGGCCTTGCGGACGGCGCGCGACGGTTCCTGAACGTGCTCTTCCGCGGATGACAGACCCACGAGGCGTCGAGCGCTTGTGCGCTGGCGTCGCCGCTGACCGATCCATGAACACCGGGAGGTTGTCGATGGCCGACGGAGACAGGGTGGTCCTTACGATACCAGCGCTGGGCGAGTACGCCCGCACGGTGCGCATGACCGCCGCCGAGCTGGCGTCGCACGCCGGCATGGACATCGACGGGATCGAGGACGTCCGGCTCGCCGTCGAGGAGGCGTTCGTGTTCTCCTCGGAGCGAGTCGCAGACTCGTCGTTGAGCTTCACCTTCACGGTGGGGCACGGCTCGATCGAGGTCGAGGTCGGCCCGCTGCTTCCAGGTTGCGACGCCGATGAGGGGCCGGACGCCGGGGAGCGCTACGCCCGCTTCATCCTCGAGTCGATCTGCGACGAATTCGAGCTGATCGCCGAGGACGGCACATGCCGGCTGCGCCTGGTGAAGAGAACGGTGTAGCGCGAGTGGCGTTCACACCTCATCGGCGGACCACGCGGCCCTCGCGGCGGCTTGTCTGGGACAAGCAGCTCACGCATGCGCTGTTCGTCGCGTACCGCGTCGAGGGCGACGAGGCAGCGCGCGACGAGCTGGTCGAGATGTATCTGAACTTGGTGAAGTACCTCGCGAGCCGCTTCCGCAACCGCGGCGAGCCGGTGGACGACCTGGTCCAGGTCGGAACGATCGGGCTGATCAAGGCCGTCGACCGTTTCGACATCGAGCGCGCCGTGGAGTTCACGACGTACGCAACGCCCACGATCGTCGGCGAGATCAAGCGGCACTTCCGCGACAAGGGCTGGGCGGTCAAGGTCCCGCGACGTCTGCAGGAGCTATCGTTCAAGGTCAACCAGGCGGTCGACACGCTCACGGCGAGGTTCCAGAGGTCGCCGACCGTTCCGGAGATCGCCGAATACCTCGAGGTGAGCACCGATGAGGTCCTCGAGGCGTTCGAGACGTTCGACGCCTACAACTTCGTGTCGCTCGAGACGGACCGCACCAGCGACGGTGCCGAGTCGTTCTCGATCCTCGAGTACATCGGGCAGGACGACCAGCTCCTGAGCGTGGTCGACGACCGCGCGGTGCTCGCGGCCGCGCTCAAGGCGGTCGGACCGCAGGAGCAGCGCGTACTGTACCTGCGCTTCTTCCAGGGTCTCACGCAGACCGAGATCGCCGAGAAGTTGGGTATCTCCCAGATGCAGGTTTCGCGTCTGCTCCGGCGGACGCTGCGGATACTTCGTGACGGGATCGTTCCCGAGGGGAGCGAGTGACGATGGCCTCCACCGATCGCGTCAAGGAGCGCTGGACGCTGGCGGGGATCCGCGTCTGGACGATCGTGGGGGTCGCGGCGCTCGCGATCGCCTCGGTGTGGCTGCTGACGATGCTGTCGTTCGCGCTGCTGCCGATCACCCTGGGGCTGCTCATCGTGCTGCTGCTCGAAGGCCCGGTCGAATGGCTTGCGGGCCGGATCGGCAGGACCGCCGCGGTCATCGTGTGCTACCTGGCGACACTCGCTGTCATCGCGCTCTCGCTGTGGCTCATCATCCCGCCTGTCTACTCGCAGATCGTCCAGTTCGTTCAGGCGGCCAGCGGATATGTGACCCAGGTGTACGACTGGTGGCAGAAGTACTTCGCGACGAACCAGGCCAGCCCTGAGGCAGCCTGGATCAGCACCGCGGCCGTCGCGCTCAAGGACCAGCTGCTGGCTGCAGCCGGTTCGCTGTCGACCGGAGTGGCCCAGTTCGCCCTCAACGCGGGCGGCTGGATGATGAGCGCCTTCTTCAACGTCATGATCGCGCTGATGATCGGCTTCTACGCGCTCGTCGACCTGCCGCGTCTCGAGCGCGAGGTGTTCACGATCGCCGGCGACAACCAGCGCGAGGAACTCGCGCACGCGCTGCGCACCACGTCGAAGGTTGTGGGCGGCTGGCTCACGGGGACGCTCATACAGTCGGTCATCGTAGGCGTGATCATGACGATCGGCTTCATGCTCCTCGGTGTGCCGTACGCCGTCGTCCTCGGCGTCCTCGGCGCCCTCCTCAACCCGGTGCCGTACATCGGCTCCGCGATCGCCTGGATCATCGCGGGGCTCGCCGGACTCATCGTCTCCCCGTGGATGGCGCTATGGGCGTTCCTTGTCGCGTGGGCCGCCTCCAACATCAACGGCTTCGTGTTCGCGCCGCGAATCATGTCCGACAGCGTCGACCTGCATCCACTCTTGGTGTTGGCCGCACTGCTCGTGGGAACCAGCCTGTTCGGCGTGCCGGGCATGGTCTTCTCGATCCCGGTCGCGGCGGTCGCGAAGGGGATGCTCCTGTACCGCTACGAGAAGCGGACCGACCGCCAGTTCGGCGGCGAGGACGGCGTGCTCTTCCGCGCGTCGGCGCAGGAATGCGCCGAGGACATGGCCGAGCTCGAGCTCGAACCCACGGATGCCGGGCAGGCCGGCGACGCCGCGTCGGTGACGCCTCGAGAGAAGGGCTGAGCGGTCCGCCGGGTGTCGCCGTCGCGCTCCGCTCACGGTAGAATCCTGAAGCACGCGTATGCGCGCTCTCGCGTACGTGCGCACATGACGACGTCCACCGGAAGAGACGCAGGCGCCTGACGTGAACTCCGCCGAGATCCGAGAAAGCTTCCTGTCCTTCTTCGAGAGCAAGGGCTGCCGCCGCTGGCCGTCGTCCTCCCTCATCCCGGACGATCCCTCGCTACTCATGACGAGCGCCGGCATGGTGCAGTTCAAGCCGGTGTTCCTCGGGGTGCGCGACCTGGGCTTCACGCGCGCGACCACGGTGCAGAAGTGCCTGCGCACCACCGACATCGACATCATCGGCACCACCGGCCGGCACCACAGCTTCTTCGAGATGCTCGGCAACTTCAGCTTCGGCGACTACTTCAAGACCGAAGCCTGTACCTGGGCCTACGAGTACTCCGTCGACGTGCTGGGCCTTGACCCGACGAAGCTGTGGTTCTCGATCTTCGAGGACGACGACGAGGCGGAGCGCATCTGGCGCGACGTGGTCGGCGTGTCGCAGGACCGCATCGTGCGGATGGGCGCAAAGGACAACTTCTGGGCGGCCGGCCCCACCGGCCCGTGCGGCCCCTGCTCCGAGCTGTACTACGACCAGGGCCCCGAGGTCGGCTGCGGCAGGCCCGACTGCGCGCCGGGCTGCGACTGCGACCGGTACTTGGAGTATTGGAACCTCGTCTTCATGCAGTACGACCGCGCCGAGGACGGCACGATGACCCCGCTGCCGAAGCAGAACATCGACACCGGCATGGGGCTGGAGCGCATCGCGGGCATCCTTCAAGGCGTCACGAGCAACTACGAGACCGACGTCCTGCGCACGATCATGGCGAAAGCTTCGGGGCTGACCGGCCACACGTACGGCGCGGAGGGGGAGAAGGTCGATACCTCCCTACGTATCCTGGCCGACCACGCGCGCGCGGTGGCGTTCATGATCGCGGACGGCATCCTGCCCTCCAACGAGGGACGTGGCTACGTGTTGCGGCGCATCCTGCGCAGGGCGGTTCGCCACGGGCGGCTGCTCGGGGTGGAGGACCCGTTCCTCGGCAAGCTGATCGACGTCGTGGTCGAGCTCATGGGCCCGGCGTACCCCGAGATCGTGGAGCACCACTCGTTCATCACGCGGATCGTGCTCTCGGAGGAGCAGCGCTTCGGCGCGACGCTGCGCCAGGGGCTGATCCTGCTCGAGGCCGAGATCGACCGCACCCAGGGTTCGACCCACAGCAACGCCCTCGACGGGTCCGTCGCGTTCACCCTGCACGACACCTATGGGTTCCCGATCGAGCTGACCTCGGAGATCGCGGCCGAGGCGGGCCTGCACGTGGACATGACCGCGTTCGAGGCCGACATGGCCACGCAGCGCGACCGCGCCCGCGCGGCGGTCAAGGACGAGTCCTGGAACATCGGCTCGAGCTTCGACGAGATCGCCCGCGCTAGTGGGAGGATCGACTTCCTCGGCTACGAGCTGGACGAATGTGACGCCCGCGTGCTCGCGATCCTAGTGGACGGCACCGGGGTCGAGAGCATCGAGGCCGGCCAGGCAGCCGAGGTGGTGCTCGACTCGACGACGTTCTACGGCGAGCAGGGCGGTCAGGTGGGCGACACCGGCGCCCTTATCGGGCCGGACGGCTCGTTCCGCGTCGACGACGCGAAGATCCCGCTTTCGGGGCTCATCTCGCACCGCGGGGTGCTGGAGTCCGGCTCGCTGTCGGTGGGGGAGAAGGTCCACGCGTCCATCGACCACCTGCGCCGCGAGCGAATCCGCCGCAACCACACCGCGACGCACCTGCTGCACTGGGCGCTGCGCCTGGTGCTCGGCGACCACGTCAAGCAGTCGGGCAGCTTCGTCTCGCCCGAACGGTTGCGCTTCGACTTCACGCACTTCGAGGCGGTCAGCGCCGAGCAGCTCGCGAAGGTGGAGAAACTCGTGAACGCGAAGATCATGGAGGACCACCCGGTCCGCGCCTACGAGACGACGCTGCAGGCCGCGCGCGAGTCCGGCGTGACCGCGCTGTTCGGCGAGAAGTACGGCGAGATCGTCCGTGTGCTCGAGGTGGGCAACTTCAGCCACGAGCTGTGCGGCGGCACGCACGTCACCCGCACAACCGAGATCGGCCTGCTCAAAGTCACGAGCGAAGGCTCTGTCGGATCGAACCTGCGCCGGATAGAGGCGATCACCAGCTTCGACGCGTTCGACTACCTGCGCAGACAGGAGTCGGTCCTGATCGCCGCCTCCGAGTCCCTCAAGAGCCGTCCGGATGAGGTCGCCGATCGCGTCGCCGCGACGCTGAGGCGCGTCAGAGAGCTCGAGAAGGCGCTCTCGGAGGCGAAGAAGCGCGCGCAGAGCGGTGACGCCGCCGAGGCGCTCGCGACGGTGAAAGCGGCCGCAGGCTACGAAGTCGCGATCGGGCTGGTGCCCGAGGCTGAGACCGTGGACGACCTGCGTGAGTGGGGCGACGCACTGCGCAGGACCGTTCCCGCCGTGGTGCTCGCAGGTGTCGCGGGCGGGAAGGTATTGCTGCTGGCAGCCGGGTCCTCGGATGCCGTCGCCGCAGGGTTCGACGCTGGTGCCGTCATCAAGGCGATGGCCCCGCACGTCAGCGGTCGCGGCGGAGGCAAGCCGGCGATGGCTCAGGGCGGTGGCGAGGACGCGAGCGGCGTCGACGCCGCGCTCGACGCCGCGCGCGGACTGGTAGCGGGGTAGCCGCGCAGATGCGCCGCCTCGCGCTGGACATCGGCGAGCGCAGGATCGGCGTCGCCGTCTCCGACCCGACCGGCACCGTCGCCACGCCGCTCGTCGTGTTGGATGCGCGCGACCTTGCTCGCGACATGGGGCCGCTGCGCCGGCTGATACAGGACTACCAGCCCCGCGAGCTCGTCGTGGGACTCCCTCTGACCCTCGCGGGCGACGAGGGCCCGCAGGCGGCGACCGTTCGGGCAACAGTGCGGCGACTTATCGAGCCTCTGGGTATACCGGTCGCTTACCATGACGAGCGGCTCACGAGCGCCGAAGCCGAGCGCGCGATGGCCGCCGCGGGCGCCGACGCGCGAGCACGACGCGGCGCTGTCGACATGGTCGCCGCATCGGTGCTGCTGCAAAGCTACTTGGACGCGAACCCCGGCCACGGAGAGTGACCGAATTGGCTGACGAAGACGAGTTGTCCACGCCCGACGGCTCGGGATCGCCTGCGCCGGACGAGACGTTCGAGCCGGACCGGACCTCCGGAGCGTACGAGGCAACCGAGAGGGACGCGGCTCCCAGGCGGGACGGCTCGCGCCGTCACGGCGCGCCAGGCCCAGCGCGTCGCCGGTCCGCGCCGGCCGGTTCCTCGAGTCGGACCGCCTCAGGCGCACGCCGTCCGTCCCGTGCCGCCGCCGCACGGCGCGTCCCGAAGACGAAGAAGGCCCGGGTCCGGCGGCTCGCAATCGCGCTCGGTGTCCTTGTCGTCGTCATCGGGCTCATCGGTTACTTCGCGTGGTCGACGCTGTACGCCCCGGACGTCACCGGCATACCGGCCGGCCAGTCTGTCACGATCGTGATCGCGAACGGCGCCTCGGGCGACGAGGTGGCGTCGCAGCTCTCGCATGCGGGGGTCGTCACGAACGCGACGATGTTCCGGATCCAGGCGCAGCTGCTCAGTGCCACGAACGACATCAAGGCAGGCACCTACGTGCTGACCACCGGCTCCGACTATGAGACGGTCATCCGTCGGCTCCAGCAAGGCCCGGCGGAGGAGCCGACGGTAACCTTCACCATCCCGGAAGGGTGGGGGATCGAGAAGATCGCGGCCCGCGTCGAAGACAAGGCGGGGATACCGGCCGCGGAGTTCATCTCGCTGGCGACCACCGGCGCGAAGCAGTTCCACTATCCGTTCCTCACGGACAACAAGACGCCATCGCTCGAGGGCTACCTGTTCCCGAAGACCTACACGGTCAAGGAAGGCACGACAGCCACCGGCGTGATCAACGTCATGCTCACACAGTACGGCGAGGAGACCGCGTCCCTGGACTACTCGTACGCGAGGTCGAAGGGACTCACGCTGCACGACGCGCTCACGATCGCGTCGATCATCGAACGCGAGGCGTCGGTCGCCACCGACAGGCCCAAGGTCGCGTCGGTCATCTACAACCGTCTCGCGATCAACATGCGACTGCAACTCGACTCGACGGTCCAGTACGCTCTGGACGGCAAGGCGACGCTGACGCTGCAGGACCTGCAGACCGACAGTCCGTACAACACGTACATGAACGGCGGACTCCCGCCGGGACCGATCTGCAACCCCGGCATCGTCGCGATCAAGGCGGCGCTCGCTCCCGCCAAGACGAAGTACCTGTACTACATCCTCACCTACAAGGACGGCAGGCAGTCGTTCGCCACGAACTACGCCGACTTCCTAAGCCTCAAGGCCCAGTACAAGAAGGGACTGAAGTGACCGACACCCAGGCACCAGCCGCGGTCGACGTCGCCACCTCCGACGCGATAGCCGTCAGCGGCGCCCGGAAGGTCTACACCGTATTCCCGCAGACGAAGCGCGTGGCGGTCGAGGACGTGTCGATCACCGTTCCGGTCGGCGCGATCCACGGACTGCTCGGGCCCAACGGCGCCGGCAAGACGACGACGCTCAAGATGCTGCTCGGGCTCGTGCGGCCGAACGCGGGCACGTTCCGCGTGCTCGGCCTCGACTCGCGCAGCCGCGCGGGACGCGCCGAGCTCGGCTTCCTGCCGGAGCAGCCGTACTTCCCGCCGCAGCTGAGCGCCGCGCAGGCGATGCGGCTATACGCCCGCCTCGCCGGCCTCCCCGAACGCGAGATCAAGCCGCGCACCGCCCAGCTGCTCGAGCTCGTCGGGCTGGCGGGCCAGCAGCGGACACTGCTCTCGGCGTTCTCGCGCGGGATGCTGCAGAGGCTCGGCATCGCTCAGGCGATCGTCGGCCGCCCGAAGGTGGTCGTGCTTGACGAGCCGGCGAGCGGGCTCGACCCGCTGGGCCAGCGCGACGTCCGCAACCTGATGCTGATGCTGCGCGACGACGGGGCGACCGTGCTGCTCTCGAGCCACCAGCTCTCGGAGGTGGAGGCGGTCTGCGATCGCGTGTCGATCATGAGCCGCGGGCGCGTGGCGGCCGAGGGCCCCATCCACGAGCTGCTGGGAGTCGCGGCCGCGACCTCGGTCACCGTCTCCGGCCTGTCCGGTGACGTTCCACCGGCGCTGACAGCCCTGGCGGGCGAAGCGACGGTCGTGGAAGGCGGACTGCTCCTGTTCTCGGTCCCTGACGTCTCGGTGCGCCGGGTCGTGGACGCGGTGGACGACGCAGGCGGCACGATCGTCGCGGTGGCGCCGAAGCGCGAGTCGCTCGAGGACTACTTCACGCGGATGCTGTCGAACGATTCGGGGGAGGTGGCGTGAGCATGATGCGCAGACTCTCCGCCATCGCTGGCGCGGTCTTCCTGGATGCGATCAAACGCAAGGTCGTGTACGCGGTCGGCTTCTTCGCCGTGGTCCTGGCGTTCTCGGCGCCGTCGCTGCCGTCCTATGGGGTGGGCGTGGACATCGGTGTGTACCGCGAGGTGGCTCTCGCGCTGACGTTCGCCGCGGGGATGGTGCTGGCGCTGGCGCTTGCGAGCAACCGCATCCCTTCAGAGGTTGAACGCCGCACCGTCTACAACGTGGTCGCGAAGCCGGTGAGCCGGTGGGAGTACGTCGTCGGCACCTGGACCGGCATCACGGCGGTCATGGGCGCGGTCATCGCAGCGTTCACGGTCATCGACCAGCTCGTCGGGCTCGTGCGGTATCACGACGCGATGTGGCAGCTGTGGCAGGGCGCGCTCGCGATCTGGATGGAGATCGGCGTGCTGACGGCGTTCGCGGTCGCGGTCTCGGCGGTGTCGGGAGCGGTGGTCGTGGCGGTGGCCACTCTTACGTTCGCGTTCGTGGGGCACTCCCGCCAGCCGTTCCTCCAGCAGGTGCCGGGCTTCCCGGATTGGCTGTACCCATCGCTCGACTCGTTCAACGTCATCAACCCGGTCGCGCACGGCGGCGGATACGGCGCGCTCTACGCGCTCATAATGGCCGGCGTCTTCGCCGGCTGGGTCGTCGCGCTTCTCGTGCTCGGCTCCCTCGGTTTCGCGAGGCGCGACCTGTGACCGAGCGCCGCCACACGGTGTCGGCGGTCCTCGCGGTCATGCTGGCCTTCGCGGTCGTGCTGGGCAGCCAGGCACTCGCGGACGTCACCGCGCCCGACGTCCCCAACGGCGCGCTCACCGGGCAAGCGATGGGAAGGGCGGGGTTCGCGTACCTCACCGGGTTGCGGCAGTTCGCGGCTGCGCTGCTGTGGAACCGCCTCGAGCCGCAGATGCACGAGTACTACGGTCGCGCAGGCCTCGGGAAGATGGGCTTCATGCTGCCCAGCATCAAGGCGATCGTGACCCTCGACCCTCAGTTCGTGGAGGCCTACTACGTAGCCCCCGAGATACTCATAGACAGTGGCTTGCAGGCAGGAGTCACTCCCGCGGAGGCGGCGACGCGGCTGCAAGCTGGTCTCGACCTGGCAAAGGAGGGCGCCCAGAACAACCCGAAGTCCGGCATAGCGCTCTCGTCGTATGCGGAGTTGCTGTACACGCGCGGCAAGGATCTGCAGGCGGCCTTGCCCTACGCCCTCGCGGCGCTGCAGCCGGACGTCGTGTGGCGCACCGACGAGGAGCAATTGGACCAGTACGCGGTCCTCAGGGCGATCTTCACAAAGGACGGGGACTGGGTGCGCGTCCATGAGGTCCAGGCGGTCATGGACGCAATCGCCGCTGAGCCGAACGCGACGATGAACACGTCTGACGAGAATGGCTAGCGCCCTCGCGCCGGACTTCTACTACTCATCGGTGCATGCCATCGACCTCGAGGCGCTCTGGCTCTCAGGCGTGCGCGTCCTGCTGCTGGACCTGGACAACACGTTGCTGCCGCGCGACACGAACATGGTTCCGGACGCGTCGAAGGCCTGGGTCGACTCCCTCAAGGAGCGGGGCTTCCGCATCTGCGCGGTGTCCAACAACTGGCATGAGCGCGTGCGTGTCGTCGCCGCGGAGCTCGGGATCGACCTGGTGGACCACGCGGTCAAGCCCGTCCCGTTCGCCTTCCTGCGCGCGCTCTGCCGCGTGGGCGGGCGTGCGCGCGAGAGTGCGGTCATCGGCGACCAGCTGTTCACGGATATACTTGGCGGTAAGTTGCTGGGTATGCGTACGGTCCTGGTGCAACCGCTCTCGGCCACCGATCTCGCGCACACACTGCTGCTGCGGCGCCTCGAAGCGATCGTGCTCAAGAGACGAGTACCGGTTTCCTGAATGGCCGTCGGCCCTCGAGCGGCACGGAGCTGAAGTCCATGAAGCAAGCGATCAGCGGCACGACCCAGCTCGCCGGCGTCATCGGCTGGCCGATCGACCACTCGCTGTCCCCGGCGATGCACAACGCCGCCTACGAGCACCTCGGGCTCGACTGGGTCTACCTGCCACTCCCGGTCCAGAACCAGATGGACCTCGCGCGCGTCGTCGCCGCCATCCGCGCGCTGCCCTTCGTCGGCTTCAACGTGACGATGCCGCACAAGCGTATGATGCTCGAGCTGTGCGACGAGGTCGCCGCGCAGGCTCGACTGGCTGGCGCGGTCAACACCGTGCACGTTCGCGACGGTCATCTGATGGGCTACAACACGGACGGCCGGGGACTGCTCGAGTCGTTGCGCGATGAGGGCGGCTTCACCCCGGAAGGGAAGCGTATCGCCCTCGTGGGCTCGGGCGGGGCTGCGGCAGCGGTGCTCGCCGCACTCGTTCTGGAGCGCGCGTCGCACGTGACCGTGATCTCACGCGACCCCGCACACGCGGAAGATCTCGTCTCCCGGATCGAGGCGCACGCACGGGACACCGAGCTGGTCGCCCTCGCGATGGGTCCGGAGAACGCGCGATACATCGAGGCGGCCGACGTCGTCGTCAACGCAACGCCGCTTGGGCGCAACTCCGGCGACGAGCTGCCGGTCCGCGCCGAATGGCTGCATTCCGGTCAGATCGTCTCGGACATGGTCTACCGTCCTCTGACGACCCCGCTGCTCATGGCCGCGGCGAAGGCCGGCGCGGTGCCGATCGCCGGCATCGGCATGCTCGTCGCGCAGGGTGCCATCGGCATCGAGATATGGAAGGCGGACTCGACGATCTCCGCGCCGCGCGACGTAATGCGCGCCGCGTGCGTGGCGGCCATCGGTTCTCACGGCCCGGGTCCGTCCCCGGCGGGTGAGTCCTAGACATGGCTGTCCGCTCCACTCGTCTGGGCAAGATCCTCGTACAGGCGGGGGTCGTCACCGAGCGCCAACTCGAGATGGCCGTCGCCAAGTCCGGCGCCGACAAGTCGCTCACGCAGGCGATCACCGAGTCCGGGTTCGCAACCGACAACGCCATCGCCATGGCGATCGCCGAGCAGACCGGGCTCGAGTTCGTCGACATCGCAGGCATCGACATCGATGCGAACGCCTCGACCCTGCTCTCCAGCGAGCTCGCGCGCCGGTACAACGTGCTGCCGATCGGATTCGACAACGGCAAGCTGGTCGTGGCGATGGCCGACCCGGCCAACATCTTCGCCATCGACGACCTGCGCATCGTCACCGGCTACGAGATCAAGCCGGTCGTCGCCGTCGAGGTGGACCTGCGCCAGGCGATCGACAAGCACGGCGCCATGCAGGAGAACGTCGACGACATGGTCGGCGACCTCGCGGAAGCTTTCATCACGGACAGGCGCGCCGACGAGCCCGAGCCGGAATCAGGCGAGGAGTCGGTCGTCTCCAAGCTGCTCAACCTGATCATCACCGAGGCGATCACGAAGGGCGCGGGCGACATCCTGCTCGAGCCGCAGGACAACGACCTGCGCGTCCGGTTCCGGATCGACGGT
>Ga0209540_10002214_pt1 | contig 13922 bp, 14 predicted proteins | sample BarGraIncu01121A_FD_184501 | JGI IMG/M metagenome (GOLD analysis project Ga0209540, IMG submission 184501) | Arctic peat soil microbial communities from Barrow, Alaska - Barrow Graham LP Incubations 011-21A (SPAdes) (version 2) | ecosystem: Environmental > Terrestrial > Soil > Wetlands > Peat... | reverse complement strand
TCATCGCCTTCGTTCCACTACCGCCTGAGCGAGTGCCTGGAGCTCTAGTTTCCGCGAGTCGCCGTTCAGGTAGCCGCAGGCCTTGCGGGCGTATGCGCGCGCGATCTCGTGCGCGCGCTCGAGTGCGCCGGAGTCGGCGACCCGCCCGAGGACGCCTTCACACGAGTCTCCGGCAAGAGCCGCGCGCACCGTTTCGTCCCGCTCGGCGGCGAAGAGCAGGGGCAGGGTCGGAATGCCCTCGCGCAGGTCGGTTCCCGGGGCCTTGCCCGTCTCGCTCGGCTCACCGACGCAGTCGAGCACGTCGTCGACGATCTGGAAGGCGATGCCTAGAGCCAGGCCGTACTCGCCCAGCGAACGGCCGGCGCTGCCGGCCCCGAGTCGGCAGGCGGCCGAGAAGAGTGAGCCGGTCTTGAGCGAGCAGAGTCTCAGCTGGGCCTCGACGCTGGTTTGGGGATCGAAGCGCAGATCTCGCTGGAGCGCCTCGCCACGCGCCAGCGCGAGTGCCGTCTCGGCCAGCGTCGCCAGGTCGCGCAGCCTGTCCTCGGCGGCCAGCTCGCTGAAGGCGAGTGCGAACACGCGGTCGCCGCTTGCCAGCGCAACGTGCTTGCCGAACTCGGTCCAGGTCGACGGGGCGCCGCGGCGCACGGGAGCGCCGTCGAGCACGTCGTCGTGCACCAGCGAGGCGAGATGGATGAGCTCGACGGCCACGCCGGCAGCCACCGGCGGAGCCTGGCCGGGCGGCGAGGAGAGGAACGCCAGCAGGGGTCGCAGGCGCTTGCCGCCGGCGCGGAGAGCCTGCCTCGCGGCCAGATCGACAGCCCCGGAGCCGCCGGCGAAGAGCTCGTCGAGTCGTTGCTCCACGGCCTCCAGATACTCCTTCAGCCCGCGGGCGTCGCGCACCACGTCGAACGGCTCGCAGGATCGCACGGCGCTCATGCCGCCACCCCCACGTGCAGCGCCATGATGCCTCCCGCCAGCAGCCTGTAACGAACGTCCACGAACCCAGTGTGCGCTATCTGGGCCGCCAGCTGCCGGGGGGTAGAGAAGCGCCGAACGCTGGCCGGCAGATAGGCGTAGGCCGATCCGCCCGGCAGAAGCCTTCCCGCCGCCGGCACGAGAGCGTCGAACCAGATGCGGAAAAAGGGCGCCAGCGGGCCGCGCGCCCTGGTGATCTCGAGGATGCCGAGCCGTCCTCCCGGCGCCAGCACGCGCCTGAGCTCGCGCAGGGCGCCTTCGCGATCGGAGACGTTGCGCAGACCGAAGCCGATCGTGGCCGCCTGGAAAGTTCCGTCGGGGAAGGGAAGCCGGCAGAGATCGCCCTGAACCCATTCGACCGCGCTCGACTTGCGCGCGGCCACTTCCAGCATCCGCTCGGAGAAGTCGACGCCCACAACGTGGGCTGCGCCTGCACGGAGGTCGGCGAGGGCCAGGTCGCCCGTTCCGCAGGCCGCGTCGAGCACCGAGTCGCCGGGTCGAACCACTCGCCGGGCGGTCGCGTCGCGCCAGCGCCGGTCGAGCCCGGCCGTCATCAGTAGGTTCATGCGGTCGTACAGCGGAGCGATCGAATCGAACATCGTCCGCACCGCTTCGGGCTCGAGGCTACCGCCGCCGGCGCTCAACTCTCCGCCTCCCCCCAGCGAGCCGCCAGCTCATGCTCGAGGCCGAGCTGGTCGAGCACGCGCGCAACCACGCTGTCGACGAGGTCCTGCACCGACTTGGGACGGCTGTAAAAGGAGGGAGCGGCAAAGAGGATGGTCGCGCCCGCGCGGCGCAGCTTCAGAAGAGTCTCCAGCTGAATCGCCGAAAGCGGCGTCTCGCGCGGGACGAGAAGCAGCTTTCGCTCCTCCTTCAGCGCCACGGCGGCGGCGCGGTGAATCAGGTTCGCGCCCGCTCCGGCAGCGATTTGGCCGGCGCTGGACATCGAGCAGGGGCAGACGACGAAGGCATCCACCCGCGCCGAGCCGCTGGCAAAGGGGGCGCCGTAATCATCGGGCTCGAATGCCTGAACGCTGCCCTCCAGCGGCGCCAGCAGACGCTCGAGCGTCTCGGCGCGGGGCAGCCGCCGGTCGTCGAACAGCTCGGTGGCGAGCACCTGCACGCCCGCATCCGAGACGCACAGACCCACCTCGCAGCCGTGCTCGACGAGGAGGGTGAGCAGCCTCGAAGAGTACGCTGCTCCCGAAGCACCCGTTATGCCAAGAAAAACTCTCACTGATACCTCAAGCGGAGATTAGTGGGGCGAGACGATCGCCGTGGGACTTCAGACCCGTTACTGCTCGATACCGTATCTCTGCAGAGGGTGCCGCTTTCGCGCGCTCCCGTCCACTGTTTCCTATAGCTCGATGCCGTACTCGGGCCAGCGCAGCTCGACGAGCTGCTTGATCTCGGCGCTCATCTCGATCTCCTGCGGCCATTCCCGGGCTCCTTCCGAGGCGTCCTTGCGTGTCGCGTCTATGCCCATCTTTCCGCCGAAGCACTCGCGCGCGGCCGAGTGGTCGAGCTGATCGAGCGGTCCCTCGCCGATCCAGACGTCGCGCTTCGGGTCGACGTTGGCGCACACGTGGAAGAAGACGTCCTCGTAGTCGTGCGGATCGACATGCTCGTCGACGATGACGACGGCCTTGGTCAGGCTGAGCATGCCCAGGCCCCAGACGGCGTTCACAACCTTGCGCGCCTGGTTGGGGAAGCTCTTTCGGATCGAGACGACGGCGCAGTTGTGGAAGGCCCCGGCGACCGGCAGGTCGAAGTCGACGATCTCGGGCACTGCGCTTCTAAGCGCGGGCAAAAAGAGGCGCTCGGTCACCTTGCCCAGCCAGGCGTCCTCGGCGGGGGGCTTGCCGACGACGATCGAGGGGTAGATCGCGTTCTCGCGCATGGTCATGGCGGTCAGGTGGAAGAGCGGGAAGGAGCCCGCGGGGGAGTAGAAACCGGTGTGATCGCCGAAGGGCCCCTCGGTACCGACATCACCGCGCTCTACGTATCCCTCCAGCACTATCTCGGCCTGAGCCGGCACGTCCAGCTGAACGGTCTTCGCAGCAACTAGCTCGACCGGGCGGCCGCGCAACAGGCCCGCCAGCATCAGCTCGTCGAGCCCGCGCGGCAGCGGCGCCGTGGCCGCGTAGGTGGTGATCGGGTCGAGCCCGATTGCGACCGCCAGCTCAAGCCTGCCCTCCATCTGGCGCCAGGTCGCGGCTGCGTCCTTGTGCACCTGCCAGTGCAGGAAGGTCGTGCGACGGTCGACGACCTGCATCCGGTACATGCCGACGTTACGGGCCTTCGTCTCGGGGTCGTGCGTGATCACCGCGGGCAGCGTGATGAAGGGCGCCGGGTCGTCCGGCCAGCAACGCTGAACGGGCAGCAGGCCCAGATCGACGTCGTCGCCCGTGAGCACGATCTCCTGACAGGCGCCGCGGCGCACCCTGCGCGGCTCGGCGCTCGCCGCCGCCGACTTCAGCTCCAGCGCCTTACGCAGCTTGGCACGGGCACCTCGGGGCAGCTCGAGCTCCAGCAGCGAAGCGAGCTTGTCCGCCACCTCGTCCAGCTGCTCGACACCGAGCGCGAGGCACATCCGCCGCTCAGTGCCGAACTGGTTGATCAGGAGGGGAAGCTTCGAGCCCTTCGGATGCTCGAACAGAAGTGCGGGCCCGCCCGCCTTGACGGCTCTGTCGGCGATCTCGGTGATCTCGAGCTCGGGATCGGCCTCGGCGGCGACACGCGTCAGCTCGCCCTCCCGCTCGAGCAGGGTGATCCAGTCACGAAGGTCTAGTGGTGGCGTCGCCACGCGTTCAGTCTAGGCAACCGATCGTGAGGCCGAGTGCGATCGAAGCCCGAGGAGCCCGCACGACGGCGGGCTCCCAGGGACGATCTGCGAAGAACGATGCTAGGCGGGAACCGCGACCGAGCCGCCGACGAGCTTCGCTATGAAGACGAGTCCGATCCCGAAGAGTCCACCGAGACCGACAGACGTGATCGCGGCGCTCAGAGTCGGGTACATGACCGAGTACTCCTGGGCCAACACGGCCAGGCCGAGCCCGGCGATGAGACCGAAAACGGCTCCAAACAACGACCTTCCGAACCCCAACGCGCCGGCACGCATCGTCATCGCCACCGCGGCGCCGATGCCGCCCAGACCTGCCAGGGCCGCCACCAAACCCACGATTCCAGCCACCGTCGTGAGCGGGTTGCCCTTCACCTTCACCAGCGCCGAGCCGCTACAGGAGACGCCTCCCGAAGAGCCGACCACCTTGTACAGGCCGACCCCCCATTTGGCGTAGTTCTTGACCTTTACGTCACTCGACCAGGAATCGCCGTGCGATGCCTTGTCGCGAACGGTCCAGCTGAAGCCGGCGAACTGGACTTGAATCTTGAGGTGCGAGATCTGGCTGGCGGCGCTCATCGTCACCGGCACGATCGCGTCGTTCGCGACGGTGATGGGGTCGGCGAAAGCGCCGGTTCCCTGGTTTTTAACGTTCTGGCCGTTGATCGTCGCATTGCAGGGACCACTGATTTCCGCAGCAGCGGAGGGGACTACGATCGCCGCGATTGTGAGCATCGCAACCGCCGCGAGCGGGATTCGTAGCGCGTGAGACAGGGACACGACCGACCTCCTCGGGGGAGTTGAGTTGCGGCGATTCTAAGGATCGAGAGGAGGTTTTACTAGTGGGTGTTTTGGAATAGCTCCGCGTGGATCGCGAGGGCTCGTTCAACCGACTCGTTGCCGGCGGCCTCGCGGGCCATACGCAGCAGCAGCGCGTCGTCACCGGAGTCGAGAAATGCGTTCCCCGGATCGTTCAGTCCGCCCTGTCCGAGCCGCGAGACGGCGGCCGCCCAGAGGGCGCCGTCGCCGGGCTTTCGCTCGGCCTGCAGGCGGGCGCACAGCTCGAGCAGGGTGGCCAGATCGGCCACCACGGCCACGCTTCCCACCGCGCTCACGTGCACGAGGCCGTGGGCATAGAGGCGATCGCCGAGCAGCAGCGCCAAATTCGGATCGCCCGGTGAAAAGAGGCGCGAAGAGCCGTAGTGAACGAGGTAGCCCTCGTAGATCGTCTCGATGCCCAGCGCCAGCCGCGGTGCGGCCAGTCGCGAGAAGGCGAGCTGCTCATCGCGCTTCGCCTCCGGCAGTAGCAGCTCGTTCCAGAGGGCGCTCTCACCCGTGCCCTCGCTGACCAGGCGTTGCCAAAGACTGTTGTCGGGTTTTTCGGCGCTCACTAGCTCTCCGTCAAGCGCGGCTGGGCGAGCCGAGCGACCGCTCCCCACAAGACGAGCAACCCAAGCATCCAGAGAGCTTCCGGGCCGACGGTGGCCCAGGGATGAAGGTCGTAGAGCGCCGAGGAGAAGAAGCGCTCGCCGTGGCTGAAGGGGAAGATGTCGCTGACGTAGCCGGCGGGTGGCGCGATCTCTCTCGGTATCAGTCCCAGCAGCACGATGGGAAGCGCCACCAGCAGGGCCCCCAGCGTGGCCGAGCGCCCCTCGCGGGCTAACGCCCCGATAAGTGTCCCGATCGCGCCGAGCGCCGCGCCGAAGAGCGTCACGCCCAGCAGCACGAGCGGAATCCGCTGCCAGGGCTGGCCGCCGGCTATCCCGCCGATCTCGACGATCGCTCCGAAGGCGAGCAGGATCACAGTGCCCACCGCGAGCGAGATGATCGTCGCCAGCGCGATCTTGGCGGCGAGCAGAGAGAACCGTGAAACGAGCCCTCGCCCGAGTAGGCAGGCGACGTTCTCGTCGCGCTCCGAGGCGGTGACCGCGGCGCCGAGGGCCAGCGCCAGAATGCTCACCGTCAGCGCCAGCGCGTAGGCCTGCATCTGCGCCGAGAGCAGCCAGCCACGGCCGCTGCGGGTCGCGGTCGCCAGGCGGATCGGCTGAGCAACGGCGCGGGCCGAGAGCTCTGACGCCCGAAGCGCTCCGTTCGCCGTGTCGAGAAAGCGCACGACCTTGGCGGCCTGGGGATTTTTCTTATCCGCGGCCAGGAGCGCGCGCGCTTTCTCGATTCCCAAGACCTTGTAGTCGGAGCCGAGGAAATTGGCCGTGCCTCCGCCCCGGATGATCGAGATGTAGCCGATCGCGTCCTTCAGGTAGGCATCCTGAAGCTTGCGATTGAGGTTGTAGATAAGCGCCTGCATCTGCTGGGTCACCCGGGAGGAGATGCCGCCCTGCGAGGTCTCGAACCCGACCTGCGGGCTGTTCGAGACGCTCTTCAAGTCGTTGATGAAGCCATGCGGGATCGTGATCACGCCCACCACCTCGCCGGTGCGCAGCGCCTGGGCCGCCTGGGCCTTCGACATCCACGAGATGCGCACGTTCTTGGCCACCTCGTTGATCAGGCTCTTGATTTCGTAGGTGTGACCGGCGACGGTGGTCTTGGCGGGAATATGGTCGAGGTCGACCACGGCGATGCGCGGACGAGAGTTGGCGTAACCGGCCACCGTGCCGACGAGCCCCGCGATCAGGAGCGGATACAGGGCCAGCAGGATCACGACTAGCGGCGCGCGGCGCAGCGAGACGAGATCTTTGTGGGTGAGCAGGGCGGCGTCGCGCAGCGTTTTCATGGCTCACGCTCCCAGACGGTGTACTCCTCGGGGCTTCCCCCGAAGACGAGATGGCCGGAGTCGAGCGCGACCACGCGGGTTGCATGACGCTCGACCTCCTCGGGGTTCTGGCTCGAGAAGAGCACGGCGCCGCCCGCCGCAATGTGATGCTGGGCCTCGCCCCAGAGAAGTGCGCGCTGCTTCGGGTCGAGCGAGGCTGTCGGCTCATCGAGCAGGAGGACGTTCGGGTTGCCGAGCAGCGCGATCGCCAGGCTCAGGCGCTGCCGGTTACCGATCGAGAGGTAGGCGCTCAGGCGGTCGCTCGGAAGAGAGAAACGCTCGAGCATTCGCGCGGCTTCCCGCTCGGGCTCGTCCATCTGCTCGAGACGGGCGAAGAGAACGAGGTTTTCTCCCGCGCTCAGGCGCCCGTAATGAGCGGGCCTTTGAGGCAGCCAGCCGACCTTGGCCGAGCCGGTGACGGCAATCTGGCCCTCGCTCGCCTTCAGCGCTCCGGCCAGTATCGACATCAGCGTCGACTTGCCGGCGCCGTTGGGCCCCACGAGCGCCACGGCTTCTCCCGAGCGGAGCTCGAGATCGATCGACTCGAGCGCGATCACCCGGCCAAAACGGCGGGATACCGCGTGCGCCGTGAGGAGAGTCTCGGCCACGCTACTCTTCGCTCTCCTGCTCGCCGGACTGATCAGCTTCGTCCTTCTTCTTGGCGGCGGCCGGCGGTTTCGCTCGCTTCGGCCTCGCGCGCTGTGGCTTCGCCCGCGTGAGCGGAGTCGGTATGGCAGAGACGCCGATCGGCGTCGCGGCGGCCGGCGTCCAGGTCTCGAACGCCACCCGGTCGGCGAAGAACTCCCAGAGGGCGCGCAGCACCGCAAGCAGCGGTAGAGCGACGAAGACGCCGAGGATTCCATACATCTCCGCCCCGGCCAGCAGCCCGAAGATGACGAGCAACGGATGCAGGCGGAGCGCCGACCCCATCACCTTCGGCACCACGACATGCCCCTCGATCTGCTGGATGCCGAGGAAGAGAAGGGCGACCCAAAGGGCGGCGATCGGGTGCTGGACGAGAGCGTAGAAGAACGGCGGGATCGCACCGAGCCAGGGGCCGAGATACGGGATGAGCTCGGTGAAGGCGACCCATAGTCCGAAATACAGCGCATAGCGGTTGGCGCCGGGGACCAGACCCATCACGCCGAAGAGCCACAGCCCCACGCCGGAGCTGAAGCCGATGATCAGCGAGAGAAGAAGCTGACCCTTCACGTAGCCGGCGAGCGCCTGCTCGAGCTGCGTCAGAAGCGGCGGCGAGCCCCTTTTAGGCGGGAACCGGCGGTCTATCGTCGTGCTCAGCCTGTTCATGTCGAGCAGCATGTAAATCGAGACGACCACAACCAGAACGATGCTGAAGAGGATCTCGATCGCGCTCAGCGCGGCGCCCTCGATCAGGTGGATCGCCTTCGACGTGACGCCTTTGATATTGATGCTCTGGACGAACTCGAGCCCCTGCTTACGAATCTTGATTCGCTCGAGATGGTGCGTGTTGAGCCAGATCTGAAGGTGAAAGACGTCGCGCTCGGCGCCCGTTTGCTTCTGGGCGCCCGCCTTCGTGAAGTAGTTGTTGACTCGGTCGGCGGTCGTGCGAACGCGGTCGGTGCCGACAGTGGCAAGGGCGATGACGCAGAAGGTCGCGGCGGCGGCGAAGCTGAGGTAGACGATCGCGATCGCGATTCCGCGGGGGATCCAGATCCGGCCCAGCGCTCGTACGACCGGATTCAGAAGCAGGGCGACGAGCCCGGCCACGACGAAAAGGAAGACGGCTCGCCCGAGCGTGCTCGCGAGCGTCCAGGCGAGCAACAGTAAGAGCGGCAAGCCGACGAGCTGGATCCAGCGAGGAATCGCGATTCTGGTCGCCCCGTCGGGCATAGCCGGGATCGTATCGTGCTCGCCGCGCTGCCCGGTGTCGTACGTGATTTGAAAGCGCGCCACCTCTTCGGTACGGTGGCCCTCATGCCTTACCGTGCACACGCGCGCCGGCAGCGTCGGCGCGCGCGGCGGCTGCACGAGCCGGCCCGTCACGCGAGCCATTCTCGGCGTACCGTCTGGCAGGCCGCTCTGGGAGTTGCCGCGGCGATTGTCGCGCTCATTCTCGTGCTCAGCGCCTGGAGCGGCGGTCGCACCGTTTCGCCGCTGGGCAACATCGCCACCTCCGGCGAAGGGTCGCTCACCGGCGGACCGCCGGTCTTTATCATCGTCGCGCGGGCCGGCGCGCTTTCGCTGAAGCTGCCGGTCGCGCGCGCGGCCGTGACGGCGATCGGCTATCACGCCGTCCCCGACGCCGTCGCGCTCTCGCCCGAAGGCACACAGGTCAACGAGGGGCTGCTTGCTCGCTTCTTCCATCGCATCTCGGGCTCTGGCGGCGGCGGCCTCAACTATTACGAGCTGTCGGGTGGAACCGGAACTCGCAACGGAGCGCTTGATATCGGGGCGGCGCCCGGCACCGACGTCTATGCGCCGGTCGACGGCAAGGTCGTTCAGATCGGGCCGTACGTGATCAACGGACGAACTCGCGGGGTGCGTCTCGATATCCGCCCCGACACCGACGCGACCGTGATCGTCTCGATGACGAGGATCGCAGTCGATCCGACACTCAAGATCGGGAATGTGCTTCAGGCGGGCGTAACACGAGTGGGAAGCATCGTCGATCTCTCCAAGCTCGAGCAGCAGAAGCTCGCCCAATACACCCAGGATGCCGGCAACCACGTGACCATCGAAGTCCATTCGGCCGCGATATCGATCGTCCCCTAGGTCGAGGACGGGCGGCGCTTGCGCATCCTGTTTCTAGCCGACGTCTTCGGTTCGCCGGGCCGCCTCCTGCTCGAGCAGGAGCTGCCGAGCCTGCGCGAGCAGTTGGCGATCGACTTCTGCCTCGTCAACGGCGAGAACGCCACCAGCGGGGCGGGCCTCACGCCCAGGCACGCCGATCGCATCCTCGCCGCCGGCGCCGACGCGATAACGCTCGGAAACCACGCCTGGCGACGGCGCGAGATCGTCTCCTATCTGGCGACCACGAATCGCGTCGTGCGGCCGGCGAACCTCTCGCGCTTTTCGCCCGGCGCGGGGTTGAGCGTGCTGCCGGCGGCCGACGGTACGAGCGTCGCGGTCATCAGCCTGCTCGGAGCCCTGTTCATGAACGCGGCCTGCGGGCCCTTCGAGCTGATAGATCAGCTGGTTGAGGAAGCTGCGCGCCGGGCTCCCATTGTGCTCGTCGACTTCCACGCGGAGGCGACCAGCGAGAAGGTCGGGCTGGCTCGCTGGCTCGATGGGCGGGTGACCGCCGTGTTCGGTTCTCACACGCATGTGCAGACGAACGACGCGCGGGTGCTCGCCGGCGGCACCGCGGCGATTACCGACGCCGGTATGACCGGCCCGCACGACTCGGTGATAGGTGTCCGCGCCGAGCTCGCCATCGAGCGAATGCGTACGGGCATGCACGTGCGCTTCGAGCCCGCCGAAGGCGGTGTGCGAATCGAGGGCGCGCTCGTTGAATGCGACTCGGGCGGCCGCGCTCTCAGCTGCGAGGCGGTCAGATTCCCGTAGCCGCCGGCTGCAGCACGGGCAGCTCCTGCTCGCGGCTTCGCATGTCGGTCAGGAGCGTCGCGAAGAGGGCGACCAGGACCACGTCGCGCAGCAACACAAACGCGCTCGGCCAGGCGCCGAAGCCGATCGCATACTCCCAGTAGCGATACGGGAACCAGAGCTGCGTGAGAACGAGGGAAGCCGCCAACAGCCCCGAGCTGGCGATGCCTCGCCTGCCGCGAACGAGCAGTACGAAGGGGCAAAGCCAGATCATGAACTGGGGCGAGAGCACCTTGCCGAAGGCCACGAAAGCCACGATGGCCGCGGCGCTCGCACGCGTGAGCCGCTCGCCGCTTGCCTCTCCCCTGGCGAACCAGACCCAGGTCGCGACGAGCGCCGCGGCCTGAAGCGCCGTCTGAACCACCGCTATCGTCCCGCTGCCGCCTCCCGCCAGGTTCTGCGAGCCCGAACCGCCCACCATGCTCACCCCGAGCCCGAAGAGATGATGCAGGCCCACCAGCGAGGCCGCGCCCAGGCTCTCGATTTGGAGTGGCCGAGAGAGTTGAACCGAGATGGAGTGCCAGACACCATGGGGTGCAATGATCGCGAAGGGCACGTAACAAGCCGCGAGCGCCGCGAAAAAGGTCCCCAGACAGGCGGCAAACTCGCGCCGACTCAACCGTTTCCAGGCCCAGATGCAAGCGATCGGAAGCAGCACAACGGGAAAGATCTTCACCGCCGTGGCCAGGCCGAGCGCCAAGAAGCCGATCCACTCGAGCCCGATGAGAATCGTCACCAGGCCAACCATGGCGATCATCACCGGCCAGAGGTCGAAGCGCGAGAGGATCACAGAGCCCAGCAAGAGCGGAGTGATAGCCAATAGGCCGAGAGCGGCGGCGGAGCGGCCGTTGGAGGTGCCGAGACGGCGAAGCGCGATCGCCAGCAGCGCGATCGAGGCGAGTCCGCAGGCAGCCATCAGGAACTCGAAGTTGCGGCGGTACGCCGCCCGCACGAGGTAGGGCTCGGGCGCAGTGTTGGAGTTGCCGGAGTTGCCGATTGCCGGGAGCACGAATGCGGGCAAAGCGCCGGGCGGATACTCGATCGCGAAATCCCGGTAAGGAACGCTGCCGTGCATCATCCAGTCCCCGTAGCGCTGGTAGAGAGGCGTGTCGATGATGTGGTGCTCGTTGTAGAAGCCGCGGTGAATCGCGGCCCAGGAGCCAAGGAAGAGGAACCCCGCGAGGCAAGCAATGAGCAGCGTCGAGCGCCCTGTGGCTTGCGCGCGAATCAGCTCACTTAACTTGCTCAGCGTCCCTCCTCGTCTGGACGATGCCCCTGGCACCGGCCAATAGCGCGATAGCGGCAAACGGGAAGAACCAAACGATATAGGTGTAGAACCAGTAAGTCAGAACGAGCTCGAACCCCACCAGCAGCGCACCGCTCAAGGCCGCAAGCTGCAGGGGCGAGCGCCGCCTCGGGTAAAAGGCGCTGGCGACGGCCAGCATCAGCACAACGACGATCAGAGCGATCTGAACGAGATGCAGATTGGGGATTCCGTCGGCGTGGTACTGGCGCCAGTCCCAGAGCGAGAACGGCGATTGACGATTGAGCTGGCGGTGGAAGGTCTTGTTCCAGAAGGTGGAGATCGATTTCCCCAAATTGGGCTCCAGCGCGAGCACCGAAAGCGCCGCAACGCTGGTGAGCAGGAAGGCCGCGACGAAACGGATCGGCTTGCCAAGACTGCGCAGTCGGAGCGCATCCGGGTAGGTCGCCCAGAGCGGCGCCACGATCAGCGAGCTGAGCTTTGTCCAGCCTGAAAGGGCGACCGCGACTCCCTTCGCCCAGGGCGAGCTGGCGAGCCAGAAGCCCCAGATGAGAAAAGCAGGGGCGATAGCGTCGTTGGTGTTCGAGCTGGAGACGTACTGGGTGAAGGGGTAAGCAGCCCAGGCAAAAGCCAGCGTCACCGCCAGTCGGGCGCCGCCGAAGCGGCGCCCGACAAGAGCCAAGCCGCCGATGCAAAGGAGATCGAAGAGGATGGTCGTGAAGCGCACCGCCGGTAGGTCGTCCCACTTGTGCGACCAGCCAAAGAACTCCAGGCCCGGGATGTACACGAGGTACGCGACCGGACCGTAGGTGTCACCTTCCGGGTTGACCGATTCGCAGCGTCCGTTCGGCTGAATGCGATCGTGAATGTTTCCCGCGGAATCGGCCGGGCCGCAGGCGCGTAGCTTCTTACCCTTCAGGGTCTCCATGGGGAAGTGCCCGTAGGGCGACTCGCCCGACACGATGCGGTCGGCGCCGATCACTCCGGCGTAGCCGACGTCAATTACGTTGCCGTCGCGAATGTTGAGCCCGATCCGAAAACCGATCGTGAAGACGGCCGCCGCCGCCAGCAGCCAGACGGGCCAGACCGGCCGACTTGCCGCGACCGTCCTGCCACGCAGGCCGACATAGAGCAGACGGCCGAACAGATAGAAAAGCGGCGGGTAAACGAGCGAGGCGCTCGAGAAGATGTGCCCGTGATTGAAGAACCAGAGACTGACCGAAAACGAGAGCAGGGCGATGAGATCGAGATTGCGCAGCGAGAACGGCCGTCGCAGGTCTCCCAGACCGATCAGGAAGAGCGCGCAGAATCCGAGCCATACAGGCAGCGTGTTGATCTGCTTACCTCCGAACGCGCCGGGCGATCCCCGCGCCATTCCCCAGGCCACCTGCGGGCCGGTCCAGGCCTCGGTCACCTTTCCGCTGGCATCATCGACGCGACCCTCGGCGATCTCCCCGGCCTTCGTGTCCCAGACGCGCTCGCGCCAGTAACGCCCCTCGCTGATGAAGACCGATTCGTAGGTCAGACGCGAGCTTGGGTAGCGCGCGAGCCAAGCGGCGACCCCGGGATCCTTCAGGAAGATCGTCTGGGCCGAGGTGTCGTTCAGCCGCTTGTTGTCCTGCTGCTTGCTGAAGGGGATGACCGGGACAGTCGGCTCGTGCCGAGCTGCGCGGGCGGGCGAGACCGCGAGCGCGAGCAGAAAAACGAGAGCGAAGAGCATGCCCGCCAGGACCCGGGCGCGAGAAAAACGGACGATCAGGTTCGGAACGACCAGAGTTTGTTACCGATGAAGTTGATCGGTGTGACGAGCACGATCGCACAGGCCTGCGAGACGATCTCTCCGAGCCCAAGCGCGATCAATAGCGACAACAGAAGAATGTTCGCAGCGTACACCGCCGTGGATACGACAAAGAAACGGAATCCCTGGTAACCGAAGTGGCCGCGCTCTTCTCGGAATGTCCAGGCCCGATTCCAGAGATAGTTGTTGACCACCGCGACGAGGAACGAGATCGTCGCCGCGACGTAGTAATGGAGCCCCAGAACGTCGAGCGCGAAGGCGTAGACGGCCAGGTTGACGGCGTAGCCGCTACCGCCGACGGTGCAGAACTTCGCGAGCTGAACCCAGTTGTGTCGCGCCCGCAGCGCGCGCCCGGCGCGCGAGCCGAGCTGCGCGTTCGAGCCGGACTGGCGGTCGGAGCCGGCGGTCACCTGCGGGCTAGCTTTCCATTCCGTATGCGGACATGCTTGGCACCCAAACGCCGCAATTCTCCGCTTTCTGCTCTCACGATAACCCGGGTCACCTCGCCGTCGGCGCGCAAGACGATGTCGGTGAGAGTTCCGACGCGGCGCCCGCCCAGATCGACGGCCGCTCCCCGCAACGAGCGCAACGAGGCGCCATGCTCGCCGTAGTACGCACTCTCGTCGAGCAGGGCCAGGCTCGAGGAGGCCTTGATCTGCTCGTCCGCGAGCTCGGCCGCCGCCAGCGG
>Ga0209540_10002212_pt1 | contig 13927 bp, 13 predicted proteins | sample BarGraIncu01121A_FD_184501 | JGI IMG/M metagenome (GOLD analysis project Ga0209540, IMG submission 184501) | Arctic peat soil microbial communities from Barrow, Alaska - Barrow Graham LP Incubations 011-21A (SPAdes) (version 2) | ecosystem: Environmental > Terrestrial > Soil > Wetlands > Peat... | reverse complement strand
GTCTGTATGATCACCGCTGCAACCTCTTTGCTCATCTGAGCCTTGAGTTTCTCAACATCGGTTACGCCGTCTTTTTCATCTATTTCGATAACTTTGAAGTTTTTGCACTCCATATATGTGTCCAGAACCTTCCTGGTTTCAGGCTGAACTGTCTTGGATACGATTATGGTATTTCTTTTTGCAGCGTCTATTGCCAGCTGTGCAGCTTCAGCGCAGGCGGTTGCACCGTCGTACATTGAAGCGTTGGCTACATCCATGCCAGTCAGATCAGCGATCATGGTCTGGTATTCGAATATGGCCTGCAGGGTACCCTGGCTTATCTCAGGCTGGTAAGGAGTGTATGCTGTATAAAATTCAGACCTTGATGTAATGTGCTTTATAATGGAAGGGATATAGTGGTCGTATGCCCCTGCGCCTAAAAAACAGACAAGGTCGTCAGTGTTTTTGTTCTGGGAAGCAACTTTGTTCATCTTCGCCATAACTTCAAGCTCCGACATTCCAGCTTTCATATCCAGGCCTCTGTTCAAACGCACTTCTTTTGGAATACTTTCAAACAGGTCGTCTATTGATTTCACACCGATTACCTTAAGCATGTACTCCTGGTCTTCGGGAGTTAAAGGTAAATATGGATTCATATTATGCCTCCTTGCTGCAAAGTTCTTCGTACTGCTCAGCGTTCATGAGGCCTTCGAGTTCTGTCTTGTCTGAAAGCTCTACTGCTACCATCCAGTTACCGTATGCGTCTTCATTTACAGCTGCAGGATTGTCTACCAGCTCTTCATTTACTTCTATAACCTTTCCGCTGACAGGAATGTTCATGTCAGATGCTGCTTTTACTGATTCAATAGCTCCGAAAACATCGTTCTTCGATAATTCAGTATCTACTTCTGGAAGCTCAATGAATACAACGTCGCCCAGTGATGATTGTGCAAAATCAGTAATACCTATATAAGCTTTGTCCCCGTCTACCTTTACCCATTCGTGATCGTTGCTGTACAATAATTCCTTTAATACCTTCATTGTTAATTCCTCCTTAATATGTAATCATTTATTTATTATATTACTTGCTGTAGTTCTTTGTATAGAACTTTTTGCTGATTACTTCAGCAGGCACCATCTTGTTCCTTACCTTTATGCTCAGCTGTGAACCAAGATCGCCATATTTAGCATCTATAAGAGCAAGCCCTATATTTTTCTTGACTGTCGGAGCAGCATATCCTGTAGTGACTACGCCGATTTTTTCTTCTCCTGCATACACTTCATAGCCGTGTCTAGGTATCGATCTTTCCTTCATTTCAAAGCCTACTGTTTTCCTCTTAAGGCCATCAGCTTTCTGTTTAACCATTGCATCCTTGCCTATGAAGTGGTCTTTACCGAGTTTTACGAAGAAGCCTATTCCAGCTTCAAGCGGTGATACTTCTGCTGACAGCTCGTTCCCGTAAAGCGGCAGAGCAGCTTCGAATCTAAGTGTATCTCTTGCTCCCAGTCCAATCGGCTTTAAGCCGTCTTCCTTTCCTGCTGCCAGGATATCATCCCACAGCTTAACAACACCTTTGTTGTCGGTGTATATTTCGAATCCGTCCTCCCCTGTGTAGCCAGTCCTTGACACCATGCACTTAACTCCTGAAACCATTACGTTCCTGTCGCAGTGGAAGAATTTTACGCTGTCAAGATCAGTGTCTGTGAGCTTCTGCAGAATCATCTGAGCTTTTGGGCCCTGGATTGCAAGCTGCGATACCTCGGAAGAAATATTGTCAAGCTTTACATCAAGGTTTCCTTTGTTGGCATTCATCCAGTCGAAATCCTTGTCTATGTTGCCGGCGTTGATTACCAGATAGTAATGCTCTTCGCCGAACTTGTAAACCAGAAGGTCATCGACTGTTCCGCCGTCAGCATAGCACATAGGTGTGTAGAGCACCTGGTTGTCTGTTAAAACGCTTACATCGTTTGCGACGAGATTTTGTACGAATTCAAATGCATCCTTACCTGTAACGTCTACTTCTCCCATATGGGAAACATCGAAGAGCCCTGCTGCATTCCTTACAGCTTCATGCTCCTGTGTAATTCCCTCAAACTGTACAGGCAGAGCCCAGCCTGCAAAGTCGATTACTTTTCCGCCGTATTTTCCATAGCTGTCGAATAATGGTGTTTTCTTTAATTGATCCATTTTAATACCCCCTAAATATTTTTTTGAAAAATAAAAGGACAGAGATAGCGAAGTAAACCGCATCACTGTCCCTGTTTTTTTACCTGAGAGTTTCGATATAGAATATCTTACACCGCCGGTGCTGCATTTAAGCAGTCTTTTCAGAGTATTGTCCCGCAGCGTTATTTGTACCTGAAAGCTTCTGGTGCAGTTGTGAATCTGCAGCATTTCTCCTTCGGTCAACATAGAATGTTGTCTCGCGTTGCGTTCATCCAAATTATTTATTTTGTATCACAGGACAATTATAAATGCAGACGTATATAAAATCAATAATAATCTGAAAATTAACATGGTTTTTTTGAAAAACCTCAATATGATTTTTTAAAGAATCTGGTTTTTATTTTATCCGCCCCCCTCAAACCTCTTCTAAATGCCGTTTTGAACAATATCTTATCTTCACTGAGAATTGCGCCTTGGATTCATTTGAAATGTTTATTTTATTTCCTGTCAAATAATGGGGCGAAGACAGAATCACCCCATAGAAACATTTGTGCAATTATTAACAATCTAAAAGCATCCCGACTTGCTTCTGTTTATCCTGAGAGCTTTGTTGTCCACGGCTTTCTGCACGGCCAGTATCCCATCCAGGTGGTCATACTCGTGCTGGAACAGTTCAGCCAGATCCCCTTCGAAATCAACAGTACTCAGCTTCCACTCCTGGTCCCTGTATTGGACTTTGCATTTTCTGTACCTTTTAAGGCGAACCTCAAGCCCAGGAAAGCTCATGCAGTCATCCCACATTTCAAACCTCTCATCATCCGGGAACCCAATCACTGGATTGATGAAAGCGATTGAATTACCTTCAAAATTCATGTACAGGATCCTGTAAGGCTCGTCTATCTGTGGCGCCGCTATAGCCCTGCCGAAGCCGTACTTCCTTCTGAATTCAAGCATGGTGTCGTGAAGATCCTGAATTATGCGGGCAGCTTTTGCCGCATCTTCCTCCCTAACTTCGCCGCAGATCCTGTACAGGTTTTCATTTCCCAGCAGCAGTATATCTCTGATGGCCATTAATACATCCCTTCTTTCTCCATTCCGCGCTTTGTTTCCAGCCTTCTTTTGGCTTTCTATTTGTATTATAATCGTTTCAGGAAACAAATAAAACATGTGGGTCAGAAAAACAAAGCAATTGATGGGATTAATAGATTAACACAACCCAAAGGGGCTTCAGTTAATATTTGCAGGATTATGCCTTAAAGTTCAATATATGATATAATAGACAATAAAAATATATTGCTAGTCAGTTTATTAGGAGGAATCTTATGTCAGAAAGCCTTAGTAGTAGTGCGCAGAGGGTTCAAAGTGCACTTAATGAGCATAATCTTGAATTGAGAGTTGTGGAATTACCCGGATCAACCAGAACATCACAAGAAGCTGCCGATACCATAGGTTGTGAAGTTTCACAGATAGCAAAATCAATAATTTTCAAAGGCAAGGAATCGGAGACTCCGATCCTGGTCATAGCCAGCGGAGAGAACAGAATAAGCGAAAGGAAGCTGAAGTCAGTCGTTGGCGAAAAGGTTGAAAAACCGGATGCAGAATTCGTCCTAGAGGAAACTGGCTATGTCATAGGCGGTATTCCGCCAGTTGGCCACAAAAATGATATAGTAACTTATATAGATGAGGATTTAATGGATCACAAGGTCATTTGGGCTGCGGCAGGCACACCTAACGCTTTGTTCTCCCTAACGCCGCAGGAACTCCTTGAGATAACAAACGGTGAAATAATTGATGTAAAATAAAAGGAGTGTTTTCACACTCCTTTTTTGGTTATGCGTCCCCTTCTTCAGGAACTATGCATATAAATCTTAGTTGTCCTTTGCCTGTGTTTGAGAACTGGTGGCTTACATTCTCAGGAACGTATGCATAGGAACCAGCTTCAACGTTATATTCAGTTCCGTCAAAGTAAAGTGTTCCATTACCTTCCAGGATATAGTTCACATGATACCACGGATGTGCATGCCTTGGGGTATGCCCGCCTTCCCCAATCTCAAAGACACGCATGACCTGCCCTTTCCAACCTTCCTTTGGTGAAACAATGGATTTCTTTACGACATCCTTTATGCCTTCACCCTGCAATTCAATACCTTTAAAATCTCTTTCATGAAAAACTGCCATATTCAGCACCTCCAGATTAATATTCATAATGAATATTATATCATAAATTTGTGTAGTATATTTTGCTTGAATTTGATTTATTGTTCTGTTATATTTGGAAAAGATAGTGTACAATAAATAATAGTTATGATATTAACGCACTTATTTTCTTTAGGAGGGGTTTTTTATATGAAAAAAAAGCTATTCATTCCAGGTCCTGTTGATGTAACTGAAGATGTACTTCAAAAAATGGCTACACCAATGATCGGACATAGAAGCAAAGAGGCATCCGCACTTCAGAGGGGCATCAGCGACAAAATGAGAACCGTTTTTAATACCAAAGAAGAAATACTGCTTTCAACTTCTTCAGGAAGCGGTTTAATGGAAGGCGCTGTAAGATCCTGCACTGCAAAGAGAGCAGCAGTATTTTCAGTAGGCGCATTCGGAAATAGATGGTATGAGATGGCTACAGCAAACAATGTTCCAGCTGACAAATTTGAGGTTGAATGGGGTACCCCGACAACTGCAGAATTGGTAGACAAAACACTTGCAACCGGTAAATACGACCTGATAACTATCACACATAACGAAACATCAACTGGAATAATGAACCCTGTTGAAGAGATCGCAGAGGTAATGAAGAAATATCCTGAGGTTGTATACTGCCTTGACACAGTAAGCTCCATGGGCGGAACCAATATTGAGGTAGACAAGCTCGGCGTCGATATATGCATAACTTCAACCCAGAAGGCATTTGCACTTCCTCCAGGAATGTCAATGTGCTCAATGTCACAGAAAGCTGTTGAAAGAGCCAAGACTGTTCCTCACAGAGGCCTGTACTTTGACCTTCTCGCTCTCTATGACTACATACAGAAAAAGGATTACCAGTACCCTTCAACACCTTCATTGTCACACATGTTTGCGCTTGACTACCAGCTTGACAAAATGCTTGCTGAAGGCCTTGACAACAGATACAAGAGGCATGCAGAATGTGCTGAGCTTGTGAGAGCATGGGCAAGAGAATACTTTGATATTTTCACAATGGACGGATATCTTTCGAATACACTAACAGTAATAAAAAATACAAAAGGCTTCAGTGTAGGCGATCTTAACAAGGAGCTTGGAAACAGAGGCTACCAGATATCAAACGGCTACGGCAAATTGAAAGAAAACACTTTCAGAATCGCACACATGGCTGAGTGCTCAAAGGAAGGCTTAGGAGAATTGCTTGGAGAGATAGAAGACATACTTAAATTAAAATAATTTCAGTTAAAACAGGAGGACTTTTATCATGGTAAGAATACTTGCCTCAGACGGCATAGATAAATCAGCGGCAGAAAAACTTCGCGAATTGGGCTTCGAGCTCGTTGAACAGTTTTATGAACCAGATCAGTTAGGCGCGGAACTGAAGAATTACGATGTCCTCGTTGTAAGGTCTGCAACAAAGGTAAGAAAGCCTATAATTGATGCTGCTGCAGGCGGAAGACTTAAGCTGATCATACGAGCAGGCGTTGGAATGGATAATATCGATGTTGCTTATGCAACTGAAAACGGCATGAAGGTAACAAATACTCCTAACTCAAGCAGCGCTTCCGTTGCAGAACTCGCAATCGGCCATATGTTTGCACTCGCAAGATTCATTGCAGCTGCAAACGTAACGATGAGAGATGGCAAATGGGAAAAGAAAAAATACAAAGGCATAGAGCTTGCAGGAAAAACGCTGGGCCTTGTCGGCTACGGAAGAATTTCCAGGGAAGTTGCTAAGAAAGCTGAAGCACTTGGAATGAAAGTTCTCTACACAGACATAATAGGCGAAGTGCCAAACTGCACCTATGAATATTGCCAGTTCGCAGAAGTGCTTAAAAGATCAGACTTCGTTTCACTGCATGTGCCGTTTTTCGGCAACCCTTTGATAGGTGCAGTTGAAATCGAAATGATGAAGGATGGCGCATACCTGATCAACTGTTCAAGAGGCGGTGTTGTTGACGAAAAAGCACTCCTCGATGCTCTGAATTCAGGCAAACTTGCAGGAGCAGGAATCGATGTTTTTGAAGAAGAGCCTTCAAAGAACATGTCACTCATAAATCATCCGAATGTCTCTGTAACGCCTCATATAGGAGCTTCTACAGTGGAAGCCCAGAAGCGAATCGGAGAAGAGACAGTAAGCATAATCAGCAAATTTTTCAGTTAACAAACAGGTAACGGTTAGACAAGAAACTTGCAACCGTTACCTTGAAATATCAATTTATTATTTGGAAGGGGTATTAATTATGGCAGTAGTAAAACCATTTAAAGGACTGAGGCCAAGGGCTGACATGGCAGAAAAAGTTGCTGTGCTTCCGATGGACTCATTGGACAAAAATCAGGTTCAGGAGATAGTGGAAAATAATGAATATGCATTTTTCCATGTGACAAGCCCTCACCTCTATAATCCCGAACTTGATGGCACAGAGCCCGGCAAAAGGAAGCTGAACAAAAACTCAAGGAACTTCCTGGACCACATGCTCGAAGAAGGCATTCTTGTAAAAGATGACAAACCAACGCTGTTTGTTTACAAACAGATAATAGGCGATAGCGAGCTCACAGGCATCGTAGGCTGTACTTCGGTTGACGATTACCTTAACAGCAATATAAAGAAACATGAATTCACACGCTCCGAAAAAGAAACCGACATCAGCTACCATATTGATTACTGCAATGCAAATACAGGAACGATATACCTGATCTACAGATGGCAGAAGGATATAGAGGACATTGTAAACGAAACCATGAGCCTTAAGCCTGAATATGATTTTGTGACCGACGACGGCGTTGAGCATCTCGTTTGGGCAATCTCTGATTCTGCAAAGATCGAGGAGCTCACCAATATGTTCAAAAAAGTCGACAGTCTTTACATCGCAGACGGCCATCACAGATCCGCTGCAGCTGCAAGGGTGTGCCTGGAAAGAAGAGAACAGAATCCGAATTATACAGGTGAAGAAGAATTTAACTATTTCCTGTCCGTTATGTTTCCGGATAAAAAGTTAAACATAATGGACTACAACAGGCTGGTCAAGGACCTCAACGGCCTTACGGAAGAGGAATTCCTGGCAAAATTGTCAGAGAATTTTACTGTTGAGAAACTGCCTGCTGGAGTTCAGTTCAAATTTGAAAAAAACCACGTTCTGGGAATGTACCTGAGCGGAAACTGGTACAATCTCACGGCTTCAGCGTGCACATATGATCCAAATCACCCGGTAAAATGTCTTGATGTTGTGGTTCTCCAGGACTTTATCCTTGATCCGATTCTCGGTATAAAGGACCCCAGGATAGACGAGAGGCTTGACTTTGTGGCAGGAGTTCTGGGTATGGATGAGCTGGAAGTAAGGGCGAATACAGACATGAAGGTTGCATTTGCGGTGTACCCTTGTTCAGTAAAAGAACTTATGGATGTTGCCGACATCGGAGAAGTTATGCCTCCTAAAGCAACATGGTTTGAGCCAAAGCTCAGATCCGGTTTATTCATCCATTCCCTTGAAGATGAAAAATAAAAAAACCCAATATAAAGCGGAGGCATTTACTGCCTCCGCTTCTTATTTAGAGTTTAGCACCAAATTCAAACAGATGCTCCATGGCTTCCTGAACTTCCTCTTCTGAGCCCTTTCCGTTATACACAGCCACTGAAGCTATAAGATCCATATTGAGATACTTGCACATGTCCTGGAACATTTTGTCCACAATCTTCGGACCTGAATTTGGCCTTTCGCCGCCGTAGGTGTTAATGAGTATCACCTTTTTCCCTGCGAAATTTGAGACATCATCCTTGTGAAGTAGTGCATACATCCTGTCTATAAAAAGCTTGGTTTGCGCGGACACATTCCACCAATATATAGGTGTAGCGAATACAAGGATATCAGCTCCCAATATTTTTAGGTAATTGTCTGTCATATCATCATCTATCACACACTTATCATTAAATAGTTTCTGGCATGTTTGGCATGCGAAACATGGTTTTATTTCCTGCCTCTGCAGAAACAATTTATTAATTTCCACCCTATCGTTCTTTGATGCTATTCCTTTTGTAAGCTCATCTGCAAGCTTTTCGGTAGCGCCGTTTTTTATAGGACTTCCTACTATTGAAAGAACATTCATTTTGATCACCCCCCTAATCTTATGTTTTATATATTATATCATCTTTTTGAAAAAATGCAAATGTTCCAATTTTTCAGATATAATTTATATTAATGAAGGAAAATGAAAGTCTGTATAGAATATATATATTAAGTAAATCAATTACTGCATGAACAAGGGAGGATTTGACATGAAATTATTTTTGAATTATACCGGTTCTACTACAGTCAGCGGAAAGGTCAGGTTTAATGATGTACAGGAACTACTCCTTTTAGAAGAGGCCCTTAAGCATTACAAGGAATATCTTATCAACAAGCCGGGAGAAAAAAGCGAAAAACTCTACAAAAAGATAGATGCTCTTGAAAAGCTAATCTATGATATGCAGCTGGAAAATGCAGAAAAATCAGGCAAGAAGTATGACAGCAGCATAGGTGTAAACCTGAACCATTTCCTTATTACTATGCGGCACAGGTCAAAGGTTCTTTTGATTGAGCTCGCCGAAAAGCTTAAAATATCCCCGAGCTATTACAATGACATTGAAAAGGAAAAGACCGAAGCATCAGCCGAAATAATGATGGGCATATTTGAAGTACTCAATGTGCTCCCGAGCATAAAGGTTAAACTTTATCCTTATATACCCACCATTGAATATTATTATAACGACATCAAGTTTCACGAGGTGTTCTTAGCTGCCGATGACACATACGATTACGATCATTATGCGGAGGTAGTTATTAAGAAGCTTCCTGCCTCTAACATCGAAACTGTAAACAGCAAACCTGATTTATAGCATAAAAAAGATAATCAGCTGGCCAACAAGTCAGCTGATTATCTTTTCCCATATCACTGCAGAATATATTCGGAATTTGTTATTTTTATATTCGGCTTCAAGCCTGCAGTTACATACACCTTCTTGTCCTTGGTAATGAATATCACCTGAACCTCCGGATTGTTTTCCTTCAGATATTCCATGCCTTTCTCAACCCCGCTGTAGAAAAGGTTCTTTGTCATCGCATCAGCATCTATGGATGAGTCCGTGACAACGGTGACGCTGGCCAGTCCGCTGTCCATAGGATAACCCGTGAAAGGATTCAGGATATGATGATACCTTACACCGTTAACCTCCAGGTATCTTTCGTAAATCCCGGATGTAACCACAGTCTTATCAGTAACGGATATGCTGCCTACAATTTCCCCCCTGGTTTCAAAGGGATTCTGGATCCCGATATTCCATGGTTTCCCGTTGATGTTGCTGTTCATTGCTATTACATTTCCGCCCAGATTTATTATCGCGTGCTGAACATTGTTTTCCTTAAGTATCCTCTTAACCTCATCTGCTGCATAACCCTTTGCTATTCCTCCAAGATCCAGCGACATCCCCTCCTGCTTCAGCATGACGGATTTGTCCGCGGTGTTCAGAAGCACATCCTTATAGTTCACAAGGCTCTTCTTTGCATCTATCTCCTCCTGAGCAGGTACCCGCGCTGCATCGGTGCCTATCCCCCAGAGCTTAACAACAGGCCCGATAGATATGTCGAACACGCCATTAGATTTGGCGGAATATTCCAGCCCCTTCTGTATGACATAGAAAGTGTCGTCAGAAACCTTGACGTAGCTCTTGCCTGAAGCCTTTGCAATTGCGTCAACCTCGGAGCCCTCCTTGCTTGCGTTCATCTTGTCCTGAATCTGCCTGACCCTGTCGAAAGCCTTTGTCATGACGTCCTCGGACTGGTGATCATATATCTTAATAGTGCAGACCGTGTTCAGAAGGAACTGCGTTTCCTCCAGCGGTTCGGAGCTGGCGCTCGAGCATCCCTGGAGGAGTGCTGACGACAGCGCAAGAACAAGGCCCAGCACAAGAATCTTTGTTTTTTTGGAATTAAACATGAAGACACCACCTAAAATTTCATTGTATACCTTTAAGATAGTACCTCAAGGATAAATCAATGTCAATATTTCAAATTGTGATATATAATATATGTAATATACTTTTTTATCCATAGGAGGTGGTCTTTTGCTGTTCTTTACATCTAATCCATGGTTTTTCTGGTTTTTCCTTATAAACGCCCTTATATCACTCATAGTTATTATCCTCGAGCGTAAAAATCCCGAAAAGACCATTGCATGGCTTCTTGTTTTCATACTGCTTCCGCCCATAGGTTTGTTTTTCTATATACTTTTCGGAAGAAACTGGAAGAAACATACGTTGAGCGATTCCAACGTTCCCATAGAGGAGCTGGTATTTCATGCCATGAAATACTTCAGGGACTACGAATATTCAAGCCTCATTGAGCTTCTTTCAAAAAACAGCGAATCGCCCCTTTTCAACGACAATTCCATAACCTTATTCAGGGACGGCGTCGAGAAGTTCGAGGAATTCAAAAAAGCCCTCTGGAATGCTGAAAACCACATACACCTTGAATATTTTATAGTCAAGGACAGCGTCATAGGCAATGAAATAAAGGATATCCTTATTGCCAAGGCTAATGAAGGAATACAGGTAAGGTTCCTCATAGACAAGATTGGCTCTATCAGGCTGAAACCTGAATACATAAATGACCTCAGGTCTGCAGGCGTCGAGGTCGTGCAGTACTCATATTTCCTTGCGCCGCTGCTGAGAAGGATCAATACGCAGGTAAATTACAGGAATCACCGTAAAATTGCTGTTATTGACGGTAAAATCGGGTTCCTTGGGGGCTTGAACATTGGTGACGAATATGTAGGGAAGAGCAAATTCGGCTACTGGAGGGATACACATGTAATGATCAAGGGTGATTTCGTCCTTGGTCTTCAGGCGGTATTCCTCGATGATTACTTCACAATAAAGGAAGTTAACAGGACATCAGAAGCTTTTAACGAGAATTTTGACAACTACTTCCCTAAAACCCCGCCCGCAGACGGCAAGCTTATGCAGCTGGTAGTCAGTGGCCCTGATTCCCAATATCCTGCCATAATGCAGGCTATATTGAAGATGATCGCTATGGCGGAGGACCACATATATATTACTTCGCCGTATTTTATCCCCAGCGATAGCATCATGAATGCCCTTACAATCGCAGCGCTGAGCGGAATCAATGTACATATACTGTTTCCGGGAAGATATGACCACATAATCTCCTATTACGCATCAAGGACCTACCTAGCAACTCTCGTAAAAGTAGGAGTAATTGTCCATTTCTATGATCCAAAGTCCTTTATCCACGCTAAATCGGTTGTTGTGGACGGCAAAATAGCAACCGTCGGGACAGCCAATATGGATATAAGAAGCTTTGAGCTGAACTATGAAATAAATGCAATGATATACGACGAGGAAGTAGCCGAAAAACTGGAAAATTTATTCTTTGAGGATCTCAAAAAAAGCAGGAGGGTTACAGAAGAATATTTTGAAAATCTGCCTGCAAATGTTAAAATATTCGAGGCATTTTGCCGAATGTTCTCCGCATTATTGTAGCGTATTTGCATTTGTGATATACTTGATTTAATTCTATAATGGCAGAAAAGGGGCTTTTCAATGACTATTTATGATGAAGAATATATAGAAAATATAGAACAGGATTTAAGGTATCTGAAACTGTTGTCAAAGCAGTACCCTAACATTCCCAGTGCCAGCACTGAGATAATCCATCTGGAAGCTATCCTTAACCTTCCGAAGGGTACAGAGCATTTCATCAGCGATATACACGGGGAATATGAATCCTTCACTCACATGCTAAAAAATGCTTCCGGCGTTGTCAAACGGAAAATTGGCGAGGAATTCCCTACCCTTAGCCAAGCAGAAAAAGCGCGTCTTGCTACTCTCGTATATTATCCAGAGCAAAAACTCAACCTTATCAAACAGTCAGAGGACTCCCTGGATGACTGGTACAGGGTCACACTTTACAGGCTTATCGAGCTGACAAGGTCTGTATCTTCAAAATACAGCCACTCAAAGGTCAGGAAAGCACTGCCTAAAAACTACGACTCTATAATCGAAGAGCTCATCAGCGAGCACAGGGATATGCTTGACAAGCAGGATTATTACAAAGGAATTATTGACTCAATCATAGATACCGACAGGGCCAGCGAATTTATCATAGTTATCTGCAACCTCATCCAGAGACTTGTTGTCGACAAGCTGCATATAATAGGCGATATCTATGACAGAGGTCCTGGAGCCGAGATAATAATGGATGCTCTGACAACTCATCATTCCGTTGATTTCCAATGGGGAAACCATGACATACTGTGGATGGCTGCAGCTGCAGGCTGCGAGGCTTGCATTGCCAATGTGCTAAGGATTTCCCTCAGGTATGCGAACCTGAGCACGCTGGAGTACGGCTACGGAATCAACCTGCTGCCTCTCGCAACCTTCGCCATGGAATTTTACGGTGAAGATCCATGCAAGAGCTTCGAGATTAAAACCCTTGACAAGGAAATCAATGAAACGGACTATGTTCTCCTTACAAAAATGCATAAAGCAATCTCCATCATCCAGTTCAAGCTTGAGGGGCGTATAATCAAGCGTCACCCTGAGTTTCTGATGGCTGACCAGCTTTTGCTCGAAAGAATCGATTATGACAGCTTCACAATCGATGTCGATGGCGAGACTTACGAGCTAAACGACCGGAATTTTCCTACGATAGACAGATCAGATCCTTATGAACTGACACCTAGAGAAATGGAAATGCTGTCAAAGCTTAAGCATTCATTTATAAAAAGCGATAAACTGCAGAAGCATATCAGATTCCTCTACAGCAAGGGCAGCATGTACACAATAACCAATTCAAACCTGCTTTTCCATGGCTGCATACCCCTTAAAAGGGATAAATCCTTTGAGTCCATAAGGCTCCAAGGGCAGAAATACAGCGGAAAATCTTTGTTTGACAAGTTCGACCGTTTATCAAGGGACGCTTATTTCCTGCCCGCCGATTCCGACCCCAAGAGGACAGGCAAAGATATGATGTGGTATCTGTGGTGCGGAGCCTGCTCCCCGCTCTTCGGCAAGAACCGGATGACAACCTTCGAAAGATATTTTATCGACGACAGAAAAACTCACCATGAGGAAAAGAATTACTATTACAAGTACAGGGATGACGAAAAGCTAACAAACGATATCCTTGCTGAGTTTGGACTGGATCCTACAACCTCACATATTATAAACGGGCATATACCTGTAAAGACATTGGAAGGTGAAAGTCCTGTCAAAGCAAACGGCAAACTTCTTGTAATTGACGGAGGTTTCTGCCGTGCTTACCAGCCTACGACAGGCATCGCCGGATATACATTGATTTCCAACTCTTACGGGCTGCTGCTGACCTCCCACGAGCCTTTTGAGAGCATAAGAAAAGCGATCGAGGAGGAAGATGACATCTTGTCCTCCACAATCGTGCTCGAACAGTCGAATGACAGAAAGCGTGTGGCAGACACAGACCTGGGAATAGAACTGAAGGAAGAGATAGTAGCGCTAAAAAAGCTTCTTAATGCCTACAGGGAAGGCTATATAAAGGAGAGCATTAAAGACAGTTACTAGAAAAA